>Ga0209273_10001479_pt1 | contig 20951 bp, 18 predicted proteins | sample tdAd471_FD_187126 | JGI IMG/M metagenome (GOLD analysis project Ga0209273, IMG submission 187126) | Marine sediment microbial communities from the Atlantic coast under amendment with organic carbon and nitrate - tdAd47.1 (SPAdes)... | ecosystem: Environmental > Aquatic > Marine > Coastal >...
AGATCTCAGATGTTGAAAGCCGGTGATCGTGCCCCGGAGTTTGTTCTTCAGAATGACGAAGGTGTCGATACGTCCCTGACGGACCTGCTCGCTCATGGCCCGCTGATTCTGTATTTCTATCCCGCGGACTTCACTCCCGGGTGCACGAAGGAAGCCTGCGCGATTCGCGACATACACGATGATATCCAGTCGGTCGGTTTGCAGGTCGCCGGCGTCAGTCCCCAGGACGCGAAAAGCCACACTCGTTTTCGCAAAGAGCACAAGCTGCCGTTCGTGTTGCTGTGCGATCCCGACAAGGTAGCCATTGAGATGTATGACGTCGACGGACCGTTCGGCGTCGGCGTACGCCGCGCGACGTTCCTGATAGGCCAGGACCGCACGATCCACGATGCCGTACAGGCCGATGTGCTCATCGGCCGGCATGCCGAGTTCATTCGCAAGGCGATCATGCTGCGGGAAACCGCAGGTATCCGGATCAGCGACTACAAGAAGTGACTAGTCGCCCTGCACGGTAACGATGACCGAGCGCCGGTGACCACGGTGTCGATGTTCCCAAAGGAAGATTCCCTGCCAGGTACCAAGTGCGCAGCGACCATCCTTAACCGGCAGGTTGAGATCCGACTGGGTGAGTATGCTCCGAATATGGGCAGGCATATCGTCCGGGCCTTCGTCCGTATGCGTAAACATCGGATCGCCGTCGGGCGCCAGTTGTGACATGAACGCTTCGAGGTCCCGCATAACCGCTGGATCAGCGTTTTCACACAACATCAGGGAGGCGCTAGTGTGGCGGACGAAAATGTGGCACATCCCGGACCCGATGCCGGATTGCCGCACCGCCGACTGCACCTCAGCGCTCAGGTCATACGTGCCCCGGCCGCTCGTCTCGACGCTGAGTTCGTGCTGGCTGACCATCACGAGTGACCTTAGAGTACCGGCGTCGCCGGCGCATCGTCGGCAACATAGGGGACCCCGAAACGCAGCCGGATCGTTTTCGTCTTGCCGAACCACGGTATCGAAATGACGTAGATGTTGTCGTACTCGTCTTCCGCAATCGGCGGTACTTTCTTGCTCGCGCCGAGGTTCGCGATCAGCACCGGTACGGTATTGCTGTGCGCAACAACCAGAATGATCTTGCCCTTGTGCTTCTTGAGGATGTGCTCGAGGATCGCCTCGGTATCGTCGGGATCGTAGTTATTGATCTCCAGGTCGAGCGCGTCAGCGAGTGGCCGCACTGTTTCCTGGGTGCGCCGGAAAGGCGTCGAATAAATAGCGTCGATGCCCGCAACCACGTCAGCATCGACCAGCTGTCGCGTCAACTCTGCGACCCGTTGCTGACCAATTTCGCTCAATCCCGGATCGTCTGCCGGCATCGCGGCCTTTTCCGCGTGGCGCACGAAGATGATTGTCGTTGTCGCCTGCGATTCGAAAAACCACGCCAGCCCGATCGCTATTGCGGTATAGATGATGATGACCTGGATTCGACGGCGGCGGCGCCGGCGACGGCGGTCTAGATCGGACTTCTCGTTGCGCATGGAACGCGACTTTACGAGGTTTTTTGCGGTTTGACTACGGGGCTCGGGGCCTGTCGTCGTCCCGCTCATCGATCACGACGTGATACTCGCCCTCGATCGTCTCGCGAGCGCTGGCGTCCCTCCTCCTCACAGCCTCCTGAAACTCGGGAGAACTGCGCATTTTGCGGTTGAACCACCAGAGCCGAATGCCAATGATGGCCGCCAGAATTACCAGTACCGATCCGAGCACGACGAACGCAAAAAAACCAAGTACGACCGACGCAGCTATCGCGAGCGTTCCGACGATGATCACTAACGCATTGGCGATGGGATTACCGGCCGGAAATCCCCGATTTGCTGATGAAGTACTCAAATATCCTTCCTTGTATTGCCTCAGTCGGCCGCCTTGCGAGTATAAAAGCCCTCAAACCACGTGACCCAGGTTTCGCCGTCGTCGTTCGAAATCTCGAAAAACTGCCGCACACGACCGTCGGGCAGCGGTGTCCAGAGCCCTCGAAACGGCGACGTGGTGCCGCTACTAAAACCGTGGATTATACCCTTCAACGACATACCATCGTCCGTCATGCCGCCACGATAATCGATGTAGTATCCCCCGGCGGCGATCCAGAACTGAACCCACTCCTCGCTCTTCGGATCGAAATAGTTGATGCTCATGCCGGTGCTGCCGCCGGCCCCGGTCCAGTTCTCGACCAGGACACAACCGCGCTCCTCGCGAGTGATCGAGTTGCTGCCCTGGTAGGTTCCGGACGCATCGTGCACGTCCCACTCGCCAACCCAGAAATCGAACGCGGAAAATCGCTCATCCTCCTCACATGGGAACGACGGCGGCGGCGGAGAATCTGCTGCGACCTGATCGTCAGCCTGCTGCGCGACGACCCCGGAGACGGGAACCAAGAACAACATAAAAACTATATATTTCAATGATTTCATAAGTTTTATTTGAAATGTTATTAAGAAAATTCCGACCGACTCACGCTTATGTGACCAGACTGGGGCCACCGGGTTCGCGATAATCACTTCCTTGCCGTCGATATTGGCCATGGCGATGTGGTTTTCAATGGCAACTTATTGAATCCCGTGGCTGGTCAACGCACAATGCGCCGGCGCATCGGCAAGCCATTGTGCACAAGATTGATGGGCACGCACGACTGAGTGGAGAGGTGGCAGAGCGGTTGAATGCACTGGTCTTGAAAACCAGCAAGGGTTTGTAGCCCTTCGTGGGTTCGAATCCCACCCTCTCCGCCAAAAATGAAAAAGGGCCCCAACGGGGCCCTTTTTCATTTTTGACCGAAAGGGTCTGGGATTTCGAACCCTGTTCGACTCAAGCAGCCGCGCAGCGGCAATTGAGCTCGCGGAGCCGCAGGCGTAGCGAGAATCCCAATCTTTCGACCGGAAAAAGTTAGCCGACTATTGCGGCACCATTTTGCTTTTCCGACCAACTGAGGTATAGGTTTTCGACTGAATCACCGGAGAAGACCGTGGCAACAGTACTGGTAACAGGAGCAAATCGAGGCATCGGCCTGCAGCTCTGTAAACAATTCGCAGATCGAGGTGACAACGTCGTCGCCGTTTGTCGCAAGACGACCCCCGAGTTGGCGGAACTCGGCGTACAGGTCATCGATGGAATCGACGTCGGCAGCGGCGCCGCTGTCGAAGTGCTGTGTCGGGAACTCGGCAACCTGCAGATCGACGTTCTCGTAAACAATGCCGGCATACTCTTGCGCGATACATTTGGAGAGTTCGACTACGACGATCTGATGGAACAGTATCGAATCAACACGCTCGGTCCCCTGCGAGTCACCGAGGCGTTGTCCGAGAGGCTGCACAGCGGATCGAAGGTCGCCATCGTATCGAGTCGCGTCGGCTCGATAGACGACAATTCGTCCGGTGGCAATTACGGTTACCGGGCATCCAAGGCCGCCGTCAATATGGTTGGTACCAACCTGAAACACGAACTCCTGCCCCGGGGAATTGCCGTCGCATTGTTGCATCCGGGCCTGGTCGCAACGGATATGACCGGCGGAAGCGGCGTTTCGCCAGCCGATTCTGCTCGTGGGCTGATTGATCGAATCGATGAACTTACGATGGAGAACAGCGGCGGATTCTGGCACGCGGAAGGCTATGCCCTGCCCTGGTAATGATAGAATTCGCACTGACTTAAGCAGGGAGATGCATTCGTGCCGGGCAGCCTGAGTTCGCAGGCCATCGCCACCATAGCTCGCATTTGGCGCATCGGCCCGCTCGCCGTTGCCTGCCTGTTCCTTGCACTGCCCGCGGCGGCGCAGGAGCCCTTCGGCTTCGACGACATCGCGGCTGCAGAAGAGCTCGAGGAACTTGCCACACAGATCCAGGGCGAGGATGTCACCAACAAGATCCTGGCCGATGCACGCTCGCACGCCGTCAGGCTCGAGACCGGCGCCACCGGGTGTGCTGCTGATGCAACGGCGGCACGATCGAGGCTCGAAACGCGTTTCGAGCCACTGCGCGATATCGAATCGGAGCTCGTCGGTGCCGACGTCTGGGACCAGCGCCAGGAAATCAAGACCGCGCTCGACGAAGCCATCGCGCGGCAGGCGCGCTGTACCGGCATTATTGACCATGCGCGGGCGCTCAGTGAACGCATAACCAGCACCCAGAATACGCTGTCACAGCAGTTTCTTTCGAGCCGTTCCCAAACCGTCATCGGCCTCGTCAAGGATCTGCCGCAGAAGATTCCGGGCTGGCCGGCGCGAATTCGCGGCACTTTCGACCTGGAGCTGGACGAAGGCCGGACGGCAACCCAAGTGTTGTGGCTGTTGATTGTCGTTGGCGCGGTCGCGGCGGCCCTCGGACTGCTGTTGAGGCATCGCTTCCGGCTCTGGTACCAGGCTGCCGGAGGCACTGACGCACCACCGTCACTCAAGTACCTGATACCGAAGCCCGTGGCGCAATTCGCGCCGCTCTGGCTCGAGAGCGTGGCGATACTTGCCGTGCTCAAACTGACAATCGTAGACCCGACCAGCGACTTGATCGTAATACGACTTGCCTGGGCGCTGCTCCTGTTCTCAGTTGGCTCCCTCGTCATTAGTTGGAGTACCGGACCGTTGTCGCCAGCCGCCGCGGTCCAGGGCTTGATCCCTGATCACGTCAAACCGGTCCGCATGCGACTGCGCCTGGTACTGCTCGCCATCTGTTTCAGTTATGTCGCTCTCGGCGAGCAGTGGGCGATGGTGCGCATAAGCGAGCCGTTCATTGCCGGCCGTATGGTGACAATATTCCTCGTTGGCATCGCGCTCATTTCCGTACTTGACTATGCACGGCATGTTCCAGGTCTTCGTGAACGCTTCAAGTTCCTGCGCTTCGCAGCAATCTCGGTAACCGGCCTCGGCATCGTCGCAGTCCTGGTCGGGTTCCAGAATCTCGCCACATTCCTCGTCTACGGCATCACGCGTACGGGCGTCGCACTGTTTGTCGTCTGGATCGTGCTCTGGCTGGTTGCCAACTTCCTGCAGTACCTGCTGCGACAGGACACGCCGGCGGCTGATCAGTTGCGCTCGAGTCTCGGACTTTCCGGCCGCGGTTCGCGTACGGGTATCGGCTTCCTGCAACTCGTCGCCGACGTAGTCGTGTGGTTCGTTCTTGCAGCCTACATGCTCTACGTCTGGGACGACTCCGGCACCACACTCGCACAAATGTACGTCGACCTGTTCGTCGGCTGGGAAATCGGCGGCGTCACGCTCGTTCCCATCAACATTATCGGCGGCATTCTGATTTTCGCCGGCATCCTCGTCGTCATCGGCTGGATGAAGCGCTGGATCGACAAACGCTGGCTGCAACACATCGTCCTCGATCGCGGCTCCCGGGACGCAATCATCACCTTGTTCGGCTACGTCGGCTTCGTCATCGCGCTGCTCGTCGCCTTGTTTATGGCCGAAGTCGACCTGACGGGCCTTGCGTGGGTCAGTGCCGCGCTCGCGCTTGGTATCGGTTTCGGCATGCAGGAAATCGCAAGTAACTTCGTGTCAGGGCTAATCCTGCTCTTCGAACGCCCGATTCGTGCCGGTGATTTCGTAACGGTCGGCGATATCCAGGGCTTCGTACGCAGCATTCGCATTCGCGCAACGGAAATCGAGACGCTCGACAATCGGAACGTCCTGGTGCCGAATTCCGAGTTGATCTCGGGGCGTGTGACGAACTGGGTGTTGCGTGATACGTATGGCCGATTAGTACTGGACGTTGGCGTCGCATACGGCTCCGACGTCGAAAAGGTCCGCGACATCCTTGAGAGCGCGGCGCGCGAACATCCAGAAGTCATTACGGATGGCAGCGCGCCGGCACCACGTGCGTTATTTATGGATTTTGGCGACAGTTCTCTCGACTTCGAACTGCGCGTTCGCGTCAAGCACATCGAGCGCCGTTTCTCGATCAAGAGTGATCTGAATTTCACTATCGACAAGGCATTCCGCGAGTCCGGAGTTACGATCCCGTTCCCACAACGGGACCTGCATATTATCGCGCCGAAAACAGAGTTACCTGAGAGCACCGAAGTCGCGGCAAAAGACGAAGGCGTCGTGACTACTTCGACAGCAGGACCCGGCACCCGCAGCCACAGTAGGAAAATGGAGACCTCGGTCGACATCGAACAGGTTTGGGCCGCTGTCACGGACATCGAAATCCTGAAGCGCTGGCTTGCTCGTGACGGCGCTTTTTCACCGCATGTGGGCGGCTCATTCAACCTGGAGCTTCGCGACGGCTACGAGATCGCAGGCAGACTCGATATCTTCATTCCACCGCGGCGCTTTCGCGCAGCGATCGTACCGCTCGGCGACGAAGCACCGCTACCGACCGGACCAGTCACCGTCGAGATGGTGCTGCGCAGGAACGATGAGTGCACGGAACTCACGGTGACTGTATCCGGCATCCCGGACAGCGAAGACTGGGAGGAGTACTACCGACTGTCAGTAGACCGCTGGGAGATCGCGCTCGTCGAACTGCGCAAGAACGTTCTCGGCAAGTAACGGTTCAGGTGGCCGAGATAAGCTCGAGTCCGCCCATATACGGTCGCAGGACGTCCGGCACCCGAATGCTGCCATCCGGCTGCTGATAGTTTTCCATCACTGCGATCAACGCACGGCCGGCCGCCACCCCCGAGCCGTTCAACGTATGGATTAGTTCGGGTTTGCCCGTATCGGGATTGCGCACCCTCGCCTTCATCCGTCGTGCCTGAAAATCCGTGCAATTACTGCACGAGGAAATTTCCCGGTATTTCTGCTGACCGGGGAGCCAGACTTCGATGTCATAGGTCTTGGTTGCCGCGAAGCCCATGTCACCCGCGCACAGGCACACAACCCGGTAAGGCAATCCGAGCTTCTGCAGTATCACTTCGGCATGCCCGGTCAACTCTTCCAGCGCCGCCTCCGACTGGGTCGATGTCACCAGCTGTACCAGCTCGACTTTCTCAAATTGATGCTGACGGATCATGCCGCGCGTGTCCTGTCCGTAGCTGCCCGCCTCCGAACGAAAACACGGTGTCAATGCCGTGAGACGCATGGGCAGGTCGCTGGCCTCAAGAATCTGCTCGCGCGCAAGATTTGTCAGCGAGACCTCGGCTGTCGGAATGAGGTAGAAAGGCGTCTCATCCGTCGTTTTGAAAAGGTCTTCTTCGAACTTCGGTAACTGGCTCGTGCCTTCCAGTGCGTGCGCCTGCACGATATATGGCACATAAGCTTCGGTATATCCGTGTTGCCCCGTGTGCGTATCCAGCATGAACTGCGCCAATGCACGCTGCAATCGTGCGAGTCCACCGCGCATCACGACAAATCTCGATCCCGACATACGGCTTGCCGCATCGAAATCCAGCATCCCCAGATCTTCACCGAGCGCCACGTGGTCCTGCGGCTCGAAGTCAAATTCGCCGGGCTCGCCCCAACGTCGCACCTCGGCGTTGGCAGACTCGTCGCTCCCATCCGGCACGTCATCCATGATCAGGTTGGGCAATCCGAGTTCGATGTCACGGAGCTGTGTCTGCACGGCGCCGAGTTCCTCTTCCGCGGCTGACAGCTTGTCACCCAGGTCTTTGACGGCAGCCAGCAAAGGCTGGATATCCTCGCCCTGCGCTTTCGCCTGACCGACACGCTTCGAACTCGTATTGCGTTCATTGCGCAGGGATTCGGTGTCGACCTGGAGTTTCTTGCGCCGATCTTCGAACTCGAGGTAAGCGGCGGCATCAAACGCGCCGCCCGGGCCCCGGCGGGTGAGATTTACAGCTACATCAGCGGCAGCTTGTCGCAGTAGTTTCGGATCAATCATCGTTTTGTGGATCTCTCGTGTTGCCGCGGTCTTCCCGGTTGCGACGTTCGATTTCTGCCAGTTTCTCGCCGATCCGGATCTCCAGACCGCGCGGCACGGGATGATAATACTTAACCGGGGGCATTTCCTCGGGAAAATACGACTCCCCGGCCGCTATTGCATCGGCCTCATCATGAGCGTAGCGGTAATTTTCACCGTAACCGAGCTCCTGCATCAGCTTCGTCGGCGCATTGCGAAGATGCAGTGGCACCTCAAGCGATCCGTATTCCTGCGCGTCCCTTGCTGCTGCTTTGGATGCCTTGTAAACCGCGTTACTTTTTGCAGCACAGGCGAGGTAGACAACGGCCTGTGCGAGCGCCAGTTCGCCCTCGGGGCTCCCTAGCCTCTCCAGCGTCTCCCAGGCATTCAAGGTTAGTTGTAGCGCACGCGGGTCGGCATTACCGATGTCCTCCGATGCAACCCGGATCATGCGGCGCGCGACATACAGGGGATCGCAGCCTCCGTCGAGCATACGCATCAACCAGTACAGCGACGCGTCCGGATCCGAACCGCGGATGGACTTGTGTAATGCCGAGATCTGGTCGTAGAAATACTCCCCCTGCTTGTCGAATCGCCGGCGACCACCCGCAACAACCGACTTGACGACCGCTTCATCAATCTCATTTTCCGCTGCAAGATCGGCGGCGAGTTCCAGAAAATTAAGAGCCCGCCGCGCATCGCCGTCAGCCGCGGTAGCCATCAGCTCGACGGCCGCGTCGGTGGCAGTTCCTGCCGGCCCGCGCTCGCTGTCCGACAAGGCCCGCTCCAATACCCGGACCAGTTCTGCTTGCGTCAGCATTTTCAACACGTAGACGCGCGCACGTGACAACAATGCGTTGTTCAATTCGAAGGAAGGATTCTCGGTGGTCGCACCGATGAACGTGAGGGTGCCGTCTTCGACAAATGGCAGAAATGCATCCTGCTGCGATTTGTTGAAGCGATGTACTTCGTCGAGAAACAACACGGTACCGCGACGATTCATCTGCCGCTGGTTTTTTGCCTCCTGGACCGCGGCCCGAATGTCCTTCACTCCGGCCATGACGGCCGACAGTGCGATGAAATGCGAGTCGGTCGATGCCGCGACCATGCGTGCCAATGTCGTCTTTCCAGTGCCCGGCGGGCCCCAGAAGATCATCGAGTGCGCACGGCCCTGTTCGATCGCACGACGTAACGGTTTGCCGTCTTCAAGGAGATGAGATTGACCGGAAAATTCGGCGAGGCTAGCAGGCCGTATCCGATCCGCCAACGGCCGCTCGGCCGTTGCGGCCTCGTCATTTGCAAACAGGTCAGTCAACACGGGCACCCGACTTACGACCGATATACCATTCTTCGAACGGCTGACACCAACCTCCGGCACCCGCCATTGCGATCGCAAGGCCGACGATTATACCGATCGTATCGGCGCCGAAATCCAGCAGTTCTGCCGTGCGATAACCCACGGCGCGCTGGCAAACCTCTATCAGCGCGCCGAAGGCAAGCAAGCCAAGCGCAATCCGCCAGTAAGACCGCGGTCTGTACTGCCCGGCGAACCACAGCGCCAGTAACGCGAACGTGGCGACGTGCGCCCACTTGTCCAGGTTTTCGAGCCAGGACACGATGCTCGCCGGGTCCGGCCACAACCAGACCGCAGGCATAATGGTCAAGGCAAGCACAAGGGCCAGAAATATCGCGCTCGCTACCCGCCAGCGGCGCGCGTAGCGCAGTGGCAGCATCAGTCGGCCGTCGGTTCGGTGGATGCAGGCTGGCCCACAACATCGACATCTTCGGGCACGACAAATTCGAATCGTCCGGCATCGATCGGCTCATTGACGGCGACATTGTCGAGGGAGACAAAGGTCGTTTGCTCGAGGTTGTCAAAAAACACCATCTGGTGCAGGCGCTGCTCTGCGAAACCCAGCTCGACGCGTTTGAAGCCGCTGTCCGTATTGACCGGGACGAGTCTTACCCAGGTCACGCCGTCTTCGGTGACGCTGCCCTCGTACTCGAATTGATCCAGCGCAGCATCTGATCCGCCAAGCAGTAACGCCGGTGTATTGGCGAGTGCCTCGGCTTGCGGTTTGACGGTGACCTGCTCCAGGTCGACGTCATAGCTCCAGATGTTGAGGCCATCCGCGATAAGCCACTGTTCATAAGGTTTCGAATAAGCCCAGCGGAATTGTCCTGGCCGTTGTATCTCGAGCGTGCCGCTGGTTACCTCGAGGACCTGTCCTTGCGCATCGATCAGCGACTGTTCGAAGTCCCCGGAAAACGTCGCCACGTCAGTGATGAATGCATTCACGAGCACCCTGCCGTCGTCCGCAGACTCGTCCGCAGCAAGGCCCTGGCCGGCGAACAAGATGCCAGCGATAAATGAAATTCGTCCCATCAATTCCTGTCAATCCTTGGCAGCGGCCGTCGGCACCAGGATCTCCCGGGAGCCGTTCGGCTGCAACGGCCCCACCAGTCCTGCAGCCTCCATGGACTCGACCATCCGGGCTGCGCGGTTGTACCCGATTTTCAGTCGCCGCTGCACGCCTGAAATCGACGCCTTGCGGGTTTCCATAACGACCTGCACAGCCTGGTCGTACAGGGGATCCTGCTCGGCGTCCCTGGGATCGGCGGGCAGTTTGTCAATGCCGGCCAGTCCAGGAGTTGGACTTGTCGGGGCCTCGAGAATTTCATCAATATATCGCGGCATGCCGCTTTTCTTGAGGTGGCGCACGACGCCATGCACCTCGTGATCAGCGACAAAAGCGCCATGAACCCGTATCGGCACGGATGTTCCCGGCGGTAGGTACAGCATATCGCCGTGACCGAGCAGGTTCTCGGCGCCTTGCTGGTCGAGAATCGTCCGCGAGTCGACCCGGGCCGACACCTGGAACGCAATTCTCGACGGCACGTTTGCCTTGATCAGACCCGTAATGACATCGACGGACGGCCTTTGCGTCGCCAGCAACATGTGAATGCCCGAAGCGCGCGCCTTTTGCGCGAGCCGTGCGATGAGTTCTTCGACCTTCTTGCCGACGATCATCATCATGTCGGCCAGTTCGTCGATAATCACGACGATGAAAGGTAACGGTGTCAACGTTGGGTGCTCGACAGGTTTTTCGTCATCCTCGAAGGGTGGCGGCGTGAACGTCGGGTCCTTGATCGGCTGGCCGGCGGCAATCGCTTCGTTCACTTTGCGGTTGTAGCCTCCGATATTGCGCACGCCGAGTGGGGCCATCATCCTGTAGCGGCGATCCATCTCGGCGACACACCAGCGCAGCGCGTTCGCAGCTTCCTTCATGTCCGTCACCACCGGCGTGAGCAGATGCGGTATGCCTTCGTAGACCGACAATTCGAGCATTTTCGGATCGATCATGATCAGGCGCACTTGCTCGGGCTGCGTCTTGTAGAGAATGCTCAGCACCATCGCGTTGATCGCAACCGACTTGCCGGAGCCCGTCGTTCCAGCGATCAGCAGGTGCGGCATACGCGCGAGGTCCGCGACCACCGAATCGCCACCGATGTCCTTGCCGAGCGCAAGCGTCAGTGGCGATGCCAGGTCGTCATACGCACGTGACTTGAGAATCTCGCCGAGCGTCACGAGTTGCCAGTTCTCGTTAGGTATCTCGAGCCCGACGAAAGACTTGCCGGGAATCACCTCGACGATGCGCACGCTGACCACCGACAGCGAGCGCGCCAGGTCTTTGGCGAGATTCGAGATCTGGCTGACTTTTACGCCCGGTGCCGGATCCAGCTCGAAGCGGGTAATCACCGGCCCCGGAGACACCGACTTGACCTCGACCTCAATGCCGAAATCACGCAATTTGAGTTCCACAACCCGGGACATCGCTTCCAGCGAGTCTTCGGAGTAGCCCTGCTGCTGTGCCGGTGGATCGTCGAGCAACGACAATGGCGGTAATTCGCCAGCGGCTGGCGGCTCGAACAACGGCACCTGGCGCTCGCGTTCCGCCCTGACGCTTGGTTCGAGCGACGGCATCACCGGTTCGATCCTGGGTGGCGCGCGGCCTGCAGTGCGCTTCTTCTCGACTTCAATGATGTCCTGGCGCGCCGCCTGCTGCCGGCGTCCTTCCGCGCGATCACGCAACTCACCAAATTTTATGCGCGCTTTTTCGTAGCCGACCAGGCACGAGTGACCGATGCGGTCCATGACATTGAACCAGGAGACACCGAGAAACAGCGAAATCGACGCGATCCACAGAACGAATAGCAGAGTACTCGCCCCGAGAAGCTTCATAACCGATTCAAGGCTGTGCCCGACGATTTGCCCGACAATCCCACCCGCGGTTTCATTGAAACCGACGGGCGAGAAATGCAGCGTCGATAACGCACAACTCGTAATCAGCGTCGCAACGAAGCCACCGAAACGAAGTCCGTAATCCATCTTCGTCAGCGCCTGCTGCGTTTTCTGTTCGCGATACAGCATCCAGCCGAGGTAGAACACCATCACCGTGAACAGGTAAGCCGGGCGCCCGAACAGGTTGAACAACAGATCGGCGATCAATGCACCGACACGACCAATTCCGTTTTGCACGTCCGCCGCAGCCGTCGCCTGACTGAAGCCCGGATCCGACGGATCGTAGGTGAACAGTGCAAACCAGAGAATGAAGGCGAGCGCACCGAACACGTACAGTGCACCCTCACGTAGAGCGCGGTGCACCTGAACAGATAGCCTGGAGGGCGGTTGGCTGATTTTTCGGGCTTTTGCCATAATTAATGTATTTTATTATATATCATGTCTAATTAATTGAATTAGATAATATTTTATCAATGTCTGAACCCAATTCCATGGTCCCGACGTCGCTGCATCCGGCGCGCATGTGGCATACACGCAAACGTCCGCTCGCGATAATGGATGCTCACCGGGTCCGTTTTCCCTACACTAGCCCAAGGATGTTCTGACGTACGCTGACAGCCTTGAAAACCCCAATTTGCAACCGCAATTCGGCTGTCTTCGTCTGCAAAACTAACGATTTTCGCCAGGGGCAAATTATACATGAGTGACTTGAAGCATTGCCGTGTTCTGATTCTGGGCTCGGGTCCCGCCGGATACGCGGCCGCGGTTTATGCGGCTCGGGCTAATCTCGATCCGGTGATAATTACCGGTATCGAACAGGGTGGGCAACTGATGACCACGACCGACGTCGACAACTGGCCTGGAGATGTCGAGGGCCTCCAGGGGCCCGAACTGATGGACCGGATGCTTCGCCATGCACAGCGATACGACACGGACATTATCAACGACCACATTCACACAGCGGATTTGTCATCGCGACCATTTCGTCTCGATGGGGACTACGGCAGCTATACCTGCGACGCGCTGATCATTGCGACCGGCGCCACGGCGAAATATCTCGGGCTGCCATCGGAGGAAGCCTTCAAGGGGCGTGGCGTTTCGGCGTGTGCAACCTGCGACGGTTTTTTCTATCGTGGCAAGGACGTCGCGGTCATAGGCGGTGGTAATACGGCCGTCGAGGAGGCCCTGTATCTCAGCAATCTTGCCTCAAAGGTCACGGTCGTACATCGCCGTGACGCACTACGCTCGGAAAAGATTCTCCAGGATCGTCTGTTCGAACGTGCGGAAGAAGGCAAGGTCGAGTTGCAATGGGACCATGTACTTGACGAAGTCCTCGGCGACGACACGGGTGTCACGGGCATGCGCATTCGCAGCACGACGGATGAATCGCAGACTACAGACGTGGAACTCGCTGGCGTCTTTATCGCTATCGGACACAGTCCGAATACCGCTCTATTCGACGGGCAGCTGGACATGCGAAACGGCTACATCACGATACGCTCAGGCATTGATGGCGATGCAACCGCGACCAGCATCCCGGGTGTATTCGCCGCTGGCGACGTTGCAGATCACGTATACCGGCAAGCGATAACATCGGCGGGCGCGGGCTGCATGGCAGCTCTCGATGCCGAGAAATTTCTCGATGCACAGGAAGCCGGTGAGAGCGTCGAGAGCGGCGACGCGGCCGCGTAATACGTCGAGGGGCGAATGCGGCTAATCCTCCACGACGCAATCGCCGATGTCAGTGCTGACCAGTGGAATGCTCTTGCGGGGGATGCCTGCCCGTTCCTGAGGCATGAATTCCTGGCGGCAGCCGAATTGACCGGCTGCGTCGCCCCTGCCTCCGGCTGGATACCACAACATCTTACCGTCGAGCAGGACGGCAGGCTGCTGGGCGCCATGCCCCTGTACCAGAAGGACCACTCCTGGGGAGAATTCGTGTTCGACTGGGCCTGGGCCAGCGCCTATGAGCGAGCGGGTCTCCCCTACTTCCCAAAACTGGTATCGGCCGTGCCCTTCACGCCCGCGCCGAGCAGCCGCTTACTGCTGGAAAAGACCGCCGGCCCCGAGATCGCCCGGATGCTGCTGGAAGGCGCGATAGCTTTGGCCGAAGAAACAACCTGTTCGTCATTGCACGTGCTGTTCCCGCTGGAAGAGGAACTGCCGCTGCTGCGCGATGCCGGACTCCAGGTCCGAAAAGACTGCCAGTTTCACTGGCGGAATCGCAATTACGCCGATTTTGAGGCTTTCCTGCAGATGTTTACCGCGGCGAAGCGCAAAAAGGCGAAGCGGGACAGGCGCCGCGTCAGTGAAGCCGGCATCCACTTTCGGCGTCTGCATGGCGGGGATATCGATCAGGCTACCTGGAAGGTTGTTTTCCAGCTCATCAGCACGACATTCATGCGTCGCGGTTCTCTGCCCTATTTCAATCTCGACTTTTTTCTCCGCGTCGGCGAGTCACTTCCGGAAAACATCCTGGTCATCCTTGCAGAAAAGGACGCCAGCCCGGTCGCAGCGGCCCTGTTCTTCGAGAGCGCGACAACGCTCTATGGCCGCTACTGGGGCAGTAACGGACGTTACGACGCATTGCACTTCGAGACCTGCTACTACCAGGGGATCGACTACTGTATCGAGAAAGGCCTCCAGGTTTTCGAACCCGGCACCCAGGGCGAGCACAAGATCAGTCGTGGATTCTTACCCGTTTCCACCTGGTCAGCCCATTGGTTGGCGCACCCTGAATTTCTGTCGGCGATCAGCGAATACGTTGACGAGGAAGCACGCCATGTCGATCGCTACATGGATACCGTCGATGCGCACAGCCCATACCGTAACGACGATCCCCCGGACCGCTCATGAGTTCGAGAAGCCGTGTTGTCTGGATATCGGCCGGCGACCCGCCCGACGCATTTCCCGGGATCGAAACCGCGATGCGTGAGCCCGATGGTCTCCTCGCCGCCGGTGGCGACCTCAGCAGCCCGCGATTGCTCGCCGCCTATCGGCTCGGCATATTTCCGTGGTTCGACGACGGCCAGCCGATTCTCTGGTGGTCACCGGACCCGCGTTGCGTCATGTTTCCCAAGGAATTTTACGTCTCGCGGCGCCTGAAGCGGGACCTGCGGCAATCGACGGCAATGATTCGATTCAACGTCGGATTCAATCAGGTAATCCGTGAATGTGCAGAGCCGCGATTTGCCGAGCAGGGAACCTGGATCACCACAGATATGATTTCGGCCTACGGCCAACTGCACGAAGAGGGCTGGGCGCATTCCGTGGAAATTTGGCAGGACGACGCGCTGGTCGGCGGCCTCTACGGGCTGGCAATCGGCAAGGTGTTCTTTGGGGAATCAATGTTCAGCCGACAGGATAATGCATCGAAATTCGCACTTTACGCGCTGTCGCAGTACCTCGATGACCATGGCTTCCAGCTGATCGATTGCCAGGTGGCCTCACAACATTTGCTGTCACTCGGTGCGAAGATGTTGCCGCGGGAGAAATTCTCACGAATGTTGCAGGCTGGATGCGAATCTTCCGCCAAGTTCGTGAATTGGCCGGATTCACCGCTGCCAGTGGCCGAAATATCCTCAATCTAGCGACGCGCCGCATTGCATTAGGGCGGCCATTTCTGCACAATTCGCGAGCCTTTTGACAGAGACAGAAAAGTTTTGGCCAAAGAAGATGCCATACAAATGGAGGGCGTCGTCACAGAGACGCTTCCCAATACGACGTTCCGGGTTGAACTCGAAAACGGACACGTCGTGACCGCACATATTTCCGGGAAGATGCGCAAGAACTACATTCGCATTCTCACCGGGGATAGCGTCACCGTGGAGTTGACGCCGTACGATCTCAGCAAAGGCCGGATTGTCTACCGCGGTCGTTAACGACCGATTCATTCGTCGTCAGTCAGATGCTCGAGTTCCCGGATCGCGGACTCCGGATCCAGCTTCAGTTCGTCATCACTCCCGACCGACACGCGCACATGGCCGCCCTCCTCCAGTCTGCCGAATAGCAATTCGTCGGCAAGAGGCCGCTTTATGTGCTCCTGGATGACACGGGCCATCGGCCGCGCCCCCATCTTCGCATCGTAGCCCCGCGCGGCGATCCACTCCCGCGCGGCATCGTCCAGTTCGATTGTGACATCGTTCGAGCCAAGCTTGGCCTCGAGTTCGACAATGAGCTTGTCCACGACCCGTTTGACGGAAAACATGTCAAGTGACGCGAACTGGATGATCGCGTCCAGCCGGTTGCGGAATTCCGGTGCAAAGCTCTTCTTGATGACCGACATGCCGTCACTGCTGTGGTCCTGTTTGGTGAAGCCAATCGACGCGCGGCTCATCTCCTGGGCCCCGGCATTCGTCGTCATGACCAGCACGACGTTACGGAAATCCGCCTTGCGCCCATTGTTGTCGGTCAGGGTTCCATGGTCCATGACCTGGAGAAGCAGGTTGAATACTTCGGGATGTGCCTTCTCGATTTCGTCCAGCAGCACGACCGCGTGCGGATTCTTCGTCACGGCCTCGGTCAACAGCCCGCCCTGATCAAAACCGACATAGCCGGGCGGTGCACCGATCAGTCGCGACACCGTGTGGCGCTCCATGTACTCGGACATGTCGAAACGAATCAGCTCGACGCCCATGATCATTGCCAGCTGACGCGTGACTTCGGTCTTGCCGACCCCTGTTGGTCCGGCGAACAGAAACATGCCGATGGGCTTGTCTTCCTCGCGCAGACCCGAGCGCGACATCTTGATGGCGGAACTCAGTGCCGCGATGGCCTGATCCTGGCCGAAAATCGTCAACTTGAGGTCGCGTTCCAGCGTTCGGAGTGACTTGCGATCCGACGCCGAGACACTCTTTGCCGGAATGCGTGCCATCTTGGCGACGATATTTTCGACCATTTCAACCGTAACGCGATCACCGCGCTCGGCGACGGGCTGCAGTCGCAGGCTCGCACCGGCTTCGTCAATGACGTCGATAGCCTTGTCGGGCAAGCGTCGGTCGTTAATGTGACGCGCCGACAGTTCGGCCGCCGCATCCAGCGCGTCAGTATCGTAGTGCACGCCGTGATGTTCTTCGAATCGTGATTTCAATCCATGCAATATGGCGATCGTTTCCTCGAGACTCGGCTCCGGCACATCGATTTTCTGGAAACGGCGCGCGAGAGCATGGTCCTTTTCGAAAATGCCCCGGTATTCTTCATAGGTTGTCGAACCTATACAGCGAATGTCTCCATTTGCGAGCACCGGCTTGATCAGGTTACTTGCATCCATGACGCCACCGGATGCCGCACCTGCACCGATTACCGTGTGAATCTCGTCGATAAAGAGTATCGAACCGGGATCCTGCTGTATTTCCTTGATAACACCCTTGAGTCGCTTCTCGAAATCGCCACGATACTTCGTGCCTGCGATCAACGTTCCCATATCGAGGGCATAAATTGTCGCGTCGCGAAGAACTTCCGGAACACATTCTTCGGTAATCATGCGCGCCAGCCCCTCTGCTAACGCTGTCTTGCCCACACCGGCGTCGCCAACATAGAGCGGATTGTTCTTGCGGCGACGGCAAAGTATCTGCACGGTTCGCTCGATTTCAATCTCGCGACCGATCAGCGGATCGATCTTGCCCTCCATCGCCAGCTGATTCAGATTCGTCGCATAACGCTCCAGCGGCGTAGCCTCGACCTCGGGCTCCGACTCGAGCGATGCATCCTGCTCCTCAGCACCGCCCTCGCCCGGCAACTGCGGCATGCCGTGAGATATGAAATTCACGATATCCAGGCGCGTGATGTCCTGCAAATTCAGGAAATACACGGCCTGCGACTGCTTTTCGCTGAAGATCGCAACGAGGACATTGCTGCCGGTTACTTCCTTCTTACCGCTCGACTGCACATGAAACACCGCACGTTGCAGAACGCGCTGGAAGCCGAGCGTCGGCTGCACGTCTGTATCGTCGTCATCCGGTAGCAACGGCGTCTGCTCGTCGATGAACTCGTCCAGCTGACGACGCAGCTCCGTAATGTTCGAGTTACAGGCCTTTAAAATCTCGTGCACCTTCGGAATATCCAGCAGTGCGAGCAGCAGGTGTTCCACCGTCATGAATTCATGGCGTTGCTCCCGCGCTCTTTGGAACGCTTCATTCAGACAAAACTCGAGTTCACTGCTCAACATTAATAGGGCCTGTTCACACTATTGTGATGCGCCCTGCCGGAGGCCGTTTTTTTGTCCGGCAAGACAGAAGGAGCGCCGTGTAGCATCGCTACACAAGCGACTGATAACACCGCCGGCGGGAAAACGGCCCCGGCCCTGCGGGTTGCGTCCGCAGAAGCGCCACTCCGCGTTGCTCGTCGTTCATTTGGAACTACCAATATTCTCTCCTTGCGCCTTGATTGGCGCTTCTGCAGACGCAACAGAGCCCACCACAATAGTGTGAACAGGCCCAGTCGCCGCCCTCCTCAGGACTCTTCCATGGTGCACAACAGCGGATGCTGGTGTTGCTGCGCGATGCCCATCACCTGGGCTACCTTGGTTTCCGCAATTTCGAAATTGTACACGCCACAGATACCCTTGCCCTTGGTATGCACTTCCAGCATGACCTGCGTGGCGCGTGTTCGCTCCATACCAAAGATACCCTCGAGGATATTAACCACGAATTCCATGGGCGTGAAATCGTCGTTGATCAGAACCACCCGATACAGCGGTGGTTCCTTGATAGCGGGCCTGGCCTCCTCGACCGCCAGTTCGAAGCTTTGCCCCTTTTCAGTATCTGTTCGCCGTTCACTCATTTGCGCTCGAGTCCGTTCCTGCTCCTGCTAATGATGATCCGTGGGCAGGTACTTGCGGTATCCGCCCTCAGTGCATGCGGGGTATTATATATGGGCCCGCATCGGCGATTTCAGCCTGCTTTGCAGATTTTGCCAGCGAGACTGCCTCTGAAACTCGAATTTTGCTCTCCATGGATGGGTATATTATTGGCAAATATAGAATTTTTTCTCGCCAGGGCTTGTTTGCACGTGTTCAACCCGTATCATTCTCGCGATGCGTTAATAAGGTAGATCAGGAACGGAATATCCGGACTCTGCATGGCCACTGAAGCAAAATGGTCCGACTTCACGAGCCTCGACGGCCCCCGTCTGCTGGCCGCAGCCAACCAGCTGTTGCCGCCGTGGGTAGCGCTGCTGCTCGTGATTGCCGTCGGATGGCAACTGGCGACTATCGTCTGGATGGCCATGCCCGGATCATCCACGGGCGATGCTGTCGTCGTGCCGGCCGGACAGGCTCCTGGCCGTTCGCAGGGTACATTGGGCGCCGATGTGCAGGCTATTGCCGGTGCGCATATTTTCGGCGTTGCCAGCGGGGACGACGAGGTTCAGGCAGTCGTAGCCACCTATGACGAGAACCTGGAGGACACCAGGCTGTCCAATTTGCAACTCAAGGGCACGATTGCGTCGCCGGATCCCGCGATGTCCGCAGCGATCATCACAGACGGCGCGAACGAGGAGAAGGTCTACCTCATCGGTGATCCGATCTCGTCCAGTGCCAAGCTGCACGCCGTGTATACGGATCGGGTCGTGCTCAACGAGAACGGCAAATTGACCAATTTGAGGTTGCCCGAGGAATTTGCGGCTGTGGCGACGACGACGCGACGCACCCCGACGCGGCGCCAAACGGCCGCCAATACGCAGTCGATTCAGTCCGTGGTCTCGAAGAATGTCGCACGCCTCGCTGACGTCATACGGCCAACACCGTATTTCGTCAACGGACAGCAGCAGGGCTATCGCGTTTACCCGGGTCGGGACCGGCGACAATTTGCGTCGTTAGGTTTGCGTCCGGGTGACCTGATCAAGGAAATCGACGGGCAGTCTCTGACCGACCCGACCCAGGCAATGCAAATTTTTCAATCCCTCGGTACTTCCAGCCAGGTCTCGGTTACTGTTGAACGCAATGGCCAACCCGAAACTATTGTTTTGAAGACCGACCAACTCAACCTTGGGGAAGACGAAGAGGAATGAACCGTCAATCGAAACCGGTACGTTTGAAGTACCGCGTAATGACACTCCTGCTGGCAGCAATTTCCGCGCTATCACTGGCGCAGCAGGTGACGATTACGCCCAACTACAAGGAAGCGGACATTCGTCAGATTGTCGAGGCCGTTGGTGCAGTAACGGACAAGAACTTCATCATTGACCCCAGGGTCAACGCCAAGGTCACCATGCTGTCGACAACGCCGATGTCACCCGAAGCGTTTTACGAAGCGTTCCTGGCGATACTCGAAGTGCACCAGCTCGCGGCGATGCAAAGTGGTGACATCATAAAAATCATCCCGAATGCCACAGCCCGGCAATATGCCGGACCGATGGGTACAGGCGATGCAGCCGGTGCCGATGACATCGTCACGCAAGTCATCCAGGTACAAAACGTTGGCGCCGCCCAACTTGTGCCGATCCTGCGCCCGCTGATTCCACAGTTTGGTCACCTGGCCGCTCACCCGGGCTCGAACATGCTGATCATTTCCGATCGCGCCGCCAACGTGAGACGTATGATCAACATCATTCGTCGCATCGATTTGTCGAGCGATGACGACATCGAAGTCGTGCCGCTACAGCATGCGTCTTCGTCTGAAATCGTCCGGGTGCTGACCGCTTTGACACAGCAACCACGTGCCGATGGTGCGCCTGTATCGACGAGTCTTGTGGCAGACGCACGCACCAACAGCGTCCTGATCGGTGGTGACAAGAAAGAGCGGCTGCGTCTTCGCACGTTGATCGCGCACCTCGACACACCGCTGGAAGACGGCGGTGATACACAAGTTCGT
>Ga0209273_10001480_pt1 | contig 20944 bp, 23 predicted proteins | sample tdAd471_FD_187126 | JGI IMG/M metagenome (GOLD analysis project Ga0209273, IMG submission 187126) | Marine sediment microbial communities from the Atlantic coast under amendment with organic carbon and nitrate - tdAd47.1 (SPAdes)... | ecosystem: Environmental > Aquatic > Marine > Coastal >...
TCAGGTCGACGTCACCAAACACGGAGAATCGATCTGTCCCGCCGCACTTCGGACAGGGGTGTCCGCGACCGTCGAGCAGCTCATACGGCAGGCCCGCCGCCCGCAGAATCTGCAACCAGCGTCCTTCTGCCTGTCGCTTCACTTCATCCGCTGAGATAGAATTCCGATGATTGTTCGGGTTGGGGGTGTTGGCGGTCACTCCGCACCCCCTTCCTGACTCATCGCGGAAAGTACGTCCGCTGGTCGATAGAGAACGCGTCGCCCACATCGGATCGCGGGGATGTCGCCAGCTTTTCGACGGCGCTGTAATGATTGCTGGCTGATCCCCAGACGCTTCGCCATTTCTGGTTCGTCAGTCAGCTCGTTCGGCTGATGCGACTGTGGGAGCCGAGATTCGAGACGGGCGGCAACCGCGTCGGCCAAGCGGTCGATCAGATCGTTGAGTAGTGAATCGATGTTGTAACTACGCATGGTCCGCCACCTCCATCGTTTCGGGTGACGGTGACGCCGATTCGACGAACTGGCGAATCGCTGCCCACTTGGCGCGATAGCAGCGTCCTATGCGGTAGCCTGGCACGTCCCCGTTCTGGATTGCCTGGCGAGCACTGGCCCGGCAGACGCGCAAGAACGCGGCGAAATCAGTCAAATCCGCGACGCCGACCGGCCACTCGATGTCCGGCACCTCGTCACCTGCCAGACGCAGCAGCTCAGTCGTGACGAGCCGGATGGCAGTGCCAATGCGTACGCCGGGAAGTTCACTTCGGGAAAATGCTCCACGGACGGCGTCCTCAGAAACGCCCAGAATCGCTGCCCCCTCAGGGACAGTCGAGAGGATGGAGCCGAAACCCACCGCAGTTGTCTTGCGCGGCTTGCGCATACGAGCCTCCTTTTGACGGAAGGCTCGGTGGTTCCGATACCTTGTTTTGCGAACCAGATTCGCAGTGCAAATGATCTGTCACGTCTGACCAATTCGGCCAGACTGCCTGAGAGCGCGTACGATGACACAATCCGCGAGCGATTGGCAAAGGCGGTTTTCTGCACCGAATTCGCCGCGATGCTCTCTATGCCGACAGAATGCCCCAGAACGATCCCCTGCTGATCGGTTGTGAAGACCACTCACATCCGGATTTAATGCCGGAGAGCGTCGTCAGCGAAATCTGCACAGAGTCCGAAGGGAATCGAATTGCTTACCGGTCAAATCAGGTCACAGGTCGATCGCGTCTGGGATGCGTTCTGGAACGGCGGGATTTCCAACCTACGGGACTGACCAGCCCCCTGGTCGGCTCATCCGGGAGATCACCGGTCTCGATGCCAATGCCGCGAAGGAAGCTTTTGCCGACTTCCTCAACCTCGCGACGCTGTCTGCCGATCAGATCACGTTCATCAACCAGATCATCGACCACCTCGTCCACAACGGCACCATGGAACCACCCGACCTGTTCCAACCTCCGTTTACCGACCGGCACAACCAGGGAGTTCTCGGCGTCCTCCCCGACCATGCTCAACTGATCGTGCAGGTCATCCGGAGTATTAACAAAAACGCACTGGTTGCGTGACGGACTGGAAGGTGGTCGCCGTGAATCACGCACCTCTACGCTGTTTGAGTTCGGCGAATCTTTCCTCAATCTGCCTGACTTTTCGTGCCAGAATCAACTCCTCATTCAGCCGCAGTGAATAGTCGACGATCGCCTTTGCGGCGCTCAGTTTTGTCGCTGGTGGCGTGTCGGTTCTTAGCAACTCACGCATTGCACCGATGGCCTCGACCATCAGGTCACTGGCCTGCCCCGCAGCCGCCTCAAACATCTGCTGCCGAAACTCATCGACAGCACGAACGAATTCGGGATCTGCCAGGCGGCGCCCAACAGTTCTCGCGCTGACGCCAGCTGCCGCAGCAGCCGCGACTTGTGATGCCCCGCGGGCAAGGTGATCGACAAGTTGAGCGTCAATTGATTGTCGTGATTTCCCAGACAAAACTCGGCACCTCCATTCGCCCCATTGACGTCATATCGAATCGACAATCCGACCGTACAGACCGGCTCATCGGTCGCGAACGCTGTTGCACGGTGGTGATAGTTGGAATGGTGGCGATGCCGGCAGCCCGATCAGGGTTTGCAATTGCTCAACCACCCGTTGCCGGTCCTCCGGATTCAGCTTCTGATGCTCGGATAGAACCACCAGCGCAACCAAGGCATCCGAAATAGCTCAGATTCCCCGGCGTTTCGCCGCTGAATTCGAGGCGCGGGAGCCCATCCGGCCTTTCTGTGCCACCGAGAGAGGACGGTCTGGGGTGCTGACGACGTGCGATACTGTCTCGCGCCAATCAGCCCCAGCCCGCGCTTGCGATGACCATCGCCACCGAGATACTGCGAGCTGGCGAAGACCACGTACCCAACCCGGAATCTGATCTACCAAATGTGCATTCGGTCGATGGGGCCGTCACAGGAAACGAGGTTCGCCGAAAACGCGGCGGTGTATCCGACCGCCGTCAGTTCCGGGCATTTCGTTAGTGAGGCCGGACGCGATCGCCGCCGCAGTTTCGGGAGAGCATGTTTGTACCGCAGGAACTCGCAGGTTGAGAACGACTCCGAGACGCATTCGGGTACGGCAACGACGGGGACATGAACTAAAGTAGACACATGACTGGGCGTAGCGGCGTCGGTTCGACGTGTTCCTCAAGTGTGAAGATACCGGCGACCTATGGTTCAGCGGACCGATGGTCTCTCCAAGGGCGTCCTTGTCGTGTGGGCTGAGGCATTCGATGAGGCAGAGGCAGATGGCTGACGCCTTGATGAATCTGCGATGCGCCGCTTGACGAGCAAACAGTCGTGTTGCAGACTGAAATGAGTCTGGTCGGACGTCACAACGTACCGGAGAGAACCATCGTCCTATAGGCGAGGTTGACTTCGGCGAGATTGATCGATGCGCACATTCCACACGGCCAGATTCTCTCAGTGCCGACGGCCAGGCTTCACGGTGATCGAACTGCTGGTCGTGATCGCGATCGTGGGTATTCTGGTCGCCCTGATTCTTCCGGCTGTGCAGCAGGCGCGGGAAGCGGCCAGACGGACGCAGTGCCGTAACAACCTCAAGCAGGTCAGCCTGGGTGTGCTGGAGTTTGAAAACACGGTCGGGGCGTTTCCTCCGGCGAGACTGCAGCCACGGCCTACCGACACGGATCCCGCTGTTCAGTGCGGGGGGCAGGAACCGACATGGCTTGTGCGCGTAATGCCCTTCCTTGACGGCGAAACTCAATGGACTGACTGGGACCTGCATCGTCCGTTTGCAGAGCACGACGAAGAACAGCGCAACGGCAATCTACCCGTCTTTCTATGCCCCACACGGCGGTCGATGTCCAACGCGCTCGGTAGCCGCGTCTTCAGCACTTCCGGAGGAACGACGACAATTTACCTGCCGTGTGGGTGTCCTGTGACCGTTTCAACCGGCGGTACGGAAGAAGAGGTTTCCGGAGCTGTTGGAGACTATGCCGGAAACCACGGCGATCTCTCGCCGGGAGCCTGGGGATCGCCGACAGACTTGTGGTTCGGAGGCAATGGAACGGGAGTCATCATCAGTAGTCGTGCCAGGTGCGAGTCAGGAAATCCAATCGACTGGGTAGACCTGATCCGTTCCAAAGACATCACGGACGGTGCAAGTAACACGGCGCTCGTCGGCGAACTGCATGTTCCGCAGGGACGGCTCGGGCAGTTTCCCGAGAATCCGCCAATGTACGACGGTGATTATTTCGGTGCAGCATCCAGACTTGGTGGCCCTACGATGCCACTCGCACGCGGAATGAGCGACACGACAGTCTCTGCGTTGTCATTCGGCAGTTGGCATGACGGAATCTGCAACTTCGCCTTCTGCGACGGCAGCGTTCGGTCCATCAGTACCTCAGTCAGCACGCGGGTTCTCGGCTATTACTGCAACCGCAAAGACAACGAGTACGTTCAGTAGCTGATGACTTCTCAATTGCTGGGTTGCGGTGAAACACCGTCGTACATGAATCTCGGGGCCAGATCATGCGATCGCAATTTCGAGTGTCGACATTGCTCCTGGTTGTGGCTGTTGCGTCAGGCTGCTCCAGCGACTCGGTTCCGACCTGGCCGGTATCCGGGACCGTCACGCTCGAAGACGGAACGGCTCTGCAGACCGGTACGGTCGAGTTTGCTTCTGAAGACGGCGCCCACACGGCTCGCGGAGTGATCCAGAAGGACGGCAGCTTCAGGCTGTCCACATTCAAAGATGGCGATGGAGCAGTTGCTGGTCGTCATGATGCCGTGGTCATTCAGCTAATCTCGACGGAAGACCTGCCGCTCCACGAACACGAACACGGGCCAACCGTCGATCCCCGTTTCAGTCACTACGACTCTTCGGGACTTGAGTTCACTGTAAAGCCTGATCGCGAGAACGCCTTCCGCATCGTCGTGAGTGCGGTCGCCCCCCCCGCAGACGGTCTTTAATCGCCTGCGGCTTTCTGCAACTAATTTGCAGAAACTTCATACCTTGCGGCTTGACTTGCATGGGCTCTTCTGGAGAATGCCTCTCGGTCGGACCTTGAAAACGAATTTTGCCAGCTACTGCATGTAGCCGTTTTCTGGTTTGTATGCGCTATCCCGTCCGACATCTCTGCACTCTGAGCGTGCTCCTTGCTTACGGCCTGATTGCCGTTGGCGGTGAAGCTCTGCACGCTCTGTATCACGATTGCAGCGAGTCAACGCCTGCATCTGTCGGAGTCGAGGGGCCGTCTGAGTACGGCACATGCTGCCATAGCCACGTTGCCACTGAAGCGACGGGCTCAGAGGGAGCGTCCGCACGTCACCCGCAGGACGGTCAGCCGGACAACGGACCAACTCACCATCACGACGAAGATTCGTGTCTTCTCTGTCAGCACCTGGCTAAGGCACAGGCAGAATTGCCGAGCCTTTCAGCCAACGAGGTTGCTGATCCGATTGTCGAGAGTCAGGTTGTCGAATCGGACGTGATTCCGGTTCGGCAGGCTGCTGCCCACGACTGCCGCGGACCGCCGATCGTCTGATCTGCGCGGCTGCGTGCGACCTTCTCTGAGCATCTGTAACTGCGGACTTCATCGAGTCACAGTTCACGCTGCCCCGGTCTCGCCCTGGTTGGAATGCAGTTCCAGTAGGTCCGCCGCGCTTTGCTGCTGGTGCGCAGAAACGTCTCACTGACGATTCTCTCCACCATTCCATGTGATGAGCCGCTTGCTCGTAACGGTTGCTTTATGCGAACCCCGTTGCGCGTGGCGGTACGGCGTCAAAGGTCCGACCAGTCCTTGCCGACGCCCGCGCAGCGGGGCTTCTCACCATAACGAATGTGTTTGTGTCTTCAGAGGTTCGCCGGACGACGGTCTGGCAATTTCCTTCTGACTGGTCGCGGGGCGGGCACGATGCTGCCTCGATCACGATCGCGGTCAATTCCCAAGTGGCTGGTTTTCGAGTCACCGCCAGCCCGCCGGCTCAAGTGTGATTCATCTGTTTTTCAATTTTCTGACGGCTGCATCGCTGCAGCCAGCTCCACCACCTGAAAAGGAACAAAACCATGCGTCAATTCATTCTCAACCTGATCCGTAACCGCAAGGGTGCTGCTCTGGTCGAATACTCCATGCTGATCGCTGGAGTTGCTCTGGTGTCGGCAGCGGCTCTGTCGATCTTCGGCCACAAGACCAGCGACATGATCGCAGCGACCGCCACCGTCCTGCCGGGTGCTCACGGCGAAGACAACGGCACGATTGAAAGTGGCAAGCTGATCGAAACGACGGACGGCACTGCTGCTGCGATCGAAGTCGATACGGCCACCATTCTTGGCAACGCGGGCAATTCACGCCTCGGCGACAACCTTGGAGTGACGATCAGCGGGCTGGTTGTTGAGCCCTAAGCCTCGTAGCCACAGTTTGCTGTGATTGCGACGCGTCACTGCTTTGTCGGAACGGACTGCCGGCCCTCCGCACTGATTTCCAGTGCGGAGGGTTTCGGCGTTTTTCCGCAGTCTGATCTTCATGTGATGAATGGAACCCGTTTCGGTGACTGAGCTGACTCCACTCATTCCTCTGGCACTGCTGGCTGTGGCCACGGCCTGTGACCTGCGCAGCCGTGAGATTCCTGACGGACTGCCTGTTGCGATGGTGCTGTGGTCGTTGCTGGCCGTGGCTGCCGGGTGGAGTTCGTTGAGCTGGCTGAACTGGGGTGGCGGTGTCGCGCTCGGCCTGTTGCTCGGCGCGGTGTTCTTTGCGCTGGGAGCGCTCGGCGGCGGAGACGTCAAACTGCTGGCTGGTGTCGGTGGTGTTCTCGGCGTCGGCGGACTGGGACCGATGCTGTTCTGGATGGCTGTTTGTGGAGGCATTCTCGGCGGCATCGCGAAGTATCGCGGCCAGAAAGAACTCGCTTACGGACCGGCCATCTTCGCGGGCTTTGTGATCCACATGGTCTCGTCGGGAGGCTTCAGCGATGTGGTGTCGTAAACGCCTTCCGAGTCACCGGCGGCGAGGCAGCGTGCTGGTCGAGTTCGCACTGGTGGCCTTCATCTTCTACATGCTGCTGGGAGCGGTGATTTCGTTTGGCTATCTGCTGTACGTGGCTCAGGGCCTGCAGCACGCCGCCGACCTGGCCGCGCGAGATTTCACGCACTCCGCTGCCGGCAGACGGGACTCTCGATGATCCGATCAACGGTGTTCTGCGTGGCAACGCCAACAGCAATCCAGCTCTGGCCGGTGTCCGGAGTCAAGTCTACGACGAGCACTATCTCGTGCTGAATCTTGAGACGCTTCACGGTGAAGCGTCGCTGCAGGATCTGATTGCGAAGCTACCGATCGTCAATCAGCAGCTTGTGCCGCTGATGCAGATCGATGTGATCGGCGGAGTCCGTTATCTCCGTTATCCCGGCGGAGTTTTCGAAGACGCTGACAATTCCGACGACCCGATTGATCCCTCGCCGTCCGGCCTGCTTGTCGCGATTCCGCGAGTCATTTCCAGAGACGCCAACGGAGTCGAAACCGTCGACTGGATTCCGGTGGTCGAGGAAATCGACACGCAGAACGCCTCGGGAGACGGAGCCAATCCTGATCCATTCCGCATCACGTCGTCGCACCGAGGAATCGTTGCTCTGCGATTCAATTATCCCGTCCAGTCAGCCGTCATGAGCAGTTTCCGACAGGGAGCCGGAGGCGTGTTTTCACCCAACGGCGACAACAGCAATGAGGCGGATGATTCCGGCGTCACCGTGGTTGATGTTGATGGATTTACTCCGCCAGGAACGGCAACCGCATCGGATGCTCAATTCGGCCCGAACGCTGGTTCGTTCGGGCTGGGGCGACAGGCGGCTCTGGCGAAGGACGTTCGACCGTTTCACAGACTGATTTCCGCTCAGGCGATCTACCGCCGTGAGATTTTTGGTAATTGACTTTCGGAGTGATTGATCATGGCCACATCCAGAAGAACCCGCCGACGTCGATCGCCGCTGGTCGCGGTTGTTCTTGCCGGGCTGGCGCTGCTGACCGGCGGGGCCGGGACGGTGGCGACTCTGGCCGCGATGGGCGAAGTCGATCTCTCGTTCCTGCCGTTCTTCAAGCAACCGGTTGTTGAGGAGAACGTGATTCCGCCGGGATCGATTGCCGTGCCGGTCAGCGCGGTCGAGATCCCCGCTTACACGAAGGTCACGCGGGAGCATCTATTCAACGCGGCAAGAGGCGATTTCGCCGTTGTCTATATCGACAGGGACCAGATCAGCAACGGGATGCTGGTCAACTTCACCGACATTGTTGGTCGGGTGCTGGATCACGACAAACCCGCTGGTTACGCCTTTACTGAAAAGGACTTTCTCCCAAAGGGCACGCGAGAAGGGATGACCGCCGGCATCCCGCCGGACAAGCGGGCGTATCGTCTGGAAGCTTCACGGATCCAGGGCGTGCATGGGCTGCAGGCGGGCGACCACCTGGACATCGTGGCCAGCATCCCGCTGGAAAAGACAAAGCAGGTCCAGCAGCCGCTGACGCTCGACAATCGCCCTGCGGCTGAACCGACGAAGTACGCCGAGATCCGAGTCATTGTGGATGACGGCGTGATCGTGTCCGAAGTCACGGCTCGTGCGGCGCAGTCGACTTCGAGTTCTCTGTTGCGAGGTTCGCAGACGCGAACTCAGCCTGTTGAGGAAATCGTGATTGCCGTCGATCCGGCGGAGGTCCCGGAACTGATGAAGGCGGTGGCTCTGGATTATCCCTTGAGTGCCGTCGCGCGATCCGGGCACGCGGAAGACAGCGGCGCATCGCAGATCGTGGTCGACGATCAGCAGGCCGAACCGGAGCGTCCGCGTCGGTTGCAGGCCATCGTCGGCAGCAAACGTGAGGAGTACGTCTTCGATCCCGCCAGCCGGAGTCCCGTGCGGATCGACTGATGCGTATTGACTGAGTTGTCCCCGCAGCCACGTTTACCGGTTCGGATTCAGGTGTGAGAAAAGCCGACTTCAATTTGTGCGTGACCCACTCGCGTCGCGGCGGTTACGTGCTGGTGCTTTTCGCATTGGCAGCGGTGATCGTGTTCGGCTTTGCGGCCCTCGTGATCGACCTCGGCTTCGCCCGGCTGACGCAGGCGCAGATGAACTCAGCCGTCGACACGGCTGCTCTGGAGGGGTTGCGTTTTCGAGACTCACTGACTGACGAAGAGCGGCGTCAGGCGGCCAGCGACATGGCCGCTCTGGTCTTCGACGACGACCTCGATCCGACGAACGGCGACTCGCTCAATTTTGGAGCCGGTCCGCTGGTGAACTTCTCAGACGGAATCGCACTTCCCGACACGGACTTCCGGGCTGCGGAAACGATGAGCATTCCGGACGTTCCCGTTTACGACCCGATCCTGCAGGTGAACTCCGGAAACGATCCAGCCGGTGACATGGTCGCCGGTAACTACGACTACGATCCAACTCTGTTGCACATTGAGCAGCCCGATTACTCGCGTGACGATTTCAATCCGACCGCAGTAACCGACGCGAACGCCTTTCTGGTCCGGATGCGACGGACGAACGAGTCGATCGACCCCGGTCTCGGAGTCGGCTCAAACGCACCGCCCATCCCGTTTCTGTTCGGACGCGGTACCGTGGCTGATCCGGACACAAAGGCGATCGGGATTCCGATTCGTTCCACATCCATCAGCGATGCGACTCCAGCGATGTCTGTTGGACGGGCTCGGCCCGCAGGTCTCGAAATCCCTGGTGCACTCCCATTCGTTCTGCGTCGCTCACAATGGAACGCCCTCGCTGATGGCGTTTCACCGTTGGTAACGGTCATGGCTACCGGTGAAATCAGCGTTTCTGGAGTCATCCCTGATCCAACGTCTGAAGGTGAGGGGTTCGTGGCGACGGCCACTGGCGATTCTGTTTCACGAACACTGGGAGACTTCGTGTCTATTAAGTCAGCCGACGTGGACACGTTTGTAACACAAATGCTCGCCAGTTCCGCCCAGCCGGCGAGTGGCACGATTGCTGGCTACATCCCAATCGTCGGTGACCTGTCTTCCAGTGTTCCGGATCGAATCGTTGGCTTTGCCTATGTCGATGCACTGAGCAACGCGGGAAGTGGACAGTTCAACTTGACAAAACGGACGAATCGCGTCGCAGCATCCAACGCATCCTCAACCGTGATGACATCGCCTGATCAAGCGATTGTGACCGATGTGTTCACCGAACACGCACTTGTAAATGACAAACTCCTGACTGCAGCACTTGTCCGTTGATCTGACTCACTGAAAACAGGCAGAAGATTCTGTGACAGACAGCCTCTCCATCCTGGTCGTTTCGTCTGATCCGGCATTGAGTGCCGAGATTCAGGCGGCGTTGCGCGGTCTGGATGGGGCACGGCCTGTGGTGCATGAAGCGGGCGAACTGCGGCAGGGGGCGGAGCAGGCTCGCAGTCGGACTCCGGGCGTTGTGTTTGTCGAGATGACAACCGACATGCGGGCGCTGCAGGCGTTTGCTCAGGAAGTGAGACGCGGGTCTCCCGAGACGCAGATCATCGCGGTCTTCCGGCCCGACACGTTCGGGGATGACGTCTCGGAAAGTGCTGTGCTGATTGAGGCGATTCGTGCGGGCGTCAGGGACTTTCTGCGACGACCGGTCTCCAGCACCGAGCTGATCGAACTGCTGGAGCGTTCGCGCGAAACGGCAGCGCGACCGCTTGCCAGCGATGGCCGGGTCGTTTCGTTCCTCAGCAACAAGGGCGGCGTCGGCAAGTCGACGACCGCAGTCAATGCGGCCTGCGAACTGGCAGTGAGACATCCGGGGCGGGTGCTGCTGATTGATGCATCGCTGCAGCTTGGCGTGTGCGCGGCGATGCTTGATCTGCGACCAGAGACAACGATCACGGAAGCCATCCGTGAGAAAGACCGGCTCGATCCCACGCTGCTGCGGCAACTTGCCACGCCGCATGATTGTGGTCTGCATCTGCTGGCGGCTCCGCGCGACGCACTGGACGCCGCGGAGATTGACGACGAATCCATGTCGCGCATCGTGACGCTGGCCCGGCGGACTTATGACTTTGTCATCGTCGACACGTTCCCCATGTTCGACCGCGTCATGGTGGCGGTCCTCGATCTCAGCGATCGCGCCTTTCTGATTCTTGAAAGCGTCGTGCCCACGTTGCTGGGCGGCGTGAAGCTGGTCGAACTGCTTGACGGACTGGGCTACCCGGCGGGGCGGACCCGCGTCGTGCTGAATCGCTACACGCGGATCGCCGGAAATCTGAAGCCGGAAGAAGTTGCCGAGCGGCTGAACCGCGACGTCGCGCATGTGCTGCCTTACGAGAAGTCAGTCATCACATGTGCCAACACCGGCGAGCCGTTCATGCTGCGGTCGCGGAAATGGTTCGGATACGGCGCGCGGCTCAAGCGGCTGGTCGATGAGATCGACGCGCTCTCAGAGCAGGCACACCCGAGAAACGGAGCGGCTGTGCCAGCCGCGCCGATCATCGCCACGAATGATCTCGCTGAGAATGCAGACTCGACGGAGGAGTTCTATGACTGAGCAGAACTCCGATTTCGCAAAGCGTTCCCGTGAACTGCTGGGACGGTCGACGATGGCCGTGCCTGTGGACCGTGTTCGTCAAACACAGCGTGATGGTATTCGACCATCGCAGACTGGCGACCGACGGCGGGAGGCATCGGCGCAGGAAGCTCCCGGCCGGGCCGCGTGGCTGACGGTCAAGGGCGAGCTGCATCAGCGGCTGCTCGACGAACTCGACGAAGACAACCTGCTGACAACCGACCCGGAGGAACTGCGGGAACTCGTACAGGAGTTCGTGACAGCGGAACTCGCCGAGGAAGACGTTCTGCTGAATGAATCAGAACGTCAGCGACTGGTGGACGACCTCCTGGAAGAAACGGTTGGCGTGGGGCCGCTGGCCGCTTTGATGGCGGACCCCGCGGTGACGGACATTCTGGTCAACGGTCACGACCGCGTTTACATCGAACGATTTGGACGCATCGAGAAGACCAGTGTCCGGTTTCGCGATGAAGAACATCTGGTGCGAATCATCCAGCGCATCGCTTCGCGCGTCGGGCGGCGGATCGATGAAAGCTCGCCGATGGTTGATGCCCGTCTGCCCGACGGCAGCCGCGTCAACGCCACGCTGCCTCCGGCGACGATCGACGGGCCGACGCTCTCGATTCGCCGCTTTGGCACACAGCGACTGCGACGCGACGACCTGACTCGTCTGGGAATGTTTTCGCCGGAGATGAATCAATTCCTGGAAGTGCTCGTCCGCGCGCGGAAGAACCTGCTGATTTCCGGCGGGACCGGAGCAGGCAAGTCGACGTTTCTGGGTGCCGTCTGTGAAGCGATCCCTCCCTGGGAGCGGCTCATCACGATCGAGGATTCGGCGGAGCTGATTCTTGATCAGGAACATGTCGTGCGCATGGAGACCCGGCCGGCCAACATCGAAGGTCGTGGTCGGATTACGGCTCGCGATCTGTTGATCAATGCGCTGCGTATGCGGCCCGACCGGATCATCGTCGGCGAAATCCGCGGCGGTGAGGCGCTCGACATGCTGCAGGCCATGAACACCGGACACGACGGCAGCCTGACGACGATTCACGCCAACAGCCCGCGCGACGCACTCGCCCGTCTGGAGACGATGGTGTTGATGGCGGGTCTCGATCTGCCGTCGCGGGCGATTCGCGAGCAGTCGGTCTCGGCTCTGGATTTCGTCGTGCATGTGCGACGGTTCGAAGACGGCGTCCGTCGCGTGGGAAGCATCGCCGAGGTGATCGGGCTGGAGGGGAACACGCCGCAGCTTCAGGACATCTTTCGGTTTGAACCGCGCGGTCGCAAAGGCCGTCGGATTGTGGGCGAGTTCGTGGCGACGGGGATCGTGCCGCGCGTGGTGGACGAACTTCGTGAACTGGAGTTTGAAGTGCCCGTCTCGCTGTTCCGGAAGGTGGCCCCGTGAATGCCGTCCTGCCACTTGCCGGCGGTGCTTTCGCGCTGGCTGTGATCGGTGTCGCGCTGCGGCGGCTCAGCCAGCGGCGGCAGGCTCTGGAGCGACTGTTTGAGGCGGAAACAGAAACGGCGGATGTCTCCGCAGCGGATGCTCGCGTGGAACGCTGGAGTCCGTGGCTCAAGCGCTATCGCTGGGTGCCGGTTTCGACAGGGCTGCTGATCGGTGCTGCCCTTTACGTTCTGATCGAACTGGCCGTTCCATTTGTGCTGGCGGCGTCCGTGCTGGTGACGCTGCTGGGCTGGCAGGTCGAGTCTTGGCTGGCCGCGCGGCGACTGGCAAAGCTCGAACTGCAACTGGCGGACGCGATCGACCTGATGGTGGGAGCGCTGGGAGCGGGAGCCGGTGCCACGGCATCACTGGAAGCGGCTCTGACGGAGATGAAGCGACCACTTCAGCCCGTACTCGATGAAGTGCTCAGCCGCATCCGACTGGGGGACAATCCGCAGCACGTCTTCAACATGCTGACGCATCGGATTCCGCTGGAGACGTTTCTGCTGTTCGCCTCGACGCTGGCCGTTCACTGGGAAGTCGGCGGGACGCTGGCCCCCACGCTGGCGACCGTTGGCCGCACGATCCGCGACCGGATCGAACTCGGCAGGAAGATTCGATCGAACAGCGTGCAGGCTCAGATGTCCGTCGTTGCCGTGCTGTTCGTGACGTACTTCATCGCTGGCGTCATGTGGCGCACCAGTCCGGACCGGATGACCGACTTCCTTGAGACTTCCGTCGCGTCATGGCTTGTCGCGGGGAGCATCATCCTGCAGGGAGTGGGAATCGTCTGGATGTCGACCATCAGCCGGGCGAGGTTCTGAAATGCCCGACCTGCTTCGTTACAGCCTGATCTTTCTGGCCTGGACAACGGGGATGCTGCTGCTGATCGTCGGCTGGCGACGCTGGACTGCGGCGACTCGTGCCAAAGAGCGGTTTGACGACGCACTCAGCGACGCGGCGATTCAGGAGATCGTGACCTCCGATGAACCTGGGCTGCTCCGTCGCTGGCTCATTCATGCCGGGTTCAGGTCGCGTACGGCGTCGGCGCTGTTTCTATCCAGCCAGCTTGCGGCAACCGCTCTGGGCGTCATCGCGGCAGGGATCGTCTTCTGGACGGACGCCGGCAGCCTCATGCTGAGCGGTCTGTCGATTGTGCCCGGTGGCTTTGGCGATCTGTTCCTGCCGGCAGTCTACATCGCGCCGTGGTTTGTGCTGGTTCTGTTTTCCAGCCTGCCGTTGTTGTTTGTGCGGCGAAAACGCCAGCAGCGCGTCGAGCAGATCGAACAGGACCTGCCGATCGCACTGGACCTGATGGCAACGCTGAGTGAAGCCGGACTCGGATTCGACGCCACGCTCTCGCGCCTGTTTCAGACTCGTCTCAGTCGTCGCCCGCTGGGACATGAGTTCCGCACGTTTCAGGCCGACCTGCTGGCTGGCCGATCCCGTGTCCAGTCGTTGCGGCGACTGTCGCGACGGGCTGAAGTGGCATCGATCACGCTGCTGGTGTCGTCAATGGTCCAGGCGGAACAGCTCGGCATGGGTCTGGCCGACGTCTTGCGTCGCATGGCCGACGACCTGCGAGACCGCCGCCGTGAACGGGCCAACGCCTTTGCCGCATCTCTTCCCGTCAAGCTGATGCTGCCGCTGATTGCGTGCTTTCTACCGGGCGTTTTCGTCTGGACGCTCGGCCCGATCTTCAGCCACTTCATCAAACTGGCTGATTCGGTGATTCAGTCAGGGACGCTGTGAAAGGCTCGTTTCTGCTCACAGAAATTCCACATGCTGATTCATGTCGTCGGCGTCAAAGCAGGCGTGAAGCAGCAGGAGCATCTGAAGCAGTTCGCCGATACTGTGTTTTCCCTGATGACAGTAGGCAATTCCGGCATGGTTGCAGCCTTCCGCGTGGCGAACCAGAAAATCGTCGTCATGGGTCACAATGACACGGTGCTCAGCCAATGCCCACGCCAGATGCTGCTCATCGGTTGCGTGCAGGAGGCCTGCTTCAGCGGTCGTGGTCACGTCGATCCCATGACTGGTGAGGCCAGCCGCAATCGCCGGATGAATGTGTTCGTCAAGATGAAACCGAATCGTCATCGGCTTCCTCGGCGCGAATGCGGCTGAGAAGTGACGGCCCCGACGCCGCCTGAATTCGACGGACCTGCTCGTCAGCGTCTTCCATCTGGCGCTCAATCTCGTCGCGGTGGTCGAGATAATACGCCAGGGCAGCGTGAACATCGGCAACCGTGATCTGCGGAAATGCGGCGACAATTTCGGCCGGAGTCTGCCCACGCAGGTCGTGCCAGACATGAATATCCCAGACACGAATGCGTGTTCCGGAAATGCACGGCTTACCGCCGCAACGATCCGGATGTCTTTCGATATGTTCAACGACTGGCATATGAGTTTCTCCTCAAAGAAGACGCTCCTCGCAGTCTAATCAGGGTTTAGGGAAAAACGAATCGCACTTCACTGCCATGCAATAGTGAGTCCGACTGCGTCAACCTGTTCGACCATTTCCGTCGTCCTCGTCGAGGTAGGCCGTCCGCAGGCGGGAATACGTCGTCTGAATATCGACAACGCGCTGCCGTACTTCGTCCGTGTGGCCATCTTCGACGTCGTGTTCCAGCAGTTCGAGCTTGTCGCGCAGGATGCGGGCTTTCATGCGATGGTAGTCACTCAGCCCGAATTCACGGATGTAGACGCCGACCTGCAGCTTCCTCGTCCAGTCATCGAATCGCTCAATCCAGTACACGGCGTGCGAGTGATCTCCGCTCATTGCGGCGCTGAGAGCTTCCCCTTTGGCGATATACATTTCCTCAAAGACTTCGTTCTTGTCCGGGTAGAAGGCGTAGCAGCCGACAACGCTGAATGCCACCAGCCCAGACAGCAGCGCCGTGCCAAGCACCGGACCAGAGACTGGTCGCTGATGCCACGCGAGCTGATCGGACTGCGACCGTTCGAGCGGATCCGTTGTCAGCCAGGATTCCACTCGGCCCCTGCTGTCGGCCAGCTTCAGGATCACTCCACACAGGAGCAGAATTCCCAGACCGATCGCACTCCACTGTTCATAAAACTGAAGATCGCGACTCAGTTTGGCGATCGCCAGTTGCCGGGGATGTGTGTGCTGAGGTGAGAAGGGAGCACAGTAGATGTCGAACGCATGAGTATGACCAGCCGGTTCGATCTCGGATGGATAAAGCGGATTCTCAACCCCGTAGGACAGCAGCACGACGACAGCTTCCAGCAACAGCATCCACGCGAAAGAACGTCGGAAGCCATACGTCCGGAACATCCAGGCGAGCAGCCCGAGGTTCATTCCGGCCCCCAGCGCGAGCAGCGCAAAAGCCGCGCCTGTCGAATTGCCATGAGCGAACATGGCGCCGAGCTGGGACATCGCCAGCATTGGTGTCGCGTACGCTGGAATGGCGACACCAGACATAAACAGTGGAGCCCAGGGGTCGTCGTGCTCGGCAGCACTCTGCAGCGAGCCGATCGGAAGAATCGAACTCAGCAGCACAACGCCGGCGAGTCCGCCAATCGTGTAGAACAACACCGGGCCGGCGGTTTCGCGGGCAGCGACGGTCGGAATCGCCAGCATCCGTCGAATGCCTGGCGGAGCCGGCTTCAGCGGTTCGGACTCGGTGGCGGTCAGCGGAAACAGCCGGTCCCAGATCAGACCGACTCCCGTCACCACCACCAGCGAACACAGTGCGAAGCTGAGAATTGCGACCGGTTCGGACAGCGTCAGTCCATACAGCAGGGACAGCGGATTGAACAACGGGGCCGAGAGGGCGAAGGCGAGAATGGTCCCACCGGACAATCCCGCGCGTCGCAATTCGCGGATAACGGGGATGACGCCCAGCGAGCATACCGGCAACAGCATTCCGATCAGCCATGCCTGCAACAGAGAACGCCGACTGTCTCCTCCGAACAACCGCCGTGTACCGTCGCGTCCGAACAGGTGCCGCATGACACCCGCCACGATCAGCCCGATCAGGATTGTCGGCGATGCCTGCAGAAATGCCTGGGTGAATCGCAAGATGCCGCCCCACAAGAGTGCTTCTGACATTTCAATCGACTCCCTGAATTGCTGTGCTGATGACCGAAGACGCCGTGAGTTGCGATTCCGCGAGCGGGATCAGTTCGCTGAGTCGCGCGACACAGCGTTCGTACTCGGATGCAGACCGATTGCTCGGCTGGAACGCAGTCACGAACTCGTCTGCTGACCGCGGGACGATCGCCATCAGTTCGCGGGAGGTCATGCTGGCCGTGTCCCAGTCCCGCTGACCGAGATCCGTGTCGGCCGCGATCTCGGGGAGCCAGCTGATGATGTCGTGCAGCGATTCCAGTTCGTGCCGGGCATGGTCCATGTCATGGTCGGCTTCGCGACGAATGACGGCGGGCCGACTCTGCAACTCGTGGACAAGATCGGCGTAAGACTTTGGACGATGCTCAGCAATGTGGTGATCATGGTCGTGATCGTCATCGTGGTCAGCGTGCTGATTCTCACCGGTCGCCTGTGAGACCGGGTAACCTGATGAGCTGCCGCATCCGGCTGCCAGTGGCAGACTGGGAATCAACAGCAGCAGGACGAGTCGAAATGGTGGGGAGCCTGTTTTCATGGAAGCCACCTGAAAATTGCGAAAAGGAAACTGATCAACTGAATGTCCAATGCCGAACGCGCAGCCAGCACAGTCGCCAGTCGCAGACGACTGAGTCCCTGATAAATGTCTCACATGATCTGATCCGGGACGGCGACACGGTCGAGAACGTCCTCAATGACGGGCAGCGGATCGTCGGCGTCAACACCAAGCCGCACCAGCAGCACCGGATTAGCAACCTGCTGGACATCGTCCGGAGTGACGAACCGCCGCTGCTGGAGAAACGCAGTTGCCTGAGCACAGCGTTGGAGCGTCAGCAGGCCGCGGGGGCTAAGCCCCAGATGAATGTCGTGGTGCGACCTTGTCGCGGCGGCGATGCGTACCAGGTAATCGTGAATCGACTCCACGACGGCGGTTGCCGCGACTTCACTCTGAATGCGGGAGAGCTGGCCGTGATCGAAGAGCGGAGCCACTGCGGAACGGTCGACCGGCGTCTCGCCAACCGCAGACGCCAGCAGAGCCATCTCGTCATCGTGGCCGGGGTAGCCGATGCTCAGCTTCATCGCGAAGCGATCGAGTTGAGCTTCCGGCAGCGGATAGGTCCCGTGCTGATCCTGCGGGTTCTGTGTCGCAATGACGAAGAACGTCTCCGAGAGCGGAAAGCGTTCGCCATCAACCGTGACCTGACGTTCCGCCATCGCTTCGAGCAAGGCACTCTGCGTTCGAGGCGTCGCTCGGTTGATTTCGTCCGCCAGCAGGACATCGGCGAAGACCGGTCCCCGCCGGAACTCAAATTCCTGAGTCCGCTGGTTGAACATGTTGAACCCGGTGACGTCTCCCGGCAGCAGATCGGGAGTGCATTGGACACGCGAGAACTCTCCACCGACAGAATCGGCGAGAGCCCGCGCAAGCGTCGTCTTGCCGAGTCCGGGGCGGTCTTCAATCAGGATGTGTCCGCGTGCCAGCAGGCAGACAATGACCTGGTCAACCACCTCGGCCTTGCCCTTGAGAATCAAGTTCAGCCGTTCGCGCAGCCTTTCAACAGCGTCGAAATCCTCGGCAGTCCCGGTCGATGCGGCTTTTCCTGGTCGCTCAGTCATAAGTGATGTCATCTCTGGAATGCCTTTACATGGGAGTTCGATTGAAGTTGTCGCAGGCTGCCTGCGGTGACGGAGCTGGTAATCGTCTGGCACGTCTCGCGCATCAGCACGGTTTCCAGCGAAACAGGAATGCCACAGCGGAGATCAGCCGAGTGCGACGGCATCGTGTCAGGAGCGAACAACGACCACTCGACATACCGCAGCCAGCGATCGACCGAAGGTGCATCGATCCACGCACCGCCGGAATCGCTCTCAACAGGAACGTGTCTCAGAATGCGGGTGAAGAATTCGCGGTCAGTTTCGCGGTGCAAGCGTTCGCAGCCGGCGAGACGACAGCGGCGGCGCATCAGCCACAGTGTCGAACGGACAAGGCTCCGCGAGTCACGACAGCGAAACTTCCAAATGAGCGTGTAAATTGCATCGAGCGACACAATTCTCACTGTTCTGGCCACGCCGCTCTGTACCAACGCGATGACGAGCAACGGGGCGCTGACCAGCACCAGCCAGTGCGAACCGGCCCACTTCCACGCGGCCAAACAGGCTGCGCGGACCTGCTGCCACAGCGTCAGTCGCGGTTGCAGCACGTCGTAGCCCGGTGTCGGCTCGACGGTCAGCCAGACGCCGGTGCCCACGTAGACCTCGCACCAGAAGTGAACGTCTTCCCGACCGACGGGCGTGTGACGCCGCAGCGAATCGTACTTGTCCGGCGCGGCATAGAAGCCGCTCACCAGCCGCGTCGGATAATTCAACGACCGCAACAGTACAGCAGCCGCTGATGCAAACAGGTAGTCCGGTCCGCGACGATCCTTCAGTAGAAAAGTCGCCGTCGGGCAGATCGAGGCGCTGTCGACCACATGCTCTGGGTCGTGTCGGTAGCCGGAGCGCAAATGGTTAATGACGGCGGAAATCTGAGCCCAGCCGCGTGGTTGCCCCTTGCCCCAGCGGGATGCCAGCTTCACGAGCTGCGAATGGAAGTAGTCTTTCGGTACGACCAGTTCCGCATCGTTCTGCGTCGATCTGTGAAACCGATGCTCACTCAATTGCGAGAGTCTTTCCTGATCGGCAACCAGCGAATGCGTGTGAATCACGATCAGGCTGGGAACTGTTTCGCGCTGCAGACGCAGAGTCCGGTCCTGTACCCACGCGAACAGGCCGGGCTGATCGACGCGGTCGATGTGCAGCTCTGCCGTGTGGCTCGGCAGCGGCAGCCGGTTGCCTTTGAGTGCCACTGTCTTCAGTGAATGGCGCTCGACACCCGCAAAGATGCCAGGATCCGGTTCACTCTGATCGAGCTGCAGCCACGGTTTCCCTTCGCGCTGCTCGATCGTCAGCGGTCGCTTCCACTGAGGTTCCGCCGCGGGATACCAGGTCAGACCGTCAAACAGGTCATACTCCTCAACACGCAGATGCAGCGGTGTTCGCCCGGCGACGAAGAACAGGGCATCGGTTTCGGTATCACCCATTGAGGAAGGCTGCGGAGGCTGCTGCCGAAGCGTTGAGAATTCGCGATGCGCCTGCTTCGCCTCAGCCATCTGCTGCTGCGTTTCCTTCAGCAGCGATGATGGCAGCGCCACGGCCCGTTCACTGCTGGTTGGCTTAAATGGTTCGCCGTACTGCTCGTCAAAAGCGTCGTAGAGGCTGGGCTGTTCCGAATCGAGAAACACGTCGGTTTCGACGGGACCAAAGCTCGACGCGGTATGCTCTGCCGCGACAAGTGCTTCTCCGTCGTTCACTCCGCCGCGTGCCGATTCGTCATACCACTGCGTACCGCCGGACGTCGGCATGAATCCACGAAGAGCGGTTGTCGCGTCGCCATGATTCAGCCCGGTCAGGAGAACAACTCCCAGCACAGCACACGGAATGACCAGCAGCCAGCGGCGCGGCATTCCGCTGCTCGAACTCGCCTGCAGCCGCCCCGACAGCGTTTCCCAGTAGCTCGTCATCAGCCACCAGATGCCGGCCAGCGCATACATCGCCAGGCCGAACAGGACACGCTGATCGCTGCTCATCGACAGGCTGAAGATTGCCAGAAAGACGCTCAGGCCGGCAGCGGCACAGCGGTACTGCGGCCACACCGAGGCACCAGCGAGCGCAAGCACGAAGTTCCGCAGACACAGCAGCATCACCACTTCCAGCGAGTCCGGCGAAGCCGACCAGAGCGAGCCTGTGACAGCAATCAGTGCCGGCAGCGCCGAAGCTGCAAGGATCGCCGGAACGAGCCACACAGGCGCAGTCGAACGCGCGGCGTGGATTTGGCGCAGGACAACAATTACGGCAGCCACCAGCGCGGACTGAACCGTCAGCACAATTAGAAACCGAGACACGACCACTTCGCCGTCAGCCAGAACGGCTTCGAGCAGTCCGGAGGCGAGCAGCGCCAGCAAGGCCGTCAGCCCGACGCCGGCACCGTTTCCAGATCGTGAGGCAGACCAGATTCGCCGCGTTGCTGTTGCCGAAGTTTCAAGCGACACGACACGCCCTCCGCCAGTGCCGAGCCATTGACGCTTCGGCTTCCTCTGGTGATGTGATGCTCAGCCACGGTCGAGTCACACAGGCCGGCAGGTCGGTCACGCAGGATTTCGAATCGCTGGAACGGCCAGCGAATCCGTCAGTGGCGAGCGTGATGAAGCGTCGGGCCTGGCGGGAACTCCGCTGCTCCGGCAGACCGAGATCGGTCGTGCAGACAAACTCTGCTGCCATCGCCGCGCGGTTCCGGCACGGACTCTTTTTCAGATGGGAGTAGCCCGCTTCCGGTA
>Ga0209273_10001481_pt1 | contig 20934 bp, 17 predicted proteins | sample tdAd471_FD_187126 | JGI IMG/M metagenome (GOLD analysis project Ga0209273, IMG submission 187126) | Marine sediment microbial communities from the Atlantic coast under amendment with organic carbon and nitrate - tdAd47.1 (SPAdes)... | ecosystem: Environmental > Aquatic > Marine > Coastal >...
TCCACAACACCCGGGCGGCGGGGTTCCCGTTGAGTCCGCAGGTGCCTCGCCGATTACAACGCCCGAGTCGCTGGACGCAGGAACTCCAAGGAGCCAGTTCCAGAAACATCGTTGTGGCCGAGACATCAACACCGGCTTCGATGGCCTGAGTCGCCACGACGATGCGCCCCGGACCGTTCGCGTCGATCGAAGACTCATCGAGTGCCGCCGCCTGAATCGCCGCTCGCTCTGCCGGGCGGAATCGTGAGTGAATCAGAAACCGTGCCGCGTCGAGTTTCGCCTTCCCGAGCTGCTGCATGAGTTGCCGGGCGCGATCGACTCGATTGACCACAACCAGCGTCAGCGTCCCCGGCCGATGCGCTGCCGCGATCTCGTCGCACAGTTCGACGGCATACTGAGCAGCATCTTTCTTCACGTTGTCCGGAGTCAGGATCGTCGAAGCTTTGCCGATCGGTTTCTGAGCGTTCAGCAGCCGCTGCACCGATTCGCTCGCACGATCCAGTTTGGTCAACGACTGACACTTCCAGCCCGTGTCCGGCTGAGGATGATCGACCGTTGCGAGCTGATCGTTGCCCAGCGTCGCCGACATCCACAGCGTGTGAGTCACGCCGCATCGCCCAAGCTTGTCCCGCAACCCCTGCAACTGAGCCGAGGTCGTCACGCCGACGCCCATCAACTGGGTTTCGTCGAGCACCCACTGACAGTCGTTGTTGAGCAGCCCGAAGTGAACCGGCCAACGGTAACGGCTCATCCCGTATCCGCGGTTCAATGCTCGCGACAGCAGCATGTCCTGCGTGCCAATCAGAATAGCGTCACGTTCGGGATGCTCGTCCCAGCGACCTCCTGCTTTGGCGACGTGTCTGCTTTGTTTGACCGCGATGGCGCCGCGTTCGGGGTGCTCGTCCCAGCGACCGGCATCCTCGCCGCCCATCAGAACGTGGACGCCCAGTTGCTCATCGCTGAGTCCCAGATTCGTGCGCCAGCTCAAACACGCATCACGCGTCTGTTCGACCAGCGTCCGCATGGGCAGGCAATAGACAAGTCGCCGAGGCGTCGCCTGACGAGTCTCGTCCGCCGCACATTTCCGCCGATACAACCAGCCAAGGACCACAGCAGCAGTCTTTCCGACTCCCGTTGGAACCTGCAGCAGTTCAGGCCAGGTTTCGCCCGTCGCCAATTCGATCTGATAGGGATAAGGCGCGAAAGAAGCCGACCCGACCTCACCTGTCATTGCCGTTCGAAAGAATTCGTCGTAAATCATAGGGGCATTCTCATTCGGGTGATCAACGTCAAGACTGCTACTTCAGCACGCGCGGCAATGCCTTCTTCTTCCTCAGGCCGACGGTGTTCCACAGGATGGATTCCTCATCGTCGCACCCGCAGACAGCTCGGGCGGCGGTCAGGAACTCCTGTCTTAAAACCGGACGGCAAAGCATCCGATCAATCGAGCAGCCATGCTCGCGCTGGAACATCAGCCAGGTATCGCGGAGGGCGGTCACGTTCATCGAATGGCTCCAACGCAGGTTGACGGGATCAGAACGCGGAGTACTTCCTCCGCGCGGCGAAGCTGTGTGTAGATGGTTTGGACTGGAATTCCGTAACGACGCGCGATCTCTTTGGGTGACAAGCCGTCTATCCATCGAAGCAGCACAATTCGCCGGTAGCGAGGCGACAGCTTGGTGATTGCCTGCCGAACCTGATGGCAGACTTCTTGCTTCATGGCCACATCGACGGGGTCGATTCCGCCAGCACAGTCGAGATCGGCTTGTTTGATGCGACACAGACGTCGATGCTCATCCATGCGGCGAAGCCGGGCTCGTCCCACAAGACGTCCAGCATCACATTCCCCTAACTCCAGGTATGCCTGATGCACTGCGTCGCGATCGCCAACGGCCCGCACAGCAAGTATGTAGTCCTTGTCAGTCATGTCCTTATTCCCTGCGATTCGAGTGGAGTTGTCTTGGCAGTCACTTCTAAGACGTGCAAACTGGCAGAGATTATTCACTTCTAGGGAATAGACTTTGTATTGAATGTCGTTCTGTGGCCACTTATCCTGCTCCAAATCTGCCCATGATTCCAGTCGGACACATTGAGGCGTGCTGATTATGTGTTGCAAGTGGCTGGCTCCATTGAAGTTAGGGCAGAGATTTTGTCCGCAGGGCAGCCTGAGGGCATTTCCGCGGTCATTTGGCCGCGGCCCCATTGGTGTGAGACTCTTCGGTCGCGCACGAAAAAGCCCGGCCGGGTGTTGAGACGCTCGGTCGGGCTTGTTTTGATCAACTTCGCTGCTGTGATTGTTCGCTCAGCGGCGGATGAGCAGGCGGTCCGGGTGCTCGGGGTCGGGGCCGAGGACTTCGATCTCGCGGAGCTGGTCAGGGCGGTCGCTGAAATGAATGATGAGTTCCGCCGAACCCGGGGCGACATGAACTGGACGGTCGAGAATGACAAAGTCCGGAGCAATCTGAGCGAGCTTGATCGACTGACCGTCGGCAATGAGTTCGAATGTGGCCACGAACGAGTAACGGTCCACTGAGGTGTCAGTTGACATGACTGGGCTTTCTGAAGATTTGATCGAGCGTCGTGACGAATTCTGCCGGGCACGCGGACGAACGATTGCCCCGGGGCCGCCGGGTTCAGGGTTGGAAGCCGTGGTTTGGCCGACGATTGAGGGCAGCATCCTGAAGGTGCACCGTCACGAATATACGTTTCCGCCAGAACTTGCAGCCTATCAGCATCTGGCCGAGCGGTGCGGGTCTCGTCTCCACGGATTCCAGATACCACTGTTGCTCGATTATGCACCCGAACTGGCGATTCTGGAACTCTCGTTTGTGACTCCTCCGTACATTCTTGACTTTGTCTGCACGAGCGTTGGGAGCCGACCGGACTCATTTGATCTCGATCGAATTGAGCGCGAGTCACAAACGAAGTTTGGGGCCGACTGGCCGGAAGTGCGGCGGCTGCTGGAGGCTCTGATGCAGATCGGGATCTACTACGACGATGTTCACAATAAGAACATCCGGCTGCGGTGACGCCTTGAGCGACATATTCTAGTCCTTAATCCAGCGTAGCTGAATTGAGCGAATTGGGGCGAAGAAGAAAACCTCCTGTGATATACGGTGATTCTTGATTGTGCGGTCAGGAATCGTCGTGGTCACAAGGAGGTTTTCAGGTGAAGCGGAGTATACGGAATCGATTGAAGACGCGGCAGCGTCGGGTGGCGAGACGGATTGATAAGGCCAATTGGAACGGGCAGTCTCCCATGCTGGTCACGCCAGCGGTTCAGCTGGAACTGGCGGATCGCACGCAGGTTATCTCCGCCGGAGGGATCGGAGTCGTGCAGCAGCTCGTGCGGCAACTGGATGTCGCGGGAAGTATCAATCGGCTGTGCCCGATCTTCCGGTTTCATCTGCCGTACAGCGAAGCCGATCATGTACTCAATATCGCGTTCAATCTGCTTGCCGGTGGCTCGTGCCTGGAGCACCTGGAACTACGACGCAATGACGAGGCGTATCTCGACGCACTGGGGGCTCAACGCATTCCCGATCCGACCACGGCGGGAGATTTCTGTCGGCGGTTCTCGAAGCTCGATGTCTTCGCGCTGCAGGAAGCCTTTCACGAGCCGCGACTGAAAATCTGGAGGCAGCAACCGGACGCCTTCTTCGATCAGGCCATCATCGAAGCCGACGGGACAATCGTGGAAACCTGCGGTGAGAAGAAGGCAGGCATCGGCCTGAGTTACAAAGGTCAGTGGGGCTATCACCCGCTGGTCGTCACTCTGGCGAATACGCGCGAGGTGCTGTACCTGGCGAACCGCTCGGGTAACCGGCCCTCGCATGAGAACGCTGCGGTTTACTTCGACCGCTCGATTCAGTTGTGTCGCCGCGCCGGCTTCCGTCGTGTGCTGCTGCGTGGCGACACGGACTTCTCTCAGACGACGCAGCTGGACCGCTGGCACGAGGACAATGTCGAGTTCGTGTTCGGCATGGACGCGATGAAGAACCTGGTGGAACTCGCGGAAAACCTGCCGGATTCGGTATGGACGGAACTCAAACGGTCATCGAAGAACTCCGGCCAAACGAAGCAGACGCGGGCAAAGCGGCCCAATTCCAAAGAGCAGTTCGTCATCGAGAAGAAGTACAACAACAAGCGGCTGGAAAAAGAGTTCGTCGCCGAGTTCGACTATCAGCCGACCGCCTGCCGACGCGCGTATCGGATGGTCGTTCTGAAGAAACAGGTGAGCGTTTCAAAAGGGCAATTGAAACTGTTCGATGAGTCGCCGTACTTCTTCTACATCACGAACCTGCCGAAACAGACTCACCCACCCAGGGCTATCGTGAAGCAGTCCAATGACCGCTGCGATCAGGAAAACATCATCGCCCAGTTGAAAGACATGGGCGCGTTGTCGGCTCCGCTGCACGACCTGGTCAGCAACGAAGCGTACATGGTCATGGCCGCTCTGGCGTGGAACCTCAAAAGCTGGCTGGGCCTGTCAATCACCGAAACCGGCCCGCCCGTCGCGAAGGAGAAACGTCAGGCCGACAAGCAACGCGTCATCCGCATGGACTTCCGTACGTTCTGCCAGAGCCTGATCCAGATTCCCGCCCAGATTCTCAACAGTGGCCGTCGCCTGATCTATCGGCTGCTGACGTGGACGCCGTCGGTCGAAACGCTGTTCCGAGTCCACGACTGCGTCTCGCGACCGCTGCGACACTGACGCCCGCTTCGAACGAAGCCGAAGTCCGGATGCTTCGGTACCGCCGCCATACCCGGCCCCGGAAAGAACCTGCGATGCCCGAAACAACTCAACCCCTCAACCGGCACACAAGTGTCGCGACCAGCCGCTGCGCGCATCACTTCGCCACATTCACAGCACAACCAACGCTTGTTTAAGGTCTAGTCGGCTGCCATCGTCTGGCGGTGCGATCGTTGATCGAGCTGCAGAGACATGCCGACTGCGGCGCGACTGAAGAATGAGCTTCAGCAGAAGCTGGCTACGCATGGCTTGAGTCCTCCGGGATGGGCGAGGGCTTCGCGTAGGCCGCATGCAGCGCGTTGATCTCGTCGCGGATCGTGTTGACGAGTTCCGGCGGCGCCAAAGCCTCGGCGCTGGAACCGAAGCTCATAATCCAGCTTTTCACTTCGGTCAGGTCGGTGAGTTGCAGGCGGACGATCACGCTGCCGTCGGGGTGTGACTCAACTTGCTGGCTGTGGTGCCAGCGGTGTTCGGTGACGTAGCGGGCGACGTCGGGCGAGAAACGGATGCGGACTTCGGTCAGTGGGGCGGTCGTCTGGTACACGCCCAGCGAGTGCTCCAGATGCCGCTGCAGGTCGAAGTCGGCGGGACGTTCGAACGAACCGGCCAGCAGCGTGACATCGCGGATGCGGTCGACCTTGAAGTGGCGGGGCTCGGGACGATCGGCGGACGCTGCGACGAGGTACAGCGTCGAGCGGTGCCAGATCAGGCCCAAGGGCTGCAGCTCATACTCTTCCGGAGTCTCGCTGCGGAGCGGATGGTACAGCAGCCTGGTCACTCGCGACTCATTGACGCCGGACATCAGTGCGTCAATGACGTCGGCCCGCTCGGAGTAGTCGCTCTGGCCGAACGTTGTTTCGTGCAGCGTCGAGGCCAGCGACTCCAGAAACATCAAAGCCTCGGGACTGAACTGCTGCCGAAGCTTGACGAATGCCGATTGCGCTGCTTCCCACAGCGTCGTTCCCGCCAGTGACTCCATCAGGCGCCGGCCAAGATACAGGGCGGCAGCTTCCGAGAGATTCAGGTCGGGTAGCGGCACAAACTGAGAACCGTCGATCCGCCAGCGTTTTCGTCCGTGGTCTTCCGTAATTTCCTCGAGATGAAACCCTGCCACCTTCAGTGCATCCAGATCGCGGGGGATCGACTTCTCGGAAACAGCAAAGTCATCGGCGAGATCGCGGACCGATCGTCCACTCCGGGAGACGCACAGCGATCTCAGCAGCAGCCACTGCCTGATCAGTGTCGGTCTGTCGGCCCGATCTCCCATTGTCGCATCTCGCCTGTCGGTCAATCTGTGAACGCGTGTCTGAGCGAGTTCAGGGGACTAACCGAGCGCGTGGACAGATTCCGACCAACCAGCGGACGAATTTCCGAGAATTTCGACGGCGGGCTTCTGACAGTGAAACTCAAGGCATTTGGCCGGCTGCTGTGTGTGCCCGTTGCAGACACTTGAAAGCTCGCAACAGCGACAATGACGTCAGGAGCCTCGAAGCTGCCCTCTGGGCATTCCATGACGCGGTCAACTTTTCGGACGCCGTGCTGAAGGCGGCCAGGCTCCGCGACCATTTCGACAGGACAGATGCCGTCTGCGGTCAGTTGGCCAGTGTGTTCCGGGTCAGGTCTGGTAACCATGCAAAACAACGGGGCGCACGCGCACGGGCTGAGTCGAGGCCAACTTCATTTCGTGCTGCGACGCGATGGCTGCCGTGTGGAGGCGGACGACTGCGGTCAGCGTGTCGACCGACTTCCTTCCGCCGACAACACATCCTCAACCACTCGCTTCAGTTTCCTGGCATGCCGCTCGATGGCTGCGAGGGACCGCAGCACTTCCTGAAGCGATTCCGGATGCCCGGTGCCGGCCAGCAGGCGGTCGATGCGGCGGGATGATTCTTCACCGTCGCCGACAGCAACCAGCAGACTGGAGAGCTGCCGTTCCATCTCCGCGGATTTCCGGAGCAGCTCTTCAACGGACTTGAACTTGAACGGCCGACCCGGCGAAACCGACGATGTCCGCGAATTCGCCTTCGGGTCGCGCCGAACCTGCTCGTGCAGTTCGTCAACGGTCCACCGTTCCTTGATGGCCCGCTTCTGCATCCTCAGCCGAGCCGTCTTACTGTCTCGATAGGCCAGCAGTTCGCGGACATGAGCCCAGCGCAACGGGTTGCCGTCGGCGTTGCGTGAACCGCAAAGTTCATCCAGTTCGTCCGCATCGTAGTAACGAGCGAAGGCCAGCGTCTTGTAGAGCTGATCCTGTGAGACATTGAACAGCTCGCGCAGCTCCTTCTCGGTACGACCGGCACCGAGTTCACTGATCGCCACACCGCGCTCGTGATACTCGCGCAGCTTCTCAGCGAGAGCATCCCCCTTTGGCTGCCCGATGGGCCCGGTTACGGGCTGCCGTGTCACTGCCTTTCGTTTCGCCATCGACGGCCCTTCTCCGCTCCACTGATCTGGTCCGTGCTGTTCGCTGTTCCCACCGAACGCGCGGGCAGTTTCGACTGGCAGAGTCCAGGTCGCAACGCGACCGGCTGAAGATGGCCGTTCGCGATTCGTCAATGCAGCGCGACGGGATCGATCAGCGGTTTCGTCACACGACCGGCCAGCGAGCAGTTCATGTTCGGACGACGGCGGCCCGGGTTTCCAGTGCGCAGCAGATGCGCATTTCGGGGAGACTGGCAGTCGATTGGGGGGCGGGAATCGAGCGTCCTCGTTGCCCCAAAGGTATCACCGAGGGTATCACCGCCTGAAACACGAAAAGGTATCACGAAAAAACCCCTCGCAAGTCGTTGACCTGCAAGGGGTTATGAATGGACGATACTGGACTTGAACCAGTGACCTCCACGATGTCAACGCATTTCAGAAGATAGCCAAATCTGGAATCAGCGGGCGTTAAGGTCTGACTCTATCGCGACATACGCCATCGTTCAATACCGCTCAATCACGGTCGATTGCCGCGCATAAAGCACGGTACATTCACGGTTATGCGGTACAAAGCGGTACGCAGACCAATGAGTGAATCCGCATCCTGACGAGATGCTTTCAAGCGTCAACGTTGTGACCGGTAACAAGACTGTCTCCAGATAGTCGTATGAATTGAGGTTTGCGATGGCAAAGAAAAAGTCGGCACCGCGTATCGGGATTGCACAGGGAGCGGCTGTCGCCGCCGAGCTTAAGAAGTATCACCAGATCGGGCGTGAGCTTCGAGCTGCGACGAAACACAAGCAACGAGTCAGTGCGTCCTCGCGTGACAAACTGTGCAAGCAATTCGGCATCTTGAAGGATCAATTCTACAAGACGATGGCGTTTGCGAATCGGCACACGGTGGCTCAGTTAAACGAGTTGTGTGGCAAACGGAATGAAGAGAGCGGCGAACCCCTGCACTGGGCTCATGTGCGACTTCTATTGGGATTCCCGAATGACAAACTTGACGTTCGGAACAGACTGCAGGCCCAAGCCGTCGCTGAAGGCTGGACAGTCAAGCGACTGCGGGACGAGGTCCAGAAGGTCCAAGGCGGAAAAAAAGAAGGGACCGCGGCATCAGTACAAGAACCTCGTGAGGTGGCTCCACGAAACGCAACAGGCCGTGGCCGGACTGTTCGAGCAAGATGACCCAACGACCGAGAGCGATCGGCTGGTTGTTGAACGTGTCGTCGGTCCGCGAGGACGGATGGAGCTGAGTAGGCTGGCCCTCAGCGTCAGCGAGGACTTTCGTCGGCTCTCGGAAGCGGTAGCCAGACGCCGAACGAAGCGAGCCCATGAGCGGTCAGGGGGCGTCCAGTGAACGATCAGACGACCTTTCCATTGCTGCAATGTGTCCATCAGGGCGAGGTCGAAAAAGAGCTGATCGTCCCGAACATCAACCAGCCGATAATCGCGCAGTGCCCGGACAGCTGCAATCCCTGCTCGGTCGTCCTTGCAGGTCACTCGGTGGCCTCGGTTTTCATAGACGCCAACGAATCACGCTCTGCCCGGTTTGTCGCCGATTAATGACGCAACGTATTTCGCCCGCTGCATCATCTTTTCTTCGCGAGGCTTCTGCGTCTGCTGGTAGGCGTTGTAAATGTCGTGGTGCTCAGCAGCGAGCCAGGGCAACGCCTTGCGCAACTCCGGTTCGACGGGGCGATGGCGGAGCACCAGCGTTGCAGCGGGATCCACGTTTGCGTCACGCAGCAGTGTGTTCAGTTCCATCCACGAAGTCCTCCCGATCCATCAGTTCGCTGACTCGCGCGGTCGCTGCTTACTGCTCATCAGAACTGTCGTTGGCGATTGGGGCGCGTTTGACTTCGTGCAGAGTCCGGCCTTCGGTGTCTTTCCATTCCTGCCAGCCGTTGGATGTTCGTCCGAGGATCGTCTGAGCTGCGCCGCTGGGCGTGTCGAAGACGTAATCCTGAGCGAAGACGAGTTGCAGCGGGGAGTGGTCAATCAGCACTCCGCTTTCGAGCAGCTTGCTGCGGATGGACGTGCAGGACGCCATTGCGGACTCGACGATCTCACGGCGGCATAGTGAGCCCTTGCGAACCAGGAATCCGTCGGCGGTGAGTGCTCCGTTCCCTTCAGCGTCTCGCCCCTTCAACGTGAACCAGTCGCGGCGCTGTGGCTGCTTCAGGGGCTCAAACAACGGGTAGCCGAGTGCCGTCAGCAGGATGCCGAGGTTTTGGAAGGCGTCGAGACAGTCAGCCTGTAATGGCTCAGTCACGAAGGGCTCACGCGGATTCTGTGAGTTCTCCAGCAGGAACCTCCCGATCTCGCGGGCTTTGCCGCAGCAGTACCATTCCAGCCATCTGATATGAGCCGGAGTAAAAGTCTGCGTCTTCGATGTCACAACGACTGCGGTTCGCCAGAAATCTTTCTCGTTGCTGTGCCTGTCGAGCCGCGAACGGACGTCTTCTGTCTGGCCGATGTAGACGAGCGGCTTGGCCTGCTCCTCGCTCTCGCCAAACAGAAAGTAAACAGCAATCTGGTCGAGTTCAGGGCGGATACGTGCGTCCTTGAGCTGACTCTGAGGAATCAGGATTGCCTGCACCGTGCGAGTCGTCAGCTCGGCAATACGAATGCCACGCGGCTCACCGGAAGGCAAATAAATCTGAATCGTTCGGCCCAGTTGGTCGGTCATTACGAAAACGCCTCTGGATTGCAGTCATCAACACATGCGTTGCTCCCTCAGCACCTGAGAGAGCAACGCTCATTCCTGATCGACCGCCACTGTCATTCAGAACCTCTGCCAGTCATTTCTCAGTCTGTATCCATCGCCTTGTTGCCTGGCGATTCAGCAGGTAGTCGGCGACGACTTCCTGTTCGACCCAGTCCGGCATCAGTGGCTGGAACTTACTGAGACGGTACTCGGGAAGTGTTTCTGCGATCGTTTGCCACAACTCGCCGTCGGACCACACATCGGGGTTCTTCAGGGTCTGGAGCAAACTGCGGAAATGAGCGGGCGTCAGGTCGTCGCCGCACAGTTTCAGCATCAGGTTGTCGGCGGTGATCAGCCAATCGTTGCCGATAGCCTTGAGCAAATAGCGAAGCGTTGAGTTGATGCGCCCGCCGGCGAACGTCCACCAGTGAATTTCGCCGCCGATGTCGATGATGCCATCACTCTCGTCGGCAACGATGTCTGCGAACTGCTCTCTTTGCGCTGTCAGTTCTTCCATCGCGGTCGGGGTTAGAAAGGCGTAGGTGTCGTCACTGGCGAGCACTTCTCGAATCTTCTGGCACAACTCCAGTCCCAGAAACTGTGGCAGGAAGCCACCCCAAGTGGGCTGTTTGCCACGTGGTGCAGGTTCGACGTGAATGCGGCGGTCGTCATGCTGAACGTGCAGGATTGCCCACGGGCGCCCCGCCAGCAGGAAGCAACTCACCCCTTCGGCGAGCTGATCAACGAAGTCCTGGCTGAGAGTACCCAGCACCTGGCCGTTCGCCGCCTGAACGTTGTAGTTCACCGGGCTGGAGAAAACCGCAAACAGTTCCATGAAGTTGCGGCGTCCGAAGCGTCGTTCGGCAGTTGGTCCCAGTACGAGGCGGCCGCCGGCCAGCACCAGCGATTCGTCCTCGATCATCCACTCGACAAGGCGGTCGAACTCATCGCGTCCAATACCCTTGAAATCAGGCAACTGTGAAAGCTGCTGCCACGCCTGTTCCGGACGCACGCCGTCATCTGCCAGAGCCATCGCCAGAAGCTGGTGAATCAGGACCGGCCAGCAGCGATCGTTGATCGAGACGTTCTCCACCCAGCCGGATTTCGCGAGTTCAATCAGCGCGATGACCTGCAGCACACTGTCGCCCGTCTCGCAGAAGAACGTGGTGTTGGCCGCCTGTCCTTCGCGGCGGCCAGTCCGGCCCATTCGCTGCAGGAATGAACTGACTGTGTCCGGCGCGTCCATCTGCAGGACGCGGTCAAGGTCACCAACGTCGATACCCAGCTCCAGCGTCGATGTGCAGACAATGCAGGCGTCCGAGCCCTGATGGAACCGCTCCTCGGCCAGCAGCCGTTCCTCTCTTGAGACCGCACTGTGATGCACAAAGACCGTCGTTCCCGCGCGACGCATCCGCTCGGCGACTGCTTCGGCGGCAGACCGGGCCTGGCAGAAGAACAGGCTCTTGCAGCCTTTGGCCAGATCGGCAGCGTCACAGACCAGAGCGGGAAGGGCCGGGCGGTGAAATACGAGCAACTGGCGTCGCGCGGGCTGCTTCGGCGGGTCGACGACTTCTCCGTCACGCTTCGAGGTCCCCTGCAGCCATTCCAGAATTGTGGCCGGATTTCCGACGGTGGCGCTCAGCCCGACGCGTTGGACGTCGTGCCGCGAGAGCGTTGCAATCCGCTCCAGCACGCTCATCAGATGAGCCCCGCGATCAGTGCCTGCCAGGGCGTGGACTTCGTCAATCACGACAGTTCGCAGATCGCTGAACAGCTTCAGGGCGTCCACACGCTGCGAGACCAGCATCACTTCCAGAGATTCAGGCGTCGTCATCAGCAACTCACACGGCTCTTTGAGGAACCGCCGCCGCTCGGTTTCGGGCGTATCACCGTGCCAGACCTGACGTCCCAGCCCGACCATTTCGGTGTACAGCCCCAGCCGTTCCGCCTGGTTATTGAGCAATGCCTTGATGGGCGCGATGTAGAGTGCCCCGACGCTTTCCGGCTGATCCTCGACCATGCCCGACAGCGTGGGAAACATCGACGCTTCCGTCTTCCCGCCGGCCGTCGGAGCTAGAATGACGGCGTTCTTTCCGCTCAGCAGCGTCTCACCAGCCAGTTCCTGAACGGGCCGCAGACTCGACCAGCCCAGCCGAGCGACAATGGCATCCTGCAGACGCGGAGCAAAACGGGCGAAGACGCTCACCACGCGTCCTCCTCGGGCACCAGTTCCTCGTCCCCGTCATCGCTCCCGGCAGCCGATGCCCCCGTGAGGATGTGCTCTTCTTCGGCGGACAGCTCCTGCGGCGTGAAGCCGTATTCGTCCATCGGTACGTAGTCTTCGTGCTCATCGACCAGGTCGAGCTGCATGACGAACTCGCGCAGGAACTGTCGCGGCACGACTCCGACGTCGCCCTTGAATCCCGTGGTGACTTCCTGCACCAGCCGGTCCATGAACTCCTGTGACACGCGACTGTCCAGCCGACTGCGATCCTGCGCTGGAAAAATCTCCCGCAGACGCAGAGCGACCGCCCGCAGCCGCTCACTGTCGAACGGCGTCAGTTCGAGCTGAGCCTGCCGCAGGCTGGCGAACTTGCCCTGCTTCATGAATCGAACGCGGTCGTGCAACGGAGCAAGCCCAGCCACTCCCTGTCGTGTATCGAAGAACTCAGGAGTGCCGGTGAACAGCCACAACAACCCGTGGTAATCGACGGAAGCATCAGCAATCTGCCGGATTCCATTCAGTGACTTGTGCCGTGAGTCGCTGCGCATCCGCAGGATGGTTTCCGCTTCGTCGATGACGATCAGCATTCCCCGGTAACCAGCCTGCTTGACGATGGCCAGAACGCCGTGCAGGTAATCGAGAGCATCACGACTGCCAATGTCACCCTTGATACCGGCGACCTTCTTCGCGGAAGCAGCGACATTCCCACTGCCGGACAGCCACGAAATCAACGCCCCCGCCTCTGCCATTTCGCCCTGCTGCTTCAGGTCGAAGATCGCCTGAATAACACGCACGAAGTCCTGTGGAGCCTTGCCGCCAGTCAACGTGGCCAGGTCTTCGTCGAGCCGTCTGCGGACTTTGTCATCGAAGTCGTCTGCGTTTTCATCTTCGCCGGCTTCAATCAGTGCATCCTCAATCCGACCGATCCAGCGGTCCAGGATGTCGCCCAGGGCTCCTCTCGGGCACGACGATGTGCCGAGTTCCGTCATGACTTTGCGATAGACGTCGTCGAAGCGGTGGAACCGCAGATCGTTATCGGAGACGACAACAAAGCTGGTGGCAAAGCCCTGGGTCTGAGCATCCAGTAAAGCGAGCCTGGCCATGAACGTCTTGCCGCAGCCGTAGCCGCCGCGCAGGAACTTGATCGTGCCTTCGCCGCTTTCGGCCAGTTCGAGCTGGCGATGCAGTTCGCCCCGTTGCTTCTCGATGCCGACGGCGAACGTGTCGATGCCACGTTCCGGCACCAGGCCTTTGCGGAGCGATTCAAAAATGTGATCGCGGTCGCGCGATGTCAGAGTGCTCATTCCGAATGGCCTTCTCGAACGTAGCGTTTCACACCTGAGACGTTATCAACGCGGATACCGAACGGAACCCGGGCCGCCAGTTCTTCCAGCTTTGACGAGAACCGTCGCAGACCTCTGGCTCCCCCAAGCATCCGGGCAGCTTCCGACTCCGTCACGATGCCATGCGTGGCCAGATGGTCGAACATCTCCCGGATACCGCCTTCTGGCAGTTCCTGCAGCCACTGGCGACCATCAGATTGCGGCTTCTCTTTGGGTTCGCCGCGCGGAGCCGCTGCTCGTCCGACGACACTGACGGTGAACCGGTCCCGCACAACGCACGGAGCTACATCGGCATCGGTCCCCGCGTGGTACAGTTCGGCGGTGACGCGTGCGTCTGACGGGCCGGTCAGTCGGAAGAACAGTTCGAACGGTTCCCCCACACGCGCGACGACGGCTCCGGACGCCAGTTTCGCGCCCTTGCGGGTTTCGCAGAGTTCCACCTGGACGTCCGGGTGATCCGGCACACGGACCGACAGCTCGATTTCGCTCGCACCGCCAAACTCCAGAGTCTTTTGTCGGCTGACGACGACTTCCGCACTGATGCAGTGCATTCCCCCGACGCCTTCGGCCTGCATGGCGTGAACCGCGTACTGCGACGTCGTCGCCCCGGACGGACCACGGTGCTGAACCGTGAAGACCGGGATGACCCGCTCCTGCAGACTGTTGCCGCCGTGGACGAATCGCTGTCGCGACTTCCCCGTATCGAAGACCCCCGTTGTTTCCGGAAAGATCACCTGCAGGTCGTCGGTCTCGTAACCCAGTTCCCGCAGTGGCACGCGCACCTCGCCAGCCCGATCTTTGGCATCGGGCCAGATGACATGGCGACGATGGGGATCGACTTTGCGACCGAACTCCTGCGCCGACACCTGTCTGGCCGAGTCATCCAGCAGCAGAAATCCGTGGTCCGCCGTGAAGACAAACCGCCGAGCCCCGGCATCACGCAGCAGTTGCCAGGCCGTCCGCAGCTTCTGCAGAGCCGTATCGAAGACCGCCGGTCCGGCTCCCTTTTCGCCGGCCTCGTCGATTTCCTGACTGTGGACGATGACCAGCTTCGCCCGCGCGATCGACTTCTTCAGACTGGCCACGTCGCGGTCCAGCACCTCCGAGAGGGCAAGGCTGGGGCAGGTGTCTCCGCCGACGCGGTCCCGCATGGCCCGTTTACGTGATTCGGGATCGTTCACCCGAAACATGCCGGTCGAGAATCCTGCGAATCCGCCTTTCGAGTCGAACTCCAGCTTCAATGCTCCGGCGTCGCTGACAGGAGCAAGTGCATTCATCCCGATGCTGGTGATCGTCGGTAATTCGGCCAGACGGGCATCCAGTCGCAGCGTTGTGGCGGTCGTACCGCTCAGCATGCGATGCAGCTCGTCGGCCAGCTCGTAACGGAGCGCGTCCACCAGAAACAGCACGGTCGTTTCGTTATCGCTGACCAGCGGACGCACGACGTCGTCGAACAGCGTGCGCTGCTGCCGGGCAGCGTCCGGCAGGAAGCCGTGCTGGCGGCAGACGCGGTTGAAGTCGACAGCCCACGCGTTGGCCCAGCGTCGCCAGTGCTGACGCATCAGATCCAGAGCCGGTCGCAGCCGCTCGAACTTTGCCACCTGCGAGTACAGCAACACTTCCCGCCGCTGTTCCAGATGACGGTGCGCCTGATCGACCGCGGCTCCGGCTTTCACATAGCGAGTCACCGCGTCTTCGAGGCTGGCGACCGTTCCCAGCGATTCGCCGGCCTGTTCGAGACAACTCCCCAGTCGTGCCGCGTCACCAACCAGTTGCCAGGCCGATCGGCGTTCCGGGCGGTTCCGCAACCAGAAGGAACGCTCACCGGTATGAGCTTCGGCCCAGTCCAGCGCGATCGACCATTGCCCGGCTTCGATCGCATCCAGAGCGGCGTTGAGAACCTTGTCTTCTTCAAACCGGAACGTGTCGATCTTCCCGAGGTCTGACGCCTGAGCGTCTTCCGCTTCCACGCCCAGCCGCAGTTCCGTCTCGTCAGCCGTGCGACGATAGAAGTCTTCGCGATGTGCCCGCAGATGCTCGGCCAGTTCTCCACAGGCCGTCACAACCCCCGCCGGCAGATCGCGCATCCCGGCCAGAGCGGAGCCTTTCGGATCCCGCTTCAGATCATGGACGTACTCGACACACAACGCCCAGCTCGCCGCCGCGAAGGCCAGGGCTTCGCCGGGTCGAGTCGCTCGGCTCAGGCGTGCCGAGCCCAGACTGTTCTCGGCCCACTCGTCCGCCAGCCCGATTCCGCTGGCCAGCCGTGCGAGAATCGCCGCCTGGCCGTCATCCGACGCCGCCCGTCGCGCGATGTCGTCATTCCCAAGCAGGCCGTCGAGCAGTCCGGGCAGCGTGAGTGCCCGCAACTGGATTCCGAACGCGTCGTCTTCGGCTGCAAGGATGGACCGCAGCCACTCGTCCGCTCCTGCCAGCGTCAGGTCGTTCTGTTCGAGATATCCCTCGATCTGATCAGGTCGTACCTGCCCGGCGGCCGCGTCGGTGATCAGCGTTTTCAACGCTTTCCGCTGCCGGGTCCCCGCTTCGTACAACTCGTAGAGCGGCGTGTGGCTGACGGCGTCCTCATTGAACCCCGGCAGGTGAATCAGCAACTGCGTCTTCTCGGTCCCGCTGGCGAGGTTCTCGACAGCCAGCAGCAGTTCCAGATGGCTGCCGCGAAACGTGTGGACCTCAAACGGCAGGTCCCCGACCGCGCGGGCTGCGATCAGCTGCTCGACAAAGTCCGAATAATGCCCGTCGAGGTCGAGCCAGAAGACGACGCCATACCGCCGCACCCAGTTGCGAACTTCCGCATCCAGTACAACAGACACCGGACCGGACGCCGTGGAGACAAGGCCTTGACTCATTTGGCATCTCCCTCGCCTTCATTTTGCGAAGGGGGGAGCGGAATCGTCACCACGACTTCTTCGGCCTCGTCATCTTCCTCAATCTGCAGGTCGGGCACGTGTTTAATCGCACGAACAACACCGCTGCCGAGCCCTCGGTATTGCATGAGATCGTTTCCGAATGAGGCAATCACCGGGTTTCGATCGCGCCGCACGCCTCGTCGCATTTGCTCGACTGTCAGACTGTTGGGGAGGCTTCCGGGACTTCTGATTTCGATCCGGTCGTCAAAGATGAACAGTTTGATCGAGTCCTGAATGAAGTAGTCACGATGAACCAGCGCGTTCGTCAGGAGTTCCTCAAAGACAAGCTCAGGAATCTCAGCAGTCGAAGGGCTGTTGAACGAGTCATCGGCCTGAATCCGTGAATTCCACTTCCGGCAGAACGCCATCGCCTGCTCGTACTGTTCCGCAATCGTGCCATCGAAGCGGCGATTGTCGTGGTACTCAGTTCCCGCTCGCTCGTTCCCCTTGAACCAGACGGCCTTCACTGCGAATGCCGGCAGCAGTCGCTCAGGATTGCGACCAAACAAAAGTGCCCCAGCGACTGAAAGCTGGTTATCAACGAGAATCTTCAGAGCTGTCAGTTCCCGCTCCAAGGCGTCATCTTCAGGGGCATCCGAGCCATACTTTGTCTGATAGAACTTCTCAAATAACGGTGCATCAAGATCAGCGATCGAACTTCCGGGGACACGACAGGCTTCGGCATAGACGGAATGTCCTGCCTGAAAAAGTCGAGCAAGTTCAGAACGACTGGTAACCCGCCGCTTGTCTGAGCCACGTTTGACCCAGAAGTAACCATCACTCGTCTGATACGGCTTATCGACTCCTTCGTCGACTTTTATCACAAGAACTGTTCCATCAGACGTTGCAACATTCTCGGTCAGAACGCTCGCCGGTGGCTGAATGTTCTGTGTTGAAACATTACTGACAAGTTGATTGAGCTGCCCGATCTGATCGGCAGTCAGTCCGCTGATCGAGTCGTCGTCCTCAACGCCAACATAGATTCGGCCTCCTTCCGAGTTCAGGAAGGCCGCGATTTCCGCCGCGAGCTTCTTGGCTTCGGTGAACTCTCGCTTGAACTGTCGCGAGCTGTCTTCACCTTTCAGGAGTTCCTGTCGGAGACTGATTTCGTCCATTGCTGAAGCACCTTCTGACGCCGAAGGAATGCTTCGGCTCCACCTTCCATAATGTCTACGATGGTCTTACTGGTGGCCGGACGGTCCAGACTGCCCGACTCGTGGTCGTACTTGCCGTGTTCCACTTCGCGGCACGCATGAATTTGCTCTGCGTCACCCAGCACCGGGATATTCGCGTTGTGGGTGGCGATCAAAAACTGGCACTGTTTCTTCCGCTCAAGCAGCGGCTCCACCACATGCCGAAAGATTGTTTCGTTATCCAGATCATCTTCCGGCTGATCGAGCAGCATGATCGGGTAACGGTCGAGCGATGTGAGCAACGACAGAATTGCAGTGGCTCGCTGTCCCAAAGACAGCCTGTCGATTGGCGTTCCGTTGAAGCTGATCTCCCGCCGTTCCGGGACACGCCAGGTCAGGAACTCCGAAAGGTTTTCAAATAGAGCGGTTCGCAGCTTCTCTGCATCCGCGTTCGCTCCGACTGTCTCCTGCAGCTTGTCACGGTGCTCAAAGATTGCCAGTCCGTTTGACAGGCTGGCGACAACGGCGTCCCGCGACGTCTTTCTGAAGTGCTTCCCGCTGAGCTGCGAAGCAATGAATCCGTCGAACGCTTCACGTCCGCCTTCGAACTGCGAACTCAGGTGAATCGCCGGGGGGATGGACTTTGCGCATTCCCTCAATGCTGCCTCTTCCCGGCGATGAAGTTCTCGCCGGAATCTGTGCAGTTCCTGAGCAGCTCTCAGAACATTGGACAATGCTGCCTGTTCCGCCTGGGTCCGGTTGGAAGCTGCCTGCAGCAGTTTCACGAGCTGCCCGTGACGTGACTTCATTTTCCGGTAGGCATCGAGATCCAGTCCCGGAGCATCGAGGTCGCGCAGCAGTTTGCTGAATCCTTCCTGCTCCTCGCGTTCCGATTCCTCGACGCTGGCAAGAATGCCATCAAGTTCAGTGCCTGCTGTCTGAAGCCCCGCAATCAGCCGGTCGTAGTCGGCCTTCAACTTCTGCATGGTCTCCCGCAGTTTAGCCAGTCGGTCTGCCGGTATTTCGAGTGTCTCGCTTTTCAACACCGGCCAGTCCTGCAGGACCTCCAGCCAGTCGACATCGAGTTGCCCAACTCGGTCGCAAAAATCTCCAAATTGCTCACGGAGTTCACCAACCAGACGACGGTCTGCATCAAAGACGGTCAGCGCGGCGAGCTGTTTATCGACTCCTTTGGCCGCATAGACGTCGAGCTGGTGCTTTAGTCGTTCGGCTTCCTGAGCGTATTCATCGTCAAGGCCTTTCGCTTTCAGGACCGTCTGATACTCAGTGACGGCCTGCTGAACGGCGAGCGCAAGCTGTTCTTCCTGGTGCCGGTCATCCGCAGTCGTCGTTCCAGTGAGCATGGCGAAGAACTCGGCCTCAAACCCTTCATGCCGGTTCCCGAGGTCTTTCTGGCCGAAGTACAGCACGTTCGGGAACACATCTCGCGGACGAAGCCGCGTCGCCTTCCCCTCTAGAGCGACCTGGGGCTCGAAGCCGAGTGGTCGGCGGACCTCAACGGCCTGGTCGTGCTCGTTCAGGCCAGTGACGATGACTTCTCCGCCATTGGCGAGCATTGCCTTGACCAAGTCGTTCTTGTACTTCGCATCCGTGTTCTGGCCTGGCTCAAAGTCCAGCGCATACCGCAGGCACTCGATCACTGCCGACTTCCCGCTGCCGCGCGAGCCGATCAGTGTCGTGAGTTGATCCGAGAGTCCGTACTCGCCGCCGTCCAGGCGACCGCCTTCAAATCGAGCGGAGTGGATCACCGGCCCGGATCGTGTCTCTGGCGGACTGCTGCGGACGCGTTGCGGATGGTCGGTCAGAGCGAACTTCACCGACTCGAAACTCAGGTCTCCAACCTTCAGCCAGCAGGAACGATCCGACTTCCCGACTTCCGCAATGCTGTCGCGCGGATCTGATCCTTCGACGAATGCAGGAAGCGTCGGAGCGGGCCAGTTCTGTTCGACGTACTCTGGAGTCTTCACCTTTTGAAGTCCGAGAACGCGCTGCCAGCGGTCCCCGCACTTCTCGATGACGTGTTTTAGTTGCCCGAGATCCAGTTCCTTGAACAGCCCATTGTCTGAATCGACATGTGCAAAGACGATGAAATAGTCCTTCCCGTATCCATCCAGCTTCTCCAGGCACCCTGCCAGATCGTCTTGCGACCGGCTGCCTTCATCCGGAGTCGAGTTGAACTGCGAGGACAGAAACCGCTCGATACCGTCCTTAGCGTCCAGATCTTCAACCCACTCTGGCGAGAACACGATCAGCGTGTGGACTCCTCCCTTTCCAGCATTCACGCCTAGTTCCAGGCCCGGCAGGACAAGGATGCCCTCCTTGCGCGCCCGCTTGCGGAGCGCCTTGAACTCGTCCACACCGAAGAAGTTGTGATTCGTAACGACGGCAACGCGAATCTCTTCGGCGACGAGCCGTGCCACCCATTCCTTCGCAAACTCGTTTTCCCGACCGCGAAATTCGGCGCGAAACTTGGCTCGCGATTGCCCCGGCTCTTTGAGTGTGTGCAGGTGGAAGTCCGCGCGCACCCACTCGGCACCTCGCGGAAAATCGGCTGGGCTAGGTGATGACATGGTTGGGTCAAACCTCGACAAGTCTGTTTCGAGCGAAAGTTAGCGGGATTCGTATTGATCTGCCGCCAACACGACAGACATTCAAGATGCGTCGTCGTCCCTTCCGCACTCATCTGGTGGAAACCGATCGACGCCGGCCAGAAGCTGGCGGATCGCGATGATGGCCGGGCGGTTCATGCCCAGAGCGGTGACCGTTGCCCGTCCCGTGGCGGTGCGGCCGCGCAGTCGCCACGAGCGCGTCCACTCGAAGTGCGTCTCCCACGACTGCTTGCGCGGGTTAAAAATCGCCACCTTGCGTCCCGTCCGGCTGTCGGTGACGTGAGTCTTTGCAGCTTTCTTCAGCGAGCACGTCACGCAGGCCAGCGCCAGATTCTCGACGACTGTCTCGCCGTCGGCATCGCGCGGAGTCACATGGTCGATGTGGAACGTGGCTTCCTGACAGCTTTGCGGCAGGCGGCAGTATTCGCAGCAGTCCCCGGCTCGCTGCCTGACCTGGCGGCTCAACCGGGTGGGAATGTGAGACGACGTCATCAGGCCGATCGCTTTCCGGCGGCTTCCGCCTTCAGCTTCATCAGCGACAGCATGTCAACGAGCTGTGTCAGCGCTTCCGCCTCCCGGCGTTCACGCAGCGAGAGTTTTCCCGACTCGTCCTGACGATCGAGCAGTTCCTGCAACCGGTCGTGCAGAGCTGGAGGGAGCGTAAATTCCTGCCAGTCGCGGGGCAGTTCGAGTTCCAGGGTCACAGTGCTCATGGATCAGTCCTCAATTCGAGCCGTTTTCATCAAGTGCGTGATTATCACGGACGGAGTGTCGGTTCGCACGGCTCAGGTTT
>Ga0209273_10001490_pt1 | contig 20745 bp, 20 predicted proteins | sample tdAd471_FD_187126 | JGI IMG/M metagenome (GOLD analysis project Ga0209273, IMG submission 187126) | Marine sediment microbial communities from the Atlantic coast under amendment with organic carbon and nitrate - tdAd47.1 (SPAdes)... | ecosystem: Environmental > Aquatic > Marine > Coastal >...
CCGCCCTGCGAGCGCGGATGGACGTGGTCGATCGAGAGCTCGGAGGTCGGGAAGTGGTTCCCGCAGTACTGGCACTGGTTCCGGTCGCGAGCGAAAAGGTTCCGGCGGTTGAGCTTGACCGTCTGGCGGGGCAGGCGGTCGTAGCCGAGCAGGCGGATGACGTGGGGCACGGCGATCTCGAACTGCACCGCCCTCACCCAGTCGTGCTCGCCACCCTCGCCGAGCTCACGGCGGAGCGCGCTGATCTCCGCCCACGATTCGAAGTCGTAGTTGAGATACTGACCGTCTTCCACATGGATGACCTCGGCCAGATCCCGGAAGAGCATGCTGAACGCCCGGCGAGCCGAGATCACTCGGACCGCGACATACAACTTGTTGAGCACCAGCACTTTGGAATCGAGCGCGGTCGCATGGTCGCCGGATCCGACACCGACCAGGGGCCTTCCCGGCGGCTGATCAGCCGGTGCGGCATCCATCGCCTTCTTGGCTGACTTGGTCTGCTGCGCTTTGCGTCCTCGCGCACGCCGGCTCATTGATCGCTCTCCAAACAGACGGAACCCGGACTGGCGTTCCGCATAACACTACCAATCGGCGAACGCGAAGCAACAGATTTGTCCACACTCTTTCCGCAATCGCTACGGATTGAGCGCAGCGTTCACATCCCGATAGATGGGTATTCCGTGCTCCGCATCGCGCGTTTTCTCGGACCAGATCCGCCCCCGCGATCGCGTTTCGGCTCTCTGTCCACAGGCGGAATGCTCCTCATCGCTTGCAGAACAGGATCCTCCGCAGGCCTGAATCGACGCTGAATCTTCCCCCACCAAGAGCAAGGAAACCGAGGCAGGGAAGCAGGTAGAGCATCGCCATCTCCTTGCTCGCTCCGCCTCTGGATGTCCATGGATCATCGCCGTGCTGCAGGAAGGCCGCGACCGCCATGGTTCCGACCAGCGTCAGGGCAGCCGGACGGGTGAAGAGTCCGGCGGCGAGCGCCAGACCACCCAGAAATTCTGAAAGTGCGGCCATCCATGCGAACACCAGGGGTGCCGGGAAGCCCAACTCTTCGACGCCGCTCACGAAGCCCTCGGAAGGCCCGAAGCCATCGCCCCCGAAGAGTTTTCCGTACCCGTGACCGAACGCCATGTACAACCCGATGCCGGCCCGCGCCAGCGCGAGGCCGAGGTCGCCAAACGCGGTGCGGGCGCCGGCTCCGAACAGCAGGTGGTTGATCGGGCAGGTGGAACACCGAGTCGTGAACGGGGAATCGGACTCTTTCATGCGTTGACCTCCTTCGGCGCGGTGCACGCCTGCTTCCCCAGAGCGTACACACCGCGCAGCAAAAAGCCCGCCGAGCCTTGAGGGGAAGTCTGCGGCGGGCCGTTTTTCGAACCGAGGGTGTGGTCAGTTCGTCGCGTCGTCGATTCCGTCACCGACATCGTCGATGGCGTCGTCCACCGCGTCGGCCGCGTCATCGATGGCGTCGCCCGTTTCGTCGGCGGCATCCTCGACGGTGTCCTCGACCGAGTCATCCTCGCAGCCGGACAGCATCGATGCCGTGCCGAGGGCCAGCGCTGCGCCGAGGGCGAGCGAGGCCGGCCCGGTCGTACAGAGGTGTTTCAGAGACTTGTTCATGGCTCTTTCCTTTCAGAGTGGACGGTCAGATTTCTTCATGATAGGCCAAAGAGCGTTCTCACACCGTCGATGCACCCCGACGAGCCACGCCGAAGATCAGCGAAAGCACGAAGAGCACCAGGAACACGAAGAACAGGATTTGTGCGATCGAAGAAGCCGCACCGGCAATGCCGCCAAAACCGAGCAGAGCAGCGATGATCGCGATGATAAAGAAGGTAATAGCCCAAGCAAGCATGATATTCCCTTTCAAAGGGTGGATGTTTTTGGAACGATTTGGGAAGGCGCCGGGAACTCAGGAAGGCTCAATCGTCCTGAACCTCTTCAGACTGGTCGGAGATGGAGTCGCCGAGATACTCGATGTCCTCGCCGGCCCCTTCGACTGTGCTGCAGGCGCCCATTGAACTTAACGCACAAGCGCACACGCCCAGCGCTGCGAAGGTCAACGCCAAAGCGCCGGTCGGCTTCCGTGTCTTGTCTTGATCGAACATGTGAACACTCCTCTCGGGAACGGGTTCTTTAGTTTGAAGCGAACATCCACATCATCCGCGGGTGGTCTAGCCACACGGTGAGAGCAAAATGAAAAGCCGATCATCATGTAGATGTCGGCTAAGGTCCGAATAATTTCAGTTTTCGGAGCGGGCGGCCCGTGCCGAGGCTTCAGTCCGATCGCGACTCGTGCTCTCGCGAGACGGCCGCTCCGATCTGGTCGACGTGCTCCAAGAGCAGTCGGAGCACGGTCGCCAAAAGCGCCGCTGTGGAAACAAGGAAGATAATTGTCAATGCCTCGGAGTAGTCGGACGGCTCGCGACCGAACCGCATGTACCCCGATAGCACGGAGATAATCAGAAAACAGACTGCGAGAACCCGACGCGACACAACGCTTGTACCCCCGGAAAAAGAGTCGAACTGCTTCGATGACGAGACAAGGATCGGGTCGGAACGTTGATTTCCCAGTGAATGAACCATGAAAAGATTTTCATGTTCGGCTGGCATCCGGTGCGTCGCATTCGTCAGACGCGCTTGCGATGGGGATTCGCAACCGGAACATGCAGCCCTCTTCCAGATTCTCCACTGCAATCGAGCCGTCGTGGATCTCCGCGATGCCCTGGGCGATTTCGAGTCCGAGTCCTGCCCCTCGCCCGGCTCGGGCCTCGGATTCGGACTGGGCGAAGCGATCGAACAGCTTCGGAAGCAGATCTTCTGGGATTCCGGGTCCGTAGTCCCGAACAGAGAAGACCGCGTGCGCTCCGCCATCATCGATGCTCACGGAAATCTCGATGGCTCCGTCCCGCTGCGTGAATCGGACGGCGTTGCGGATCAGGTTGTCGATCGCCGTGCGCATCAGGTCGGGATCGACACAGACGTTCACATCGCGATCGGATTCGAGCAGCGTCGGCCTCAAGCGAACGCCCTGATGTGTGGCGAACGCGGCGCAGTGCTCGATGGAGTCCATCACGAGTTCGTTGACCGGGTAGTCGCGCAGGCTTGTCTCCAGTCGCCCCTCGCGCACTCGGGTGAGCGTGAGGAAGCTCTCGATCAATCGCCCGAGCCGCGACATCTCTTCGGCGATGCTCTCGGCGAACACGGCCGACTTCCGGTCGAGCGTCTTGTCGTTGAGGAGTACCTGAGACTCGGTGAGCGCGACGGCAATCGGGGTCTTCAGCTCGTGGGAAACATTGGCGATGAAACGGCCGTACGCCTTGTAACCCGTTTCGATTCGCGCCATGGCGGCGTCGAGCTCCTCACGGAGTTGCATGACCTCCGGGTCGTTCCCTTCGCCGTTCGAGTCGAGCGTCATGTGCTTCGGCGAGAGGCCACGCACCGCCGAACGGAGTCGGTCCAGCGGGCGCACCGCGATGCCCGCGATGAACCAGCCACCGATCGCCGTGCCGAGCATGCCGGCGATGGTCGTCAGCGCGACGGCTCGGCGCACGGACCCGATGCGTTGAGAGGCGTACTGGTCAGAGGTGGCCATCCAGAGGATCAGCCCGGGTGGGGCGGCGTTCCCCGCGACGATCGGGATGGCATAGGTTCGGTTGGAAAACTCCGATCGGCGCGAGTTGCCGTTGGGAGCCGCTGCCCAATCCGCGAACGCGCCGTTCCCGTGTTTCGCGGCCCGTTTCACCGCGACCGGCGATTCCGGCGGCGGGCGCAGCGGGTCGATCGCGACGGGGTTGCCCTCCAGGTCGAAGACCGCGATCCGAACATGGTCGAAGAACACCTGCAACGAGCCGCGTTCGGCCAACTGATGCAAACGATCCGCATCGACGTCGGCCGGATTGAGCGGCAACGAGTCGATGACTTCCGTCGCGAACAGTTTCAGCTGATCGTCGTACAACGCGCGGATCGCACTGGTCTGAAACAGCAGGCTGACCAGACCGATCGTCAGCTGCACGACCGAGGCGATGACGACCACCCAGAGCGTCAGTCGGAGCCGGAGGGTAACCAAACGGCGCGGTTGAGCCGAGTCCGATTCAGCCACCCACCGCGTCCTCCATCACGCCGAAGCGATACCCGGCGCCTTTGATGGTGTGGATCAGTTCCCGCTCGAAGCCACGATCGATCTTCTTGCGCAGGGACGAGATGTACACATCGATCACGTTGCTCGACGGCTCAAAGTTCATGTCCCAGACCTTTTCGCCGATCTGCGTGCGCGAGAGCACTCTGTTCTGATTCCGCATCAGATACTCGAGGAGACCGTACTCTTTGTTCGAGAGCTCGAACGTCTCCTCACCCCGCTTGGCGATGCGCGTGTAGAGGTCGAGTTCGAGATCGTCGCACCGGAGGACGCGTGATTCCGTCGCCTCGCCACGCCGGAGCAGCGCGCGGATCCGGGCAAGCAACTCTTCGAACTCGAATGGTTTCGCGATGTAGTCGTCCGCGCCGGCGTTCAAGCCGGTGACTTTGTCATCGGTCGACGAAAGCGCGGTAAGCATGATCACCGGCGTCTTTACCTTGCGCCGACGCAGGTTGCGACAGATCTCCACACCGTCGCGGTCCGGAAGCATCAGGTCCAGGATGATGACGTCGTACGGCTCAATCGCCGCCATCTCCTCTCCCTCGAAACCGGTGTTGCTGACGTCCGCTGCGAATCCGTTTTCGTTCAGCCCGGATTGAATGGCGGTCGCCATCTTCGGGTTGTCTTCGACGATGAGTACACGCACGCAGATTCTCCTCTTTCCGACACAGACCGTGACCAAGCTGGCAAGGACCCCTGCGTCCGGGCGGAAGCCCACGGGTATGCCTGTATCCACCATATCCGCGCCGAAGCTGCGGGGGACCCGATCGTTCATGCTTCGTCCATGAAACTTCTCTCATTTTGTAGCCGTTCGACATCCAGGGTCCGTTGCCTAGTATGAAGTGTTTGAATTCGGCAATCGGAAAGGCCATTCAGATCATGAGCACCGACGAGACCGCCGCAAATCCCAGTGAAACTCTGCGAGCCGAACCGGTTCGCAATCGCAGGTCTGCTGCGGATACCTACGACGACCGGCAGGCCGGAGAGATCGCCGATGTGTCGCCCGAGGGGCGACCCGCGAATCCGGGACTCGGTGCCAAGGGCATCGCGATGATGATCTGCGCTTCGGTCACCGTTGTGGTGATCGCTTCAATCCTGACCGCGGTATTCGTCAGCGCCGCTGCCGGATGGGGCGTCTTCATCGTGAGCATGTTGCTCACGGTCGTGATCAACCCGGTGATGTACGCCTCGATCCTGCGCGCTCGGGAGCGCGAGCACGCGTCGCACAGGTCGTAGTCACGGCATCAGTGACGAAAGTGCCGCGTCCCGGTGATCAAACATGTCACGCCGCGAGCAGTACAGAGTTCGATCGTGTCCGAATCGCGCTTCGAACCGCCGGGGTGAACCAGCGCTTTCACGCCGGAGTCGATGAGCGTCTCCGGCCCGTCCGCGAACGGGAAGAACGCGTCGGACGCCGCGATCGGCGTTCGGATCTTCGACAGGTCTCCGGCCTTCCGTATCGCGAGTTCGCAGCTCGCCACACGGTCCATCTGTCCGGCGCCGCCACCGAACAGGCGCACACCACCGAGCGCTGCGTCGAACCCGCCGATCGCGATGGCGTTCGAGGTGAGGTGCTTGCACGCCAACCACACGAGCAGCGCCGCATCGGCTTCCGCCTCGTCAAGACTCGGCCCGGCCACGTGCTTCCAGTCCTGGGGCATCGTGATCGCATCGTCGGCATCTTGCACGAGCACCCCACCCGGCACGCTGCGGACGGTCCTGACCGACCCGCGTTGCTCGCGGTTCGCGCCGAGCTCCAGCAGACGCACATTCTTCCAGCGATCGCCCAGCGCAGCCGCGGCGTCCTTCTCGAACGCCGGCGCGGCGATCACCTCGAAGAATGTCGCGTTAGCGGCGAGCCATGACGCCGCGTCGGCGTCGATCGTGGCGTTGACCGACAGGATGCCCCCGTAGGCCGCGAGCGGATCGCCGGCAAGGGCGAGCTCGATGGCGTGCCTCGCGTCGGTGGCGACCGCGACCCCACACGGATTGGTGTGCTTGATCACCGACGCCCCGACGCGATCCGGGAACGCCGCCGACAGATCCCGCGTGACCGCGAGTGCGCCCGCGCAGTCGTTGAGGTTGTTGTAACTCAACTCTTTGCCGGAGAGCTGTCGGGCGCGGACCAGATCCGGCCCGGACGCGTCACCCTGCGCGGCGTAGACCGCGGCCCTCTGATGCGGGTTCTCGCCGTAGCGGAGTGTCTGGTTCAGCGTGAAGCGCTCTTCCAGCACGGAAGGAAACCGGTCCGCGACTTCATCGGCGGGTTCGTTTCCCGACAGGTAACGGAAGATCGCGTTGTCGTAGGTGCTCGTCCGCTCGAACGCGCTGACGGCCAAGGCGCGCCGCAGCTCAACGGATGTTGATCCATTGTTGCGATCAAGATCCTCGGCGACGGACCCGTACTGCTTCGGGTCGGTCACGATCGCGACGTGGCGGAAGTTCTTCGCCGCGGACCGGACCATCGACGGCCCTCCGATGTCGATCTGCTCGATCGCCTCTGGTTCGGTCACACCCTGGCGAGCGACTGTCTGCTCGAACGGATACAGGTTGACGCAAACGATGTCGATGGGCGCGATCGAGTGCTCCCGCATCGAGGCGGCGTGTTTTTCGTCGTCGCGCAGCGCGAGGATGCCTCCGTGCACTTTGGGGTGCAGCGTCTTGACCCGGCCGTCCATCATCTCCGGGAAGCCGGTGACCTCGTCGATCGCGGTGACGGCGAGCCCCGCGTCGCGGATCGCCCGGTGCGTGCCGCCGGTCGAGACCAGTTCGTAGCCATGCTCGATGAGTGTGCGCGCGAAATCAATGAGACCGTCTTTGTCGCTGACCGAGATCAGCGCCAGGCGTCGAGAGCGATCGGACATGTCGGAGGAGCCTTCGAGGGGGTCGTGTGAGATCAGCGCGAAGAGAAACGGGCGAGGGCCGAGTCGCCGCTGAGAACGATGAGTTCGCCGTCCACGAAGCCGTTGGCGATGATCTCTCGCACGCCGGGCAGCGCGACGCGCTCGCGCTCGTCGCCGCTGGCCGGGTCGACGAGCACCGCGTCGGACCCGTCCCAGACCAGCAGTTCGCCCTTGCGCTCCGCGATGACCGTGCCGGACACGTCGGGGTTCGCCCAGATCCGCTTGCCGGTGCGTGTGTTGACCGCGATCAGGCCTTCGCTGGGGACATCCTGATACAGGACGCCGTTGTGGACCGTCGGCTGCGCGACGAGGCGGCTCTGCGTGCGCACGCGCCACAGGAGCTGGCCGGTCGTGCTCTCGAACGCGTAGATCGACTGGTCGCTGGAAGCGATGTACAGGTTGACGCCGTCGGTGACCGGGTCGTTCTCAAGACCGCCGTAGATCTGCTGCAGGGGGGCGATCGCTTCGCCGTTCGCGGGGTTGACCAGCAGCACCTGACCGGACTCGGCGACGGCGCCGGCGATCTGACCGATCATGACCGGGTCGCCCTTCACCCGCTGGTTCAGGGCGAATCCCCAACGCTTCAAGCCGACGCGGATGTCGTGCCCGAACACTTCGCCCTTGGCCGTGCCGAAGATCAGCATGTACCCGTCGGCGATCGCCGGGGCGGTGTTGCTGAGCACGGCGAGGCGCTGACGATCGTCGAGGCGACCGGTGTCGGCATCAAGAATGAGCAGTTCGCTCTCCGAAGCCGACACGACCCGATCGCCGATGCGGACATTGCCGACGAACTTCGTCAGCGGTGTGCCAAGGTTTGCAGCCCATCGGGTCTCGCCGTTGCTGACTTCGCGCGCCGTGATCGAGTTGCCCTGATCGTGAACGAGCACGAGGTCATCGACAACATCGACCATCTTCGCCCGTGACATCGGAGCGGAGGTGTCTCCGATCGCCCAGTTGAGGCGGTAGCCGAGTTCGAGGAACGGTGTGGCTCGATCCGTGACCGAGCCGATGTTCCCCGGCTGAGGAGCGGACGCAGAAGAGGGAGTCGACTCGTCGCCGGAGCCCGATGAGGCACAGCCGGTCAGCAGCATCGAGAGCGCGGCGCCGCCTGCGATGATCGCGCTAGTGCAGCCGCTACGGCTTCCGAAAGTCCACACTCGGCTCGGCATATCGGTCGTTCTCCTCAGAGGATTGGGCGAATCGGGAGTATCCGCAGACGCGGCGGGCCGGTCAACCTGACCGGCAGGCCTGAAATGGGCCAATGGCTCCCTCTTCCCGGTGCGCTGACCTATCCTCTGCCCATGTTTACCGGTCTTGTTCAAGCCCTTGGTACCGTGCAAAGCGTGGAACCGCGCGAATTCGGCGTTCGCTTCGTCATCGACCCGGGTGCCTGGGATTATCGCCCTCGTGAGGGGGATTCGGTCGCCGTCAATGGGTGCTGCTTGACCGTCATCAGCCCCGATCGGGCCGGCGAGGATGTTCCGAACGGACGGATGGCGTTCGATGTCATCCCGGAGACGCTGACCAGGTCCACCCTCGGGCGGCTCAAGCCGGGGCATCGCGTCAATCTCGAACACGCCGCCCGCGCGGACACGCTTCTCGGCGGCCACATCGTGCAAGGCCACATCGACGGGCTCGGGCGGGTGCTGGCGGTGACGAAGAACCGAACGGAGTACCGCCTCCGGATCAGCGCACCGGACACGGTCATGCAGTGCGCGGTGCCCAAGGGCTCGATCGCGATCGAAGGGGTCTCGCTGACCGTCGCAGCGGTCGAGCAGCCGGAGTCCGGCCCGCCGGGTTGGTTCGAGGTCGCTCTGATCCCGACGACGCTGGACTGGACCAACCTCGACGAGCGATCGGAGGGCGACGAGGTGAATCTGGAAACGGACATCCTCGCTCGCCAGGCCGTGCACTGGCTGCGTCACTACGCGTCGCTGAAGGTCTGACCGCCCGCTCAGTCGGATTCGAACTTCGCGCCGGTCCGAGCCGAGCAGAGCCCACGCGCCCGGCGCGGGTTCTCCGGGTTCATCGCGTCGACGCAGAAGTCGACGAATCGCCGTCCCGCGCTGGTCAGGTCGCCCCCCGCGATTTCGTCCAGCATCGGACGCAACGGCTTTGCGCCGCGGTCGCGGAACAGCCGACGGTACAGATCCTTCACCTCACGCCGATCGTCGTCGCCGAAGCCGGGCGTGCGCCGAAGACCGATGATGTTCAGCCCCGCCAGCGTGTTGCGAGCCGCGGCGGTCACGATGACGAACGGCGGCACGTGCATCCCGACACCGGCCCCGCCCTGGAACATTGTCAGGTCGCCGACGTTCGTGAACTGATGGACCATCGCGAACCCCGAAAGCGTGTTGCGGTTGCCCATGTGGACGTGCCCGGCGAGGCTCGCGCCGTTGCCGAACGTGTTGTTGCTTCCGACGCGGCAGTTGTGGCCGATGTGGCTCTGGGCCATCAGCATGTTCTCATCACCGATGACCGTGTCGGGTCCCGGCGCGGTGCCGCGACTGACCGTCACGCCTTCGCGGAACTGGTTGCGATCTCCGATGACGAGCCGGCCCGGGGTTTCCGGGTTGTAGGCGCGATCCTGCGGGTCGCCACCGAGCACGGCGAACGGGTGCACATCGTTCTGCTCGCCGAGGGTCGTGTGCTGCACGATGACGCAACGGGCGCGCAGACGCGTCGCGCGCCCGACCGAGCAGTGCGCCCCGACGATGACGCCCGACTCGACCATCACGCCCTCGCCGATCGTCGCTGTCGGGTGGATCAACGCGTCTGGCGCGATGACCGCGCTGGTGTGAATGCTTCCGTCGGCTTCGCTCACGTTGATCGTCCTCCGCGACAGGGGCACCCGTCGAACGGAGCAGTATACGAGCCGATCCTGATCGCTTGCCTCAGGCGCGTCGGGTTCGGGATGGGTCACTCGCGGAGCCGGCGCCGGACCGGGAAGAGTCGGATCCGCGCACGCCACGGAACAGCTGGTCGAGCGCGGTGTCGGCGGTCGCGTAGACGGTCATCACCGTGATGTCGTCGACCTGGTGCAGCGAGCCGTCCTGCGCATCGACGAGTTCGGAGAAGCGATCCATCGCCGCCTGTGGTCCCTCGCTGCGGATGTCCGAGGCGAGTTCGTCAAACGCGCCGAGGTACCGCTTGGTCGGCATCTTCCGCTCGTGCTCATCGCTGCCCGGGTCGGGGAACGCGGTCTCGAAGCCGTCGGAGTAGATCAGCAGCGACTCGTCCGCCTGAAGCGTGAACTCGACCTGGGGGAAATCGTCTTCGGGGAACACGCCCAGCAGCCCGCCTTCGGTCTCAATCTCTCGCGATCCCTCCGGCCCCATGACCAGCGGCGGGGGATGCCCCGCGCCGGCGAGCCGGATCGAACGGTCGCGGGTGTCGATCACGCCATATACCGCGGTTGCGAAGCGCGGGACATCGCCGTGGCGTTGGATCATCTCGCAGTTCAACCGCTGCATGACCGCTGTCGGTTCCAGTATCTCGTAGCTGTCACCGGTCACGATCTTCGTGGTCAGGCTGCGACTGAGCACCATCGTCATGAGTGCAGCCGGCACGCCGTGCCCGACCGCGTCGGCCAGGAAGAAGCCGACATGGTGTTCGTCCAGGCGCTGCACATCGTAGATGTCGCCGCTGACGTAGCCCGCCGGGCGGAAGAACACGCGGAAGTCCACATTGTCCACCTGCGGCAGCGAGTCGGGCAGAAACTCGCGCTGCACCGACGCCGCGAGCTGCAGTTCCTCGTGGATCTTGTCCATCTCTCCCCGGAGCCCGCCCTGAAAACGGCTGGCGATGCGCAATTCGGTCTGCACGGTGCGGACGAATCCCTGTCGCTCCGCGAGCGCGAAGAGCGCCGATGCGATCGACGCGGCGCCGCAGTCGCGGTCCATCACGATCGTGCCGCGACCGCCGAGGCGCTCGGTGTTCTCGTTGCGTTCATCGACGATGAGGACCGCCGGAAGGCTCTGTTCCCAAAGGTGATCCAGAAGGGAGAACACCGCGTTGCCGCTCAGGTCTTCGGGGCGGGCGACGATCAGAACCGCCGAGCCCAAAGCCTCGCTGAGGCGCTCGCAGGCCTCAGCGACCGAGCAGCAGTGCAGTTTCGGAGAGGGGCCGAGGTCGTCCCACGCCGCGGCGAGGAACGCCCACGCCCGATGCGCTTCGGTCTCGCCCGATCCGTGAACGACCGTCAGCGTGTGCACGTGTTTGCCGTGATGACTGTTGGCCACGCCGAACTCCCTGGCGGCCGTCGCCTCGGTCGTCGGGCTGGATTACCCGGTTCCGGGGCGGGTGCCTGCGCACCCGGGCCACTCGCAAAGCATCGGACTACCGGGCCATCTCCTTCAGCCACTCCCAGTCCATTTCGATCCGATCACCTTCCTTCACCCCGAGTCTGCGGAGTGTTCCGGCTTTCAGCTCGACCGCATATCGGACGGGCACTCCGCTCGAATACAGCGGCAGGCGGGCGATGTACTCGTCCAGCGTCTCGTCCTCGCCCCGGGGCGGCTCCTTCGGCATCGTGTACATCTTCGTGACCCGCCCCGAGTCGTCCACATAGGCGATGTCAATGTCGATCAGGCACCCGGCCATGTAGAACCGCTGCACGCCCTTGCGCGAGGGCGGGAAGGCAAAGACCATCCCCCCGTCCTCGGGGACCTCCGCCCGACCGCCCAGACCCAGCCGGCGCTGCTCATCCGTCAGCGAGGTCTCCAGCACGAACTTCTCGCCCCCGATCGTCGCCGGGACCAGGTACCGGTCGTTCTCGGTCGCCGTCGGTTCGGTGATGCCCCCGGAGCATCCGCCTGCGCCGAGGACGGGAATCGCAACGCAGAGCGCGCTGATCAGGATCGCCGGGATTCGTCGAGCAGCCACGCGTCGTCCTCCTGGGTGAACACCACCGGGTCAGCCGTCATCCTACTCAGTTCGAACCGCTCGACGAACTCCGACGGCGCCATGGGCCTTCGCTCGGCGCTCGCCCCGCTCCAGTAGGCGATCAGTCCCACCAGACGCTCCGGATCGACGCCCCGCTCGCGATAGGTCGATGTCCGCGTGTCGCCGTGGCGCTTGGCCAGTCGCTTGCCGTCCTCGCCGATCACCAAGGGCAGGTGGACCCACTCCACCGGCCCCGGCAGTTCCAGCGCCCGGTACAGCTGCAGTTGACGGGCCGCCGAGTCGAGCAGGTCATCGCCTCGCACAATGTGGGTCACGCCCTGCGCCGCGTCGTCCACGGTTACCGCGAGCTGGTAACTCGGTTGCCCACGCTTGGTCCAGACCACAAAATCGCCCACGCTCTGGGCGACGTTCCGCTCCTGCTCGCCGGCGAAGCGGTCAATGAACCGGACCGGGGCATCGCTGGCCACAAAGCGCCAGTTGGTCCCGCCGTCGTCGAAGTCGCGGGGCATCAGCTCCGGACGCAGTTCCGGCGGGTAGCGCAGCTCGCCCGACCCTTCCTGCGGGGCCGAGGCCGCGGCTTCGATCTCCGAGCGCGTCAATTCGCACGGGTAGACCACGCCGGCGCGCGCCAACGCGGTCATCGCCCGCTCGTAGGGGCCAAGGTCCTCCGACTGGATCAGCGGGCTCTCGTCCCAGTCGATCCCCACCCACGACAGGAGATCGATGCACTGCTCGATCGAGCCCGGCTTCACGCGTGGCCCGTCGAGGTCCTCGATGCGCAGGACGATCTTCCACCCCTCGCGCCGCGCCATCGCCCAGTTGATCAGGAAGGTCCGCAGGTTGCCCAGGTGGAGCGCCCCCGTTGGGGAGGGGGCGATTCTCGTGGTTGGCGGGCGATCCGGACCGTGGGCCATCGCCGACACGATACCGCTCGAATCCGCCCGTTGGACGCAGCCCCGAATCGCGCGCACACTCCGGGGGCTTCGCCTACGCTAGTGAACGCAAACTCCCCCGACCCCTCCAAAGGCGTCGGGCATCTCGACGAGGAGGCCATCCGTGGTCGAAAAGCTCAGCGAAGACACCGTGAAAGCCAAGCTCGAAGACCTGGACCAGTGGTCGGAGATGAACGGGTCCATCCAGCGGACCTTCCAGTTCAAGGACTTTGTCGAGGCGATGAAGTTCGTTAACCAGGCCGCGGACCACGCCGAGGAGGTCCAGCACCACCCGGACATCCTCATCCGCTGGAACAAGGTCACCCTGACCCTGTCCACCCACGACGCCGGCGGCATCTCGGAGAAGGACTTCGCCTTCGCCGACTTCGCCGACGGTCTCACTTGATCACCCGCCCCGCAATCTGACGAACGCCTACCGCTGCCCGCCCATCTGCAGGATGGTCTGGGGGTATTCGGCTTCGCCGGTGCGCGCGCTCAGGATCGCGGCTTCGCACATCGCCAAAACACGGGCCCGGTCCATCGGAGTCGGCTGGGGGGCGTGGACATCGAGGGCACGCTTGAGCTGGTCGGCGATGATCGCCGCGGCTCGGTCGGGCCCGCCGGAGGCCGGGTCGAAGGGCGGGGCGATCGATGAGCGGTCGAGCAGTTCGCCGTTGATGCCCGTCAGTTCCAGTTCCGCATCGTTCACGCGCAGGCAGCCCTTCTCGCCGAGCGCGGTCACGCCCCGGGCCCAGGCGCCGGCACGGTCCGACAGCGCCAGCGACGCGGCCCGGCCCCCGGCGAAGCGGATGTTCGCGGTCAGGTCGCCACGCAGTTTGCGGATGCTGGTCGCCGGCTCCTGATAGACGCCCGAGCCGGTCACGCCGGTGACGACCGACGCGTCGATCCGGTCGGGGAGTCCCAGCAGGGCGTGGACGATGGCCATGGCGTCGTAGAGGCGGGCGCCGAGCGTGCCCTGGCGCGGGCCGCAGCGGGCGGAGATGGCGACGGTGCGGACCCGCCCGAGCTGGTCGAGCAACTCCATGGCGTCGCCGAACACGCGGCTGTCGCGTAGCATCGGCACCATGCGGACCGGGTCGATGCCCTCGGCGGCCTCGAACTTCGACAGGTCCACCACCGAGCCCGGCGAGGGCTCCATGGCGAACAGGGCGATGCCGCGCTCGCGACAGGTCTGAACCAGTTCGAAGTCGTCGAGCATCGAGGCGCCGCGATCGTCCTCGCCGCCCGAGGCCAGCAGGACGACCTTCGCGTCCGTCGAGGCCACGGCGTGGCGCAGGTCGTCGAAGGGCTGGGCGTTCTCGAAGGCGTCGAGAACATCAGAAGACGCGCTGCGACGCGCCGAGGCGGGCATGCCCGCCTGAACCACCTCGAGGCCCGCGTGGTCGGCGACCGAGCGGAGCAGGGCGGCCTGCTCCGGGTCCAGCCAGAGCAGGGCCGGGCGCGGGGGTGCTGTTTCGGCACTGCCAGAGGCGTTTTCCGCGGGCTGTTCGAACAGATCGCTCATAGCTGGCACAGAGTATCGGGAATCGGTCGGGGAACCGGGTAAAATCCTCGCTTGCACCGGCACGCGGCCGCCGGCGCATCCGGCTCAATCCTTCGGGACCGAACCGGGGCGCGTCGGAGGAAAGTCCGGGCACGACAGGGCACAGCGGTGGGTAACGCCCACGCGCCCCACGATCGAGGGGCGTGGACAGGCAACAGAAAGCACACCGCCGATGGCCTCGGGTCGGCTACGGCCGATCCGGGGCACAGGTAAGGGTGAAATGGTGCGGTAAGAGCGCACCGCGCGCCTGGCGACAGGCGTGGCACGGTCACCATGCTGCGTGCAAGACCATGCAGCCGCCGCCGGTCGAAAGACCGGACGCCCGGCCCGGGCGGAAGGCGGCGGGTAGGTCGCTCATGATCGCGTCGGCAACGGCGCGGCGAGAGAAATGGTCGCAGCGCGGAACTGGTTTCCGCGTGAACAGAACCCGGCTTATGCAGGTGCAGATCGAGACCTCCGCCCCGAAAGGGGCGGGGGCCTTTTGATCGTGGGATTGGGTGGCGTGGTCTACGCGGCGGGAAGCCCACGCCACCCCAAGATCTACTCCTGAACCTCCAACCGAATCAGCAGTTCGCGCCGAAGTTCCCGAGCACGAGGTTCAGATCCGCGAGATCGACCGTGCCATCGCCGTTGGCGTCGCCGGCGCTGTTTGCGGTTCCGAAGTTGGCAAGCACGAGGTTGAGATCGGCGAGATCGACCATGCCGTCGCCACTGGCGTCGCCGGGGCACGGCGATGATGCGCCGAAAAGGTAGACGGCACCCGGGTCAAAGTCGAAGTTGCCGTCAAGCGGCGCGCCAATGGCGGCGATGCCGCCGGCGAGGGCCGTTGTCTCGCCGAGCCGGTTCGTGAACTGGGAAAGCGGATCCGTCTGCAGCCGTACGATCTGCTGGCCGGTGGTCGCGTCGAGCAGGTAGCCGAGTCCGTTGTTGGTGAGGGCCGCGTCGCCATTTGGGGCGCCGGCGAGGATGAGCGAGCCATCGATTGAGACGCTCCAGCCGAATTGAGCGCCGATCCGGGGGGCGTCAGCAAAGATCTTGAGAACCTGCACTGGGCTGGCCGGATTGTTGAAGACGAACACTGCGCCGTTATCAACAAGCGTCGGGAAATCGTCCGCGTACGGAACGCCCACGACAAGGATGTTGCCATCGACCGCGATCGAGTGCCCAAACCGCTCGTTGTTGTTCGGCTCGTTGGCGGCGAACGTCGTGATCTGCGTCGGGGAACTCGTATTCGCCACGCCAAACACCGTGACCGAGCCGGCGTTCACTCGGGTGACGAACGGGGCGAGTTCGATGTCGTCAAAGGGCGAGCCGACGAAGGCGAGGTTGCCTTGGATCTCGACTGCGGCACCCGGGTCGTCGTTGGAGTCCTGGCCCAGGGGCTCGAGCTTGGCGAGCTGCTGCCCGGTGCTCGCCGAGAAAAGATAGGCACCGCCGAGTCCCGAACTGCCGATGATCGCGGTATCGCCGTCGATCGCGACCGACTCACCGAACGACGCCCCCGTTGTCCCATCGCTCGGGAGCAGGGTGTGCAGCAGTGTGGGCTGCGAGGGATCGGTCACGTCGATGATGAACGCGATTCCAGAGAGTTCACCTAGGGCGTTCGAGAACGATGCGCCGACGACAACGTAGTTGCCGCTTATGTCGACGTTTGCTCCGAACTGGGCGTTCGGCGTGGTGTCCGGCGAAAGAAACTTGCCGAGTTCCTGCCCGGTGGCGACGTCGAACAGGTAGATCGATCCGCTGTTGTCGTCGTTGGCCGAGCCGACGACCATGAGGTTGCCATCGATCGCGACCGCCTTGCCGAAGTCATCGTTGTCGACGCCGTCGCTGGGCGTAATTCGTGCGATCTGGGCGAATGCAACGTTGGCGAGCGCAGTGATCGCTAGGGCGGCGAGTAGGGTTCGGGTCATGGCTCTGTCCTCCTCAGTGGCCATTTGTGTCTCACCCAAAGGTACCGGGGTATCGCCGGGGGTCGGCTCGCTTTCCGTCAATCGCCGCGCAGTTCTTCCTCTGTAAACCGCAGATGCGGCGGGATCCGCTTCGTCTCCGGGCGCTTCTCCGGGGCCTCGCTGCGTTTGAAGCCCGTGCCGACGATGTAGATCTCGCGTGAGACATCGCGGCTGGCCGGGGGCTTGTAGGGGCGGCAGTCATGGAAGAGCTTCTTGCTGGCGGTGAGCAGTTCCGGGAATCCGCTGCCTTCGAGGACCTTGAAGACGAGGTGGCCGTCGGCCTTGAGCAGTTCGGGGGTGATCTCGAGGATCTGGTGGCCCATGGTGACCGATCGCTCGGCGTCGCCGTGCCCGATGGTGTTGGGGGCCATGTCGGAGAGGACGATGTCGAAGCGCCCGCCGGCGGCCTCTTTGAGGGTCTCGGTGGGGAACTTGAAGGCGTCGCCCACAAAGTGGTGGACATTGTCGTCGAAGGTGTGGCGGACCTCCTGCAGGTCGAGCCCGACGACCACGCCCTTGGGTCCGACGAACTCCCGGGCGACCTGGAGCCACGCGCCGGGTGCGCAGCCGAGGTCGAGGACCTGCATGCCGCCCCGGAACAGGCGTTTATTGCGCTCGATCTGCTTGAGCTTGTACGCCGCGCGAGAGAGGTAGCCCTCTTCCTTGGCGAGTTTGAACCATTTGTCGTGGAGGACTCGTTTGCCCATGGGCCAAGGGTACCCGATCGGGGGCGATGATCGAGCGGGTCCGAAGCCGGTTATCGGGGGCGTGATTTGCCGAGAACTACTGGCGATTGGCTGCGTCGCGACGGCCTGTCAGCGGTAGAACTCAGTGTCTACACTGGTGAATCCCTGAGGGTCTGTGCGTCGAACCCTTGAGGGAGCGTGGAAATCTGTTTGCACATGCATCTTGGCGGATCTTTCTCGAAAGATCCGCACGGGGAGCGTGCCTGTCTCCCCTCTGGAGGGTTGTTCGTGGAAGGCGTGATCGGATTCTTGAAATGGACCGTCGGGATCGTGCTCGTGGTCGCCCTGCTGGGTGGAGCCGCGGCGGTCTTTCTTTGGCCAAAGGTCAACGCCTACTGGGAGGCTCAGGCCCAGGCGAACGCGCCGAAGCAGGTGGATGTCGAGGTAGTCGGTCGGGGCGAACTCGTCCGCACCATCGCGGCCCCCGGCACGATCACCCCTCGGAGCGAGGTGCAGATCGCTTCGCGCGTTTCCGCGACGATCGTGCGGATCCCCCTTCTTGAGGGCGACGAGGTCAAGCAGGGCGACGTCCTGGTCGAGCTCGATCGCAAGGAACTGGAAGCGCGTCTGGCGGCATCGGAGGCGCGACTTCTCTCCGACGAGGCAGCCCTGAAGGCATCTGAAGCGAGACTGGCGGCGGACCGGGCCAACCTCGTGGGCATCAAAAGCAATCTCGACAAGGCGCTCGCCGACTTCGAGCGCAATCAGGAACTGTTCTCCAGCGGTGATATCTCGCGTGCGGCGCTCGAGACCAGCGAGAACGAACTCGACAGCCGGCGGGCCGCGTACGAGTCGGCCAACGCAAACCTCGAAGGTTCGGTGGCGAATGTCGAGTCGGCGCGCGCCAACGTGGCGGTCGGCCGGGCCGACGTTGAGCAGGCTCGCGAGAACCTGGAATACACGACGATTCGCGCTCCCATCGACGGCGTGATCACGCAGGTGAACTCGCGCGAGGGCGAGGTCGCGCTGGGTACGATCCAGAACGCCGGTACGGTCATCATGACGATCGCCGACCTTTCGGAAATGCTCGTGGAAGCACAGCTGACCGAGGTTGACGCTCCGAAGGTCGAAGAGGGTCAGCGGGTTTCGGTGTACCTGAATCCCTACCCCGGCCGTGTCTTCACCGGTCGCCTGCGCCGGATCGGCTTGCAGTCGCGCGCGAGCAACGACGGGGCGAACGTGTTTGACGCCGAGGTGGTGCTCGATCCGACCGAAGACCGGTTGTTCTCCGGCCTGAGCGCCAATGTTGACATCGAGGTCGAGCGTTACGAGAACGCGATCGTTGTCCCGAGCCAGGCGGTTCTGGACAAGCGGTTCGACGAACTGCCGCTGGAGGTCCGATCCTCGCCGCTCATCGACACCTCGCGTCCGCGCGTGCAGATCGTGTTCGTGCTGGAGGACGGCGTCGCGAAGATGCGCCCGGTGACGACGATCGCGTCGAGCATCCAGAAGACCGCCATCGATGCGGGGCTGGAAGTCGGCGAGCAGGTGATCAGCGGGCCGTTCGCTTCGCTGCGGACCATGGACCACGGCGACGCGGTCGAGGCTCGCCAGGGCCGGGGCGGCGGCGAAGGTCCCGCCCAGCGCATCGCGGGTCGGGGGCAGTAAGCGTGACAATTGAAGTCAGCGGCATCACGAAGGTTTACAAGATGGGCGCCGAGCGCGTGCACGCGCTGCGTGGCGTGGATTTCCAGGTCGAGAAGGGCGAGTTCGTCGCGATCATGGGCTCGTCCGGCTCCGGCAAGTCCACGCTGATGAACATCCTGGGTTGCCTCGACAAGCCGACCGACGGTCAGTACATCCTCAACGGCAAGCCGACGCACCGGATGAGCGGCTTCGAACTCGCCCGAGTTCGCAACGAGGAGATCGGCTTCGTCTTCCAGACGTTCGAGCTTCTGCCTCGCGCGAGCGCGCTCAAGAACGTACAGCTCAACCTCCTGTACTCGCGTAAGCGGTTCATGGGATCGCGCCGCTCGGCGAAGGCTGCGCTCGATCGCGTCGGGCTGGGCAACCGCGTCGGGCACAAGCCGAACCAGATGTCCGGCGGCCAGCGGCAGCGCGTCGCGATCGCCCGGGCGATCGTGAACCGCCCGGCCATGCTGCTCGCCGACGAACCGACGGGCAACCTCGACTCCACCACCTCGGAAGAGATCATCAAACTGTTCGAAGAGCTGCACGCCGAGGGGCAGACGATCGTCATGGTCACGCACGAGGAAGACATCGCCGGCCACGCGCACCGCATCGTGCGATTGAAGGACGGGCAGATCATGAGCGATCACCCGACCGATGAGGACCCGATTCACCTCGCGTTCATCAAGCAAGCGGCGGACAACGCGTCCGCTCGCGCGACGGTGACGGGCGGCTCGCAAGCCATCAGTGAATTCGAGGAGGTGGCACCGTGATTCTGATCCGCCTGCTCACCCAGACCGTCGCGTTCGCGTTCACCCAGATCTGGGCCAACAAGGTCCGCGCGATGCTGACCTGTCTGGGCATCATCATCGGTGTCTGGGCGATCACGACCGTGTTCTCGGCGATGGCGGGCATGAAGGCCCACGTGCTTTCTGGTCTTGAGGAGCTCGGGACGCAGAAGATCACTGTTCGTGGCACACGCCCGGACCAACTCGACGGCAAGGTCCGCTGGTCGGACATCAAAGTGAATCAGCGCGATGTTGCGCAGCTTCGTGAGCACGCCACGCTGATCAAGAACATCACGCTGTTTGCCGGGCGCGGCATGGAAGTGCGCAGCAACACCGTGGTGAAGCCGGGTGTCGAGGTCATCGGCATCGAGCCGCCGTGGCACGAGGTGGAACGCCGCTACCCGATCTTCGGGCGTCCGCTCAACTGGACGGACATGCAGGAGCAGCGAGATGTCTGCCTGATCAACGATCTGGCGATCGACGAACTCGAGCTCGCGAACGACGGCGTCGGTGAGTACATCCAGATCAAGGGACGCCGGTTCCTAATCGTCGGCGTCGTCGAGACGCGCGAGCCCCCGATGAGTTTCGGCGAGGATGAGATCGAGTCCGAGGTCTTCATTCCGTACGACACGTTCGAGAAGCTCGAAGACTGGTTCTGGCCCCGCGTTTCGGCGGAGATGGTCGGGACGAACATGCTCGACGAATCGACGGCCGAGATTGATTTCATCCTGCGCCGCTCGCGCAACCTCGATCCGAACTGGCCCAACACCTGGCGCGTGCAGGGTCTGCAGCAGCAGCTCGATGTCATCAACGACTCCGCACGCAGCATGACGATCATCGCCGGCGTGCTCGTGGGTATCTCGCTGCTGGTCGGCGGCATCGGCATCATGAACATCATGCTCGTGTCCGTGTCCGAGCGGACCCGCGAGATCGGGCTGCGGAAGGCGGTGGGCGCGAACCCGCTGGTGATTCTTCTGCAGTTCCTGATCGAGGCGGTGATCCTTTGCATCGGTGGCGGTGCGGTCGGGTTGGTGTTCGCACAGGCGACCACGGTGGCGCTGCAGACCACCGATTGGGAGACGCTGACCGACGGCAAGTTCTCGCTCGCGCAGGCCGAAATCCCGATGTGGACCATGGTCCTGGCGGTCGGCTTCTCCGCGTTCGTTGGTATCGTGTTCG
>Ga0209273_10001492_pt1 | contig 20736 bp, 21 predicted proteins | sample tdAd471_FD_187126 | JGI IMG/M metagenome (GOLD analysis project Ga0209273, IMG submission 187126) | Marine sediment microbial communities from the Atlantic coast under amendment with organic carbon and nitrate - tdAd47.1 (SPAdes)... | ecosystem: Environmental > Aquatic > Marine > Coastal >...
TCCTCTCCACACAAAGAAAAACGCGGAACCGAAGTCCCGCGCTTTCCTGCGTTGTTTCTTGAAGGAGAAATCAGAACGCGACGTTGATACCCGCCATGACGGCCATGATATCGTCGAAGCTGGTTCCCGTGCGATCCAGTTCGTGGTTCCGGTAGCCCAGATAGACTTCGGTTCCCGTCGCTGATATCGCCTGCACAGCCTGCAAGCCGATGGTCGTCATTTCGTCGCCGTTTTGGGCGATGTCCTCGTAGACGCCGTAATCGATACCGAAGCTCGTATCACCGAAGCTGGTCAGCGCGGTGGTGTAGGCGAGCTTGCCGTACATGTACTTTGCGTCGTTGGTGCCGGTCGCGACCTTGAAGATCTTGCCGCCGGCAAGGGTCAGGCTGATACCGCTGTCATGCTTCGCGGAGAGCGATGCCGTCACACCGTCCTTATCGGTCGTCGAGGTGCTGCCGGTGTTGTAGTAGGCAATCGCGGCACCGACATCGACGCCGGAAAATTTGCCCGAGAAAGCGCCACCGATATCCGCACTGCCGGCCGAGGTCGACGACACGGCAAGGCCGAAGCCGCCCATTGTCGGCGTGTCATAGCGAACGCGGTCCGTCAGACCGAGACCATCCATATTGGATGAAACCGTGCCGATCGACGGGCCGAAGCCGCCGGCCACGGTACGAAACTTAAAGGCGGACGCCATATCGGCGATACCCGAATAGGCGACGATGCCGGTCCCCGACATATCGACTTCCGCCGATCCGTCCGACGCCGTAGCGCCTTGGCCGATCGAGAACTTGCCGAGCGTCGAGTCGGAAAAATAGGCGTCCATGTGACGCTCCGAGAACGTCGTCGCACCGACATTGCCGCCACCGACGCCGCCGTTGCCCGCCGTCGCATCATCGAGCGTCACAGTGCTCGACGAGTTGTCACGGAAATCGAATTCCATCAGGAAGCCCGCGGTCAGGCGTTCGTTGACCTTACCTTCGCCGGCGATGAAGAACCGCGAGCTGAGGTTTTCGTTATCGACGATGTAGGCGCGGCTGGCACTGCCGTCATCACCGTAAAGAATGGCGCGGTCGACATAACCGCCCATCGTCACGCTCATTTTGTTGCTGTTGGAAATCGTCCCAGCGTGCGCGGTGCCAGACATGGCCACCAGAATCCCCGCGACGATCCCCTTTTTCAGGTATGGGTAAGACATACACTTCTCTCCGTTTATCGCGGCAAAGAACACCGTTCGCCGCTAAGGTCCCTTGGCGCCTGTATTGCACTGCACCATTGCCGGAATGCTACGGCGTTTTATAAAACTGTCAAATAAATTGTATAGTTAAGCATCAGTTTTTTAGTTTGCATATTTTTTAATCATTATTATGGAAAATTTGTCGCCAAGGCTTATTTAGGCGCCTTGCAGACTATTCGTTGAATGCCGCAGCGACGCGTGCCCGCAGCCACTTGTGCACCGGTTCGCGGTCGACCCGCTTTGGCCATACTTGCACGATTCGATGCGGCGCGGCATCAAAAGGCAACGCGTAGGTGACGAGGCCATGGCGCCGGTCGAGCGCATCGGCGATACGACCGGGAAGCGTCGAGATCATCGACGTGCCACGAATAATTGCCGGTATCGCCAGAAAATGCGGCACCGCATGCTGTACTGTCCGCGTTAACCCCAAGTCGGCGAGATGATCGTCGACCCATGACCGGTCGGCGCCGTCGGGCGCCATGATAACATGCGGACAAGCCGCATAGGCTTCGAGGCTCAGCCCGCCTTCAAGCATCGGGTTCCCGGCATCCGCGACGACCTTGGCATTTTCATCGAACAACAGTTCGGCGTTGGCCCAGCCGGGTATATCACCGGCGACGGAGACCGATAGATCGATACGACCGGCGCGGAGGTCCTCGTACTGGGTGCCGTGTGCATAGTGGCGGGTCTTCAGACGCACACCCGGCGCGGCCTTTTCCATTGCCCGGATCAGAGCCGGCAGGACAACCGTCGCACCATAGTCGTTCATCCCGAGGGAAAAGGTCCTCTCCAGGGTTTCGGGATTAAACCGCTCGGGCGTGGCGATGCCCTCCTGCAACTGACGGAGGCCGGGATGAATGCGGGCGTACAGATCCTCGGCCATGGCCGTCGGCGCCATGCCGCCGCGGCCGCGCACGAATAACTCGTCGGCGAACGTCGCGCGCAACCTGGACAGCACGTGACTCAACCCCGGTTGCGTGATCCCAAGACGTTCTGCGGCTGCGGTGATCTGGCGTTCCTCGTATATCGCCACCAGCGCTTTCAACAGATTCAAATCGAATGTATCTATGTTCACCTTTGCATTCATTTTTAAATGATAACTATACTTTTTATTCATTGGTAAATTTTCTGCCAGGCATCGACCCTGTCCGCCTTACAGACAAGGAGCTTCCAGATGCCGCTGTTTTCAAAACTAACCCGAATTTTCCCCGCACTCGCGATTGTCGCAATGCTCTCTGGCTGTGCGAGCGCGCCGGAGGACACCGGCATTCTGGCGCACGAAATTGCCGGCAGCGGCCCGGACAAAGTTATCGTGCTGCACGACTGGCTGGGCGACCGGCGTAATTACGATGACGCACGCCCGTATCTCGACATGCAGTCCTTCACCTATGCCTTCGCTGATTTGCGTGGCTACGGCGGCTCAATCAGAATGAACGGCGCCTTTACCTCGGCAGAAGCCGCAGCGGACACCCTCAAGCTTGCCGACGCGCTCGGCTGGAAACGGTTCCACATCATCGGGCATTCCATGACCGGCATGGTTGTGCAACGCGTCGCCGCCATCGCGCCCGAACGCGTCCTTTCCGTTATCGCGACGACACCGGTCGCGGCGAACGGCATGCACACGGACAAGGACACGCGCGGTTTCCTCGAAGCGGCTGCGAAGGACCCGAAAGTAACACCCGCCGCAATCCACGCGTTGACCGGCAAACGCCTGTCCGACACATGGGCGGCTTTCAAGACGGCGCGCGCCATGGCGTCGAGCACCGAAGCCGCCCGGCTCGGCTATCTGGACATGTTCGACCTGGAAGATTTCCATGGCGACGTCGATGGCCTTGCCGTGCCGGTGACGGTTATTCTCGGCGAGAACGACCTGCCATTCTTTCAGCCGGACTATATCAAAGGAACCTTCGGCAAGTGGTACAAGAACCTCAAGATCGTCACGAGTGCGAACGCCGGTCACTATGTAATGCAAGAGACCCCGGCGTTTTATGCCACAGCCGTGGATGCACACCTGAAAGCCAATATGGTAAAATGACGGACATGACGCACACCAGACGCCATACGCTCGTCCTGGTCAGCGCCGCCCTGCTGGCCCCTTTCGCCAGCCGGTCCGCGCTGGCGGGCGATATCCCGATGGGCAGCGTTCGCGACAAAGTCGTCGCGATGGTGGATAAGGCCGCTGCGGCGGTGTCCGAACACGGCTTTGCGCGCGCACTGAATCGCAGCGAGGGCGAAATGTGGAGACGTCCCGATCTCGGCCTTTACGTTTTCGTGCTGGACCCGAACGGGAATTTACTTTTGCACCCGGACCGGCGCGCCGAAGGACACAATGTGATCGCCAGCCACGATACGCGCGGAACACGGTTCATTCGCAATATGATCGACGCCGCCACTGCGGCAAACGGGGCCGGGGTCTGGACGCGCTATCAGTGGACCGATGCGCGGAGCGGCGAACGGGGAACCAAGCATACCTATTCGAAGGTTGCCGGCGGCGTCATCGTGTCCGTCGGGTACGTCGCGGCGACGAGCTGAAGCCGCCTAGCAACGGGTTTCGTCTTCGGGGTCGGGATCCTCGTCGTCGCTGCCGTCCGGATACATTTCATACGCGACCGGCGACGTGCGTTGCAGCGCCTGATATTCGCCCTGATCGGCGAGCGGCGGGCTGGCACGCTGCGTGATACGCCAGCCGATAAAAACCGTAAGCGCTACCGCGATAGCGCCGATAAAGGCAAACAGGCCCGAGGCCCCGAAAAAATCCATCGCCACGGAGCCCAGGGTCGGGCCGATCGACGCCCCGATCCCGTAGGAAATCATCAACCCGCCCGATGCCGGCACCCGGTCCTCGGCGTCGATATAGTCGTTCGTATAGGCGACGGCGAGTGGATACAGGGTGAATGACAAGCCGCCGAACAACGCCCCCAGGCCCAAAAGACCGCTGCCATTGTTCACATCCTTGTCCATGATCAGAAAGCAGACCACCGCTGTTGCCGACGCCGCGCCGACCATCACCAGCCGCCGGTCGAACATGTCCGATAATTTTCCGATCGGCCATTGCAGCACCAAGCCGCCGATGATCACGGCGCCCATGAATTGCGCCGTCTGATTTGTCGCCAGACCAACCTGTTGCGCAAACAGTGCCCCCAGCCCGTAAAATGCCCCCATCAGCGCACCGGATGCCAAGGACGCCGTCATGCCCGTCGGCGAAATCCCCCACAAGCGGCCAGGCCGGAAGCGCACCGGCTTCGGCAATTCCGGCGCACTGACCCGCGTAATCGCGACCGGCAGGATTGCCAGCGACATCAAAATCGACGTCAGGATATACAGCACCATGCCGGTTTCATCGGGGACATTGATCAGGAACTGACCCGCGCCTTGCCCCAGATACAGGACAACCTGATACAGCGAGAACACCTGCCCGCGAATCTCGTTCGAGGACTTCTCATTGAGCCAGCTTTCGGTGCACATATACATGCCGACCGTCGTGAAGCCGACAATCAGCCGCAGGGCACCCCAGAGCCACGGATCGAGTGTCAACGCATGCGCCAACGTCGCCGCCGACATCAATGATCCCAATGCCGCGAACGCACGGATATGCCCGACCGTGGTAATCAGACGATGGCAATAACCGGTCCCGAGCACGAGGCCGACGAAATACATCGACGTCACGATCCCGACCACCGTCGACGGCAGCCCGGCAGCCCCCATACGGAACGCCAAAATCGTCGACAATCCGCCGGCGCCAACCATCAGGAAGGCGACCCCCGTCAACAGCGAGGAGACAAGACGTAGCGTCGAAAACATTAGCACGGTCCACGGGTTCGGGTGTCAATTCCCGGCGCGTGTACGCCTCATGGATTTCCGGCGCAAGCGATTTATTTCGAAAAATGAACGCGGTGATCTTAGTCGCCGAGTGCTGCGGCGTGATGGCGGAGGTGGTCCTCGATAAACGTCGCGATAAAAAAGTACGAATGGTCGTAGCCGGGCTGCATTCTGAGCGTCAGCGGCTGACCGACGTCGGCACACGCTTCGGCGAACAGCTCCGGGCGGAGCTGCTCATCAAGGAAATTATCCGCATCGCCCTGATCGATGAGTATCGTCCCGTCGAACCTTTTGCCGGCTTTAATCAACGCCGTCGCATCGTATTCCGCCCACGCATCGGCATCGTCACCGAGATAGCCCTTGAATGCCTTTTGGCCCCATGGCACCTGGCTCGGCGCAACAATCGGCGAAAACGCGGAAACGCTGGTAAAGGTCTCGGGGTTTTTCAGCGCAATGGTCAGTGCGCCATGCCCGCCCATGGAATGTCCCATGATGCCCTGCCTGTCGGCACGCGCCGGGAAATGCTTGAAGATCAGCGCCGGCAACTCGCCGGTAATATAACTGTACATCTTGTAGTGCTTCGACCACGGCTGGCGTGTCGCATCCAGATAAAATCCCGCACCCTTGGCAAAATCATACGCGTCCGAATCGTCCGGCACATCGTCGCCACGCGGGCTGGTGTCGGGCGCGACAACAACAAGACCAAGCTCGGCCGCGACCTGCTGTGCACCTGCCTTGACCGTAAAATTCTCTTCGGTGCAGGTCAGCCCGGAAAGCCAGAACACAACGGGGCAGGGTTCGCTTGCAGCCTGCGGCGGCGTGAAGACGGCGAACTTCATCTCGCAGTCCAATTGCTGCGACGTATGCTTGTAGACGCCTTGCGTGCCTGCGAAGCAGGCCTGCTCCGAAACGGTCTCGAAAGTCATGCGCTTACTCCCCTGGCATGAAAGATGTAGCCGAGGAAACTCAGCAGCAATTGCGCGGCCAGAAATGCCGTGGTGCCGTCGCGGTCGTAGTCCGGCGCGACTTCGACCAGATCGATCCCGGCAACATCGCCCAATTCCGCGAGCCCTTTGAGAATTTCCAGAACTTCGTAATAAAGGAAACCGCCATGGCTCGGGGTGCCGGTGCCGGGCGCGATCGACGGATCGAAGCCGTCGATATCGATGGTGCAATAGTACCGCTTGCCCTTCGGGATGCGCGCCAGCACGCCTTCGGCGCCGAGTTTCCGGACATCGCGCACCGAGAGAACATCGGAACCGGCCTTGCGTGCGGCATCATAGTCGGCCCGGTTCGACGACGACACGAAACGAATACCCAGTTGCGTAAAGCCGGTAACGTGCTTCATCTCCGAAGCGCGCCTGAGCGGATTGCCGTGTCCGTAACGCACGCCGTGGCGCTCGTCGACGAAATCCAGGTGCGCGTCTATATGAACAATGTGCACCGGTTCCTGATCGTCAAATGCCTTGATACAGGGAATGTGCACGGAATGGTCACCACCCAGCGTGACCGGCATGGCACCCGCGGCAAGAATTTTGCGGACGGCGAACTCGATGTTGTCATGCGACTTGATCGTGTCCGTGTGCACCATGTCAGCATCGCCGACATCGACGATTTTGACCCCATCGCTCGGCAGATAGGTGATGTCGTCCTCGAAATCGTACATGCCCGCATGACCGAACGAAAACAGCGTCGAGGCTTCACGGATCGCGCGCGGGCCGAAACGTGCGCCGGCGCGGTATTGCGTCCCCATGTCGAAAGGCGCACCCAATACGCATACGTCGGCCCCGCCGAGCGCTTCCCAGTCCAAGACCGCGGGCTGCTTGGCAAAAGTACAGTGCCCGACGAACGGCAGGTTAAGCCGTCCCTTTTCGTATTCGTTTTCGCTCATGGAATTTTCTTCTCCGAGGTCGCGGCGACCCATTTGGCAAGCTCTTGCTCGACGCCGCCACGCTCGGCAAGGCCAAGAATACCGGTCACGTTGTCGCCGTCATCGGACAGCGGCAGACGCACGGAATAGACAGGGTCCGTCATACCTTCGTATCGGGTTTCGAAAACCTTCGGCTTTCGTGTCTCTATGATCCGCATGTATTGATGATTGAGGAAATCGCGCACCCACGCCGGGGACATATCGCTGACGTTCCTCCCCGTGTAGTCCTTCCCATGATACGCGGTGTGTCCGCGCCCCCAGTAACGATAGCGGAAATCGCCCTCGGCGGTCACGTCACATACAAGCACATAAGGCAGCAACGGCCCCGGCAACGTCATGATGTCGATGTCGCGCCACGATGGCGCCCAGCGCTCACGAGCGCAATCCAGCCAGTGCGCGAATATAGCGTTCACAGCCCGGTTCGCGATCTCCGGGGGATCGTGCTCGACACTCGATTGGATGGGCGCGAACATTCGCGGTCCCGGCCTGAATCAGAACTCGACGACGGCGCGAATACTCTCACCCTTGTGCATCAGCTCGAAGCCGTCGTTGATATCTTCCAGCGCCAGTTTGTGCGTGATCAGATCGTCGATGTTGATCTTGCCGTCCATGTACCAGTCCACGATCTTCGGCACATCGGTCCGCCCTTTGGCGCCACCGAACGCCGTACCGCGCCAGACACGGCCGGTGACCAGCTGGAAAGGCCGCGTCGAGATTTCCTGACCGGCACCGGCAACGCCGACGATGGTGCTTTCGCCCCAGCCCTTGTGGCAGCATTCCAGCGCCTGACGCATGACGTCCGTGTTGCCGATACATTCGAAAGAATGATCCGCGCCACCGTTGGTCAGATCGACGAGATACGCAACCAGATCGCCTTCGACTTCCTTTGGGTTGACGAAGTGCGTCATGCCGAATTTCTCGGCGATATCCTTGCGCGCGGGATTGATGTCGACGCCGACGATCTTGTCGGCACCGACGAGCTTGGCGCCCTGAATGACGTTGAGACCGATACCGCCGAGACCGAAGACGATTACATTGTCGCCGGGTTTGACCTTGGCGGTGTTGATTACGGCGCCGACGCCGGTCGTGACCCCGCAACCGATATAGCAGACCTTGTCAAAAGGCGCGTCCTTGCGAATCTTCGCCAGCGCGATTTCCGGCAGCACGGTGAAGTTCGAAAACGTCGAGCAGCCCATGTAGTGATAGATCGGTTCCTTGCCGATGCGGAACCGTGACGTGCCGTCCGGCATCAGGCCCTGGCCCTGCGTCGTGCGGATTGCCTGGCACAGGTTCGTGCGCCCCGACGTACAATAATCGCACTGGCGGCATTCCGGGGTGTAGAGCGGAATCACATGGTCGCCCTTCTTAAGGCTCGTCACCCCCTTGCCGACGTCGACGACAACCCCCGCACCCTCGTGACCGAGGATTGCCGGAAAGATGCCTTCGGGGTCTGCACCTGAGCGCGTGAACTCATCGGTGTGGCAGATCCCGGTCGCCTTGATTTCGACCAGAACCTCGCCCTCGCGCGGGCCATCCAGCTCCACGGTTTCGATGGAAAGCGGTTTGCCGGCCTCGAAAGCCACCGCGGCACGTGTCTGCATGGTACATCTCCCTAGATTTGCTACCTTCCGTCGAAGGCATTCTTTTACGTCACCGTTGCGCGCACTATGCCCGATTTGCAGCTGGCGATGCAATGCACAGCCCGGTCGATTTGGTCAATCAGCGTCGTTTCAGGCATACATTGCGCGGACGCGGCAAACACCCGATATGTTGCAGACCAACAACCGGAGCGGCACATGGATTCCGTAACCCAATTTGCGCTCGGCGCCTGCGTCGGCGCGGCGATGCTTGGCCCGCGTATCGGTGTCCGCAAAGCCGCTGTCATCGGCGGACTGATGGGTACGGTGCCGGACCTGGACACCTTTATCCCCAGCGCCGATCCGGTCTCGGCTTTCACCTCGCATCGCGGCCCCAGCCATTCGCTGCTCGTCCAGGCATTCGCAACGCCTCTGTTTGCGGAACCCGTTGTCCGGCTGTTTCGACAGCTACGCGATAAGCGCATGCTGACGTATGCCGCCGTTTATATGATGTTCGCGACCCATGCATTGATCGATGCCATGACGGTTTATGGCACACAGTTATTGTGGCCGCTCTCCAAAACGCCATATGGCGTTGGCTCAATCTTCATTATCGACCCGCTTTATACCGCAGCGTTGCTGGCGGCGACGTTGTGGGCGCTGATCGGCAATCCGGAAGGGCCGCGTTACCGGCGCTGGCTTAACGGGGCGCTGATCGTCTCGACGGTCTACATGCTCGGCACAATCGGCCTGCAGAAGATAACTGAAGTCCGGGCGGACGCATGGATCAAGGCAAACGGGCTCAACCCGCAACGCACATTGTCTATTCCCACGCCGTTCAACACTTTATTTTGGCGCACCATCATTGTTGAAAACGACCGCTATCTGAACCTGTACACCTCGATACTCGGCGGCGAACCGAGCGTTTACCGGCACCTGCGCCATCCCGAACTCGAAGGCTGTCTGAGCACAAGCCCGGCGTTCCGTAAGCTTGCGGCGTTCACCAAAGGGTTCTACCGCTTTGAGGAAGCGGACGGGAGCATCATCCTGTCCGACCTGCGCATGGGCCTGACCCCACAGTATGTGTTTCGCTTCAAGCTCGGCGAGCTTGACGACGGCACCCCGCATCCGGTCGATCCACCGCGCCGCGAACCCACAATCCGCGGCGCCCCGGGCGATCTGCAGTGGTTGTGGACCGGCATCCTCGGCAAAGCAAATGTTCGGATAGCCGAAGCGAGCGCGTACCGAAACGCATCCGAAACGCTGAGCGCGGCCGGCAAGCCGCTCCCGCCGCTACCGTGCTCGTAAATCGGCTATACCTATTATTAACATAAAAATAAACGATTTTACGTATCTATTGCTATGCAGCATATTGGCGTCAGTCGCCGATGCGGCGTTGATTGAGACTTTAATTAACAGAGGTAACCACCATGCAAAGACAAGTTCCCCACGTTGTTTTCAAAACCCGTGTCCGCAACGACGCCCTCGAGGGTGACAACCCGTTCGAGTGGAAAGATCTTTCCACCGATGAAATTTTCAAAGGCAAGCGTGTCGTCGTTTTCGCACTCCCGGGCGCTTTCACGCCCACGTGTTCGACCAGCCACCTGCCGCGTTATGAAGAGCTGCACGGCGAGTTCGAAGCACTGGGTGTCGATCAGGTGATCTGCCTGTCGGTGAATGACGCCTTCACCATGTATCAGTGGGGCAAATCCCAGAACGCCGACAAGGTGTTCCTGCTGCCCGACGGCAACGGCGAATTCTCGCGCAAAATGGGCATGCTCGTCGACAAGTCGAACCTCGGCTTCGGCATGCGCTCGTGGCGCTACTCAATGGTCGTTAACGACGGCGAAATCGAGCAGATGTTTGTCGAACCGGACTTCGGTGACAACTGCCCGACCGACCCGTTCGAGGTTTCCGACGCCGATACAATGCTCAAATACCTGAAGAGCAAGGCATCCACGCAAGCAGCCTGACGACCGGCACCAACCCGGTAACAAAGAGAGCGCCGTTCCCCCCTCCCCCTCACCAACGGCGGTCTCTGAAAAAAGGGCGGCAGAAATGCCGCCCTTTTTAATGCCGCCCGCGGGGGTCAGTCCCCGGCGAAAACGCGAAAGCCGTCACCGAGCCATGGCATCCGGCGTTCGCACACCGGATATATACGTTCCGCCAGAACATCCCTGCAGATACGCGCGAAAGCCGATGCCTGCTGACCCAGTTCGTGACCGCGCGCCAGAACATGCAGCGTGCGGGCGAACGCTGGCCCCGGGAGCGGCGCAGTAACCACGTCATAGCCGAGCGCCGCGCCTTCGAGCACGCACATCGGCGTAGCGATGGCGAACCCATGCCCAGCCGCAACCATCGCCGACACCGCCTGCGCCGTATCGAATTCACAGGCATGGGGCGCATGCACGCGAATTCGCCGCAAATGCCGCTCCACCATTTGACCGACGATGTTGTGGCCCGCGAACCGGATCAGCGGCAACTCGCGGGCGATGTCGCCGAGACCCTTTTCCCCCACCTCGTATCCAGCCGGCAACATCAGCATGAACGGCTCGCGAAACAGTTGGAAGCGGACGATACCGCCAAGATTTTCGGCGGCATCCGTGGCGATGATCAAATCCACCTCGCGTTCCATCAACGCGCGCACATGGTCCCCCGACTGTCCGGCGCGAAGCGCGAAGTTCCCGGGCTGCATTTCCGCCATGACTTTTTCGTATAACCAGGGCGTCAAAGTCGTCGCCAGAGAGTTCGGCACCCCGATCCGAAGCGCCGCCAACGGCTGGTCGCCGACGTTGCGCGCCGCCGCCACAGCGGCCTCGGCGGAAACCATCAACGCTTCGGCACGGTCGCGCAATACAGCGCCCGCGGGCGTGAGGCGGATCGGGCGCAGGCTCCGATCAAGCAATTGCGCACCAATTTCCTCCTCGGCTTTACTTATGTATTGCGATACTGCGGGCTGTGTCATGCCGAGCCGTTTCGCCGCTTCGGTCATGTTTCCGGCACGTGCCGTCTCCAAAAATACGTTTAATGCCCTGAGATCAAGACCCGTCGGCCAGCTCATACGCGCCCCCAAGAAAATTCGGTCGCGAACGGCAGCGCCGCTCTCACGGCCATCATATCATAAGTAATATTTATTGAATGCAAAAATAGCGCCCCGGCCACGCACTGTGTAAGGTGCGTGGCAATACCGCGTGAATGCGGCACGTAATTGGGGAACATCATGGGCAAAGCACTCACCGACGAGCAGATCGCACAGTATCACCGTGACGGTTACTTCGCGCCGATCCGCGTCATGGACGACGGCACGGCAGCGGACTTCCGAAAAAAATTCGAAGCCTATGAGGCCGCACACGAAGGTTGGTATGAAATGTCCAAGGGACAGAAGCTGTACCTGCTGCAAACCTGGGCGCGGGATCTGGCGCAGCACCCCAAGGTTCTGGATGCGGTCGAGGATGTCCTTGGTCCGAACCTTCTGGTCTGGGGATTGAGCCTGTTCATCAAGGACGCCAATACGCCGTCATATGTGTCGTGGCACCAGGACAGCACGTACTGGGGACTATCGAAGCCGAATGTCGTCACGGCGTGGATCGCCCTTTCCCCGGCGACACGGCAATCGGGCTGCATGAAAATGATGCCCGGCACCCACACATGGGAGCAGATCGAGCACACAGACACGCTGGCCAAGGAAAACCTTTTGACGCGGGGTCAGGAAATCGCCGTCGACGTCGACGAGGAAAAGGCCGCGTATCTGGAACTGCAGCCCGGCGAGATTTCGCTGCATAATATCCGCACCGTACATGCTTCGGCGCCAAACCAATCGGACGACCGCCGCATCGGCATCGCCGTACGTTATATCTCGCCGGACGTAAAACAGATCAACACCGACGGCGACAGCGCTTGGCTGGTAAGGGGGGTGGATACCGAAGGAAACTTCATTCACGAAACGCCGCCTAAGGCCGATATGGACGCCGCTGCCCGCGCCGAGCACGACCGCATCATGGCGCTGCGCCAGGGCGTGCTTTACAAGGGCGTCGCCGGGAAACCCGCGCATACAAATATCTAGGGAAAACCCGCGCATACGAGTATCTGGAGCAAAGCCGCATTTGAAGCGGCGCCGCCGGTTCGTTACTTCAAGACAAACCCGTGCATGAACGGGTCGCGGTCATCAACGAAGATCGTGTTCAGGCCGTGCATTCTGGCCCACCCGGCAATCGACGGCACGATCGCCGGCTTGCCGCCGCAGGTCGTTTCCGCCTCGACGCGGCCATCAAAAATCGAGCCGATGATGCTTTCATGGCGATAGTCATCCCCGGTCTTCAAGAGCCCCTTGGCGTGGCGCTGCGCCATGCGCGCCGAAGTGCCGGTACCGCAGGGCGATCTGTCGATGGCCTTGTCGCCATAAAATACCGCGTTCCGACCGTCGACCTCCGGCTGAGTGGGCACGCCCGTCCACATAACATGTGACACACCGTGAATCGCCGGTTGCTCGGGGTGTTCGAAGTCGTACTTGTCATTGATCAGATCGCGCACAACCGGGCTCAGGCGCTGGATATCGCCGGGCGTGAGATCGGCCATGTCGCGCATGTTGGTTTGCGGTTCGATGATCGCATAGAAATTGCCGCCGTAAGAGACATCGAACACGATCTCTCCCAGTCCCGGCACATCGACGGACAAATCGGTATCGGCAAGGAAGCACGCGACGTTCCTGATACGCACGTTGTCGACGTGATCGCCGTTCATTTCGTAGTGCGCTTCGACCAGACCGGCCGGCGTGTCGAGGCGAACCACACCCGGCGTCTTCGGCGTCACGACGCCACGTTCGATCATGAACGTCACGGTACCGATGGTGCCATGACCGCACATCGGCAAACAGCCCGATACCTCGATGTAGAGTATGGCGATATCGCAATCGTCGCGTGTCGGCGGGTACAGGATCGAGCCGGACATGACATCGTGTCCGCGCGGCTCGAACATCAGCGCGGTGCGGATCCAGTCATATTCGGCCATGAAGTGCTGGCGCCGCTGAATCATATCAGCGCCCTTGAGCTGAGGCGCACCGCCGACGACCATGCGCACCGGATTGCCGCAGGTGTGTCCGTCGACGCAAAAGAATGTGTGGCCCGCCATGGCGTCCTCCCTCAGCGGTAGCGGTCGATGCGATAGGGTGCCATATCCAGCCCGGGATCGCGACCGGCAATCATGTCAGCGACGATGTGCCCCGTGATCATCGACATGCTCAGCCCAAGATGGCCGTGGCCGAACGCGTAATGCACATTGGCAGCATGCGGCGATGCGGAAATCACCGGTACCGAATTCGGCGTGCCGGGCCGATGCCCCATCCACTCGGTGCCGCCTTCGGTCACAAGATCGGGCATATATCGCTTGGCCAGCTGGATAAGCGCCTTTGAACGCTGATAGTTCGGCGCCGCATCCAGCCCGCCCATTTCCACCGAGCCGCCGATACGAAGCCCCATGCGCATCGGCGTCATGACAAAATTATCCTCGGCGAACGTGATCATCTTGCGGATGTCGACACCGGGATTGGGAAGCGTCGTGTTGTAACCGCGGTCGGCTTCGATCGGGAACCGGTCTCCCAGCTTCTTCGATAGCCGCCCTGACCAAGCGCCGGCGCAGATGACAAGCTGTTCGACCGGCAATGCCCGGCCACCGTCGGCGATCAACGCCGAGACGCCGCCGCCCGACGTTTTGAGGCCCGAAACCTCGGCGCGCTCGAACGTCACGCCGCGTGCACGCAGATGATCCGCAAGCGCCACGACCAGTTCCTTCGGATCGCGGTAATGCGCCCAGTTCGGCGTGAAGTAGCCGAGCCTTGCTTCCGGTCCGAGGTGCGGCTCGTGCTGCAAGATGCCGTCCCGGTCCAGCGGAAAGACATCGATGCCATGATCCATGCGCGCCAACCAGTGGTGCGCCTCGGCCTCGTAAACCGCTTCGGAACGATAGACGAAAAGCGTGCCGTCACGGCTCAGCATGTCGGCGGCGCCGATCCGTTTCAGCATCTCCTCGTGGGCATCCATGGATTTACCCAAAAGCGCCGCCAATGCAGCGACCCCGCGCTTATGATCCGCCGGGCGGCAAGCCTGTAGAAAGCGGTAAAACCACGGCACAAGATGCGGCAGGTGCGCCATCCGCAGATACAATGGCCCCACGGGGTCGAGCAACATGGCGGGCAACCGCTTCCAGATGCCCGGCTCGGCAATGGGGATCATTTCGGCGCAGGCAATGGCGCCGGCGTTCCCGGTCGAGGTCCCTTCGTCCACCGCGCCCCGATCGACAACGGTGACAGTGCGCCCGTCCTCGACCAGCGCATAGGCAACGGCGAGACCGACGATGCCGTTGCCGAGCACCGTGACAGGCATGCCGTGCGTATCTTCGCTATCCGTCATAGATGCGTGCCGCGATCAGAGACTGGGGCGCGTTTCAAGCGCGCGGGCGACCACCCGTTCGACCATCGCGCGTTCATCCCCTTCGAGCGTGAGCCGGGGCGCGCGCACATGCTCGGCCCCTTCGCCGGTCAACTGATTGGCGAGCTTGATCATCTGCACAAGCTTCACATCCACATCCAGGTGCAGAAGCGGCATGAACCATTTATAAAGCTCGTAGGCTTCCTCGACGCGGCCTTCACGGGCCAGCTTAAAGAGCTGCACAGCCTCTTTCGGGAACGTGTTCACCAGCCCGCAGACCCAGCCCTTGGCGCCGAACAGCGCGTTTTCCAGAACCAGATCATCGACACCGCAAAAGATCGTGTAGCGGTCACCGACAACGTTGAACATGTCGGTGATGCGTCGACTGTCATGCGACGACTCCTTGACCGCGACGATATTGTCGACATCGGCGAGATCGGCGAAGTCCTCAGGCGACAGATCGACCTTATAGGCGACCCGGTTGTTATAGATCATGATCGGCAGATCGGTCGCCGCGGCCAGTGCGCGGAAATGCATCACCGCTTCGCGCGAGTCTTGTTGATAAACCATGCACGGCAGCGCCATGAGACCGGCGCAGCCGGCGCGCTCGGCGCGCTTGGCAAACTCGATCCCGAACGCTGTCGTATATTCGGCAACGCCCGTCAGCACCGGAATTTTGCCGGCGGTGGCTTCGACGGCGCAACGCAGCACCTGTTCCTTTTCGTCGGGCGTGAGCGACGGGTTCTCGCCCAGTGTGCCGAGCATCACCAGACCTTCGATACCGGCATCCATGCATGACGCGATATGGCGTTGCGTGGCGTCGAGATCGAGTGCCCCGTCCGCCTTGAATTCCGTCATCAGCGCCGGAAAGACGCCTTGCCAGTCGATGCTCATTCTTGCCCCCAAATCTTTTTGCGAAACCACGCGAAGTATCGACGAGCCGCCCCGGCGTGGCAATGACCGCGCGCAAACGCGGACCAGCCTATCGCTCCACCGGCCGGTGCGGCTTGCCGGTGTAGGTCCAGATCATGTCGCGCGGGATCGGCCCCTTGTTGCGCCCGCCCTGCTGCGTCTGCTCCCACGCATGCGCGAGGATGCCGACCGAGCGCGCGAGACAGAAAAAGCCACGTGCCAACGGTGCCGGGAAACCCAATTCCGCATAAACGACCGCCGTCGCACCGTCGATGTTCATGTTGATTTCGCGGTTTTTGCGGGCGCTGACCTGGCGCTCCATTTCCTGCGCGATGGCGCGCACGTTACCGGAAACGACACCGTCCTTTTCCGACTCCGCTATCAGGTCCATCAGTCGCCCGGTCCGCGGATCGACCTTGTGAAAACGGTGCCCGAAACCCGGTATATACTTGCCACCGTCGGCAAAGAACCGGTCGAGAAAACGCGTCACGCCGTCACTGGCGGCACCGCCGTTGGCGTCAATATCGGCGGCGATTTCCGCGTAAATCTCGACCGCTTGTTCACCCGCACCGCCATGCACATCGCCCAGCACATTCAACGCCGAGGCCATGGCATTGTTCAAACCGACACCGCACGTCGCCGCCATCCGCGCAATGGCGATGGAAGGTGCCTGCGGGCCATGATCGACACCCGCCGTCAGCGCATAACCAAACAGCTTTTCCTGACCCTCGTTCGGCAATTCACCTTTCAGAAGCAACCACACCATTCCGGGAAAGCCGACATTGCCAATCAGGTCTTCAATCGCATACCCGTGATAGCGCAGCATGCCCGGCGCCATTTCCGTAATGTCGGTCTGCCACCAGTCGCGAACCTTTTTATCGACGTCGTCGTTGCTGCTCATATTGCCTTGTCCTTCCGCAATTCGGCGATAGCGGCGGCGTCATAGCCAAGCTCGCCCAGAATATCTTCCGCATGCTGACCCAATACCGGCGGCGGGGCATCGACGCTGGCAGGAACGCCGTCGATTTTGTATCCGGTGCGCGCCAGCTTGATATCGCGCCCGACGCCGGGCGGGTCCTTGAATTCGACGAGCATGCCGCGGGCCGCGATCTGTGGATGCGCCAGCGCCGCCGGCACACTCAGCACTTCGCCGGCCGGCACCCCGGCGTTGTTCAAAAGCGCGCGCCATGCGGCCGCAGACTTTCCAGCCAACGCTTCCTCTAAAAGCTGTTTCAGCAGTGCCCGGTTGTCGAGCCGGTCCTGGCGCTTTGCGAAGCGAGGATCGGTTTTGAGGTCCGGCCGCGCGACGACATCGCACACGGCTTCGAACTGTTCCTGTTTGTTTGCCGCGATGTTGAGCAGGCCATCTCCCGTCGCAAACGTGCCCGAAGGGCTCGCCGTGAAATTTTCGTTGCCGAGCGGTTTCGGCTCGTTCCCCGCAACCAGATAGTTCGACACCACCCAGCCCATGTTTGCCAGCGACGCTTCCAGCATGGATACGTCGATAAAGTGCGCACCCCGGTTCGGCTCAGCCAGTTGCGCGGCAATGGCGAATGCCGCCGTCATCCCGCCGACGGTATCGGACACCGGGTAACCAACCCGGTACGGTGCCGTGTCGGCATCACCGGTGATGCTCATGACGCCGGACATGCCTTGTACGATCTGATCGTAAGCGGGGAGATCGCGGAGCGGCCCGTCCTGTCCGAAGCCGGAAATCGCACAGTAAATAAGCTTCGGATTGTCGCCCTTCAGTACATCGAACCCGACGCCAAGGCGGTCCATCACGCCGGGGCGGAAATTTTCCACCACCACGTCGGCGGTCTTTACCAACTCGCGAAACAACGCCTTGCCGCGTTCGCTTTTCAGATTGATCTCGATTGAACGCTTGCCGGCATTCTGGGCCAGGAACGATACGCCCATTTTCTTTTCGTTGAGCGCAGGGTCACCCCCCAGTTGCCGCGCCAGATCGCCCGATCCCGGCACTTCGACCTTGATCACGTCGGCCCCCATATGTGCGAGCTGGTGGCAGCAGAACGGCCCCGCCAGAACATTGGTCAGATCCAGAACCCGGACATGGCTCAGGGCTTTGGCGTGATCGTGTGCGCTCATCGGAAATTCCCCTTATTCGACACGACAAATGTCCATGAACGCAGGCCACTCGGCAAGGGCAGCTGTTTGAAAAGTTTCGCCGCCGCCCCCATATCAAACTCCGCATGGCTGACAAACCACTCATCGGGGTAACCGGGTCGCGCCGCAAAGGCCGCGTCATGACCTTTTTGAACAGGTTAGCCGTCTGGCGCGCCGGCGGACGCAGTGTCCGCATCACCTGGGACAAGCCATACCCGCTTGAAAAACTCGACGGCCTCGTGATCGGCGGCGGCGATGATATTGCCGCAACGCTGTACGGCGGGGACGTGTCCGTCGATGTTCGCGTCGACCCCCGGCGTGACGAAATCGAAATGGCGGCGCTGCGTGCAGCCGATAGCCAAGGCATACCGGTGCTGGGCATCTGCCGCGGCGCACAGATCATGAACGTGTTTTACGGCGGCACGCTGCATACCGAAATCCGAGATGTATATAAGAATGCGCCGGAGATCAGAACCGTGCTGCCAAAAAAGTGTGTCAACATTCTGCCCGAGACACGGCTGGCCCGGTTGTTCGATGTGGATAGCTGTTACGTCAACAGCCTGCACCATCAGGCCGTCGACAAACTTGGGGAAGGATTCAGGGTTACAGCGGAGGATGAACACGAAATGGTCCAAGGGATTGAGCGGCCGGGCAGCCGTTTTCTAATGGGCGTGCAATGGCATCCGGAATTCCTGTTCTGGCAACCACACCAGCAGCGCTTGTTCGACGATCTGGTCCATGCGGCAAAAGATCGTATCGCGGCCTGAATTACCGCGCGCGTTCCGCGATCTGATTTACCGCGCGCGTTCCGCGACGACTCCCATCAACCGATCCACCGGCGCCAGATCGTCGGTCAGCACGGGCACATCTTCGGGTGTCAGGCTTCCGGCGATGGCGCCGGGATTGACACGTCGCCATTGCCGCCCGTCATTCCGCCGCGACGACAGCACCGCCGTCGGCACCGGCGTATCCGATGCCGACAACAGATACGTCAGTCTTCCGCTGCTGCCCATCTGCGTTGTGTCGACCCAGATTTCAACGACGGGAAACACCTCGAACAGGGTCTTCAGCATCGCCAGCAGGAATTTCGGTTCGCGTGCCCCGTCGATGACGTTCATGACATAGATGCCGCCCGGTGCCAGCTTGGTTTTTATCTCACGGGCAAATTCCAGCGTCACCAGATGCTGCGGGACGGAAATGTCGTGGAAGGCATCGCCAACCACCACGTCCAACGACGCGTCCGCTATATTTCTGAGATGAACACGTGCATCGGCGTGCGCGACGTGAACCGCCGGGTGCGGCTGGAACCACATCATTTCCTTTGCCAACCGGGTCACTTCCGGATCGACCTCGGCAACTTCGTGACGGCCGTCCGGATACGTCACCGCCCATGCGCGGGGTAACGTATAAGCGCCACCGCCAATGAAGTAACTGGCAAGGTCGTCACGCCCGGCAAAGCGGTCACGAACCATGCGGTCGAGCAATTCGACGTACGAACTGTGCAACCGGGTCGGGTCGTTCTTGTCGTTGATGCCGTGCCCCATGTGGTCAAGCACCATAAGGCGGCTGTCGGTCTCGGTTTCCGCACTGTAGTCGAGTATGCGAATACAATAATACCGGCTTTCGACATCGCAGGCGCTGGCCAGCAGATCGTCGGCTCGAAACGCCGCCAGCGCACCGGCGGCGACGATCACCGCCATGGCGACCTGCGCCGGTTTCAGGTTACGTGCGCCGAGCGCAAAGGCTGCCGCCATGACCCCGAGCGCGGCGGCAATTGCCATAAGCGTGCCTTGCGAGCCGATCCATGAAATGAACACAAAACCGGCCGCCAGCGTCCCGAGGATCGCGCCCCCGGCGCCAAGCGCGAACATGCGGCCGAGCACGATACCGCGCCGCCCGGGCTCGGCGTCGATGGCAATGCGCGTCAGGATGGGCGTGACCCCGGCGATCAATAAACTCGGCACGAAAAACAACACACTCGACACGCCGACAACGGCGGCAACGATAGGTATCTCGGCGCCGAGCACCGCGGGAGCCGTCCAGCGCAACAACAACGGGATCGCCAGAACGTTGAGTGTCGCTATTGCCAGCATCAGGGCGATCAGCGACAGGCCCTGCCGGTCCGACCGCTCGGCAAGCCGTCCGCCGATCCAATGCCCGGCTGACATTCCTGCCAGCACGGTCGCGATAATCGCCGTCCACGTATAGATCGACATGCCGACATAAGGCGCGATCAGCCGCGCGGCGACGATTTCAACAACCAGGCCGAGCGCCGATGTGGCGAATAGCGCGGCCGCCAGGCCAATGCGTCCCGTCAGTGTCATTGCGCCCGCATCATCGTCCATTGTGCCCTGCTCCCGCCCAATCGGCCTGGTTCATTTATGCGAACCGCAACAGAAATCGTGCGTTCACCTTACTGCTGTCGTATTCTATATATGGAATACGAATTGAAGACCACCAGGAGGAACCGATGTCCTACACACTAGATGAATTTGCTGCCGATTGCCGTAGCGCCCTGCAAAACAATCCCGGCCAGGACGGGGTCGAGGAAGTCCGCAAGTGCGTCGAAAAGGCGCTCAAGGATCCCGACCTCGTGGCTGAATACCTTCCTGAAGTGTCTGACGTCAGGGCCCATGGGACAGATTGAGGTGTTTTCATAAGGGAGGGTTTTTGGTTCATCGTAGAGACCCGTAGGGGAACGAAGATGAGACA
>Ga0209273_10001497_pt1 | contig 20686 bp, 21 predicted proteins | sample tdAd471_FD_187126 | JGI IMG/M metagenome (GOLD analysis project Ga0209273, IMG submission 187126) | Marine sediment microbial communities from the Atlantic coast under amendment with organic carbon and nitrate - tdAd47.1 (SPAdes)... | ecosystem: Environmental > Aquatic > Marine > Coastal >...
CGGGCATGTGTACGCCGGAGCTGTCGCGACGGAAATGGTGCGTCGCGATGTGGTCTTTCAGGATTGTCGTGAATCCGACAGGAGTATGTGAAATGGGATGGATCCGTCACTCAAACACTGCCCGCGCGATGACGCTCGCCGCCGGGCTCGCCCTCGGCCTGAGCGCGGCCTCGTCCGCCTCGGCCCAGAACTTCCCGCCGTTCGAGAACGTCGCGAACGACTACACCAAGGTCGTCTCCACGACCGACGGCGCCGCCCCGATGTACACCCTCTGGGTGCGTGATCGCGACGGCCAGATGCTCGCTGAGCTTCCCCGCAACTTCGAGGGACGCAGTTTCATCCTCAACAGCACCGTCAAGTCCGGCGACCTCATGGCCGGCCTGCAGGGCGGTTCGCGCTACGTCCACTGGAAGCGGTACGACAACCGCCTCGCGCTCATCGAGCCCGAACTGCAGACCCGCTCGACCGGCGACGCCGAATCGAAGGCCTCCATCGAGCGTCACTTCACCGATCGTGTCTGGCTCGACGTTCCGATCGTGACCATGGGCCCCGGCGGCGGTCCGGTCATCGATCTCGACGCGCTGTTCGTCAACGGCGCTCGCAATTTCTTTGGCAACACCGCCAACGGCCTCAACCCGAATCTCACCAAGATCGTCAAGGCCAAGGCCTTCCCGAACAACGTCGAGATCGCCGTTGAAGGCCCGGTCGCCGGCGGCCAGCTCCGCACCTTCGCGTACTCGCTGATCACGCCGCCCAGCGGCAACGGATACAAACCCCGTGAGGCCGACAACCGCGTCGGGTACTTCACCACCTTTTACCGCGATCTTGGCTCATACAACTCTGACCGCAAGTGGGTCCGTTACGTGAACCGCTGGCACCTTGAGAAGCGCGACCCGAGCCTGAAGCTCAGCCCGCCCAAGGAACCGATCGTGTACTACGTCGAGCACACCGTCCCGGTGCGCTACCGCCCGTACGTCCGCGACGGCATCCTGCAGTGGAACAAGGCGTTCGAGAAGATCGGCATCCGCGACGCCATCGAAGTCCGCTACCAGGACATGGCCACCGGCCTGAACATGGACATCGACCCCGAAGACGCCCGCTACAACTTCGTGGTGTGGCAGTCCAACGACCGCGGCCTCGCCGTCGGTCCCAGCCGCCCGCACCCCGAAACCGGCCAGATCTTCGACGCCGACGTCGTGCTCGGCGACGGCTGGCTGCGCGTCTTCGCGATGGACTGGGAAAACGTCATGAGCTCGATGCTCATGGAAGGGATGACCCCGGAAACGCTCGCGTGGCTGGAGACCCGCCCGCAGTACGACCCTCGCATCCGCCTGGCCGCTCCCGAAGAGCGCGAGGCGATGATCGCCGAGCGCCAGGCCCGTCAGGCCCGCATCGCCGCGGGCCTCGAAGAGCGGGACGATAGCCCGTACCTCGGCACGCACTGGAACTTCCTCGGCGAGGATGGTGAACCGCTGCTCCCCGGCGAGGCCCAGGGCCTGGACATGGCCTGCTCGGCCGCGATGGGCATGGCCTACTCGATGAGCATGATGCGCACGCACCTCGAGCTCAACGGCGTGCTCGACGAACTGCGCAACGGTGCGGACAGCGACGGCAACATCATCGACGGCCTGCCCGAGGAGTACGTCGGCCCGCTGCTGGCCCACCTCGTCGCGCACGAGATCGGCCACACCCTCGGCCTGCGTCACAACTTCAAGGGCACCAGCATCTTCACCATCGACGAGATCAACTCCGAAGAGGTGAAGGGATCCAAGCCCTGGTCGAACTCGGTCATGGACTACGCCCCGCTGAACATCAACATGGACGACGAAGCCGTGCAGGGCGACTACGCCCCCATCGGCATCGGCGACTACGACATGTGGGCGATCGAGTACGGCTACACGTTCGGTGACCCGAAGGAAGTTGCCAAGCGCAACACCGAGCCCGGCCTGCAGTACGGCAGCGATGAGGACACCTTCGGGCCCGACCCGTTCTCCCGTCGCTACGACCTCGGCGCCGATCCGCACGAATACGCCAGGGTCAAGATGGACATCGCCCGCCACTACCGCGAGAACCTGCTCGACGAGTTCGTCAAAGACGGCGACAACTGGGCCAAGGCCCGTCGCGGCTACTCGCTGTCCCTCAGCGAGCACGCGGGCGCCCTCGGCATCATGTCCAACTGGGTCGGCGGCTCCTACGTCAGCCGCAACCAGAAGGGTGATCCGAACGCGGTCGAACCGGTACGTCCGGTCGAGGCCGAGAAGCAGCGCGAGGCGCTGCAGTTCGTCGTGCAGAACGCGTTCTACGACGAAGCGTTCGGTCTGACGCCCGAAATGCTCCGTCACATGACGACCGAGTCTTGGATGGATCCGGGCAACCGCCTCGAGGAAGCGAACTGGCCGATCCACGATCGGGTGCTCGGCATCCAGGCGTCCATGCTCACCGCCATCATGAACCCGACGACGCTGAGCCGCGTGTACGACAACGAGTTCATCGTCTCGCCGGAAGAGGACGCGCTGACGCTGCACGAGGTCGTCACGACCGTGACCGACGCGGTCTGGGAAGAGCTCGACGGTGATGTGAGCAAGCGCTACACCGTCCGCGATCCGATGATCTCGAGCATGCGGCGCAACCTGCAGTCCGAGCACGTCGATCGACTGATCGACCTGTCGATGCCCGGCGGCATGTTCGGAGCCGCGGCGCGACCGATCTCAAACCTGTCGCGCATGACCTTGAAAGACCTGCACGAGCAGATCGACGGCATGCTCGACGGCGCATCGGCCAACCGTCTCGATCCGTACACCCGCGCCCACCTCATGGAGGTGAGCGCGAAGATCGAGAAGGCGCTCGACGCGCAGTTCATCTACAACGCCGGGCGCTAACCCGGTGTTGAGCAACTGAGTTTGCACCATCTCCGCGACTAACGCGGATTCACGACGCGGGCCGTCTCCTGATGGGGGCGGCCCGTTTTCATTCGGTCGCATCGGCCTATACGATCGCCATGCCAACTTTTATGCCAACGTAGGCTAGCAGCGCGAAGCCCAGCGCTGCGACGGAGTCGCGCCGGCTTCTGCCGGTACAGCGTGCGACGAGCATCGTCGTCGCGAGCAGCCACAGCGCGTGCGCCACCGCCCACACAAACAGCACAAAGAGAATGTGTTCCTCCAACAGATCGATCAGCGCGCCACCGCCGTCTGGCACCGACAAGATCAAAATCGCCTGCGGAAGTGTAATAAACACGAAGAAGGGCGGGAGCACTAGAACAAGCAGCGTCCAGAAGTTCTCTTTGGTCAGAGTCTTGCTGATTTTCTCGAAGTACATTTTCGCGAACAGCGCGAGAAAGCACGAATACCCCACGAGCTCGACCGCAAGAAACAGCAGAAGAAACCGATCCACGCCCACTCCCAGTTAGCTTCGACTCACGACGCGGCACATCGGCCACCGCACAATGTGCCGCGTCATCACAAGCCGCGCACCACCGCAGTTCACCCGCTCGCAACCGCCCCCGCGAACAGCGCCGCGACGATACCCATGAGCATCAGGAACACGATCACTTGCACGAGAACCGCAGCAGCCAGTGATCGCCCCACGCCCGCCTGGTGACGTGCGTTGATCATGTACGTCAGCAGCAGAATCCCGACCGGGAGATTGAACCAACTCGCGGATGACTGCCCGAAGTCGACGTCCTGCATGCTTGAGAGAACGAACTCAAGACCGACATTGATGATGGTCCCGATCAACTGCGCCCAAACGACCGTGTTGAACGTGTAGCCGAACCCCTCGCGGTCTTGGGCAAGCAAACGAAGCAGCGGCATGAGGATGACGGTGATGATCAGCGAGGAAATCAGAATGCCAAAGATGGCAGCGAAGATGATGGCTCCGATCATGGGAATCTCCTTGTGGGGGGTTGAGTCGCGACAAGGTAGAGTTGCCACTGGTTTCCCCGCAAGAAGATTCCGGACTAATTCCAGCTCGATCTTCCCAATTCGTCCAGAGTCGCCAGGGCAGACCCGTTCGAAAGCGCTTCCCGCCCCATCGCCACTCCCTCCTCCAACGTCTCTGCCACGCCACCAACTACCAGCGCCGCCGCCGCGTTCAGCACCGCGATGTCCGCCTTCGGGCCCGGCTCCCCGTCCAGAATCGATCGGATCACCGCCGCCGCCTGCTCGAGATCGCCGGCCTGCAGGTCGCCCAGTTCCGCGCGTTCCATCCCGACGGACCGAGGATCGAAGCGCTCGATCCTCACCTTTCCGTCCTCGACGTGAGCGATCGTCGTGCCGGTGGTCGTCGTGATCTCGTCCAGACCATCGTCCCCGCGCACGACCATGGCTCGGTCAGCGCCGAGGGCCGCCAGCGTCTCGGCCACCGTCACGAGGCGGTGCGCGTCGTACACGCCCAGGAGCTGGCGTCGGGCGTTCGCCGGGTTCGTCAGCGGGCCCAGAAGGTTGAACACCGTCGGGAAGCCCAGCGCCCTGCGCGGTCCCGCGGCGTGTCGCATCGCGGGGTGATGATGGATCGCAAAGCAGAAGCAGATGCCCGCTTCCTCGAGGCAACGAGCCTGCTGCTCGGGCGAGGCGTCGATGTTGATGCCGAGCTGTTTGAGGACTTCTGCCGAACCGCGCCCCGTGCGCGACCTGTTGCCGTGCTTGGCGACGAGGAGGCGCTTCTCGCCCCCCGTGTTCCCTGCCGCGGCGGCGATGATCGCGGCGGCAGTCGAGACGTTGAAGGTCTTCGGCGCTCCTCCTGTGCCGCAGGTGTCGACAAGGCGTGGGCGGAGCGACTCTTCGACCGGAACCGGGGTGACATGCTCGCGCATCACCGTAGCGGCGCCGATCAGTTCCTCGGTCGTGACTCCGCGAGACTGGATCAACGCGAGGGCGGCCCCGATCTGCGCCGGATCCGCCTCGCCCGACAGGATCGCGCGAAACAGGCTGCCCGCTTGGGCCCGATCCAGCGATTCACCGCTGACGAGGATGCTCAGGAGGTCGTGCATGCGTGGAATCTAACGCCTTCAGTCGCCAACAAGGCCGTTGCAGCCGACCCGTCGGGGATTCCTATACTCGCGGGCACGGATCGCCGGCGTTATCGGGAGCACAGGAGCACAGAGCATGGCATACGGTCTCGGTTGGAACACTCGCGTGGCGTGCGCCCTCGCGCTGCTGGTGCCGACCGCTTCGACGGCGTTGGCCGACGCCCGCGCCTGGGTCTCCGGATCAGCCGAAGCGGCCGACCTCGTGCTGACGCTCCGGAGCGTGGACGAGGCCGATGCGTCCCTGCGATCGCTCTCAAGAACCGCCGAAATCGACTGGCTGCCTCCCGCCTCCCGACTGCTCGAGGCCACCAGCCTCAGCGCGGGCGTCGACACCTCGCGCCCGCTGGTGATCGCGATGCTGCCCGGTGCGGGCGAAGAGGCGATCCCACGGATCGTCACGATCCTGCCGACGACCTCGTCCGACGCGCTGCTGCAAGCCTTCGATGCGCAGGCGCTGCCCGACTCCCCGGGCCTGCACGGCTTCACCTTCGCCGGACGCCCGTACCACGCGCGGGTACTCCCGGACGACCATTTCGCGATCAGCGCGGATGCCGGCGCATTGCGCGCCCTGGCGACCGACGGCTCCGAATCCCGAGCCGACGCACCGATCCGCCTCGAACTCCTCGGATCCGGCTCGCTCGCCTCGTTGAACGCCCTGCTTCAGCAAGCCGGAGCGGACGAACTGCCGACGGAACTGTTCGAGCCGCTGGTCGCCGATGCCGAGCGTCTGGTCATTGACCTGACTCCGGACGCGAGTTCGCTCCGTGCGGATATCCGGATCGTGGCGCGCGAAGGCGGTGAGCTCAGGCCGAGCGCTGCGCCCACACGACTCCTGGAAGCGGCGCCGTTCCCCGATGTCGAGTTCGTCTTCCTCGCCCACGGACGCCTCGACCACCCGCTGTTCGCGCGATGGATGAGGCCCGTGCTGACCGACACGCTCGGCCTCGGCGAGGAGGAGGCATCCGGGCTGCGAAGCGCGTCACTGCTGATCAGCGCGCCCGAGACGCTCTTTGGTTCCGGCGGCGCGACGGTCTCCGTCGCCCTGCAGGGCGAGCATACGCAGGCCCTTCAAGCATCGATCCGTCGATCACTGTCGGCTCTTCGGGGCGCTTCCGTCGACGCCGGGGCGAGTTCGCGCGTGGGCGTTCGGCTCGACCACCTCCGGTTCGCTGCACCGACCAACGCGAACGGCGAACGCCCCAACCTCGGAGGCGGGATCGGAGGCATGCTCCTCGGCGGCGGGCGGATGGATCCGGGCGCCGACCAGTCGATCGCCGGTCGGATGTTCACCCGCAACGGGCGGGTGTACCTCACCAGCGCGACCGAAGGGGAAAAGCTGGACCGGCTCATCGCCTTCAGCGACCGAACCATGTCGGTGGAATCGACAGGCCCGCTGAACACGTGGCTCGACCGGCTCGGTCGGGAACAGGATGTACGGCTGGCGCTGAACATCGCCCCGATCGTGAAGTGGTTCGCCGGTCCGGCCCGGATCACACTGCCCGAGGAGATCGCCCCGGTCGTCGGGGGGCTCCGCACCGAGGAGGGCGTCATCCGAGCTACGGTGCTTGTGCCCGCCGAGGTCATCAAAACCCTCGAACAGTTCCGGCGCGTCGCTTCCTCGATGGAGCGTGACCGATGACGAGCGGGTTCTGGCAACTCGCCGGTGGACATCGCATCGACCTGTCCGACGCGCGCCTCATAGGCATCCTGAACGTCACCCCCGATTCGTTCTCCGACGGCGGACGCTATGTCGAGCCTCACCACGCCGTGGAGCGGGCCCGCGAGCTCATCGAAGAGGGCGCGGACCTGCTCGACATCGGCGGCGAATCGACTCGCCCCGGTGCGACGCGGGTCGACGCGAAGACCCAGATCGCGCGCGTCGTCCCGGTCATCCGGGCGGTCCGTGACCACGGGGTCGACGCGCCGATCAGCATCGACACGACCCTCGCCGAGGTTGCCGAAGCCGCGATCGAGGCCGGGGCCTCGATCATCAACGATGTCGCCGCGGGCACCGAGAGCGAGTCGATGCTGGATCTCGCTGCGCGGACCGGGGCGGGGCTGGTGCTGATGCATCGCCTGCGCGAGCCGGGGAGCGACTCGTTCTCGAACGCCTATCCAAAGAACCCCGAGTACGACCACCCGCGCGGCGTCACCGGCATCGTGAGCGAGTTCCTCGTGGCGCGCGCCGAGGCGGCGCTCCGCGCGGGCGTCGCGCCGGCATCGATCGTGATCGACCCCGGACTCGGATTCGGCAAGAGCGTGGCGCAGAACTATGAACTCATCGCCAGAACACCCGACCTGCTGGCGCTCGGGTTTCCCCTTTTGTCCGCCGCCAGTCGCAAGAGCTTCATCGGGGCGATCAGCGGAGTCGAACGGGCTTCAGACCGGGTCGCGGGAAGCGTGGCGGTGTCAGTCGCCCATTTCGGAATGGGGGTCCGGCTGTTCCGGGTTCATGACGCCCGCCAGCACGCCGAGGCGCTGCGAGTCGCCAAAGCGGTGGCAGAAGCGGGCCGGGAATAATCCCGGATCGACCGGCGTTGGTTTGCTCACAGGCCTGCTTTTCTACCTTTTCTCATGCGGGAGAACGGCTGCGATCGGCGTTTGCCGTTGCTACACTCCGGCATCTACACGAACAACGCGGGGTCTCCCCCGCAGAGTCAGAAGGGAACCATCCATGGCCTCCGAGAATGTGCACGAATTCACCGACGCGAATTTCAAGGACGAAGTCGAGTCCGCGGACAAGCCCGTCCTGGTCGATTTCTGGGCCGAGTGGTGCATGCCGTGCCGGATGCTCTCCCCCACGATCGACAAGCTCGCTGGTGAGAACGAAGGCAAGATCAAGGTCGGCAAGGTCAACATCGACCACAACCAGCAAGTCTCGGTCAACCACGGCATCAACGCCATCCCGACCGTCCTGATCTTCAAGGGCGGCGAAGTCGTCAAGCGGTTCGTCGGCATCACCTCAGAGGGCGACCTCGCCGCGGCGATCGAAGAAGTCTCCGCCTAAGGCGATGGCTTCGAACTTCTACTACGTATATTCGCTAAGGGACCCGCGATCAGCTCGCTCGGTCCCTTTTTACATTGGCAAAGGCACTGGCAGCCGTGCCTTCGATCACCTCGCACGACCCGACAGTTCAGCAAAATGGCGTCGTATCAAGTCGATCATTGACGACGGTAAAGAGCCCATCGTGTCGATCCTAGTCGACAACGTTTCCGAGGCCGACGCTCTGAGGATCGAGGCGGAACTCATCGCGGCGTTCGGCACAGAGCAGCAAGGGGGGCTACTAACCAACGTTGTCTCACCAATCGGCGACGTTGAGGACAAGAGGTCGCATATCCAAGTGCCTCACGGCTGCGTGGAGCGGGCCCAACTCGGGCTCGGGCTTCTCAAGGATGCGGTGTTTGAACTCGTCCGCAACAACCCTGCGGGCGTCGGCAATGCCGACGTTGCGAGCAGTCTCGGGCTGCGAAGCGATTACAATGGACGCCAGAAGGACTATCTGTCCTACAGTGTGTTGGGCCTGTTGCTCCGGGAGCAGAAAATTCAAAGGACAGGTCGAAAGCACACTGCCAAGTAATCGTACTCTCCATCGAACCCGTCTCCGATTAGTCGGAGGCGGGTTTTTCGTTTGCCTCATCGCGAGTGACGCGCAGCCAGCCGCCCATCGGCTCCTGCTTCGATTTCATCATCACCCATCCCAGGAGCGCAAAGCCGGCGACGATCATCAGCACGCTCAGCGACTGCCCCCGGCTCAAGCCGGGGAAGAACCCGCTGACGCCGACATCGGGCAGACGATAGAACTCGGTGAAGATCCGTCCCGCGCCGTAGACGATCAGGAACCAGGCACCGATGACCCCCGGCTTGCGCGGTTTCGACGCGATCGCCCAGAGTACGAGGAGCAGAAAGACCCCCTCGAAAAACGCCTGGTAGAGCTGCGATGGGTGGCGGGCGTTCAGCAGCGGGCCGATCTGCTCCGCCACGATGGCGACTCCCTGCTGGATGCTCTGCGTCACGAACCCGGAAATCGCGTCTACCCGTTCCGGTTCGGACAGACCGGCCGCCCGCTCGGTGCCGAGGTATCCGAAGCTCAGTTCGTTCATCTCGGCGCGGGTGTCGGGACCCACCGCGTTGTACCACTCCAGCGTGCGCGAGCCGAGTTCCTGGGGAAACTTCACCGACCACCACGGGGCTTCCTCCCACGGGCGGGCCACGATCTTCCCGAGCAGTTCGCCGTTTACGAAGTTGGCGATCCGCCCGAGCATCAGCCCGACGGGCGCCGCCAAGGCCATCATGTCCGCGACGTGGAGCATCGGGATCTTGTGCTGGCGAGCGATCCACCAGCAGGCGAGGATTACCCCGACCATGCCGCCGTGGCTGGCCATGCCGCCCCGATTGATCGCGAGCACCCCCCACCACGGTGGCGAGGAAGTGAACTCGAGGATCAGCGACGGGTTGTAGAAGATCACGCTCCCGAGGCGTCCGCCGACGATGACGCCGATGACCAGAGCAAGGATCGCGTCGAGCACCGCCTGTGCCGGAATGCGGAACATGCCTCGTTTGGCCATCGCGCGGAGCATCAGGTAGGCGAGCGCGAAGCCGGCGATGTACGACAGCCCGTACCAGCGGACCGGGCCGAAGGCGATCGGATCGATGTCGTGTAACCAGGCGCCGAGGGTGAGCATGGCGTTCGGACCTCCTACGGGCATGCTATCGGCAAGCGGGCGTCGATCGGTCCTACACTGGGCGCATGCTGAGCGATCTGGCGGAACAACCCGTGCTGCTCATCCCGCTGCAGGTGCTCCTGCTCACGGTTCCGGCGATCGTGCTCGGCGCGCTGTTTCGCGCGATCGGGCTGCCGGGCGGTCGCGGAGCCGCCGCCGTCTGCGGCGGGATCCTCGCGGGCGTCCTGTTCGGTTCGCTGGTGCTCGGGAGTGCGGCACCGCAGGTCCACGATACGCTCATCCGAGGTGCGCAGCAGGAGCGCTTGGCGCTGCAGGAGGCCGAGGACGAACTGCTCGGCGAGAAAGCCGCAGCCCTCGCGGCGCTGCGCGCCACCGGCGTCAGCGAAGTCGCCGAAGACGAACTGATGGCCGATATCAACGCGAGTTACGAGCCCCGGCTCACGGCCGCTCGGGAAACGCTGGAAGCGGCGCAGGATCGGCACACCGAGCGCCTCTCGATCATCGTCGGCGCTCTCGCCGGGCTGGTGTTCGCCAGCGCCTATTTCCGGCGAACGCGAACCGAGATCTCCGAGCGCCCGCCCGGGGCACCAGCCCGGGTCGGCGCGGACCGACTGCCCAAGGTTCTCGGCCCGTTCCCCCCGGCACCGGTCGAGTTGCTGATGCTCGTGATGGCCGCCGCCCCAACGGCCATCGTCGCGCGATGGCTGCTGGGCGTCGACATCCCGGTCGCGATTGCCTTCGGGCTGGTGCTCGCGGTGCCGGGAGCGACGCTGCGCCGCGGGGCGCAGTCGCTCTCGGGCGGGTGGGCGTTTCTGATCGCGGCCCTGCTGATCAGCGTCTGTTCGACGGCGGCGTTCGGGACCAGCACCGCCTCGACCGTGCTGATCGGAACCGCGATGGCGGGTTCGATCGTGCTGCTCGTCATCGACAACTCTCTGCTGCGCACGCGTCGCGATGAGATCCGATTCCACAACACGCTGTACTTCGCGATCCTGCTTCCTGCGCTCGCAGGAGCGCTTGCGACTACGGTCGACCTCTCGGTGCTGATCGATACCGGCGCGTTCTGGATCGCGCTGGTCATCGGTCTGATCGCCAGCGGCGACGGACGCTGGTTCGGCTACGGGATCGCGATCCGCTACTTCGCGGATCCGCCGGCGAACCGATCACCCATGACGATCGGCAACAGCGCAATCTCTGCCGGAGCCCCGGTGCTGCAGATCGTGCTGACTGCCCTCGCGTTCCGGGCGATGCCCGAGGCCGGATCGCTGGCTTTCGCGGCCCTCTGCGGAGCGGCGCTCCTGGAGCTCAGCCGGGGGCTGCGTGCCCGGATCGCGACGCCTTTCGACGATATTCTTCGACCTGATTCCGACTCGCCCGACCGCAACTGACGGAGCCCGCCATGCCCAAGTCCCTGTTCACGCTCGCCTGCCTCTTCAGCGCATCGGTTCTCGCCGGTTGCGCAGGAGGGAACCGCTCCGTCGCGATCGACCCGGACAGTGGGATGGACGCGCAGGCGGCCGCCGAACTGGAGCGGACCGAGGCCGAACGCCTCGCGGCGATCCCCGAGGGCCTGAGAGCGCCCGAGCAGGTCCGGGATCTGAAAGTGTTCAGCGGCACCGGCCTTGAGATGACCTGGAGCGGGCTTGTCGCTCGCGCTGCCGCGTCCGACGCCGTGCTGATCGGCGAACTGCACGGACACCCGATGGGCCTCGACGCCGCGGCGACGCTGTTTGACGATCTGCTCGAACTCCGACCGACCACCGCGGCATTGGCTATGGAGTTCTTCGAGACCGACGAGCAGATCCACATTGACGACATGATGACCGGCGTGATCGATCACGACGGCTTCATGGAGGCCACGGGGCGCGAAAGCCTGCAACGGTACCCGGAGGGCCACCGGCGGATGGTCGTGGCCGCGTTGGAACGGGACCGCCCGATCGTTGCCGCGAACGCGCCTCGGCGCTACGTCCGCCTCGCGCGGACCGACGGGTTCGAGCGCCTGGAAGACCTCCGTGACAGCCAGCAGCGGTACTTCACGCTTCCGGAGTCGCTGAGCACCGGCGGCTACAAAGAACGGTTCTTCGAGATCATGGGCGGCATGCGTGGGCACTCCGAAGAGGAAACACCCGAGGGCGAGGACGACCCGATGATCCTGTCGTTCTTCCGCAGCCAGAACGTCTGGGACGCGACGATGGCCGACTCGGTCGCCCGGACCATGGATGCGGGGAACTACCCGGTCGTGCTCGTTGTGGGCCAGTTCCACTCCGACTTCGAGGGCGGCACGACCAGCCGACTGCGTGAGCGACGCCCGGGCGCTCGCGTGATGACCATCAGCGTACAGCCGGTCTGGTCGCTCGAACTGCGCGAAGAAGACCGCGAGCGGGCGGACGCGGTGATCTACATCGGACCCTCGGGGGAATGACCCGCGGGTTCATGGGCCGGCCGCGACGGCGATGAAGACGAACACCAGGTAGATGAGATAGCCGGCGAGCCCGATCCCGAACGCGGCCCACGCCCAGGTCTTGGCGGTGTTGAGGTTTCGGTCCGCCTGAGCGTAGTTGCCTTGGCCGTCGGCGCTCATCGCGAGTGCGGTGAACACGATGGCGACGATCCCCGCCGGCTGGCAGCAGAACACCGTCGCCAGGATCGACCAGACGAGCATGCCGGAGGGCGAAGACCTCGCCACGTAGTCGCCTCCCGCGCCAGAGCCGTACTCGCCGTAGCCCGACTGGTCGCGGTTCTCTGGCTCGAACCGGGTCGAGCGGTCGCTCTCTGAGAGCGGGCTGCCGCACTTCTGGCAGAAGCGCGAGTCGTCGGGGTTGTTGTGCGAACAGGACGGACAAACGAGTGACATGGGGACTCTTTCAAAAGGACGAGTTTCCGAACGGGTCGGGACTGGAAAGCCACATGGCTATGAGGACGGTCGCGAGTGCGAGGGAGGCCGCGCCGACGATCAGCCCGAACCACGCACGGCCCCTGCCTGCGAGGTGAGGCCGCCTCTTCAGGTCGGACAGCGCCAGCAACCCGAAGATGATCGCGACGATGCTCGGCACGAAAAGCCCGCACAGAAAGAAACCCAGGAGGGCGCTGTAGCAGGAAACGATCGCGAACGGCGAGGTGTTGATCGGCACGATCCACTTCAGCGAGGAATCTGCCGGAACACGCGAGGTTTGGCTCGCTCGCGGATCGTGCCGCTGTGGCTGTCCGCACATGGGACAGAACGCATTCTGGTTCGAGATTTCTGTTCCGCAGTGCGTGCAGTACACCCGAGGTCTCCATGGCGCCGGGAGGGGCCGGGGTATAGTGGGCGTTCCGGTGACGCAACGCAAGAACAATCTGAAGATCGGCCAGCGATGCCTCGCCGCGATCGTGCTGCTGATCGTGTGTGCCAGCGCGCTGGCGCTCCTCCGATGGAACCATCCCCACGACGTTTCGGCCATCCCGGAATGCCCCTCGCAGAGCATCGCGGGCGTTTACTGCCCCGGCTGCGGATCGCTCCGCGCCACGCACCATCTGCTGAACGGGCGTGTTTCCGACTCACTGGCTCAGAACCCGTTGACCCTGCTTGTCGGCGTCCCGACGGCAGCCCTTGGCTTGATCGTGCTCGCGTGCTGGGCGCGCGGGCGGCCACTTCCGGCGTGGCTCGCGAGCCGCGGCGCATCGTGGACGCTCGTCGGCGCCGGAGCCATCCTGCTTCTGTTCGGTGTCGTCCGCAATATTGATGCGTCGTGGGCCGACCCGCTCAGGCCGGCCGACCAGAGTCAGTCGGACTGATCGCTCAAAACACGAGCAGGCAGAACACAATCCACACGATCGCGATGAGCATCAGGATCGCGGTGTAACCGACAATGTCCCGTGCTCTCACGCCCGTGATCGCCAGCAGCGGCAGCGCCCAGAATGGCTGGAGCATGTTCGTGACCTGATCGCCGTACGCGAGAGCCATGACCATCTTCGAGGGTTCGACGCCCGCGGCGAGCGCAGACTCGATCACGATCGGTCCCTGCACGCCCCACTGCCCGCCTCCAGAGGGAACGAAAACGTTGACGATCGCGGCGCTGAAGAAGGTGAGCACCGGGAGAGTGGTCTCGCTCGCGCCCTCCGACATCTTCTCGGCGATCATCGCGGTCAGGCCCGACGCCGCCATCATCGCGGCGATGCCGGCGTACAGCGGGAACTGGATGATTACGCCGGCGCAGCCCCTGGCGGCGTCTTCGATCGCGCGCATGTAGCTCATGGGCGACGCGTGGAGCAAGAGACCGAGCATGAACATCGTGAGGTTGAGTGTGTTGGGGGTGAGGCTCATCAGGCCTGAGACACGCTCGCCGTTCTCGTTCACACTGCCGCCGATCGGCACCCAGGAGCTGAACGCAGCGCCGAGGTCCCCCGCAACACCCGGCAGGTACTGCCCGAAGGCCCAGAGTCCGATCAGCAGCGCGAGCGCCCAGTTGACGATGGGCGTGTCCTCGAGGAGCCGGGGGATCGGCGCCTTGCGCTCTTCGGTGCGCGAGGGCGTGGTGTCGACATCATCGGGATCGAAGTCGGTTTCGGCGGACTTGCCGACCGCGACGAAGTGGTCCATGGGCTCGATGTGATCATCGGTCGCCGAGGCCATGAAGTCGTCGGCGCTGCGACGCGAGCGCGGCATGAGCAGGGCCATCACGACCGGACAGAGCAGCAGCAATCCGCCGGTGGTCACGAGATTCAACGGGCTCAGCAGCGTCTGGTCGAGGGGGATCGGCGCGAGGCCGACGGCGGGATCGATCACGTCGGCGAGGTCGGCGGCGGTGGTGACCTTGATCGGCGCGGTGCCGGAAAAACCGCCGTGCCAGACCATCATGCCGACATACCCCGCGGCGACGAGAACCGGATAGTGCACGCGGATTCCGCGACGGACCAAGACGCGACCGATGTCGCGGGCGAGCAGGGCCCCTGCGATGAGCCCGACAGCCCACTGGAAGACGCCCAGGCAAACGGCGACCAGCGCGACCAGGGCCGCGGCCTGCGGTCCGGTCCTCGGCAGATGGGCGAGCACGCTCAGCACCCCGGAGACCGGCCGGCTCGCGGCGATGGCGTGCCCGGTGACGAGGATCAGACACATCTGCATGCCGAAGCCGAGATATCGCCAGATGCCGTCGTCGGCGGCCCACGCCTCGGTGATCTCGGCGGGCGAACGCTCGGAGAACCCGATGGCCAGAGCGAACGTAACGAAGGTCAGAAGGATCGCCAGCACGAACGGATCGGGCGCGGTGGCCCGGAAGAAGGCACTCAGACGTCTTCCGATGGATTCGAGCATGGAGTCAGGATACATGCCCCATCGATCGCTGCCCTCGACCTCGTGTTCGCTGGATGGAGCCTCCCGATCCGACCGACATGCTCTAGGGGCGTGCGGTACCTTGTACCGGTGAACCTCAACCGACCCGCCCGGGAGCAAAACCGAACGATGAGCGAGCCAACCCAGCCCTCCAAGCCGAAGATCGCCAGCCTGCTCCGCGGCGCCCTGCTCGCGTCCGTGATCGCGGCTGCCGGCGGCTGCACGTGGGGCACGGGCGACTCTTCAGCGCAGACGAGGGCCGAACGCCGGGACGCCGAGCAGTTCCGGGAGACAGACGCCGTCTCGGACGCCCAACGGGCTCGGGACGCCGGCGACGACGAGACGGCCCTGGCGCTCCTGGAGCAGGCGATCGCGCGGAACCCGGAACTGACTGTTGCCCACCTCGAAATGGGTGATATCCTCCGCGACCGAGGCGACCTGGTCTCCGCGGAGCGGTCGTTCGGACGGGCGGCCAACCTCGAACCTCGAAACTTCGACGCACAGTTCAACCACGCCGATGTGCTTCACGCCCTCGGGCGCGTGGTTGACGCGATCCGGGTCTACCTCCGGGCGTTGGCGATCCGACCGAACGACGCTGAGGCCAATCGCGGTCTCGCCGCGGCGTACCTGGAACAGGACCGGCCGGACTGGGCGCTTCCCTACGCCGAAGCGGCGGTGAGGGCCGCTCCGCAGGACGGCACCGCGCGGGCGAACCTCGGCGCGACCTACAGCCTGCTCGATCGCCACGAAGAGGCGATTCAGGAGTACGAGACCGCCGCGGAACTGATGGAACTGACTCCGGATCTGCTCCTGAACTGGGCGAACAGCCTCGGTTCGATCGAGCGGTACACGGAGATGATCAACACGCTGGATGCCGCGATCGCGATCGAAGCGAGTGCGACGGCGTACGAGCGTTTGGGCTTCGCCTACTTCAAACTGCGTCGGTACGACCGCGCGACGGAGATGTTCCGCAGCGCGCTCGACCTCGACCAGCGCCACTATCCGGCCCTGAACGGGCTCGGCGTGGTGCTCCTGAACGATTACGTTCAGGGCGGGCGACGCGATGATGCCCTTCGCATCGAGGCGCTGAGCCTGCTGCGCCGTTCGCTCCGGATCAACTCCAACCAGCCGGCGTTCGTGCAGCTCGTCTCGACCTACGAACGCGGTTGAGCGTCATTCGCCTTCGGGCGCGCTCAGGTTCTTCATGTGTTCGACCTTGAAGGACTCGGGAGCGAGTTTGCCATTGATGTACGCGCCGCCCGGTGCCGCCTGATACACCTCGATCGAGATCTGACTGATTGGCATCGGGATGCCATCGATCTGCGGGCGATCACTGAACGTCAGCGACGCGATGACCATGAGCGGAATGCCCTCCTCAACGTGAGTCAGCGGCTGCGTGTCGTCGGAGCGGCCACCGGCCATCGCGAGCATCGCCCGGTGGGTCGGGTGGTTGTACCAACGCCTCGCGGCTTCGGCGTCCTCGAACCACGCGAAGATCGAGTTCCTGCCCGAGGACATCTGCCCGGCGTCGACGCCGAGGCAGCCGTCGACGGTCTTGAGCGAGTTGATCAGGATCTGGCCCATGCCGGCGGCACCGCCGGGCTGCTGGGGTTGTTCGGTCGGTTGATCCGCGGGCTGCTCGGTCGGCTGGGCCTGGGCGGCGCCGCTGGCGAGCGTGGCAAACCCGGCCGCTCCGGCGATCGCGCCGGCGCCGAGCAGGGTGATGACGGACAGGGTCTGACGCATGGCTCTTCCTCCTCATTGGACATGGATGCAGGATACCCCTTCTGAGACGGTTCCCGCGGATTTCCAGACCTGACAGGTCTCGCGAAGCGGGCTATCGTTGCCGCCCCACTGTCCCGAGTCAGAGAGGAATCCCTCACGATGCCCGATACCAGCCTGCTCGAGTGCTTTGAAACCCCCGGCGAGGTGCCGTTCGTGATCGAACACACCTCCGAGGAGTTCACCAGCGTTTGCCCGAAGACCGGTCACCCCGACTTCGGCGATGTGACGGTCCGCTATGTGCCCCGCGCAAAGGCCGACGGCGGCGTGTGCGTTGAGCTCAAGTCGCTGAAGTTGTACTACCAGAGCTTTCGCAACGAGGGCATCTTCTACGAGGCGGTGACCAACACCATCCGCGACCACCTGGTCGGCCTGATGAACCCGGTCTGGCTGCAGATCATCACGAACTGGAAGGGCCGCGGCGGGATCCGCAGCGTGATCCGGGCCGACCACGGCGACATCCCGGCCGAGTACCGGGGGCGCTGAGATGGCCGAAGCGACCGGAAAACTGCTCATCGCTACTGGAAACCCGAAGAAGATCGAAGAGATCCGGGCGATCCTCGCGCCGCTCGGTATCGACGCGATCGGACTGGATCAACTCGACGGCGACTTCCCGGAGCCGGTGGAGGATGGTGAGACCTTCGAGGCCAACGCCGCGAAGAAGGCCCTGCATTACGCCAAACTGACCGGACGGACCTGCGTCGCCGACGACAGCGGGCTTGAGGTCGATGCGCTCGGCGGCCGTCCCGGCGTGTTCTCGGCCCGGTACGCCGGCGTCGACGGTCCGCGTGAGGTCCGCGACGAAGCCAACAATGCCAAGTTGCTGAAAGAGTTGGGGTCGGTCCCGGACTACGAGCGGAGCGCCCGGTTCGTGTGCGCCATCGCGGTGGCCCACCCGCAGGCGGGCATCCTGATCCGCACACGCGGCACCTTCGGGGGAACAATCGCCCACGAGGCGCGCGGCACGAACGGCTTCGGGTACGACCCCCTGCTCCGGCTCGACGACGGCCGACACTCCGCCGAACTGTCGCCGGAGGAGAAGCACGCGCTCAGCCATCGGGGGCAGGCGGTGAGGGCCATGGCCTCGCGCCTGGAACAGCTCGTCGCGTCCAACGAGCGTCTGCTCGCCTGAGCGAGCGGGGCTTTTTCACCAGATTGTGCGGACGCGGATCGTGCCGCTGACGGCGCGGAGTTCTGCGAGCAGATCCGATTCCTGCACGTCTTCGCGCGGCTGCACATCCAGCACCGCATAGCCGTGGCGCGCATCGGACTGCAGGTAGCTCGCGGCGATGTTGATGCCCTTGCCCGCGATCACCGAGTGCAGCGCGCCGAGAACGCCCGGCTCGTTGCGATGGAAGTGCACGATGCGGTGATGATCACCGTGCAGCGAGGGCAGGTCCACCTCCGGCACGTTGACCGCCGTCGCGGTTGCGCCCTCGTTCATCAGCCGAACGAGCTTGGTCCCGACCTCGACGGCGATGTTCTCCTGCGCCTCGATCGTGCTCCCGCCGATGTGCGGCGTGAGGATCACGTTCGGCAGTCCCGCCAGCGGTGACTCGAAGGGCGTGTCGTTGTCGCGCGGCTCTTCGGGGAACACATCGACCGCCGCACCGCCGAGGTGGCCGGACTCAATCGCCCTGCGCAACGCGTTCAGATCGACCACGGTGCCGCGAGCGTTGTTGATGAGGTGGGCGCCGGGCTTCATCATGGCCAGTTCGCGTTCGCCGATGAGCTGGCGCGTGTTGGCTGCATCGGGTACATGGAGAGTGACACAGTCCGACTGCGACAGCAGGTCATCAAGCGATTCAACCTTCACTGCGTTGCCAAGCGAAAGCGTGTTCGCGGTGTCGTAGAACAGGACGCGCATGCCCATCGCCTCGGCCAGCACCGAGACCTGCGATCCGATCCGCCCGTAGCCGACGATACCGAGCGTTCGACCGCGCACTTCGTGCGAACCCGATGCGGACTTCTGCCAGCGCCCCGCGTGCAGCGAAGACGAGCGCTCGAACAGACGCCGGTGCAGCGCGATCACCTCGCAGATCACCTTCTCGGCGACCGAGCGGGTGTTCGAGAACGGTGCGTTGAACACCGCGACGCCGGTGGAAGCCGCGGCCTCGAGGTCGACTTGGTTCGTGCCGATGCAGAAGCAGCCGACCGACCAGAGTTTCGGGCAGGCCTCGAAGAACTCGCGCGTCAACTGGGTCTTGGATCGGATGCCGATCATGTGGGCGTCGGCCGCCAGCTCGATGAGTTGCTCACCGCTGGGGGCGCCGGCGTGCGACTCCACGGTAAACCCGGCACCATCGAGCAATTCAACGGCCCGCTGGTGGATGTTCTCGAGCAGCACGACCTTGATCGCGTGCAGCGGGATCGAGGTCTGGGGCGAAAAGAGTTCCTGGGGGGGCATGGTGCGTCCTGCGATGCAAAGGCAGATGAGGCGCACACCTTACCAGAGCCCGGTGGACGCTCACTCCGGCTCGTCGGCACCCTCATCTTCATCGAGCAGCCCGAGCTGGCGGTACTTCTCCAGATACTTCTCGGTCAGGATCTTCTGCTTGTCGGCGAGACTGATCCGGCGACCGTCGATGAAGGCGATCCAGGTCTGCGTGGTCACTTCCATGGGGTTGCCGTCGGTCACGATGAGCGTCGCCGCCTTGCCTTCTTCGATGGAACCGATCCGGTCGGCCACGCCGAGCAGTTCGGCAGCCGAAAGCGTGATCGCCCTGATGCCGGCTTCCGGGTCGAGGCCGTAGGCCACGGCAGTGCCGGCGTTGTGGGCGAGGTTCCGCTCGTGGGCGGTCTCCTCGCCGCTGGCGAGGCACCAGCGCACGCCCGCCGCTTCCAGACGCGACGGCAGGGTGAACGGCTCGTCGTAGAAGTCGTCGCGATCGCCGGGCAGGCGGTGCACGCCGTCGACGATGACGCCAACATCCTTCGCCTTGAGCAGGTCAGCGCACATCGCGGCGTCGCGACCGCCAACGATGATCGCCTTCAGCCCGCGACCGGACGCCCATTCGACCGCGCTCTCGATCTGCTGGACTTCGTTCGCGCGGATGTACACAGGCTTCTCGCCGCGGAGCGCGGGCGCCATCGCGTCGTAGCGGATGTCGGTCGGCACCGAGTCATCGGCGGCTTTCGCGTCGAGGTACGACGCGGCGCTCGTGAAGAACTCGTCGATCTCACGCAGGCGACGCTCGGCCCGCTCGATCTGCTCCTCGCGCGGCGTGGTGACCCACCATGCGCTCGACGGGCGCACGCTCGGCCAGTTCACGACCAGCCCGGCGTCCTGCTCGATCGCGAGGTCCTCCCAGGTCCAGCCGTCCATGCGGATGACCGCGGCGCGACCGGTGATGTTGCCGCCCTGCGGGAGCACGCCGACGGTCATGATGCCGGCTGATCGCGTGACGGGGATGATCGTCGAGTCCGGGTTGACGCTGACGATCGCTCGCGCTTCGGGCGTGAACTCACCAACCTCGGAGTAGTCCAGAGTCGCGCGGACGGAACTGATCTCTGTGAGGCCGATGATGGTGTTCGCGCCGATCAGGCCGGGGTAGATGTGCATGCCCTCGGGCAGCTCGATCACCTCGACGTCTTCGGTCAGCCGCATGCGCTGGAGCATCTCGGCGTCGCCGACCGTCGTGATCACGCCGTCGTCGAACATGACCATGCCGTTCTCGATCGTCCCGTCGGACACGGTGTGCACCGTGCCGACCAGGATGACCGGATGGTCCTGAGGCGGGGCCTTGACGCCGAGGTCCTGCGCGTTGGCGAGTGATGCCGTGGTGGCCACGCACGCCGCGGCGGCGAGGATCTGGCAGGTTGCGAGGAGCTTCTTCATGGTCGCGGGCCTTTCGGGCGCGGGGGGTATTGAGGTCCTGGTC
>Ga0209273_10001498_pt1 | contig 20676 bp, 18 predicted proteins | sample tdAd471_FD_187126 | JGI IMG/M metagenome (GOLD analysis project Ga0209273, IMG submission 187126) | Marine sediment microbial communities from the Atlantic coast under amendment with organic carbon and nitrate - tdAd47.1 (SPAdes)... | ecosystem: Environmental > Aquatic > Marine > Coastal >...
GTCAGTCCATGACCCCAAATGATTCTTCTAATTCACCGTCAACAGTCTCGAAATTAAGAACAGCGTCAAGATGATTAGGTTCCATAAGGCAATCGCAATCCACCAATCTGATAGCGATACCACCTTCTTCTTTGTCTTTTGATACAGGGTTCTCAGGCCAGATGCAGCCCATGCGACCACACAGCACCATTTGTAAGCCCAGTAAGACACGCGACTTTCCTGTACCATTTCTTCCGCCGATAGTTGTAATTCCCGTCGCATTAGGTTTGAAAGATAGGTTGAGGCCCAAGCAATCACGGATTTGTACGTTTTGGATTCGCATTTTATTCTCCTGTTGTATCCAAACCAGCAAATATGAGTGTCGCTGTGACTCTCGAAGTCAACGTCAGCCCATATTGCTCCCATGTAAAAATGCAATATAGGGTTTGGGAAACCATATGTATAGGTGTGTTTAGTCGGAACCCTCGGAGACAGCCACCTGTAATAGCCATAAAGCATCTGCCTCATTATCATCCATGGGTTCGACACCTAACTTCTCCTGGCACGCCTTAATCATATCTTCTTTGCTAGCCCGTCCTGAACCAGTTGCGTGCTTTTTGATGGTTGCGGAATGTACGGAATCTACTTCGATCCCTAACCCAGAGGCGACATATTCGATACAGGTTATGTAACCATGACCGCTGTGGGTTGCTGCACCACCCCGGTTGTGAGGCTGTTCGTACACGATTTTGTCTGTAGGACAGTTCTGTAACATGTCCCGGAGTCGTGCCATAAAAACTAGCCACTTCGTCCCAGGGTGGTCTGTCTTCTTCTTGTTGTATCGCCATACGCCACTAATTCCATTGGTGTGAGCGTAACCACATTTATTGGCGGCATCCAATGCCAGCACATTCATAGCTAATCCTTAGCTAAAGTTCTGCTACTCCCATTTTGTTTGCACAAAACAAGACAGCCTCTATATCGCTGTGGCAGTAATCGATAGCCATAAGCTGATCTTTCTCCCACATTTCAGAAAACTTATCACCCTTGCCTACTGGTGGGCCTCCAAGGAACGCTGATAAATTAGACAGGCTAATAAACGATTGGTAGTCAGCTAGTGACCACAACTTCATCGTGTCTTTGAAGCCTTCGTTCCATCGTCGGTACTGATGGTTGAAGATTGACACTGGGACTCGCACTCCGTGCAGGTAGGATCGTCGAATGAGGAAGGGAAGGTCAAATCCAAAAATGTTGTGACCAACGATACGATGACCACGGCCAAGAGCATGGTCCAATACAGCCCAAGTATGTTCGAGTATTTCATCTTCGTCTCCATAATAATCGTTGTAAGTCCCGTCTCTGCCTATACTTACGAGAAGGACTTCTCCGGTTTGAGCGTCAAGGGCCTGCTTCTGCTGCCACTTTAACTTCTCTTTAATAATCTTCATTTCGATCTTAACGGGGTCTTTCAGATGCCCCGTCTTAACCGTCTTTTCATCAAAGGCTAAGTCTAGCCCGCCAGTTTCAATATCGAGTCCTATGATATTCAAAACGCTTCCTTCCCTTGTACGTGTAGATTCACTGCGGACTTAATTGGTTCGTAGTGAGCGATGATTAAGGCTTCGTCCTTCCAGCCCTTCGCTTCCAATACTTCGTCTATCAATTTTATCCTATCTGCCCACCCTTGGGGGTCTTCTTCTGGAGACTTTTTTCCAGCCTCATTAACGATAGCCTCTACCATTTTTTGTGGATTTGGAATGGCCATTAGAGGATTTTGGGGGGCTGACGCTGAACCCCGTTCGGCGGCAGACACCTTTGAGGACGCGACTCCATCATCATCGACACCTGGGACCATGAACATTCCTTCAATTAAGTAGCGTGCGGTATATGTGCAAGATGAACCCTGTGCCCAGTTATTGCGATTCTCCAGCAATAGGGCCATTTCGGATTCAATGGTTTCCCCAGAGTCAAGATGGTGGATGTTGAGGACTGCATAATCCTCTGGCGTTCCAGGCTGATAGCGTATGTAGACAACAAGCCCATGCTTTTTGAGCGTAGGCTTGATATGGTCCAGCAAGGCACCGAGAGTAGTGTATTTGTGGACTTTGCCACCAAAGGCACGATTCTCTCCGTCTTTTGGTGGGGTGGTAATATCGTTTTGTGCAGCATTCAATGCAGAGAATACTGTTTCGTGCTTCTTAGCGGGCATGGGTTGCTCCTTTATTGTTTCCAGTCAGGCTTGTAAATAAGACCTTCAACCCTTGTTATTCTCCGGTCTTTCTGTTCGTGCAGATTATTGTTTAATGCCTTCAGTGCTTTTACTTCGCTGGACAATTCTGAAAATTTACCAGCGTCTACTCGCTCTCTGACATTATCCTCTGCAAACTGCTCCCTGTCTCTTGCTTGTTCTTTTATTAGGTATTCAATAGCAATTCGAGTAGGCTCTGTTCCCAGCCAGCCAATTGCCATCAATATAGTAACCAAAACGCTCGTAAAAGCAATCATGTTTGCGTAAGGCGGCTTCTGCGTTCGCAAAGCTGCAATATCGTCGTTTTGGCGGTCTAACTTTCTATCTAATTTTTCGACACTGGAAATCAGTGTACTCAACACTTGTTCGTGCTGAGCCTGTGTTCTTTCCGACGATAATAGGCGTTCTTCGTATTCGGAAGACGACATGGTACTCATTCTCCAAGAGTGCCCCCTTTCTTGCTTGACGCAAGACCCTTTTCAATGAGAGCCTCTCCGAGAGTGCGATCTTCGCTTATAAATACATGGGCTAGCACGCGATCAAAAGTTAAGTGTTCAAATGGGTGTAACGTGCCATTGAACGGTATGTAAAGAGCCAGATCGACAGGATTGGCTCGCTGTAATAGCTTGTCTGCGACAGCAGTAGCTTTTGCCCCATCTTTGGTATTCTTGGGTGGACACCAGCAGTCGAGCAATCGTACAGCAAAGATGAACCCTGAGTGTGCCATCTTGACTTCGATGGTGTCTCCGTCTCTGACGCGAGAGTAGATGACGGGAATTGTAATACCAAATGGTGGGCGTTTCATGGGTTTTCTCTTTTGCTTCAAAAGGCTGCGACGGGAATCGAACCCACTTCTACCGGATTGAAAGCCGGTGGCATATCCTAACATGCTCCGCAGCCCTGGCTTTATTTCTCAAGCCAGCCGATGACCGCCTGTTCCGCAGTCTTGTACGGCATCATTCCTTTGAACTGACCATATTTGCTGGCCAGTGAAATAATCCTATTAACGTCAGGGTAGGATTTTGCGTCTCTCTCTGCGACACGGTAAGGTGTCCCTTTTAGGAACGCATAAGCCAGCAGGGTTGATCTTGCCTCGCTTCGGAGTGGACCGATGCGGTGCTGTTGCAACTGAGTACGTCCACAGTCCCAACTTTGCCCCTTTAGCTTTCCTTCCTCTCTCCTGATAATCCTCGCTTCAGCAGCCAAATGCTTGGCCTTAATCCTCATTTTTTGTCGCCCAAAAGTGGCGAACTGGTCTTCCTTCTTGCATTCACGTAAACCGCATAGCGACTCCTTTATCGTGTCTACTATAGTCATAATATGCTCCACAAGCATTTAGTACGGATATCCCAATTGACGGGCTGGGATGTAACCCGGATGCGGCGAGTACACTCGACCGCCATAATGATACCGCTGGTAGTGGAACCCATACGGTCGAAATACACCCCAGCCACGATGCCTTAAAGGCACCCAGGCATTAGGGTAGTAAATGTCGTAAGGTTGCATTGTTCCAGTGACAGGTGTTGGCGCAAGGCTAGAGGAAATGAAGTCATCGGTAAAGTCTCGCTCCTGACTCATTGCCCCTGAACTGAGCAAAAGCATGAAGCTGAGGACGACTGCCGCGATCATCAGAAAAGTTTCAAATTTCATCGTTCTCTCCAATCGTTTTGATAGTTTCCACCGCTTCCTTTATGTTCTCAACAGTGCCCTTCCATGGGTGCTTAATCGCTTCCAGGTGAGCCTCCGACATTTCACGCGAAGACTCAAGGCTGTCTTTTATGAGAGCATTTTGCTCGGCTAGTGCTGCTCTAAGTATTTCTTCCATTAGTCCGGTAAGTGCCAATTTCCATCCTCAAGATATTGGTAGATACTACCGTTTCTCTCCGATGTTGGTGGCGGTAAAGGTTGTTCGTCGATTTTACCAAGGAAGTAGGCTAGCCAAGGCAGGACTGTGGCCCCTGCTGCTCCCAATAACCACGGTAGTACCTTGTTCATAAATTGTCCACCCCCACCAGAGAGTGGTACTTCTACAGTTTCTCCAGGTTTTATGATGATTGGTTCGGCGTCTTTGCCATCTTTTCCATCTTTTCCTGGCGGTCCTGGGATTGGTGGCGGGTCTTCGGTAACAACCCCCTCTGTTGGGTGTCCATGCCGTATCGAAGCATTACGCAAAAACCAATTTAATAGGGCAGTCTTCTTAGTCATTCCGTCACCGCTAATTGAAAATCCGAGGGTATATTGCCCTCAATTTCTTTAATAGCCGCTATAGCAGCGTGTTGTGCAACAATTCTGTCGCCTACGTCCACCAAGCGATCCAAGTCATCAAAACGACGCTTGGACTGCTTAGTGGAAGCATAGTCGATCAGATCAATCAGTTCACGTTCTTCTTCGGTACTCACTCTTTTGCTCCGTTATGAGGAAGAAAAAGAACTACGATCCCAAACCAGATGGGGAACGCGAGGCAGTTTGGAGAGCAGCAATAACCGCTGGGTCATCGCTGTTGCTACCTTGTGCCTGAATGATTACGCCTTGGATCACACCCAAACCTTGGGTAAGGTTCAGCGAGGCCGCAGCAGTCTGGTCGGACGAACTTTGGGCACCCTTAACAATGAGCGCTTTCAAAGCATCCGAAACTTCAGGGTCTAGTGCCATCTTATAGTCTCCTATTTCTGTGGCAAAGGGGCGTTGCCCCGTGAAATTGACGCTAGGGCATTCTCGACTTCATATGAGCCTCTGAAGGCACCCAACGGTACACCGCTTTGATACGCCACCATTTGTGGCATCTGGCCAACCGGGAAGTCCGGTGGCGGTACGACCTTTATCTGAGAGTACGCTTCCGCAGCGCTCTCATAGTAGTCTCCAATTCGCCTCCAATAGTCGGCTTCTTGGTCAGCTACAACGCGATAGTAGACCACCCCCTCTCTTGGCTCCTGTTCATCGTTATCCTCCAGTCGGATTTCAATGTTGGTGAGTCTTTCGTCGAGAGACGCTAAGACTAGATTGGCGATAGTTTCCGGGTCAGCGTTGCTACCATCCTTTCCATCTTTGCCGGGGGGTCCGGGATCACCCTTCGGGCCAGCAGGCCCAGGCGTCCCTGGCTTCTGTTTCAATGCTTTCACGTCCGCTTCTAACTGGGCTAAACGTACCTTGCAGTTGCAGGACGGGGTTGCTTGTCGCGGCTGTTTTGGCTTGGGGGCAGGCACCATAACGGCAGGCTTTCTGTCTAATGGCTGATAATAGGGCACTGCTGTTCCACGGGAGGGCTGGGTGGAGGGAACTGAACGCCATCCGTTGGCGGAACCCCCATAACCATTGTAGCACTGCCCATTGTAACATTGTGTTCGCCTAACTATTGCTGCCTGCTTTGTAACGTAATCTTGACTTAACCATTCCTCGCAAAATTCCATCGCAATCTGATGGTCTGCGGCCCACGTTCCTTGGTCGTTATTGCCCCAAAGAACGCTAATCATTTCCCCGTTTTCATTAAATACTGGCCCACCTGAATCCCCGCCGTGTACGTTTGCATCGATAACCATGTACTTCATGGTGCCCGATTGGTTTTCGCCGTTTAGATAATGGGCACCACGCATAAATCGCAGCCCACGGTCGCCACCGTGACCGCCCACGATATATGTCTTTGTTGGACAGCCCATGGGAACTGGTTTAATGCCTTTAGGCCGGGAAATTTCTAGCAAAGCAAGGTCTTTTTCCCTGTTAAACTTGAGGACGTTGGCATGATGGATGCCAGTAGAGAAGGTCACTGTAATTTCCTGAACCTGCCTGCCGTTATCCCATAAATGGGCGCACGTATAGACTAGACCTTTGCTCTCTTTGACGCCTATGAGAGTACCAGAACCAACACCGGCCCCCCCTTCGGGATACCATACATGGATTTTAGGCACTGCGTTAAATGGGTGAACAGGCTCTTGGGCTACTGCATAAGAAAACAGTAGAAGAAACGATATTAGCGTCCGTGCTATCATTTTTTTGCCTTTAATCTGGCGTTACGCTTCCAGGCAATCCATCCGAATGCCCTGAGAGCAGAATAATGCAAGTGGCGACGAATCCATCCTACTCCGTCTTCCTTTAGCATTATCATATATACTACATCTGCGGTATATCGGTCGTACTCCTGATTTCGGTAATTCCAATCGTGGAATAGTGCTGCCCTCTGGTGTCGTCCCAGCGGGTCGCGTACCCAAATTGTCAGGATCGCTACCGCTATCATAACATGCGGTAGCCACGCACACAAGTAGCTTGCTGGCCATAATGCTAGTAAGTACCAATGTAAATGTTTGGGGTGGGTTGTAAGGTCCGTTTTGAAGTCCTGGGGGACTGCCATTCTGACAAGACCATCGTCGTAGCGATGCTCCCTCAAAGTGAACCACGGTGTAAACTTCTTGTCGTATGTATCAAACCCTAGCATCATTGCCAGGGGAAAAAATCGGGGGTCTTCGCCCATCCTTGGCCTCCCTGCCGCGACTGACCCCCAATTCTCGCACGGAATCAGTCTTTGTCAACTGTTTCTTTCTCAGCCAGCAAACCCCGTAAAAGTACGGCATAATTGATGATATCCATGCAGATATCCTCAACTGGCTCAGATTTCACCTGCAATTCGCCCATCGAATCAAATGATCTGGCCCGCTGTAATTTATCCATCATCCTCATAAGTATCCCCTGAACGGGGGATACGCCCACAGCCTCGGAGGCTCGGAAATTAGCGAAGGGATCGCCCGAACCACAGGTGTAGTCTGAATTCTTGGCCTCCATGATAGCCTTGGCCTTGATCGTCAGCCGGTCATGGGTGTCCATGAGTGTCGTGATTGGGGACGGGGTGGGGGAAAGTTCCGCTGCATCCTTGCAGCAGCTAGTTCCCCCGGTGTCTTCCTTGATCGCCCCGTCACATTTTTCGTTCGCAAAGATATCCTGAACCATTTTTTTAAGTCTCCGGTTGTTGGTTGTTTTTTTTATAAAGTGGTCTTCTAATTCGCCTACGGTATGGAAAACTGGTACTCCGACGTTCTCTGCGTGAGCCACTTCTTCATCGGCACCTTTAGATTCCCCAGGGAGTCTAAGAACGGCGTCTGCCACTTCAACCCACGGTAAGTCTGTTTCAATCCATACATTGTGCGTGAAATCTTTTTCCCATGCAAACGGTAGTGTGATACTTTGCATTGGATTGAGGGGGGCGAATCCGCTGAGCATAAGAAGTCGCTGCGCTTCGTTCGCTTGGTAAAAATGACTGTTACGGTTGCCAATTGTAATAGGCCCGCTGATGTACACTTTTGGTCGATTACAACGTGTCGTTGCCATACAAAATGCTCCATAATGAATAAGCTAACGCAAGCCAAAGTATTATTTCAGTTCCAATTCCGAGCATGGCCGTAAATCCGACTGCGGCACGAAGTAAGCCTCCCTGCCTTGCTCGCCATTTGGTTTCCACAGATACTTCTTCTGCTTCGCATCTTGCGACATCATCCAACCTACAAGTGTGTAGTTTAACTTGACGCCAATGACGAGAATACATTTAAGGTCATCTGGTGTGTGCTTCTGAACGATCAGTTTTCCGTCAGGGTATTTGGTGCATTTTACTTCAATGTCGTCTCCAACATCAGGTTCACCGTGGACGCCCTTGCCTTTCCACGGGTATCCTAATGCCTTGCTAACCGCCCTCTCTGCGACCGAACCTTGCTTCATTCGCCTTTCCCGCCAGTCTTTCGGCGGATTATTTTGACATGTTATATTTTTCTTTATGTTTTCTTCGTACCTAAGCGACCCAATTTGCTCGGCTTGGTAATGCTCTTTTGGCGTTAGGGATACCTTTATGCCCGATTCTACAACAAAAAATGGGGTTACTTTTCCGTGTATGGAATCAAGTCTCATGCCCGACTCCTGTGGTAAGGTTCACCGGGACCACATTGCATTGACTCGAAGTAAGGGTGCCCGTCGATAACCACTCCACACCCGAGGACTGGTCGTATTGGAAAGTCTTTGGCGTATTCAAAGGCGTAAGCGTTGATGTCGATTCCACAGCCGACATTGAGTCCAAATATACGGTTGTCGTCATTGGTGTGCCAAGTAACGCCAGCGTAGCAGTGGGTATGCCCCTGAACCACACTTTTCCTGCGGTTGACCGCTTGATTAAGGGCAGCGTTTTTGCCGCTGGTATTAGTTCCGTGTTGATAACGTATCCCGTCGAAGACATGATGAAGTTTCCACTCCCAACTAGGCGTCCCCCATACGTCTTTGTAATCTTTGAGGAAAAAGTCTGGTAAACCTTCTCGCCTCGCCCGCCTAAAATGCAGAGCGTCGTGGTTCCCGATGGATACGGTTGCTTTTGGGAAGGACTTGTGCCAGATTGCGACATTTGCTTTCGCCTTGAAAAGTTCAGACTTCGCACCAATGTTTTCGGCAGAAGACTCATGGAATGATATGTCGTGATTATCGACGATATCGCCGATCATGTGTACATGGTTTACGTCCCACTGATCGAAAATGTCCTCGCAAAAGCGACGGTACATAGGGTGGGAAAATGGTTCATGAATGTCGCCTACAATGCCTATACGCATACTCTCTCCTCCGTGGTGAACAAGCGTTTAGTATATGATACCGAATTCCTTCGCTAGTGCAACATTTATTCATCGTTTGCAGAGTATTTTCCCTCTGCTGGATTCCAAGTTGCTAGCGATAGGTGGATCGGAAACATATCTGTTAGTGTAACCTTGTTCACCCCCACGCCGAAGGGGCGTAATGCTTTTCTTAGAGTCTCCGTAAGTTCGTCGTGGACTGCGGCTCTATTGTGGGTTAGGTGGCTGTAGCTGTTGGTGGTGACTACTTCCGCTATAGCAGACAGGGCTATATCCCTGATTGTATCCTCGCCATCGTAGGTTTCTGTGAGGAAGGCGATAGTGTTGTTGATCTTGTAGATGACGATTCCTGCGACACCTATGATTTGCTTGTCTATCGTGCAAAGCGTTTGGCTGTCTAGGTTTACGGTTTGACGAACAGTAGGGTAGAGGACAATTTCAGTAACGATTGGCCAATAGATACGGAGTCCAGGGAGTACGGGAAGTGCCTCTTTCCCGTTCCTGAACCGCACCCCCGCATGGGTTTTACGGACGATAATGAGCCTAGGGAGTAGGCTAAAGAGGAATTCGATGACTCTGCCCAGCCACCCGAACGCAGCGTCCATATGTTGCTCCTATTTTTTACGGCCAATAGACTTCTTTCGGTCAATCTTGCGGTGAATATCTTCCTCATACGCCGCAGCTTTTGCAGCGTATTCATCAGCTATTTTGTCGAACACCGCTAATCTAGCACTGCCAGCGGCGGTCTTTGTAAGCCTAATCCTGTCGCCTTCTCCCAGTCTGTAAGGAACGTAATGTCCGGTGTAAATTTGCTTTGCCAGCTTATTTGAACCACCGTATCCAGTCTCAAAATCATATTTCAGGTTCCTGAAGGCCTCTGATTCGTTAATTTGCTTGGCAGTAGGTGTGAATGTTCTTTTTCCGCCGATAGTTTTACGGTCCCAGGTGGTAAAGTCTGGATGTTCCATGAGCATGGCGGTGTCGCGGGTGAACCTGTGGGCACGCTTGAAAGCCTCAAATCGGACTTCTGCGGCCCCTCTGATTCTATCCTCTATTGTGTCATACCCTAGGCCTCCCCCTGGCGTAGCCCCGTCTGAAGGCATAGCAAGCGGGTTTTCCTGATTTATGGTCCACCCACGCATTGCAGTGTTGGCCTCAGACATTAGTCGAGCAAAACCCCTGTTTTTGAAGTGTTCTTCGGTTCTGTGATCGACTTTTCCAGGTCTCCAGCCAATAAAGTAGGAGAGGAAGTCTGTGATGGTTGTTGGTCGGCTGCGGAGGACAGATAGCTTGGGAAGGTTAGGTTCTCCTTCACGCTTCCAGGTGTCCAGAATTCCGTTGATTCGCTGGTATAGCGATGGAATGGTGCGGGGAAGGTTGTGTCGTCCAACATATTGCACAACATCCAAGAACTTTTTCGTGAATGGTTGTCCGGGTCGAGTCACAAAACTGCCGTAAGTGGTCTTGTTTCTCAGGATGGACATGAGAACGTCGGCCTGAATGTCTGGATTACTGTAGGGGTCCATGAATTCAGCAAGACCGTCCAGCCCCGTCTGAACAACACCCTTGTCTTTGTTTATGGCTCCACGCATGATGGCGTTGAACGAGTCGGTAAACAGAGAGTGGGGGTCGGTAAACGCGAAGTCCACATCGGTCCCGGTTCCCGTTTTGGGGTCGTATGTACCATGGAGAACGGTGTTGTTTTCAGCCCACCAAGGGCGGCGCTGTGCGAACGCTTCTTCCCGCCTTTGCTTCGGCGTGAGGCCCGTTAGCAGGTCTTTCTCTGCTAAAACACCAAACGGAAGTTCATAGCCACCAAATCCACTGACCATATTCCAAGTGCCAGCCGCCATGGGCATCAACCCAATCATTAGTGTTCGTAGCGCTATCTTCTGTAGACCAAGAGCGTACAAGACCTTCGCAGCTTCGTCGTCAGGGTCGGCGTGCAGTCTGCGTCGTGCTTCCTTGATTTCTTCAAGACCTATTCTGTAGCTATTCCAGGTTGTGCGGACCATTTCTTCCGAGAAGGTGGCGAAGGGTCCAAACGGTACGTTCGTGGACCACCAGCGAACCCACTGCGGGGCACGGTGATAGGTAGGGTCAAGGTCAGATAGCTTGTCGGCAACGAAGGTGTCTAAGTCACGCCGGTTCAAGTGTGGCATAGCTGGAGCATACTGCTCTAACATGGCCTCGAACAAAGCGATTCTACGAATCGCGTCCATAGCGGCATAAACTTTTACCGAGGCATTGAAATACGCTTTGCCCGCCTTTTTAGTACCCTCCCAGGCGATGTTGTTCTTGCGGGCAATTTTCTCAAAACCCTTCGGGGTGTAGTTCTTCATAAAATCTGTAGACATCCAGCCATACTCTTGGGCGTATTTAACAGCTAGCTGCATTTCATCGCTGTGCAGAGAGTGGATGACATTCAATTTCTTGTAGCGAAGAACGTCGTTGCGAAGAATGTCGTCTTGAGTGTTAAAGGCGTCATTCCACATAACCTTCATTCCATGCGTAACATGTGCGGAAAAGTTCGTCTTAGAAATACCCAAGGGGAAGGATGTGGCACCCGCCATCAGGAGTCCACCATAGAAGTTACGCATGGTGGACTCAATAGAACCGGCAGTTGCGGCGAATTTAGACCACATACTCATGGTGCGAAGAAGGTTTGCTGCACGCCCCATAGGGTCTGTGTCGTAGATTTGGTCTAAGGCGGTAGCAATTTCCTCAGACATTACCAAGTCGCCCTGTTTCTTAAATATCTTTACGAAGTCAGGATGCTTGGGACGTGCGACATGATCTTTAGGAACACCATCTTCTTCGCCATTTGGACCAAGTTTACTGATCCACCCATTCTTTAGACCAGCGTCTCGGATGCCACGAATCATGTCGTAGTTCGCTACGAGAGAAGCCATATGCCTAATGGAGTCTTGGTAATTGGAAAATATATTCTTATCTTCTCCCATGAGGACACGGAATGCTTCTTTAAGCTCCTTGCGTCTTTCAAGGATTTTCTGGTATTCACGGGAATGTCGTATTGATGAATGGTCTGTCTTGATGTAGTTGTCCAGACGACGACGAGCCCGACGCTGCCATGCTGCCGTGTCTGAAAGGTCAGGAACCACAAGCATTTTCTTAAAATCTTCAGGCCCATATTTAGGCTCCTTGCCCTTATCCTCGCGTTTTTTGTTGGCTTTTCGCTTTTTCTGGTTGGCGATACTACGCTTGACATTCTGGTCGTTCATCATGTCCTGCATTTCCCGAATCCAAGGATCGAGAATTTCAGGAGTATTAACGGCGTGGTCAATCCAGTTATGTTGGTCAGTAAAAATCTTGTAGGTGCGTGTAGTATAAATACCCATGAGAAGACCCGTATTCGGGTCGGTCATGCCGGTGTCATCAATACCACCGTCGCGGTTAAGTTCGATAGCCACCTTAACCCCAGTACCTTCTAATTCAGGAAGGTCAGCGATAGCTGTAGATAGATTATCAAGGTGCTGGCGAATCTTGAAAATAGGCTCTGCGAGAGCAGGATGCTCGTTTGCCAAGGCGTTAAACGACTCACCGTTGTTTAGGGCGGCGTGCATTTCCTTGGCGTGTTCTTTATAGCCCTTCTTGCCCCATACATCAATTGCAGCTAATTCAAGATCGTGTACCAATTGCTCGACACGCTTCATCTGCGAAGAAATGAAACCGGACTTTTCTTCCTGGGCAACCTGCATTTCCTTGTTGCCCATTCCGAGAGAAGTCATGTACTTCTTCCAGAAGTTGCGGCGCTCTCTCCAGCGACGACGGTCGTGTGGGGTTGCGTTTTTATTTAAGTCCTCGAACATCTTATTGGGGTTGTAGTCAGCCAAGTCAGCCATAGGAACCATAACATCAGGTTCAGTGGGGTCGTTATTGGAAAATTCAGCACCTTTGACGGGTTTGATACCTAGGGCGTCACCTATCATTTCAAACTTAGTGCGATCACCAAAGATAGTCTTGGTTCCAGCAGCAGCTTCTTTTGCTAGCCTCTGAATGGCCTTCTTGAACTGTGCGGGTTGACCAGCTTTACGCAAAATGAATTCTGCCATCATGCGGCCTGCTGGAGACAGTTCGCCATCAATAGCGTCATCGATAAGCTGCTCTTGGTCGAAGCGGGTTTTTAAGTCCCCCACGCCCTTAATCGATTCCTGGTTACGCTGGAGGAACGCAAACGCCTCACTTAATTCCTCCGTTAAACCATACCCCTTTTGATATAAGGACGTGAGGGCTGTGACCGAATTCGCTAGGGACTTGCCCCAGTTCTTTCTCCCCTCCATCTGTGCGATACCCTGGATCAGTTGCCGTGGCATCCCCAAGTGCATCATAAGTGCATACTTTAGAACTTCCTCGCCCGCAGCAGTTAAGTTTCCACTGTCTTCATGGAAGTACCGCTTCTTGAAGTGCCCAGGAAGGGCCAGTTCTAGCTTCTTTCTGAATTCCTTGGCTGAATCGCTCTTGCCGCCTATCGCCTGCGAGAATGAGTCGGACTCCCCTGGGTCCACAGAGTCCAGAATGTCCTTGGAAATGTACCCATGCAGGTTAGATGCTTCTTCAAATACTCCCCCTTCGTGCGTTGTAGGTATATTGCCACCCACAGCCCATTTCTTCGCCTTGTCACTCGTCGGTTCCCAACTTTCGTCTGTAATGAGTCTAATAAGAACGGGCTTTTTAACCTTATCGAAGTTCTCAATTCCGAAGGTTGGTGCCAGTTCTTTCAGTCGCTTCTTATACCAATCAGGCTTGTACTTGTTCTTGCCACTGTAGATGGCCTGGATAACCATGGACCGACCGTTGCCATTGATGACATCGCTGTTCTTGTATGCAGCGGGTGGGCCACTATCGGCGGCAGGGTGGGTGTTGAGGAAGTAATCGGCCTTTTCTGCTTCGATATGGTCGATTAGCTCGTGGACCTTCTCGGAATTAGGTTCATAGGCACGGGGGTTCTCGGCGTCTCTTTCGTTGGGTGGTACGCTTAGAACGTCGGCGTCAGTGAAGTCGTGAGAAGGGGTGAGCCAGTCTGCCTCTACAACAGCGTAGTGGGCGGGGACAGGTTCACCGTCAGTGTCGATGGAAGTTTCGTTGCCCAGGATGGCACCCTTGGGTACATCTTCAGGCGTTTCTTTCCCCTCAGGCTCAGGCGATTCTTCCTCCCCTTCCTCCATCAGTTCTTCCAAGTTATCGACGATTTTGAATTCGGCAATGTCTCGGACAGATTTACGATCCGCACCCTTCACCACTGCGTCCATAGAACGCATTTTCGTTCCCACGTATTTAGCAATCCACTTTTCAAATGGGCTGTTGGTAGCGAACAGCCAGTCGATTTCTACGGGGTGAACGAGTCCTTGTCGGGGAAGGCGACCTGCTGCCTGATCCACTTTAGTAGCGGACCATGGCAAGGCGATAACCATTTGGGTGCGGTTCGGCATGTCACCAGTAGTGTCATGCAGTGATAATCCAGTGCCACCCATATCGATGGTGGCGATCATAACTTTGGTTTCGTTGTCTTTCCACTTGGCTAGGTCGTCACTAGCCTTCTTGTTGCGTCCAGTGTATTCCGAGAAGTCTTCGTCTTTAAGACCAGTCTCGCCCTTTACGGCTTGAATGTACTTATCAACCACCGATGGAAGTTGCTTGTCGATCTTCCTTTTACCCATGACGGTCGCCAAGGTGTCGATGAATGGGGCGAATGGGGCAGTTGGAATTTCGCCGCCGTTTTTAGCGGCATATGCCACTTCTTTGTACCATATGGCCATTTGCCGGTTGATTTCACGGGGCGGATACTCCTTCTCTCGCTCTTTCTTGTTTATTTCAGCCTGCTCTTGAGAACTGCCTACAGGGTTTTGAGAACGCATTTCCTGCTGTTCGTCCAGCCAGTCCTCGGAGTGGCGGAACCAACCAACACGCTTAGAGGCGTGGGTGTTCACAAACGCCACCACCTGCTTGCCAGCCCGTATTTGCTGTCCAGTACGCTTGGCAGCAGCTTCTACTTTAGCATCTTCCAAGAGCCGACGCTGCATCCCCTTTCTGTGGCCTTCCATAGCCCAGGCATTTTCTTCGTCCAGCTTGGCTGCTTCGTCGTAGGCATCCATGACTTCTGTGTAGAAGCCCAGGTCGTCTTCGCTGATTTCCATGGAGGCGAAGTTAGAAGTTACCATCCCAGGCTGTAGCTTCATTTCACGGTAGGTGTAGATTCCGTGATTCTTGAGCCACTCGAAGGCTTTCTTCTGGGTGTCCACCTTGGCGTCAGCACGGTCCCACCGAACAATCGGAGTAAGTCCTGCCCCTTCTTTAAGCTGCTTGAAGTAGATTTCAGCACCAAACATGAACGCCCAGGCAGGGAACCCTTTGACCTTCATCGGGACCATCTTCTTGCCGTAAGGGACGGTAGCCTCTAGGTGATCGAAGATACCAGTCTCGCCAATGTACTTAGCTTCAGACACGTTTTCAAAGGGGGTCGCACTGGCGAATACCGTAAAATCAGACTCGCGGTTGAGTCGGGCTACATTCTGCCCCCACTTGGAGGGCTTGGAAGTGTGGATGTTCTTGCCAAGATGGGCTTCATCCAAGAGCAGAACGGCATCCTTCGCGTTGCGAGGGGTGGTAATCATCCCCTGGTAGGTGAAGAATTCAATACGGTCGTCGATGTCATCGGTAAGTTCCCCGGTCTTGGGGTCACGCTTATTGATGACTTCTCGCAGGTCTTTCTTGGTCTTTTTGATTAAGTCCTGGGATTTAGTGACATAGATAATTCGCTTCGGAGTGCGGTGTCGCAATTCATTGATTAAGCCACCGAGAACAAAAGTCTTACCTGTTCCAGCGGCAGAGCCTAACACGTACATCTTGCGATCATCTGTGTAGGCTTCAAGGATTTTACCAATGTCTTCTTTTTGCTCTGTAACAGAGCGTTTAGACATATTGTGGTTTAATCCTTCGTCAATGAAATCGCGGGTTCCTTTCCGTAGGCTTGCAATATAATCTTCGCCAGATCGCGATTCGACATGCTTTCTAGCGTCTCTGGCTCTAAGTCCCTCTCTCTCAGCATGTCGTAGGCGATTTGCTTCAGAGACTTGTCCTTTTCCATAGCCTTGAGCAACCAGTTCACGTCCGATTTTGTATATGGGGTCTTTTGCGTACCACCAACTGCCTTCGCCATCATCTTCTCCTTCTTTGTATAGTGTCTCCTTGTGGGCTATCGTTCCCTTGCCCGACACACGGTAAGGCTTCTCATTTCCTGGCACTTTTTCTATGTTTATATTATTCTTTTCCAAGGCGTTGATGGCGTCAAGTGCCTTTTGCGTGCCGATGGTCTTTCCGGCCTTGGATTTAGGTAAAGAGCGTAAGAATTCCCACGCTTTTTCCATGGTTGGGCCAATTTCCTGTGCGTATTGCTCGCCTAGCGCTCCCTTGGCATATTCAACAAGCCGAACGTAACTGTGATTGCCACCCTTATAAGAGGCGGTGGTAATGTCTGCAACGAGAGCGTTAATACGCTTCTGCTCCTCGCTAAGGTCAGACGCCTCTGCCTCTGGCATATCTGCCATCGGCGGGAAGTCGCCCATCATTTCTTTGGGCATTTCGCCAATGTCGCTCTTTTTGTCGCGGGCCTTGAGGATAGCTGCTAGTTCTGCGGCCCTATCGTCGCGCTCTTGATTTGCTTCCTTCTCTTCCTCGGTGAATTCCTCGACCGGGGTTTCTTCCTTGGGGGCGGCGGTCTCTTGCTTTTTGGCGACTGACTTCTTTTTCTTTTTAGGTTCAGCTTTACCACCACCGTCAAGATGTTCACGCATTGCCTTTTCCATGTCTTCGGCAGACATTTCATCAGCAGTGGCTTTCTTCTTCTGGACACCCTTCTTTTGGGGTTTTGCCTTCCTGCTGATCGGGGCTTCTGACACGCCAGATGAACCTGGGGCAGACCATTTGCCTACTGTTATCCCCATTCCTTCTGCCAATTCTGTCAAGGCAGACATTCGTTCATAATCTATTAGGCCGTACTCTTTGGTGTCCGTAAAGGTAGTCATTCTGCCTTTTTCAAGCTGCTTTTCTATTTGTTCAGTTAGAGTGCCCTTTTTGTCTTTTATATGCTTTGCGTGCCTGTCCTCCAGTTCTTCCGGGGTAAGCTTAGACCCACCAGGAGTGCGGAACAGCATGTCTACAAAGTCGTCGGCTGATTTACGGAAATAGTCGTCGGCGTACTCTTTGTTGGTCTTGTCGGGCCAATCCCGACGTGTTCCAGCGGAAGTGTCAGAAGTGTCAGAAGTGTCAGAAGTGTCAGCCTTAGCTGTTTTTGTGGGTTTTTGCTTGTCAGCCTTCTTCTGGGCACCCTTCTTTTGGGGGGGAGTAAATGGATTGTCAGGGGCTTTCCCGTCAAGCATTTGATTAGATAGATGCTCGTCGATCTTGGGGTAAGTCTCGGTCATCCCCTTTGCACGATCTTCCTTCCAAGCACTAATTTCCTTAATCATGGAATTGTACTTGCTGTACTGGGGATCGTTGGAATCCATGCCCTCTGCGATATGCTTCAAGCGGGCCAGTTCATAATCGGCCATCTTGAGTAATTCATCTGGGTCTTCATCCGGCTGGGAAGGTGCAGTTACCTTCTGCTTATTGGGAGTGGCCTTGGATTTTGGTGATTCCTTCTTCTTGAAGCCCTTCTTGAGTCGTTTGCCAGATAGGATTTCTTGCTCTAGCTTATGTCGTTGGGATCGTTCAGAAGCATCGGCCCGACGCTGTGCCCCATAGCCAACAAAGCTAATTAGCTTGTCGATAATATCTGTGACCTTACCGATGATTTTTTTGTAGGGCGTGTTGCGGACCTGAGAATCGTGCCGTTTAGCGAAGTTCTCGTCCATTTGGTGGTGGTCGTCTTCTTCGGCCTGCTTGCCTTTCTCGGTGCCACGGTCAAGGATTTCTAGTTCTTCATTGGTGATTAAGCCAGAAGCACGCATGAAGTGGAGCAATTCATGGCGTAAGGTCTTAATGCCCTGGCGACGGTTGTTAGGGTCAAGAAGGTTGTTTTTAACGGCGATCAAGCTGCCTTCTTTTAGTTCGTAAATATGATCACTGTCTTCAACTTGATTAGGGTCCAGCCTTCTTTTCTTGGCACCTAGCACCTTTTTCTTGTTGTTGGTTTGCTGGATAACAATGGTGCTTCCTTGCGGAAGATGAACGCCTCGACTCCCATGCCCTAGTTTGTAGATTTCAGCATCGGTCATGTTTTCCACATCGTGACCGTGGGCAGCAAGGGCACGTTTCAATTCATCCTTATTGGCGAACCCAATGGAGTCGGTCTTTACGAAGTGTAGTTGTTTTTCACCGGCCTCAACCAACCACCCCATACCCGTTCGATGGACCTTGAAGCTGCCTTTCGGCATAGCACTTGCAAACATGGACTCGACGTATGCGGTTTCTTCTCTCTGTTCTGGAGTCTCTTGTTCTGCGTCAATAAGTTCAGCAGGGGTGTTTTTAACCTTCTCTCTGATTGCGTCATAATCATCATTCCAGCCTTCGGGAACTTTGGCGTAGTCCTTGGGGACGATAGTCTCCAGGTCTTCTTCTTTGAAGTCTTCTAGTTTGTCAATATCAGAGGCTTGATATTGGCCAAAACCTTGCGGGGGTTTTTCAAATGGACCAGCATCTTCATGGGTAGGTACAGGATCACGCTTAGGGTCAGGGTACTGTGCTTCCTCTGGGCGGTCTTTCCAAGGAGTCTCCGGGGTGAGGGTGGGGGCCGGGGAGCTGGGAGCAGGCTGTTCCTCTAGCTTGGTGCCAACCCCACGCCTTACCCTCGCTTGATGTTCATCGAGTCGTTCACGAATGTAATTCTCAGGGTTCTGGCGAATAGACTCAACACGCATATCGCGGGCAAAATCCTCAATAGGCATCTTGCCCTGGAGGGCTCGCCAAGCGTTGATGATGTTTTCGTTTTCGGCTTTAGGGACATTGCCCATTTCATTCAGCAGGTCTACGAAGGAATTCTTCTCCGCTATTTCCTGCTCCTTGGTCATAGCGGCATCAACCTGCTGGTTGGTTCCCTCTATAGCCTTTTGGCGAGTATAGGCTTCCTCAGCCTGTTCTATGATTGCCTCTCGCTTTAATATGTCGGCCTGTGCATTGCGAATTCTCTCCTCATACACTTCGAGGATATCGGCACGCTCTTGCGTGTTGGCGTCTTCCTCTGCCTTTTCACGCCACATTTGGGCTTCTTGAACTTCTTTGACATATTTAGCGTCAGCCTCCTCGATGGCACGCTCACGCCAAGTGTTTGATTCCTCCGACTTCACCTGGGCGTCTTTTACGTCTTTGATGCCTTGTCGCTCTGATTCCGTAGAGTCGGCAAGTTTAGAAGTAAGTTCTTGGACTTCATCTTCGCTAGGTATTTCTTCCTTGCCATACTGATCCTCTGCCACCGCAGCTTGGTATGCCTCTGCCGCATCCTCATAGGCTTTACGTGCTTGGTTGGTAGGATGCTCCGCAGATTCGCCAACGCCACTTCCATAGCTATCCCTATAGTGTTGGAACCGTTCGGCCTCTGCCTGCATCTTCTCGTTAAGAGCAGTGGCACGGGTGGTATCAACTGCTTGGCCAGTCTCCTTGAAGTTACGGTCTTCTTCAGTTTCTAGACTAAGTTTCTCACGGGCTTTTTCCATGCCAGCCTTGATCCCAGGCCCAGCAGAGAGTCCAGCACGCAAGCCAGCAGGGCCACCAAAGGCGGCTAGTTCAGCAGAGGACTGCCATGCGGCATCTTTGAAGTTGCCGTTGTAAATGTCGCCCAGGATGCCAGCGTCTTCGCTCATGCCCATGGCGTAGCGTGCGATTTCACCCGCACGTTCTTCCATCCATTCCTCGCCCATTGAGTCAAAGCCAGCCTTGGTGAACCCTTCGCGGACAGCCTTCTTCCAGCCTTCCATGGTTCCTTCGGCTACGAGACGGTTGATGGTGCCGGTGGGAATGCCAATCTTATTCATGGCCCACACGGCGGGTTTGCTAGCTGTTCTAGTGACTCCACCTACCGCCTTGCCCAAGAATGGGCCGATGTTTTCAGAAGCCAGTTCTACGGCTGTTTCAGCATACCCTCTAACCGCTGCTTCGCCAACGGGAGTGGGGGTGAAGCGATCAATGGCGTCTTTGTCGCCTGCCAGCATTGCACCAGCCTCTATCCCCTCCATGCGAATGTTCTGGGTATTGGCGGCTACTGCGGTAGGAGTAATAGCAGCCTGCATCATACCGCGACCAGCGGCTTCTCCAATCTTGCCAGCACTCCAAGCTGCTCCCCGGACGCCCATCTTAGCGCCTTCTTTGAGGCCCATCTTAGCGCCTTTGGTAGCGGCAAATTTAGCAGCCATCTTAGCAGCCATCTGCTTGGCGGCTTGTTTGGCACCTTCGCTGACGACTTTGCCGCCGATAGTCTTGGCACCACCGCCAATGGCATTAACCCCGCCACCTGTAAATACAAATTCAAGCATATATTTTGGCATGTGGGAGGCAATGTTGCCCGCAAAACCAGCCCATCCCGCAAGACCACCCTTGCTATCACTCTCCTCAGCGTCGTGCATTTGCTTTAGGTATGTTGCGGCTTGCCGGTAGTCCTTCTCGCTGCCATGACCGGCTTGGATTCTCATAAAGGATTCTTCGGCACCTTGCGTGGTAATGAAATTGGCCAAATCACCCACAAACGGCAAACGCTCTACAAGATACTTATCCCAGCCTTCCGCAAGTTCTTCTTTGTTTTGGGCACCCTTGATCCACTTCTCGAATTGGCTGTCCTGTTCTCTGGCTGTATCTTCACTAATGCCTATCTTACGTTGTTGCAACTGTAGTTCAACGAGAGCCGCACTCTTT
>Ga0209273_10001500_pt1 | contig 20655 bp, 10 predicted proteins | sample tdAd471_FD_187126 | JGI IMG/M metagenome (GOLD analysis project Ga0209273, IMG submission 187126) | Marine sediment microbial communities from the Atlantic coast under amendment with organic carbon and nitrate - tdAd47.1 (SPAdes)... | ecosystem: Environmental > Aquatic > Marine > Coastal >...
ACAAATCGATTTCGGCTAAGTGGGTTCTAAAAATCACTATGGCTACTCTGATCCAGAAAACCCCATTTACAGTGGTAGAAGATAAGAATATTCGCCCATCTTTTTGAATGGCGTGAATAAGTTTCTTATTAAACGCATTGGCTTCTTCCTCTTCAGGAAGGTATCTAAACATGGCGACAGAAAGCTCGGGTTCTGGTCCAAGTTCGTATCCTTCGAGTTGTTTTACTTCATGATAAAAATAGCGCGTTAGGTACAATTTCTCTTCCAGGGAAGCCCGAAAGGGTTTTAAACCGAACAGCTTTAAAGGTAACCATAGGCGCATCCCTCGAAAATGTTTGGTCAGTTCTGGTGATACATCCGCCGGTGAAATCTCCTCATTGGCTCCAATAGTATCCTGCATATAATCCGCCAGGTAGTGATGCACTTTTAATACTTTTTCTTTGTTTTTTATGAGAACCGTACCCGTACCGAAGGGCAGAAAGAGCGTCTTATGTGGATCGAGGGTGATAGAGTCCGCTTGTTCAATGCCCTTAAACTTTGCATGCAATTCGGGTACGAGTTTAAAGAATCCACCATAGGCTGCATCGACATGAAACCAGAGTTTATGTGCTTTCGCTATGGCAGCAATGGGTTCAATCGGATCAATGGCTCCGGTATTGGTCGTTCCCAAAGAAGCGTTGATAAAGAAGGGCCGCAAGCCCTTTTGCTGGTCTTCAATAATGGCTTCTTCTAAAGCATTGACGGACAATCGCAAACCTTCATCCAAAGGAATGTAGCGTAAATGAGCTTCTGATAATCCGGCAATTCGGATCGCTTTCTGAATCGAATGGTGGGCTTGCTCAGAGAGATAGATCACGCATTGCTCAATATCTCGGGCCTTAATGTCGTGAGCTTCCCTTGCCGTTACGATCGCAATTAGATTGGCGATGGAACCGCCTGAAGTCAGATTACCGATGGCCGTTTCAGGAAATCCCATCAGTCGGCACATCCATCGAATGAGCATATTTTCTAAACGCACCGCCCCCGGAGCGGCGTAAAATATCCCTGCGTAACGGTTATTCACCGAGGCAATATAATCCCCTAATGCAGAAGGATATAACCCGCCCCCAGGAATATAGCCCATGTGTCCGCCCGAAGCTGGATTGATGCCTACTTCATCAATATTTGCCGTGGTACTTTCTAATAAGGTGGATAGTTCCGTAGCCTCTTCGGTTATATCTAACTGATAGATATCCTTTCCCTGCTCTCCGGAGTCTACATAAGTGGGCGTTTTGCCTAGCTTATTAATAAATGCATTGGAGTAGTTTAAAACCTCCGCATTCCACTTATCTCTTTGTAGCTGTTGCGGATCTAATAAGCGCGATACTTTCTCTAGTGCTTTAATTTTATCAATCATAAGAGGAGAAGGATCATTTATAAGGATGCTGAGGAAAAGTATTACCGAGTACCGTTAACATTTCTTTACCCAGTCGATATACTTTAGTTTGTAGAAAATCGGGATAATTCCCATTTGAAGCGTCCGCATTTGAGGCATTTAAACATGCTATTTTTAATAGAGGTCCAAAGTCTTCTACCTTGTATCCTGTATGCGTTACTTCATGTAAATGCTGCTTTAATTTGGTGCAGCTATCCAATTCTAAAGAAATTACTGCCGCTAGATGATAATGAAGCCAGACTTCAAAGCAGGGATTACTAATAGCTATAAACCAATTGGGACTTCCTTGCACCGCAATTTCTAGTGTTGTAATAGATTCTCTCTGCCATTTATCAACATCTAGTACTAACCATAGCTGATCATTCTCATTGGGAGACCAACCCGTCTCTTTAATGAAAAGTTCTATTCGTTCCAAAAAATGACTGGGCGCAGAGCGGTTTTCTACACGATCGATCAACTTCACCCTTATCCTCTGATTCTGTTCATTGAACCATGCAAAATATTCATCCTCTCTCACTCCTTCAGCGACAATTACAAATAGACGCGCATCTCGGTGTGCTCTTCCTTTTTTATACCCCCTGTTCCTCTTCGGCATAGATATCCCAGTTTAAGTCTTGTAAATTCCCAAGAAATGGTATCGCTCCAAATCGCCCCTGGAGATACCCTTTTTGAATATCCAAATCAAAACGAATACTAAAGTCACTTAACGGATATAGAGCAGTTTCTCCTGTGCTTTTTTTCTCCGTAAACCAGATTTCATCCTGTCTAAATATGTTCTGATCTAATAAGTTGGATTCATGAGTGGTAAATATTAATTGTCCCTTTGTTTTGTTATTTCTAGTAAACTTGCCAATAAGTTGTTTTAGCAAATAGGGGTGAATACTCTGATCTATCTCATCTATAATAACTGTACTTGGAGAGTGAATTATACTAAAGAGAGCTGGAGCAAAATCTAAAATTCGAAGTGTACCATCACTCTCTTCGTCCAATTCAAATAAAACTAATTCTCCATTAGCATTCTTGTGTTTAGCCACCAGGCGTTTTACTACTACCTTCTCATCTTCCATCAAGGCTACTGCCCAAAGATGGGTATGATCCTCAGATATATACTCAATCTCCTCTGGATTCTTCTCTAATCGAAGTTTAACCTGAGCTGATTCTTCTCGATTATCCTCACCAAAATAGCGATCAATATCAATTGTTTCCAACTCCAATTGGAAAATCCCTGTATGCAAGGTTTTTAGTAATTCGTTAGCAAATTCTTGAAAAGGTCTAGATAGTGCAAAATTACCAGAAAGAAAAGTAGCCCTCGAACCTGAATCAATAATTGAGAGACTGTTTTCAAACCAGTTCTTTATCTTCTGAATCTCTGGAAATACTTTTTTGGAAGTAGATAATAAGGATAATAGTAGTTGATTATCATGCAGCAGTTCTTGTTCATATAGTCTAATTCTAAGCTGATCTTCAGCTGATTGGGAAAAGCTTTCTCCCATTAGAATTTTTGTCGTTCCCTTGAGTGTTTTTCTTGAAAATATTAATTCATTTCTTCTAGGCCCAGTGAAATATAACCATTCCTCCTGCACTTCCCCAGCATAAATTTCAATACCATAGTTGTATAATACACCCGCTATGATCATTTCAATTTCCAAATGAGTGGGTTGTTTATCCATTCCTTTTGTCAAACGAAAAGGAGAAATCCGATACTTATTTACTGGAGTATCATCCAAAATCAATGTTCTCAGCAATAAGAGCGCTCGAATCAAATTTGATTTACCGGCACCATTGGGTCCGTAAATGGCTGCAATCTTTAGCAATTCAATACCATCAAACTGATAAATATGGTCTTTGAAGCGACGAGGTGATCCCGTAAATGTATTAAATTCTACTTCTTCTCCGAAAGACAGATAGTTGGAAACGACAAAACGAACTAACATAAGTAGAGGTTTTATGAACCTTAATAATAAGTGAAAAAATCACATTAATCAATATTCTACCCCATTATTACTTCTCCAATATGTCATTTTTCCATTTTTTAGTGAAAAAAACGTTTTATATTCTTCTATACAATCGGAAATAATACCAAGCCGCAATTCCCCCCACAAAGGAAAAGAACGCCAACATCCAAAATACATCTTGATGCCCTTTAACACCTGGTGATACATCCAATAGATAGCCCATGGCAGGACCTGCGAATATATCTGGCGTATAGCCAACCAGGGAAATCAAGCCCACCGCAGTGCCCGTCAGTGTCAATGGTATGCGGCCGCTCTCCATTACGGCATAATATAACGAACGGCTGGCGTATACACCGGTAGCCACCACTAAAACGGAGATAAAGAACAGCAAGGTGGACGAGGCAGAAATCCAACCTACAGCAAACAATAGCGACCCAAAGAATGAAATCACAAAACTAATGAACAAGCAGACCGTCGTTTGGGTACGATCCGCCAATATGCCAATGAGCACTCCTACGAAAGGACGAACAAACAATAAGAAGGTACCCACTTGGGCCGACTGTACTTGGTCATACAACATGACATCCTGAGCGTACAAGGAAAATACATCCGTTATCTTATACCCTACATAAGCGCATAGAATGATGACAATCAACAGCCAGACGGAGGGCAAACGTAAAACGTCCCGAATTTGTGGCAGCGTGATTTTTTCCAAGGTAATTTCTTCCTCCGATACATGATCTATTTTCATAAAACCCCAAACCAATAAACCCACCAAAATAACCAAACCCGTAGAGACCCAAATCACATATTTAAAAGCTACTTGGCTTTCAGCTACCGTTGCTTCAGCTACTTCAGTGGTAATAAATAGGGCAAAAACCAGCAAACCCATGGTGCCAAATAATGCCCCCACCAATCCTCGTCCACCATCCAAAAAGCCAAAAGCTCTGCCCTGAGAAGTAGGCCCGCCCCACACCCGAGTTGCTTTAATCATCGGCGCCCAAAACAGAAAAATGGTGGTAAAACCCCAATAACCATATAGGATTTTCAATACAGAATAAGTAGAAAAGGTGCCGTAAACAAATCCACCCAAAGCCGTCATCCACAGGGCCACAGCAATCAATTTTCGTGGAGGGTATTTATCAGCCAAAGGCCCTCCAAAAAGATAAGAGAATAAGGCCACCAATCCATAGACCGAGTAACACAAACCCAATTGCACATTGTCCAGACTAAACGCATCAAGCACGGTGGGTCGAAAGACACGCGGCAGGACAAATGGAAGGATAAACACAGACTCCCCAGCCATAATGAGTAGTAGTAGGAAGTACCAAGGCGCTTTCTTTTGATTCATGAATTGGAATGGATTAGACGGTCAAACCTATGAATAAATATCTCGGGCCATCAACTTCCAGGCTATCCCTCTACCCTCCATCTCGTCTCTCTCCATTGTTTTTGTTCTTCTTTAGAAAAGAATGTCCAAGCCACAATACGACTGGATTTATTTCCCGTTCCTAAGGGAAGAGTTCTGACCCGCTTCGGCCCCGCGTTTTCCAGGGATTTATACACGCCTTTGAGGTGAGATTGCTTCGATACCAAGGTTGAAAACCACAAGCAGTTGAGGGCAAACCGCTTACTTTCGCGAATCATGTCACTTATAAACTTAGCTTCTCCGCCTTCACATATAATTTCGCTACTAAGCCCGGCAAAGTTGAGGGGGGCTGTTTCTACTTTCTTGCCGGTCAGGTTCTGTACTTTTCGCCTACTTCCCTTTTGGGCATCTTCACTAGAAGAATGAAAAGGGGGATTGCAGATGGATAAATCAATTTTTTCTTCCGGATCTATTATTCCACGAAAAATAGCCTTGGCCTTGTCTTGTAATCTACATTCAATTTGACCGACCAATGATGGATTGGCATCGATGATAGCCTGGGCCGCGTCAATCGATTTTCGATCAATATCTGACCCAATAAACCGCCAACCGTATTCGACCTGCCCAATGATGGGATAAATACAGCTGGCTCCTACCCCAATATCCAGGCAAGTAAGGCTATTCCCGGTAGGAACCTTACCGTAATTGCTCTCGCTCAGCAAATCAGCCACATGATGGATATAATCCGCTCTACCCGGTATTGGCGGGCATAAATTCTCATCTGGGAAATCCCAGTTTTTTATCCCATAATAATGGTTCAGCAATGCTTTGTTTAGCAATTTCACAGCCACCGGACTAGAGAAATCGACCGAATCCGCCCCATGCTTATTAGGTTTTACATGCTTTGCCAAGGCGGGGACAGCACTTATTAATGCGGCTAAATCATATCTTTCTCGATTTCTATTTCGAGCGTGCAATCTCGTTTTCACCTGCTTACCTTTTTCTGATGACATGATCTATTGTTGTTTCTTAAGTACTTTATTTTCACTCTTTATTCCGCTAAAAGCTCAAGAATCACCAAATAAGCACAATGGTCTGATGCAATGGGATCCTCAATCGATCTGGTTTCCAAAACGCTCCAACGATTGGCAGGATAAAATAGTACATAATCAATTTTCTTTACGGGATCTTTGGAGGGGTAGGTATAGGACAAAGTATCTTGCCGATAAGAAGCTGTCCATATTTCTTCTAGCACCTTCATGGGTTTGCTTTCAGGTTCAGCATTTAGGTCGCCGGCAAGAATCGTGGGGTAAGGATTGGAAGAAAACACCTTATTGATCTCTTTCACCTGCATCAGTCTATTTGAATCATTCCTCAGATGATCCAAATGGGTGCCGATAAACGAGATAGTATCATGGGAAGGCAAAATGGTGGTAATTTCCAATGCAGCTCGCGGTTCATCACCCGGTGTAAAAGGTAGCGCAATATTTCTAGTTTGTAAGAAAGTATATTTGGAGAGTATACCTTCCCCATATTCTCCGCCATCATAAGGCATAGCCCGACCAAATAGCGGTGCCATTTTTGCCCGCCATCCCAATTCGGTAGCCAAGTCATATTGCTTAGCCCTATTGGTTTGGTAATCGACCTCCTGTAAGGCCACAAAATCAGGGTTCACATCAATAATCACCTGAGCGATGGCATCCAAATCAAAGTCGCCTTTGGTCGTGGCGCCGTGCAGGATATTAAAGGAAAGCACCTTTACTATTCGGGTGCTATCAATTGCTGTTTTTTGAGACCAACCATCGTAGCTAGTCAACAGGAGCGGTAGAACAATAAGTGGTAGTAACTTCATGGTCTGTAATATCCAAAAAAAGTAGAGGATGACCTATATTCTGGCGAGTCATTTTATCAGCAAGAAGGTAATTTTCGCAGCGACTACGATTCATTCTAATTGGCAATACACTCTTTTAGTGCTTGAAATGAAACCGTGGCCGTTCCTCCTCCTTGTTCATATACAAATTAGATATAAAATGTAGATGAATCCTTGAAATGAGACTAGATATAAACTAGACAAAGGCTCTTATCCCCTCTAAAAAATAGCACTCTAGTCGCTACTGATGTCCGGTAAACACTTAGAAAAGTCAATAATTCGCCCCTTCGACCGGGGTCTTATCTCCATTAAATCACGGCCTATTTCATAAAAAACACACTTGTACAGTTTTTGTCTAGTTGGATTCTCTGGCTTTCAGAATTTTTCCGGCAATTTTTACATCAAGAGCTTTTTCGGAATTTTATTCCAAATAAGGCAAAGCTATAAACTATAGTATCGCTATTAACACAAATAACCAATTCTTATTAGTAAAGAACTAACAGGTTTTAATCCCAGAAATCATTTCAAATTACTTGTGACTATAGACTGATCATTTCAATAAATTATTAAACACTCAAAGCTAGATTTTATGAAGAAGAGAAAAAGAACTAAGAAAAAGACCTTACAGATAGGTTTACTCCTCTTATCCTTTTTCCTGTTTTCTTCAGGAGTGGCCTTCTCCCAAAAAATGACGATTGAGGGAGTAGTTTCACATGAAGGAGAAGCTTTAATTGGGGTGAATATCTTGATTAAAGGAACTTCAACAGGAACCATCACTGACATCGATGGGAATTATAGTCTAGAGGCAGCAGCAGATGCTGTTCTCATTTTTAGCTATACCGGTTTTATCCAACAAGAGGTAGCTGTCAATAACAGAGTACGGATTGATGTCCAAATGGGAGAAGATAGCCAAACCCTTGATGAGGTAGTCGTCATTGGTTATGGCAGCAGAAGAAAAGGAGATATCACCGGGGCTGTGACTTCCGTCAATGAGGACTACATTTCTCAACAAGGTGTAGCCAACCTATCTAAAGCGCTGCAGGGAAGTACTTCGGGGCTTACTGTAGTGAGCGCTGCCAACCCTGGGGCCAACGCTCAAGTGCGTATTCGTGGCCTAGGAACAATCAACAATAATGGTCCTTTGTGGGTAGTAGATGGTGTATTTGATGCTCCTCAGCCAGCACCTGCCCAGGTGGAATCCATCCAGGTGTTAAAGGATGCGTCCGCTACGGCTATTTACGGGGCACGTGGAGCGAACGGAGTGATTTTGGTCACCACCAAAAGTGGAAAGACAGGCCAAAAACCACAAATTGAGTTTAGCCTCCGATCAGGTTTCATTCAACCCGATTCAAAGTATGACATTTCGATCGACCCACAGGAGATTGGTAATATGTTATGGCTCGAACAAATGAATGATGGCATCGATCCAGCTCATCCTCACTTTGGATCTGGCGATCAACCTGTCTTGAATGATTATCTCTTCCCCAATGGCGCATCTATTGGAGATCCCAGTACTGATTTGGCCTTGTATGACCAACAGTCTTATCCCATCACTCGATCTACCGCAACCGGTACAGATTGGCTAGATGTGATCTATCAGGATGGCATTACCCAGGATTATAACCTATCCGTAACTGGAGGGTCCGAAAAGACCAAGTATGCATTTGTAGGTAGTTTTTTGGAGGAGGAAGGCTTACTGCAATACACAAAATTCTCAAGATATGCGCTGCGATCAAACATTGACTCGAAGGTAACTAATTGGCTCAGAGTAGGTCAGCGATTAGGGCTTACCTTTAGTGAAAACAAAGGCTATAATAGTAACAACAATAACGGAATCTTCCGATTGATCAATGAGGTAAGTCCTTTGATTCCAGTTCGGGATGAAGCAGGTAATTTTGCAGGAGGAATCGTGGGTGGATCACTGAATGATGGCCCAAATCCTCTAGCTCAATTGCATCGTTTAAAGGACAACACGAATAGAAACTTTGGGGCCTCGGGTAATTTCTTCGGTGAAATATACCCTGTTGAAGGCTTATCTATCAAAACACTGTTTGGCTACAATATCAACAATGGTAAAAACTTTTCACCAAGACTCCCTGCTTTTGAAGACACCAATGGCGCTCGATCAACCTCCTTATCGGAAGGAACCAATAATTTCATCGGCTGGAACTGGTCTAATACCGCCAGTTATTCCAAAACATTCAATCGGGATCACAATGTAAATCTATTGGCGGGAGTAGAGGCCAGAAAGTCAACTAGTCGCTTCTTATTTGCATCCAGAGATGGTTTTTTCTCCAATGATTTAGAATTCTTGGTACTGAATGCCGGAGAAGGGAATCAATTGAATGGAAGTTCAGGCTCGGTGAGAACAACTAGTTCTATGTTTGGCCGAATCCAATATGGCTTCAAGACGAAATACTTATTTGATGCGACAATTCGAAGAGATGGTTCTTCGGTGCTGGGTGACAACAAATATGGGGTATTCCCCGCATTTTCTGCGGCCTGGCGGATTAGTGACGAGACTTTCATGAGCAACATCAGCTGGATCGATGATTTGAAACTCCGCGGAAGTTGGGGGCAATCTGGAAACGACCAAACCAATAACCCTTATAACTCCTTTTCTACCTTCGGCTCCGATCTAGGGGGATCATTCTATGCGATAGATGGCTCGGATAATAACATCACACTAGGTTATCAATCCGTCGCTACTGGTAATCCCGCTGCAAAATGGGAAACGACGACGACGACTAATTTCGCCGTGGATGCCACCCTTTTCGGCAACCTAGATGTAACAGTAGATATTTGGAACAAGGATACCGAGGATATGCTTTTCAATGTTCCTATTCCTGCTACAGCCGGTACCGCCATCCCACCAGCGGTGAATATTGGGTCGATGAAAAACAATGGTGTTGACATCACACTCGATTATCGCGGTAGCATTAATAGAGAACTGAAGTTCAATGTAGCAACTACTTTTACCACCTATAAAAATGAAATTACTGAACTATCGGGAATTGAAAATGACTTTCTTCCCGGTCGCGAATTGCGTGGCCAAGTTTACACCAGAGCACAAGCAGGACATTCCTTTCCCGAATTTTTTGGATATGTAGTAGATGGAATCTTCCAAACGCAGGCGGCTGCAGAAGCACACCCTGAAAATGGTACTTACAACCAAGCTGGTAACCTCATCATCAAAGATGTGAATGGAGACGGTGTGATTACTCCTGATGATCGAACTTTCATCGGTAATCCCAATCCAGACTTCACCGCTGGCCTTCGAATCGGGCTTCAGTATAAAGGCTTTGATTTGACCTCAACCTTTTACGCCAGTGTTGGCAATGACATCCTCAATTATACGGCTCGCTTCCGCAGGTTTGGCTTGTTCCAGGGCCCAAAATCTCCCGACAGATTGTACCAATCTTGGGGGAGCCCCTTCTTAGCCAATAATGCTGATGCGACCCTGCCTAAAGCATCCAGTACGACTGCATTTGAGCAAAACACGTCCACAGAATACGTCGAAGATGGATCTTACTTCCGCTTACAGAATCTTCAAATCGGTTACAATTTGCCAGAGACGGTTTTGAGCAAATTAAACATGGGTTCTGCACGGATTTACTTATTGGGAGAAAACCTGTTTACGCTGACCGGCTATTCCGGTTTGAATCCTGAAGTTCTAGGAAGCGATATCAACAGAGGGATTGATTTGGGGGTATGGCCTTTGGCCCGAAGAATCATGTTTGGCATCAATGTCACCTTATAGACTAAGTTCTAACTATTAAAATAAAGTTTATGAAAAATAATATTAAAATCGGTTTATCACTGGCGATGCTCTGCTTGATGACCGCCTGCAGTGATGAATTTCTGGAAGAAAACCCAATTGGGTCGGTCAATGAAGTGGTTTTGCAATCAGAAGAAGGTGTAAATGCACTCTTAATCGCAGCCTACTCCATGCTCGATGGTCACTCTGCTGGAGACCCGGTAGATGGTAGTAATGGGGCTGCCTCTGGCACCAATTGGATATGGGGAGATGTGCCTTCGGATGATATGTATAGAGGAGATCAAACCGGGGGTTGGTCCTCCGTTAATGATATTGAAAGGTATGATGTTCGGGCAGATAACCAATGGCTAAACGACGCATGGATCAAGACTTTTGATGCCGTTGCTCGTACCAATGACGCCTTGAAGGTATTGCGCTTGGCGGGAGATAAGATTCCTGCTGCTGCTGCTCGTCAGATTGAGGCAGAGGCTCGCTGGTTACGTGCCTGGTACCATTTCCAATTGAGAATCAAGTTTGAAAAAGTACCTTTCATCACTGAAGATGTTGACCCGGTTACGGTACCGAATGACCGTGAGATTTGGGATGATATTGAAGCCGATATTCAATGGGGGATTGATAATGACATGGAAGAAGCACCGGTAGAAGTAGGCCGCGCCTCTCGCTGGGCAGCCAAGGCTTTTAAAGCTAGGGTTCACCTTTTCCAGGGAGAATATGCTGCCGCCAAGCCGCTACTAGATGATATCATCAATAATGGTCCATTCGAATTGATGGAACACTTCTATGACAATCACAATGAAGAGTTTCAAAATAACAAAGAAAGCATTCTTGATATCCAATACTCCGTCAACGATGGCGCTGGCGTTAATAATTCAGGCTTAGATCATCAAGTTTTGTTTTCAAGAAAGATTGGCTTTTGCTGTGACTATAGTGCTCCTTCTTTTGACCTCTTCAATGCGTTCAAAGTGGATGCAGATGGCCTACCTCTCTTGGATGATTTTCAATCGAACCTCCTCAGGGAAGACCATAATGTATTATTCAGTGAAGAATTTACGCCAACGGATGCGGTTTTGGACCCACGGGTAGATTGGACAATTGGTCGTAGAGGCATCCCCTTCCTAGATTGGGGGCCATTTACGGGTAGCGATTGGATGCTTGATCAGCAAGGAATGGGGCCGTTCTTGAATAAGAAAATCCAGTTTTTCAAACGCAATGAAGGCACCATTAAAACCAGCGACTGGTGGTGGGCCGGCGGTTTGAATGGGGATAACTTCAACCTATTCCGATTATCGCACATCATGTTATGGCGAGCCGAGGTAGCTGTAGAGGAAAATGACCTGAGTACAGCACTGGATCTGGTCAATCAAATTCGTGAAAGAGCAGCCGATGATATCGTCATGGGTAGAATTAAAAATACCAACTTCGCTGCAGGTTTCACACTGGAAATCGATGAAACCCAGCCTGCTGCCAACTACAGTCTTGGCGTATATCCTTCCTTCCCTAGTCAAGAATACGCTCGAAAAGCCGTTCGTCATGAAATGCGCTTGGAGTTTGCCTTGGAAGGCATGCGATTCTTTGATTTGGTTCGATGGGGGGTTGATGCAGATGTGCTGAAGGCCTATTTGGCCAATGAAGATGGGTTAAGACCTTGGATGACAGGAGCCCAATACGATGCAGGTAAAGATGATCACTGGCCTATCCCACAAGTTCAGTTGGATTTGCAGCCAGGCGTATTGTCGCAGGATCCCGCACATTGATTGTAAAATTTTACTAAAGCTGATGGCATGGTTGCAGGAACAAATATTATTTGGTTGGTGGAAAACACCTATTCCAAATAATATTTGTTCATGCAACAATCCTGTAGTAGGTCAGCAATTTCTCATCAAAACGGCAAGGGATGTTCTATTCATTTAGCAAATACCTGTTCTTACTGCTGCCTTTCCTACTCAGCTCTTGCAATATGGATCAAGCAGGCCAAAAAGAGGCGGTAGACCCCGAACAGTTTCAGCTATTCCGACGCCTTCCCCCCGAAAAATCTAAGCTTTCTTTTGACAATCAACTGGTTGAAAACAATCGGATCAATATCCTCAATTATCTCTATTACTACAATGGAAGTGGCGTAGCTGTCGGAGATATCAACAATGATGGCCTACCCGATATCTATTTTGCCTCCACCGTCGGGAAGAACAAATTATTCCTCAATAAAGGAAACCTAGTTTTCGAAGATATCACCCAATCTGCCGGTGTGGAAGGAGATTTTGGCATTACCACAGGCGTCAACTTCATTGACATCAACAATGATGGCTTTCTCGATCTTTACATCTGCAAATCCGGTGATCAAAGTCAGCGATACCGAACCAATCAACTATTCATCAATCAAGGAAATTTAAGCTTCGTTGAACAGGCAGCAGCCTTTGGGTTAGATGATACCTCTTTTTCCAATCAGGCCTACTTTTTCGACATGGATCAAGATAATGATCTCGATCTCTATCTGGTCAACCATCCTATAGATTGGCCGAATATCAATAAGATCATGACTGGAGAACAGGAAAAAGAAGGTTTCCATTACGAGTTCTCCGATAAACTATATCGCAATAATGGACAGGGTAAATTTGAGGATATTACCCGGACTGCAGGCGTACTCAATCGTAGTTGGGGCCTGAGTGCTGCCATTGGTGACTTTAATGGCGATCAACGCCCAGACATCTACGTCGCCAACGATTTCATTAAACCCGATTATCTCTATATCAATAACGGAGACGGCACCTTTTCGGATCGCTTGCCCGACTACTTCCGGCACATCTCGTTTTACTCCATGGGCTCCGACTATGCTGACATCAATAATGATGGACTCAATGACCTTTATGTCGCAGACATGGCCATGAAGGGACATGTTCGATCCAAACGGAATATGGGCAGCATGAGTACAGAAAACTTTCAAACGATTGTCAGGCGAGGATATCATTATCCATATGCGGCCAATAACTTGCACCTCAACTTGGGTAACAACTCCTATACAGAAATCGCACAAACAGCTGGTGTTCAAAAAACAGACTGGAGCTGGGCCCCTCTCCTACTCGACCTGGACAATGATGGCCTAAAAGACCTCTTCATCACCAATGGCATCTTTAGGGATATCATCGACAATGATTTTCTAGCCCAAAAAAGTCGCTACGATCAAACCAAAGAAAGAAACTACTTCGATGATCTTATCAAGGAAATTCCACAATCTAAGGTCAAGAATTTTGTCTTCAGAAATAAGGGAGACTTAAGCTTCAAGGATATGAGCCAAGCATGGGGCATTACGGAAACGTCTTGTTCAAATGGCGCTGCCTATGCTGACCTGGATCAGGATGGCGACTTGGATATGATCATCAATAACCTAAATGAGCCATCAGTCATTTACGAAAACCTCAGTAATGAAAGCTTAGCTCACCATTTCATCAAGGTACAGTTGACTGGCCCCGCCAACAATATCAATGGCATTGGGGCAAAAGTAGAAATTCGCTATGGCCAGCAAATCCAAAGACTCGATCTGAATCCCGCCCGTGGATATTTATCTACCATGGACTACAGCCTGCACTTTGGCCTAGGCACCATCCAAGCGATAGATGAAATAGAAATCAGCTGGCCAGATGGAAAAAAAACCATCCAAAAGAATCCTAAAATCAACCGCACAATTCACCTAAAATATACGGCTGCCCAAACACCTAAAATCGCCCAAACACCCCAGAAGACGCCACTACTACAAAACATTACCTCAGCTGCTCAACTGCAGCATAAGCAGGAAGAAATGCCATATGACGATTTCAAAAAGGAGCTTTTACTACCACACAAGTTATCTCAGAATGGCCCTTTCCTTTCCGTCGCAGATGTCAACCAGGATCAGCTCGAGGATTTCTTTATTGGCGGCGCAGCAGGGCGAGCAGCATCACTTTATCTACAAAATAGTACCGGAGGCTTCAATCCAACCTCGCAGGACACCTGGCTGAGCGACAAACAATATGAAGATCAGGCTTCTCTGTTTTTTGATGCCGACCAAGATGGTGATCTCGACCTCTACGTCGTGAGTGGAAGTAACGAATTTGATACGCAGCTACGCTATCAAGATAGACTTTACTTAAATGATGGTACCGGTAAATTCGAAAAAGCAAGCCGCGCCCTCCCTACAATTACGGCTAGCGGAATGGCAGTCGATGCAGGCGACTTTGATCAAGATGGAGACTTGGATTTAATCGTAGGTGGGCGGGTGGTTCCGGGTAAATACCCTAGCGCTCCCCAGTCTTATCTATTGGAAAATAAGGGCGGTATTTTTACAGATATTACCGCTGAGGTAGCACCAGACTTGCAACATTTAGGCATGATCACTGATCTGGAGTTTTCAGACTATGATCAAGATCAAGATTTGGATGTAGTGCTCGTCGGTGAATGGATGCCTATTACCATTCTAGAGAATAGCAATGCGAGTTTCCAACGCATAGCAACAGCAACAAACCTGGCCGCCGCCAAAGGCTGGTGGTTTAGTATCACTAGTGGTGATATTGACCAGGATGGAGACCTCGACTATGTGCTAGGAAATATTGGAACCAATAATAAATACCAGGCTAACCCTGAGCATCCACTGCACATCTACTACGCGGATTTTGATCAAAATGGAACGGGAGATATTGTCTTATCAAAGCGAGAAGAAGAAACGCATTATCCCCTGAGAGGGCGGGAGTGCTCTTCGCAACAGATGCCATTTATCTCCGACAAGTATACCGATTTTGCCAGCTTTGCTTCGGCGACGATGGAGGATATTTATTCAGAAGAGTTGCTTTCTACTGCTTTACATTACGAAGCGACCGAATTCAAAAGCTGCGTGCTCCTCAATGAAGGTGCGGCGGGTTTTCGTATCCAATACCTACCCACGATGGCGCAAATTAGCCCACTCATGAATACCCACTTGCTAGATATCAACCAAGATGGTCATTTGGATATCCTAGGGGCGGGGAATTTTTTTGAAACGGAGACAGAAACCATTCGCTACGATGGAGGCTCCGGAATCATTTTGTTAGGGGATGGAAAAGGAGGCTTTACTGCACTGCCCAATCGGGAAAGTGGTCTACAACTAAACAAGGATGTAAAAGATATTAAACTCATCCAACTGGCCGGAGGAAACACCGGGATTTTGGTCGCCAACAACAATGATTACTTGGAATTATGGCAAAAAAGCAGCCAATAATTGGCCCTGTGGATCAGCCCAAAATAAAATTCAAAAATAGCGTCTATGCTGATACGAATAGCTAAAGAAAAATGGCGGTTTACCTTATTAGCTACCTCGATTTCTCGACGGAAGCAACTGCCTTTTTTCATCACACACTTGAGTAGGGCAAGTGTCGTAATGCTCCTGTTTACATTGCCCATGAGGCATGCTATTCATGCCCAGGCATTTCAAAAAACGCACATTAGAGACATTGCCGAAATGAGTAATAATTGGGGCAATGCCGTAGCCGACTACGATCAGGATGGAGATTTAGATATTTTCATTGTAGCTTATGATTCCTTTCGCTCCAATCAGCCCAAAACCTGGAGTCGATTATTAAAAAACAACGGTAGCGGCTGGTTTGAGGACGTAACGATTGAGGCAGGCTTTCGGCAGCAATACAGCAGTAATACCGTTCGTGATCATAAGCTTGGGGCAGCTTGGGGAGATTTTGACAATGATGGATATCCTGATCTATTGCTCACCCATTCTGGCCATATCCAATTGTACCAGAATAATAGAGATGGGTCGTTCCAAGACATCACCCTAAGCTCGAATATCACCAGCTGCCCGGAATGTGTCAACGCTAGTGCACTCTGGTGGGATTACGATAAAGATGGCTATTTGGACCTTTATATTAGTGATTATCAGAACACCAATCGTCTATTTAAGAACCTGGGAAATGGCAGTTTTGTCAATGCCACTACCGCTACCCGATTGGGTGATCCCGGAAGCACCTGGTGCAGTATTCCGATTGATGTCAACAAAGATGGATGGTTGGATTTATACGTCGTCAATGACTATGGGCAGAGTAGATTTTACCTCAATAAAGCAGGACAATATTTTGAGGAGGCTACCCTTGCACATGGCCTGCGAAACACGGGAAATGGCATGGGTGCTACCATTGGTGATTACAACAATGATGGTCATTTCGATATCTATATCACCAATATTGCAGAATTTCAGGCCAATGCACTTTTCACTGGCAGCGAGACAGGAGTTTTTCAAGATCAAAATGCAGCGCAACAAGTGGGGATGGGGCATTGGGGTTGGGGGACACGCCTATTCGATGCAGACCATGATGGAGACGAAGATATTTATGTCGTCAATGGTTTTGATGCACTAGTATATCCCAATAAGTTTTTCAAAAATATGGCGGCGGAGGGGAGCCCCCATTTTATAGATTGGTCAGATCATGCAGCTGCCAACGGCGAAGCACATGGCATGGGCATGGAAGTTTTCGATTATGATGAAGATGGTGATCTAGACATCTTGGTATCGAATACCAATGGTGCCCCCTATTTGTACCAAAATATTGGACGAGCAGCCCACAGCAACTGGCTACAAGTTGAGCTAGTAGGAACCACTTCCAACCGGAATGCATTTGGGGCCCTTGTCAAAGCATGTGGGAATGGAAAATCCTATTATCGTTTCCATTATGGAGCCGGCATCATGTCGCAAAGTATCACGCCCGTACATTTTGGATTGGGAGGCCTTAAAACCTTGGATAGCCTAGTCATCACCTGGCCTAATAGCCCGCCAGAAACACTCCTGGCTATCGAAGCCAATCAAAAAATCACAGTTACAGAGCAAGCAAACCTGACCACAGCGACGGAAGAGCTAGATAAGCTACCGGGGCAAAAACTCCACCTGGAACTCATTAGTTTACACCCTAATCCATTTCGTGAATTCATTTCCATTGACCTAAAGACGGAACAAGCAGGGTTACTCCAGTATCAAATTCATTCCGTCACCGGACAATTACTTTGGCAGGGCCAAAAAAGTGTCCATGCGAGTGAAGACCTACAGGTAAAATGGTTTGCTGAAGATAGCCATGGAAAAAGACAGCCGCCTGGCTTATACATTTATACGATTCGGCTCGGAGAACATCATTTATCAGGTAAAATAATCCTACAATAATGGCTTTAAAAAACACCCCCATCTACCTCATTCAGGCGTTTTGTTGTGCCGTAGCCCTGCTGGCGGACGCTCCAATGACCCGTGCTCAATCATTCAGTGAAATCAGTCAACAAATAGGTATCAATGCCTTTTGTCAAGATCCTCATTTAATGGGCGGGGGGGTGGCCTTGTTCGACTACAATAATGATAACTATCCCGACCTTTTTATTATCGGTGGGAAAGGGCCGAATACCCTACTTCGCAATAATTGGGATGGAAGCTTTTCAGATGTTAGCCAGGAGGCGGGCGTTGCCTTGAGAGGGCTTTTCACGATGGGAGTAGCAGTGGGGGACATTGACAACGATGGAGATGAGGACCTACTGATTACGACAGGAAAGGAGGATCCGAATGTCTTGTTACAAAACAATGGAAATGGATCTTTTACTGATATTTCCCAGACCGCCGGGATTCAAGATTTGGCTTGGAGTACCTCTGCCTCTTTTGGTGATTTCAATTTGGATGGATGGATTGATATTTATGTGAATAACTACGCGATCTATGAGGAAGAACCTTTTTCTCAAAATATCAGAGGAGGCTATGCCAACTTTCTTTACCAGAATCAGGGGAACAATACCTTTGTAAATGTCGCCTCCACACTCGGCGTCGCAGATGTGGGTTGTGGCTTAGCCGTAGCCTTTACTGATTATGATCATGACAGTGACCCAGATTTATACGTAGCCAATGACTTCGGCTTGAGTTTTGAGCCCAATGAACTCTATATCAACAAGTTTCCCGATCCAGGCTTCCAAGCCGCGGCTTACCTATCCGGCCTCAATGTCAAAATCAATGCGATGGGGATTGCTATTGGGGATTATGATGAAGATGGAGACCTCGACTATTACGTGACTAATATTGCTGACAATCCTCTTTTTGAAAACCGCGAGGGAGGACAGTTTTTCCAAGATATTAGTAGCAACAAAGGCGTAAACAACCCAGATGGAACCAGCTGGGGAACCGCTTTTCTAGATTTCAACAATGATACTTATCTGGACCTAATTGTAGCCAATGGCCAGGTGATTGAAGCCCCGCACCAAAACAATGAGAATCGACTTTTTCAAGGCAATAAAGATCATCAATTCGAAGAAGTATCCACCAAAACGGGTTTGGCCACTAACCAGCGTTGCAGAGGTTTAAGCCTCGCCGATCTGGATAATGACGGAGACTTGGATATGCTCTTCGGCGTAGTGGCTGAGGATGAGCAATCAGAGGACCATGCCCTACTCTACCAAAACAACCTAGCCAATAAAAACAAGTGGTTCAAATTACAATTGGTGGGCCGTTGGAGTAATAGGAATGGCTATGGCAGCCAAGTGCGCGTGGTACTAGGTGATAGAAGCCTGATCCGAGAGGCAGATGGCGGATCGAGTTATCTTTCTCATCACTCAAATGTCATCCATTTCGGCTTAGGCCATCACTCTTCCGTTGATAGCCTGATTATAACTTGGCCGGGAGGTCATCAGGATATTTATACCCAACTGAAGGCGAATCAGGCCATAAAGGTCGTAGAGACCAGCCATTGGTATAGTAGCAGCAACCGGGAAATTTCCATTTTCGAAGGAGATAGTATTTTTTTGGCCGGTGCTTTTCAAAAACAAGCCGGTATTTATCATCACTTCCTTTCCGATGATAAGAGCGTAGATACAGCCCTAGTCGTAACGAAACTTACCCTGCTGGAGAAACCCATCCAAGCTGCCAAGGAAGTAGCTTTCACCGCCGCTCCCAATCCTTTCTCCACCCACACGCAGCTACGATACCATCTCAAGCAGGAAAGCCAGGTACAACTTTCTGTTTTTGACCTAATGGGTAGGGAACTTCGAGTACTCATTGATCAACAGCAGTCGGCTGGCGATTATGTCTTTCCTTATCAATTGGAGCCTACAGATAAAGCCAGTGGGATGTTAATTTTTAAATTGCTGATCGATAGTCAGGTTCATATCCTAAAAACCATCCAATTCTGATCATTTAAGTAATGGTCAAAACGAAATTGAAAAATCGGAAAGCGGAAGTTGGAAAACTAGCCTAGCCCAGTCGAGATTCCGCCTTCCACCTTCCGCTTTCCACCTTCCAACTTCCATCTTCCATCTTCCCGAAACTGAGACTTTATCACACCACCACCTTATCAGCTAATTATCAAGCCCTTAAGCAAGCTGATTTTTCCCCTAGACAATTTGTAACCCAATTGTAACTCCGCACCCTTATATTGAGGAGTGAAGTGATTTTTCAAATAAGCAGCAACTAATACCCAGGGACAAACAAGAACTACGTTTATCTTGTTCTAACTGAAGCAGGAAAGAAGGCTTACATTTCACCCAATTGCACAAAAGCTAATTAAATGTACTCGAAACGATTGAATAAAATCAAGAAGGAATTAAACCAGGCCGAAAGTTATGAAGCGTGGAAGGAACTCGCCTTGGAACATGATGAGGTATCAGGCATGGCGGCTTGGAAGCAGGTGAATTACAGTAACTCATTCGACAATGATGAGATTTACCTGCGCCTCGAAACCTTACGAGCCTACCGGGAGCAGGGAGATGATCATGGTTTGCTATTTACCTTGAATGAAGGCGTACATGGGAATATGGGCGGGATGGGCAATCCTGCCTTATACGACAAGGCCCTCTTTGGGACAAAGCAGTTAATCGTGGATTATGTAGATGAATTGGCCGATGCCATCCTGCATATCGCCGATAAGGATAATAACAACATCAGTTTTGAAGACAAATTGGATTTCTTTCGCCGGGCTAGTCATTGTTTTGGGCGCTCGGCGCTCATGCTAAGTGGTGGTGGCCAATTGGGCAATTTCCACGGGGGAGTATTGAAAGTTTTGGCTGAACATAACTTAATCCCGAATGTAATTTCTGGTTCAAGTGCCGGAGCCATATTTGCCGCTTTGGCCGGCACACATAAAGATGATGAATTACTTGAGTTCCTGAATCAGGAAACCATGTTGGAAGTCATTGAAAAAGAAGCCAAAATCTTTAAAAACATCGCCGAGAAGAGAAGTTCATTAGGAATAAAGGATTTAGAATCTGTGGTCAATAATATTA
>Ga0209273_10001502_pt1 | contig 20627 bp, 19 predicted proteins | sample tdAd471_FD_187126 | JGI IMG/M metagenome (GOLD analysis project Ga0209273, IMG submission 187126) | Marine sediment microbial communities from the Atlantic coast under amendment with organic carbon and nitrate - tdAd47.1 (SPAdes)... | ecosystem: Environmental > Aquatic > Marine > Coastal >...
TTGGGCGGTGGCTGGAATTAGCTGTCCCAAATCAATAGTTTTACCTACTGTCTTGGCTATTGATTTACCCAAAATGAAGCCCGGTTTACAATTGTAAACCGGGCTTCTGATTTCTAGGTGAGGATGAATTTATTCCACCATCGTTGTGTCCATAGGCTGACTAGGCAACGGTAATTCGGTAACGGGTACATCCTAGAGAACTTTCCAATCACCATCCAATTTTTCCCAGAGCACCATATAGTTCCCTTTATCTTCCATTGCTGGAATCGGTGAGGTTTCATTTGGGGAAAACGTAAGGGTATATTTCCCATATTCTGTGGCCAAGTCACCGCTTGCCTTCACTTCTTGTGTGTTAAGGTCAAACTTCCAATCACCAAATTGAATATTTTGTTTCCACGCGGCCTTATAATTTTCCACTCCAACGATGGCTGGTTGGTTGGGCATAAATTGGATACAGTCATCGGCAAAATGTACGGCGGCGGAGTCAATCATCCCCGAGGCATAAAACGCTTCAATATTTTCGTTTTTTTCTTTAATGATTTTTCGAATTTGGGCAGAGTATTCTTCTCCTGATTTTGGTTCAGAAGTGGGCTGATCGCAACTTGCAACAAAAAGAATAATCAGTAAAACTGAAAGGGTTGGTACAGATTGATTTTTCATAAGGATATAGTTATTGGGTTATTTACAAACAATGAATTTTGTTGGGGAACTATATCTAACCGTTGTACATTTTTATCCAAAAAAGGTTCTCGATACGATTTTTCTTTTCACAAAATCACTCGAACTGACATCTACAACTAAGTTTTATGTTCAAAATGCGCAAAGGGCATTTCATTTTTATTCAACGACCAAGGACGATGCAATTTCCCTATACAACTTCCACTCGCCGTTCGCGGTCTTCTTCATAATCACCAAAAAAGTATCCTCCATTTCGTGTACTATCCCGTTTTCATCGGTATAGTAAACCGAACTTACCCCAAAATCATAGGCCATGGTATCGGATAGTATCACGGTTTCCTTAGGGTTCATTTTTATGCTATCGTAACGGAATTTGTTTCCGTGCTGTTCCCTCAGTTTTCGATAGGCGATCCAATCCTCGCTGCCGGGACCAATCGAAATCAAGTCTTTGGTTACAAATTTCCCCAAATCTCCATAGCGTTGTTCTTTTACCGTCTGCTGAAACGATTTTCGCATCTGTTCAATTTTTGCCAATTCGGCTTCCACATTAATTTCATTGGTCTGTACAGGCTTCACGACCACCTTGTCCTGTTTTTCTCCGCAGGATATCAAGGTCAAAACGAAAAAAAGCACTATTGCGTTTTTCATTGTTGTTGGGTTTACTCGTCTCCTTTGTATTTGTCAAACCAAGCCAATACGCTTGCAATTTTGGCAATCAAGTTGCTGGGTTTGTTCGCGATTCCGTGTGAAGCACCGGGAATACGTACCATAGCAGTTTCCACGTTCTCCAATTTCAATGCCGCATAGAACTGTTCTGATTCGGCAATCGGGGTACGGTAATCTTCTTCACCTGTTAAAAGCATGGTAGGCGTTGTTACATTGCCCACGTAGGTGAGTGGGGAACGTCGCATATAATTTTCTGGATCCTCCCAAGGCTTTTTCCCGAACCAATATTTGGAAAAGAACTGCACACCATCGGCATAGAGCACAAAACTGGTCCAGTTGATAACGGGCTTGGCCACTACAGCAGCCTTGAAACGGTCGGTTTTTCCCACGATCCACGCGGTAAGGACACCACCACCGGAGCCACCTGTTACAAATAAATTGTCCTCATCCACATAGCCTTTTTTCAAAAGCGCATCTACGCCGGACATCAAATCCTCGTAATCGTGGTTGGGATAATCGTGGTGTATCAGGTTTCCAAATTCTTTACCATAGCTGGTACTTCCGCGAGGATTGGTGTAGAGCACCACATAGCCTTCGGCAGCGTAGGCTTGAATCTCGGCAGAATATACTTCGCCGTAACTGGTAAAAGGACCCCCGTGTATCTCAAGAATCATTGGGTATTTTTTGGATGGGTCAAAATCAGGGGGCGTAACCACCCAGCCTTGAATTTTTCGTTGGTCATAGGAGGATTCCCACCACATTTCTTCGACCTTGCCCAATTTTTTGAAGGAGAACAGGTCATCGTTTACTCCAGTCAAACGTTTTGAACTTTTTGTATCTGCTGCACCCAAATCCGAAGGGTGACTGGTATCGCCCATCGTGTATGCGAATTTGTTGTTGTCAGAGGCGGAAAAACTGGCTGCATTGTAAGGTCTTCCCAAAGATAGACCTCCCAAACCATCAGTAATTTCATCCACTTTTCCCGATAGGCTGATTGAACCCAATTTACCCATTCCTTGGTCCGTGTAGCTAATAAACAATCCATTGCCCTTGCTGTTCCAAGCCATATCTTCCACATCACGGTCAAAATCACCAGAAATTAATTTAGAATCTGTTCCATCAGAATTCATTACATACAATTGGGTAAGTTGATACCCTTGCAAGCGGTCATCATAGCCCAAATAGGCAATTTTGGAACCATCGGGAGACAATACTGGGTTTCCATCAGGACCGTAGCGGTCGGTAATCGGGGTGGTTTCCCCAGTGTTTACATTGATGGAGTAAATTTCACTATCGGCAGGTTCCTGCTCTTCATCTTTGTGAAAGTTGGCACTAAAATATAGATGCCTATTGTCCTTGGCCCAAATCGGACTTCCGTGGTCAAATTCAGAAAAAGTCAATTGTTTTGGGGTACCTCCGCTGATGGGCAAGGTGAATAATTGTGAATTGCCACCCTTGTAGTAACCTGCACCATCGCCACGGTAGTTCATTTTGTCAATATACTTGGGTGGTTCGTTCCATTTGGCCCCTTCCGGCTTTCCGGGCATTTTTATGATGGACTCATTGGCTTCGGGCACAAACATCGAAAAGGCCAGGTGCTTGTCATCATAGGACCACGAAACGGAACCGGGAGACTGCGGTGTATTGGTCAATGCCATGGTTTCCTTGGTATCCAACCACATGAGGTACAGCTTCATTTTATCATCGGCCATATTGGACTTGAAAACGATTTTTGTTCCATCGTGCGACCATTTTGGGGCATAGTCGTTTTGGTTTCCAGTAGTTAGTGGACGATTATTGGAACCATCAAAATTTACAATCCAAAGATTGGATAGATTGCGGTCGGTCATTACATCCTTAAAATTCCGAACGTAGATGATTTTAGAGCCATCCGGAGAAATTTGAGGGTCGGAAACATATTCCATATTGAAGATGTCCAACAGTTCCAAATTGGTTTGTACTTGGCCAAACCCTAAAGGATTTATGGCAACAAAAAGCAATAGTGTGCCGAGTAATTTTTTCATGAGGTTGGTATTTAAGAGCTTAGTATTAAAAAAATATGTTCTAACTTTTATTTGATGACTATTAATTAATCCGATTGAGCTGTCTTTTTTGTTTCATTGATATGTACAGTCGGTATGTTGACAATTTCAAATGTGGACGAAGCCAATCTTACTTTTTCGTTTGTTTTTTGAATTCTTTTACCGATTTCTTCGTTTAGTAGATGTTTGGTGACCCTTCTTTTCTTGTAGTCTACAATATACCTCAAATTAAACTGTACCCAATTATCCGTCATGGTAATGGCAAGTGTGGGGTCAACTTGGGCATCTTCGATATAGTATTTGTTTACCACATCTTTCCATTGTGCAATGGAGCTTTGGACATATTCGGATAAATTTTCTTGGGCAACTGAGATAACGATTTTCTTTGCCAATTCGATATCCGAACCATATCTTATAGGTAGATCAAATTCATCCCAAACAAATGGAAAATCCAAAGAATAATTATAAACCGGCCCTTTAAAAACAAAGGCATTGCTCAATTTAACAATGCGTCCGCTGTAATTGTCGCTGGACACCCACTTACCAATTTCCATCATAGTGGTGTACATACTGTCAATATCTATCACATCCCCTTTAATGCCATTCAATTCTATGCGGTCTCCCGGCTTGTAGACCCTAACAAAAAATATATAAAAAGAACCTGCTATGCTCAATATCAATTCTTGTAACGTTATGGTGATTCCTGCGGTGAGAAGCCCCATAGCTAGACCAAAATCTTTGATACTACCGGTAAAATAGGAAATGGTAATTAAAATGATCAATAGATATCCGACAACTTGAATTGCTTTTTGTGCTTTGTATTTAATGGAGTTGTCATGAAGATTTTTCTTCATCCACTTTCGTGTCCAAGCGATTAAGATGAATATAAAGACAACCCAAGCCAAATACTTAAGGATACTTGATGTGAGCGCTTGATCAGAGAACCAATCTTGTAAATTTTCAAATACCTCCATTTGGGTGCATTACAATTAAATTCCGACCGGAATGTACATACGTTAGTTACGCATTTTGATAGGAACACTTAAAAATACGGAATTTATACCCTTTTTAACTGGTTTACAGCTAATCTAGAACTGAAAATTTAATATGTAGTAGTCATGTTGGTATCTACACAGATAATAAAGTTGGCCAAATTCTTGTTCTCTTCCTCCAGTTTGTGCACATTTTCCTGCGTTACGGTGGAAATGGTCCCGTATTCCAAATCAGGTCGTTCCAATTGCAGGTACCACAGAATACCCTCATAATTGTTGGAGTGGTAGGCCCCGTTGTAATGCAAGAACAAGGATCCTTCCTTGTAATTTTGAAGGATGAAGTGGGCCATCGTCGCATCTTTAATGGCTTGAGCCATAACTAGGGTAGGGCTACCGTGGTCGCCCATCATTTTTAGGATGTTTTGATACCCCGGAAGTTCGGGGTCATAAGCAATGGGCAAAGGCGCAATCCATTCTTTTTCTTGGGCAGTAAGCGAGTCCAACGCTTCAAAACCGTCCTTGTACACCATACTGGCGTAGCGTCGGGGCACGTTGGAGGCCACAAAAACCAAACTACTGTCCTTCGCAAAGTCAACCAAAGGAGCATAATCAGTTTTATGGTTGTTCCACAGCCGTGCAGTGGAATCCAAAGCTTTATAATCTATTTTTCCCGATAAATAATCGTTGAGCTCATCTTGATTATCGGATTCGATCATTTCTGCACCAAGAATGAGCTGTCTTTTGGAATGAAGGTCAGCTGTAAGCTCGTATTGCAACCAATGGGCAATAGGGTTGTTGTGCAATTCCCCGAACAAGACCATATCCTTTTTCTCCAAAGTCTTCAGCATTTTTTTGTACGAAACCTTTTTGCCTTTGGCGTTATAGATGACGTAGGGTTCTTTTTGGGCCGATACGGTCGATAGGCAAAGGGTGAAGGCTAAAAGTAGGAGAGTTTTTTTCATTCTTCGTTTTAAACTTTTCTATTGGTTAAACTGTTGTAGTTTTTAAGTGAGGTTTGACATATGTTCCAAAAGCTGTCAATTCGAGTGAAATTCCAGAGGAATTTTGTATCGAGAATCAGTTTTTGGCTTGAAATGCTAGTTCTCGATACAATTTTTCAAAAGAAAAATCACTCGAACTGACTAATTTTATCTACAATAAATGGTGCTTAGTTTATTGATATTCCAAATGCCCTTAAAACATATAACACGCCAAGTACGATAAATACAATCAGCCCAAACACTATATTGATATCATATGACATTAACCAATAATCGTAATTTTTCTCTTTTCGATTGCTTTTGATATGCATTATCAACCAAATTGCTGATCCAACCATCATTACAATTCCTATTATTAAGTCAATGAAATCTATCATAAAGCTATTTTATAAATAGCATCTGAGTATAATTTTCCGCACTAACAATTATGTAATTCGTTACCTCTCCCACTCCGTATGAAAAACACCCTCACGGTCCAATCGTTCATAGGTGTGCGAACCAAAGTAATCGCGTTGCGCCTGAATCAAGTTCAACGGCAAACGACTGCTGGTGTAGGCATCAAAATAGGTAAGTGCATTGGACAATCCTGGTAATGGAACGCCGTTAACTGCTCCATAACTTACCAATTCTCTTGCAGCATCCACCGTACTTTGTACTTTTTCCACAAAAGAAGGGGAAAGCAGTAAGTTCTGCAACTCTTTGTCCGCTTGGTAGGCTTCGGTAATATCGGCCAACATCGCGGCACGGATAATACAGCCTGCCCGCCAAATTTTAGCGATTTCACCCAGTTCAAGCTCGTAACCATATTCCTTGGAGGCATCTGCCAATTGGTGCATTCCCTGTGCGTAAGTGATGATAAAGGCAAAATACAAAGCTTGCTCGGCTTTTGCCGTAAAATCTTCCTTGTCCACCGCTTTTGGGGTAGGACGCTCATACAATTCGTCTGCTTTGATACGTTCCGCTTTTAGAGCGGAAATTTCACGCATACTCACGGCAATGTCAATAGTCGGTACAGGGATGCCCAAATCCATGGCGTTTTGGGACGTCCATTTCCCCGTTCCCTTTTGTTTGGCCTTGTCCAAGATCATATCCACAAGGTCATTATCGGTCAAATCGTCTTTTTGATCAAAGATTTCAGACGTGATTTCCACCAAAAAGGATTGCAAACGTCCTTCATTCCATCTTGCGTAGGTTTTGTGTAGCTCATCATTGGTAAGTCCTCCCGCTTTTTTGAGCAGGTCATAAATCTCGGAGGTCAACTGCATCAAACCGTATTCGATACCGTTGTGGACCATTTTTACGTAGTTTCCTGCGGATTTTGGACCCAAATAGGCCACACAGGGCTCACCTTTGTATTTAGCCGAAACCGCTTCAAAAATAGGTTTTACGTGTTGGTAGGCTTCTTTGGAACCTCCCGGCATAATGCTCGGTCCTTTTCGGGCACCTTCGGCACCTCCAGAAACCCCGGCACCAAAAAAGTTGATGCCCTTTTCCTTTAAATAGGCTTCGCGACGGTCGGTATCGGTGTAAAAGGAGTTTCCTCCATCAATAATAATATCACCTTTGTCCAAATAAGGGAGTAGGCCCTCGATGACGCTGTCCACAATTTTTCCCGCGGGCACCAGTAACATAATTTTTCTGGGAGTAGTCAACGATTGCACAAATGTATCGACCTCTGTGGAGGCATTCACTTTGGATGGGTTACCCCCTTCGTTGATCAAAGCGTTCACTTTTTCTTCATCAAGATCATTCCCAAATGCGGTAAACCCGTTATCAGCTACATTTAGAATAAAATTACGTCCCATTACTCCAAGGCCCACAAGGCCAAAATCATACGTGTCCGCCATTATATACTTTCTCTTTTTTGATGTTAATACAACTCTAAGGTTGCTATTTGTTGAATTATGAACCTAAAATAAACCTTATCTTCGTTATGCTCAAAAATATTGACAGCTTATTAAAATGAATTGTCAATAAGGGCAAAACTCGCCAGAAAACAAAATTACTATGAAAAAAACAGATAATCAGATGCTCGTGATATTTGGAGCATCGGGTGATTTGACTGCAAGAAAGCTGATACCTTCCCTGTTCAATTTATATTTAGCGAAACAATTACCAGAAAACTTTGTGGTGTTGGGCGTTAGCCGAAGTGACCTCTCGGACAAAGCATTTCGGGACCGTGTGGTGTATGAGAGTGAATATTTGAAGAAGAAGACCAAAGATTTGGACAAAAGCAAGATAAAAGGTTTTGCAGATAAGCTTTATTATGAAGATTTAGGCGATAGTTATGATACGGATTATGGTTCTTTGAGAAAACGGGTGGAAGCCCTTAAAGAAAAACACAACACTTCGGGGAACATCATTTATTATTTATCTACACCGCCTACGCTTTACGAAACCGTATCCCAGAACTTATCCAAGGCGGGTATGAACACCCAAAACAATGGCTGGAAGCGCTTGATTGTGGAAAAGCCTTTCGGGTATAGTCTGGAAACCGCACAAGAACTCAACAAGGGACTTCATAAATATTTTAAGGAACATCAGATTTACCGAATAGACCATTATTTGGGTAAAGAGACTGTCCAAAACCTCTTGGTGACCCGCTTCTCCAATAGTATTTTTGAGCCACTTTGGAACCGTAATTACATTCAGCATGTTGAAATCACCAATGCAGAAAGTGTTGGTGTAGAAAAGCGTGGGGGATATTATGATAAATCCGGAGCCTTGCGCGACATGTTCCAGAATCACTTGTTGCAGATTGTTTCTTTGGTTGTCATGGAGCCTCCTATTGGAGCAGATGCAGAAGAAATACGAAATGAAAAAGTGAAGGCTCTAAAGTCTTTACGTATTATGACGGATGAAAAGGAACTTTTTGAAAATACAATCAGAGCACAGTATGTGGCTTCCAAAGTTGGAGGAAAAAAGGTGAAAGGATACCGTGAGGAAGATGGAGTGGACCCAAATTCAACCACAGAGACCTATGCAGCCATTAAATTTTATGTGGATAACTGGCGTTGGCACGGTGTTCCGTTTTATGTGCGCACGGCTAAAAGAATGCCTACTAAGGTGACCGAAATCGTGATTCACTTTAAAAAGCCGCATCATCAAATTTTTAAAGGTTCCGAAATGCAGGAGATGGACAATAAATTGATAATCCGTATCCAGCCAGATGAAGGAATCTTGATCAAGTTCGGGGTTAAAGTTCCCGGACAAGGCTTTAAAGTTGAACGTGCCAATTTGGACTTTTACTATTCCAGTTTGGCCGAAACTTACGTGATGGAGGCTTACGAACGCCTGTTGCTGGATGCTATGCAGGGTGATGCCACTCTTTATGCTCGCGCCGATGAGGTAGAAGCGGCTTGGGAGTTTGTGGACCCTATTTTGAATTATTGGAATACTGGTAAAGATGTTCGTGTCTATGGTTATGCTGCTGGGGCTTGGGGTCCTGAAAATGCGGATAATTTGATTGAAGATGATGGCTATTGGCGGAATCCCAGTGAGAATTTAGCAGATGACCCAGGGTATTGTGTGATTTGCTAGTTTCAATTATCAATAAACAATTGACAATGAACAATTCTTCTTTCGAGTGTCATCTTGAGCACAGTCGAAAGATTAGTTGAGAAGGAAAAATTAATTATATGGATTTAAAAATATATAAAGATAAGCAAGAGGTAGCTAAGCAATTCTCCGGCTATTTTGTTGATCAGTTGAAAGATAAAGATACTTTTCACGTCGCGTTGTCGGGAGGGAGTACCCCAAAAATAGTTTTTGATGTGCTTGCCGAAAATTTTGCCGACAAAGTGGATTGGAGCAAGGTACATTTTTATTGGGGAGATGAACGTTGCGTAGCCCCAACGGATGATGAGAGCAATTATAAAATGACGGTGGAGCATCTCTTTTCCAAAATTGAAGTGCCCAAAGAAAACATCAATCGAATATTGGGTGAAAGGGACCCCAGTGGCGAAGCTTTGCGCTATGCCAATCTGTTGGAAATTGATTTGGACAGAGTGGAAGACATACCCCAGTTCGATTTGGTAATTTTAGGAATGGGCGATGATGGACACACCGCTTCCATTTTTCCTCACGAAATTGAGTTGTGGAATTCCGAAGACCATTGCGTAGTGGCAACCCATCCCGATTCGGGCCAGAAACGGGTTTCCATCAACGGAAAAGTCATCAACACGGCCAAAGAAGTAGCCTTTTTGGTCACGGGAGCATCAAAAGCAAAAAAAGTGGAGGCCGTTGTCGAAAAAACGGAAGGTTCTGAAGTCTATCCAGCATCTCTGGTGAATCCATTATCGGGTAATTTGGTTTGGTTTTTGGATGAGGAAGCGGCTACAAGGCTCAATCAAAGTCCATCTTAACGTTTTCACCTTGTAAAAACTCCAAGTATTCATTCACTTTAAAGTTGTTGGATTCGTATTTGCTGTCTCGCTTAAAAGCAGATTGTTTACGTTCTTTACTGCGAGCAAAACGACGGATATCTTGCTTGGTCTTTAAAATAAGGCCGGGCACAGGTTTATTTTTACCGTCTTCGCCCTTTGCCACCATTGTAAAGTACGAGGAGTTACAGTGTTTTACTTCTCCTGTAGTTATATTTTCGGATTCCACACGAACCCCGACCACCATGGAGGTTTTTCCAGTATAATTAATGGAAGCCTTAAGTGTGGCCAATTCTCCCACTTCAATTGGATTAAGAAAATCAACTCGATTGACCGAAGCCGTTACACAATAACTTTGTGAATGTTTAGAGGCACAGGCGAAGGCAATTTGGTCCATAAGGTTAAGAATGTGCCCCCCGTGTACCTTACCGCCAAAGTTGGAATGGGAGGGCAACATAAGTTCGGTGATGGAAACCCTGCTTGTTCTGGATGATTTGAACTTTTTCATATTTTGTTGGAGTTTTTATAGAACCCTTTTGTGAAAGGGAAATAAAAGACGTGCAAAATGATAATCAAATATAATCCAAAGCTTAAGGAACTTGCAAGAGAACTCAGGAGGAATGCTACGAAATCTGAAGTACGGTTGTGGCAGAAGCTAAAGCGCGATCAGATGCACGGATACGATTTTCACAGACAAAAACCTATTGATGAGTATATTGTTGACTTTTTCTGTAATAGACTAAGGCTTGCTATAGAGGTAGATGGCTATTCACATGAAATATTGGAAGTTTGGGAGAGAGATGTCAAAAAAAACAACCGATTGAATGAATAAGGAATTCAGGTACTTAGATTTTCGGATGCCCAAGTTTTAAAAGATATGGATAATGTTTTGCAAGCAATCAAAGAATATATCTTTCAGTTTGAGGCTAAAGGAAATACACCTCCCTCAATCTCTCCTTCTTAGGCGGGAAGCCATTTCCCCTCTAAAAAGAGGGGCTAGGGGTGTGTTATTTAATTCCTAAAAATCGGAGATTTCTCGGAATTTACTTCTGTGATAAAATATTTGGTGTCGCCCAACCAGAAAAATGTAGCGTATCGTTCTTTGTAGGTCACCTTAATATACTGACCTTGATATTCTTTCATTTTTTCAATGATTTCCTTTTCACCATCTTCCACGGAGAACGAAAACACATTGGTCCCGGATAATCCTTGGCTGATCTGCCCTTCCCAAGTTTTAACCAATACACCCTTTCTACTGAATTTGATGAGTTCCCCGGAACGATACCCTTCACTATAGGGAACGTAATAGATGAAAGCAAAATAACCCACAACGCCAACTATGATGGCAGTAATGAATATGGTCAGGATTTTTTTCATGGTCAGTGTTCTAGTTTAGTGTTTCTAAATCGTCTTCGTTTGCGCGTTTTAAAATGGGTTCGGGCAGCGATTTTTTCGCTTTGGCCCCCATGGTTCTCAGTTTTTCAATACGACCTATAATGTTGCCCTTACCATCGAACAACTTGTTCATGGCATTTTTGTACTCGCCTTTGGCATCGTCCATTTTTTTGCCAACCTGCGTCAAATCTTGCATAAACCCTACAAATTTATCGTAAAGGGCACCTGCCTGTCGCGCAATTTCCATAGCATTCCGCTGTTGCTTTTCGTTGCTCCACATCGAATCAATGGTGCGGAGGGTGGCCAATAGGGTAGATGGTGTGACAATAACAATATTTTGCTCAAAAGCCTTGTTGTACAATGATACATCTTCATTTATGGCGACGGCAAAAGCGGGTTCAATCGGTACGAACATTAAAACAAAATCAGGGCTCTCCATTTCGTAGAGGTCCTCGTATTTTTTGGCCGAAAGCTGTTCCACGTGTCTGCGCAAGGAGTTGATGTGATCCTTCAAGAATTTGGGTCTGTCTTCTTCTTCGGCATTGGTGTAGCGCTCGTAATCCGTTAGTGAAACCTTGGAATCCACCACCATTTTTTTGCCGTCGGGTAGATGAATAATCACATCGGGCAACACTCTCGTACCATCTTCCCGTTTAAAGCTTTGCTGTACGCTATATTCCCTATCTTTTTCCAATCCAGATTTTTCCAGCACACGCTCCAACACCAACTCCCCCCAGTTCCCTTGCATTTTGCTATCGCCTTTCAGGGCTTTGGTCAGGTTTTCCGCCTCTTGGGTAATCTTGAGATTTTGGGTCTGTAAAGTGAGCAATTGCTCTTTAAGGGAAGAGTGAATGCTTATATTTTCCTTTTGGGACTTCTCTACCTTTTCCTCGAACTCTTTTATTTTTTTGTTTAGGGGCGTCAGAATATTTTCAATGTTCTCCTTGTTGCTCTTGGTGAATTTTTCACTTTTTTCATCCAGAATCTTATTGGCCAAGTTTTCAAATTCTTTGGTAAACTTCTCTTGAAGTTTTTCCAGTTCTTGCTTTTGTTCGAGCAGTTTTTCCTCTAGATTGATAGATTTGGATTCTTCTCTGGCCAAAGCAATTTCAAGTTCTGATTTCTTTGCCTGAACTTCCTTCAATTCTTGTCTTAAAGCGGATTCTACTTCCTTGGACTTGATTTCCCTGTCCTGCCAAACACTCTCGGTGGACTTGATTTTCAGTTTATGAATGTACATCCCCACAAACAGCCCAATAGCCAATGTGATGATGAATCCTATGATAATGTAGATAAGTTCTGCGCCCATTAAAAAAATTCTGAAGGATAAAGATAACAGATTACAAAGATAATATGTCATTCTGCGAAAGCAGAAATCCACAAAATGAATGTTGAAATTTGTCAGTTCGAGTGTTTTTGGAAAAAACGTATCGAGAACTAAAATTTCAAATCCAAAAACTAATTCTCGATACAAAATTCCCTTGGAATTTCACTCGAATTGACAGTTCTCGATAAAATGACTTTCTGGACATAACAACTATCGGCAATCTCTATTTTGAAACTTTAAACGAACCCGTTTTAGCATCAAACTGAACCATTTCCGAAGGAAACAAACGGTCAAAATGTTTTTGTTCAATGAGTTGGCAAGGGTCTCCGAAAGGATTGTCCTTTCCGTCCAAAATCAATATGCGGTCGCATAACTGAATGGCCAATTCGATTTCGTGGGTAGTGAACAGGATGGTTTTTTGTTTGTTGTGAGCCAATTCTTGAAGCATTTTTAAAATCTGCACCTTATGATACAAATCCAAATGCGTGGTGGGTTCATCCAAGAGGATCAAAGAAGTGTCCTGTGCCATCGCTCGCGCCACCAGCACCCGCTGTAACTGCCCATCGCTAAGCTGGTGACATTTTCGGTACCGTAGGTCTTTTAATAAAAAGGCATCCAAACTAGCTTCAATCTGAAGTTTGTCTTGCTTGGTCAAAGTACCGAGCCAATTGGTGTAGGGTTGTCGCCCCAAGGCAATCAATTCTTGTACGGTCAGGTTTTTGGAAGCAGGCTGCTCCGTCAATACCACGCTAAGTTCTTTGGATAGGTCGGAGGAGGTGTATTTTTCCAGGTTTTGGTCTTTCAACCAGATGTTTCCATCAAGTTTAGGCTGAAATCCCCCCAAAGTACGTAGTAAAGTCGATTTTCCGATGCCGTTGATGCCCACAACTCCGCATAGCATTCCAGTTTCCAACTCAAAATTGATACGCTCAGCGATTGTCTTTGATTCGTACCCGATGGCCAAATCTGTAACCGATACTATGTTTTTGTCAACTTTAGCCATCAGAACATCATTTTTCGTTTACGTACCAAAAGCCATATAACCACGGGTGCCCCTACCAAGGATGTGATGGCGTTGATGGGCAACACGCTGGCGGAATTGGGCAATTGGGCCAAAGTATCGCACAGTAGCATCAAAATGGCTCCGTAAAGCATTACGGCAGGAATCAATACTTTGTGTTCCATCGTATTAAAAATTTGACGGGTAAGATGCGGCACGGCCAAGCCCACAAAAGCAATGGGGCCTGCAAATGCGGTGATTCCACCTGCCAATAACCCGGTAGCAACAATGATGGTCAATCGGGATTTTTTCAAGGAAACCCCTAAACTTTGTGCATAGTTTTCTCCCAAAAGAAAGGCGTTCAACGATTTTATGGAGATAATACTCAAGATAACGCCCAGTGCGACAATGCCCCCCAACAAAAGCAGCTGGTTCACAGATAGATTGCCCACACTTCCAAAAGACCAAAAAATAAAGCGCTGTAAGTTTTCGGCACTTGAAAAATAAGCCAGCACGCTTACAATGGCCGAGGTAATGCTGCCGAACATCAAACCGATGATCAATAAGGCCATAGTGTCCTTCACGCGTTGAGCAACGATCATAACAATCAAAAGCACCAAAAAACTACCGATACTGGCGGCAATGGCCAAGGAAACATCGCCCAAAAAGGAAAAAGAGGTATAGCCTGCCAACAATGAAACGCCCATCAAAAGTAAAGCGGCTCCCAAACTGGCCCCCGAACTGATTCCCAATACAAACGGGCCCGCCAAAGGATTCCTGAACAAGGTTTGCATCAAAAGTCCGCTCAAGGACAGTCCTCCACCCACCAAAATAGAGGTAAAGGCTTTTGGAAATCGATAATCCCAGATGATGTATTCCCAAGATGCAGTTTCAGGGGTTTCTCCAAACAAAGTGGACAATACATCGGCAAAGGGAATGGAAACGGAACCCGAACTAATGTTCAAGAGCCAAGCGCATAGCAGCGCCAGTGTCAAAAAAACAAAGGAAATGCGATATGTTTTTGCTCCCTGCATTTATTGTAATGGTTTGATGAATTGCAATTGATGTTCCGGTAATAGCTCTGGGTGTAATATTTTGATGAAATCCTTTAAAACAATATCAGGTCGATGTGGTGCCAATTCGTAGAAAATAAGCCCTCCGGTTTCTCCCTTTTCAATGGCGTTGGAGTACACTTTTTTGTTTTTGAAGGCTTCTAATTGTTGATAATGGGGGTTGGCTTCCGTCATTTCGGAATACGAGGTTGCTGCGGAGGGATTGAACCAATATTCAGCATCTTGCGCTTTCTCCAAAACCGATTCCAAACTAAGGCCTATGCTTCCGGTTTCTTTTGTATTTGACCATAAATAATCGGCATTGGCATCCTCCAAAAACTTGGCCATCCAACTATTTCCTCCGGCTACGTACCACACATCTTTGTATAGTCCTCCCGTTAAGACCGTTGGTTTTGTTTTTGCTTTTTTGGCCAATGCCGTAGCTTGTTTGTAGGAGGATTCAATTGCGGTAAAAATACTATCGCCTTGTGCTTCTTTTTGAAAGAAAGGGGCAAAGAATTTAATCCATTCTGCTTTGCCCAAAGGGGTGTGTTCCACCCAATCCCCATTGTAAACCACTGGTATCCCCGCCTTTTTTAGAATATCGTAGGTCTTGTTTTCTTCGTTAATACTGAATCCGATGATGAGTTCTGGGTTTAGTTCGAGGACCATTTCCGTGTTCAGCACATCATTCATTCCCAAATCTTGGATTTGTCCGCTGTCCACCAATTTTCTTGCTTCTGGTGACGAAATGTAGTCTGTGTTGGGAAATCCAATAATGGTATTGAGTTCGCCAAGTTGGTTTAAGGGTTCAATATGGGTGGTAGAGGAGAGTACCATCTTTTCTAAGGGAGTGCCGATAATGGCATCGTAGGCATCACGCGGAAAAGTCATTGCGGGCAATTTTTCCTTCGGAACTAAGGCGTACGTAAAATTATTAGCTCCTGGCCAAGCCGCGGTGACTTCTATCACGGTGAAATCGGCTTGTTTTTTTACGGTAAAGCCGGTTGCATAGGTTATGGAGGATGTTGATTCTTGGTTTTGAACGGGTTGTGTTTTTTTTGCTTGCTTGCACCCCATCAAAACCATCAAAAGGAATCCTAAGAATAGAACTGACCGCTGTTTTTTTGCCATAGGTCAAAAGTAAGATTATTTAAGTTTTGCGAAAAAAGATTAAACAGATTGATTAGCTTTGGTTTCGAATTTTGGTTCGCACGGAGTTTCCGTGGGATTAAAAGGGAATCCGGTGCAAAACCGGAGCTGTTCCCGCAACTGTAAGTATATGCCGAATCGGCACTGGTGTTATTTGAGCGTCAGTACGTAGTAGGCGATTGTCTCTTCTTCAAAGCCACTGCCCAATGGGTGGGAAGGTAGGAGACAAAACACAAGCCAGGAGACCTGCCAGATTCAAACAATCAATGTTAAACTTTCGGGATAAAAGTTTACGTATGCATCACATACTATTCTCCCGTTTATTCAATTAAACGAAATGAAAAAAAATCATTTATGGTTAATTACCGCCCTATTGGCGAGTAAGGGGATTTTTGCGCAAAATGTACAGCAAGATTCACTTAAAGTACAGCAACTGGACGAGGTTGTTGTAAGCGATTCAAAATTTGAATTGAAAAGAGAAAACTCAGGAAAAACGGTGATTAAAATCACTGCTGAGGAAATGCAACGCAATCAAGGCAGGACGGTTGCGGAAATCATCAACACCAAAAGTGGTATCGAGATTGCCGGTAGTCGCGGCCGTGACGGCGATGTGCTTGGGGTGTATGCCCGAGGTGGTCGTGGGCGTCAGGTCTTGATCATTATTGATGGTGTTCGTGTGTCCGACCCATCCACATTTTCGGCGGAGTACGACCTTCGATTGCTGTCTCCAGCTACTATTGAGTCCATTGAGATCATTAAAGGGGCTGCCAGTACCCTTTATGGTACCAATGCGGTAACGGCCGTGATTAATATAACCACAAAAAAAAGCTCCGAAAAGAAAATTGCAGGCAATTTTGAAACCAGCGTGGGTACCAATCAAACTGCGGATGACCAAAATTACAATCTTGGAAGTGTTCAGAATTCAGCATTTGTAAATGGTACTTTGGGTAAGTTCACCTATGGTGTGGATTTTTCAAATCGATATAAGAGTGGATTGTCTGCTGCCGTTACACCAGAAAACGAAGAGGATGTTTTCTCGCACTACAGTGCCAATGTGAAGTTGGGTTATCAGTTTACAGAAAGCTTTGGGGTTCAAGTTTACGGGAACCAGACCAAGTTTAAAAATGAATACGATGCAACGATGGCAGAAGCCCCTAATTTGGGTGAGAATGAACAGCAACGGGTTGGTTTAGCTTCTGAATTTAGCTATGGCAAAGGTTCGATACACCTAAATATGGCATTTACAGATTATGAATCCTTGGCCAATGATACTTTTGGTGAAAGCATGACCGAAGGAAGTAACTGGGTGTTGGATGTGTACAACAAATATGTTTTTGGTGAGCAATGGCATACTGTTTTAGGTGTTAACTACATTAAGGATGAAGCCGTTTTTTCAGAGAAGGTTGATTTTACCATTGTGGATCCTTATGCCAATGTGGTGTATGTTTCTGACTTTGGTTTGAACCTGAATGCGGGTGCGAGACTAAACAATCACTCTGAATATGGAAGCCATTTTGTGTACAATGTGAATCCATCGTATGTGTTTGATACAGAAAACGGTTATGTGAAGTTGATGGGTTCGTATGCTACATCGTACATTACACCAAATTTAACGCAATTGTTCGGTGCTTTTGGCGGAAACCCTGATTTGGAACCGGAAGAAAATGCGACCATTGAAGGTGGTATAGAACTTAAATTGAGCAACAAGTTTAGAATTAGCACGGTTTATTTTGATAGAAATGAGACCAATGCCATTGGTTACGATGTCAATTTTATGAGTATCAACATTGCGGATGAAATTGATGCCAATGGGGTAGAGGTGGAAGCTACGTGGTTGCCTTGGAGCAAGTTTAGTGTTAATGCCAATTATACGTTCACGGAACGGAAAGGAGACAATGCCATCCGTATTCCAAAGCACAAAGCGAATATATCGCTGTGGTATCAGCTCTGCGAAAGTACAAACGCTTCGTTAAGCTATGCGTATACCGGCGAACGTTTTGATACGGATTTTGCGACCTATACCGATATCGCTTTGGAACCGTTTTCCTTGCTGAACTTTTCCATCAGGCACGAACTGATCAAGAACAAACTCAATGTGTTCTTCAACGCAGACAACTTGTTGAACGAGGATTATAGGGAACTACTCGGCTTTACGACGCGAGGGCGGAACTTTAGGGTCGGCCTCAACCTTAACCTTTAAAAATATAAAAAGGCTGTCTAAAGAGTGAACTTTATGTCAACCTGAACTGGTTTCAGGTTCTCATTACGATTGTAGAATATTATAATGAGATTCCGAAACAAGTTCGGAATGACGATTTTGAAGACTTTTAGACAGCCTCTTTTATTACTTGTTCAATTGTAAAGGGTTTTCCAAATACATATTGTCCTTAACCGGTGTATGAAGTCTTGAACTGGTAAAATGTTCGGCAGGCATTTCCACAGTAAAGTCGATTTTCGCAGAACCACCGGAAATTTCTTGTAGCGCGCGGGCCAATAGTGGCTCGTTCACGTCTCCCAAAATCCCAAGGTTGGTCAAATCTTCGCTGAGGGAAATATCGGGAGTTAATCCATTTGTGTAATCATAGAATCCATCAGCATTCTCATTTCTTCCAACTAACGGCTGCAATCCCCAGCTGTTCTGAGCATTAATATTGCCTTCACGGTCGCTATTATAAATGAAAGAGTTATCAATGTCGTCAACCAGCGTGATGGAAAATTCGTTTTTTCCTCGCGTAGTCTCACCAATATGGATGACATCCATATAAGGTTCGAGTCCGTTCATTACCAATTCACTCGCCGAAGCAGAATCGCCCGTAGCGATAACAAATACCCTACTCAGGTTTAGTGAGTTAATTGCACTTGAACCTGTGGAGCTGGCAAAATAATCGGTCAAGAACTCATCAGAAAACTCAGCCTGAATTTTATCGTTCCAACGTTGTTTAATGTAAACGTCGCTGGTATTGGTCCCGTAGACCATGCTTGCCAAAAGGCGTGAAGTGTTTACAGAGCCACCTGGGTTATAGCGCATATCCAAAACCAGTTCTGTAGCGCCATTGGCTACAAATTGTGCAAAAGCAGCGTTTAAATCTTCATTAAAGCTGCTTAAAAAGCGATTGTACATCAAATAAGCTACTTTGGTACCATTTACATCCAAAGTTTCCGCAATCAAAATTGGGTCTTCTACCTGGTTTTCGATTTTGGTAAGTTCGACTTCTTTATCATTGTCGGAAATGGTATTGTTGGCCACAGTGGCCATTCCAAGTGTATAAGTGCTGTTTTCGCCAAAAAGAAGATTAATATAGTTTTGTGTTGTCAATTGCACACCATCGACCCGAGTAAAAAATTCACCTCTTTGAATATCTTTTGTGGAAGCATCCGAATCTGGCCAAACATATTGCACATAACCAAAAACATCACCGGATTCACCAATAAGCCCCAAGCCAAATTCTAGTCCATTACTTTGAGATATACCGGAAAGGCTGCTTACCAATTCACTATAATCTTCGTTGGCGAAGCTAAATCGGTCTATGGCAGTTTGTTCTCCATAAACTTCCTCATGTCTGTTGCAAATACTGTAATAAAAATTTTCCGCATCAGGATAGGACTCTAAGAAAGCAGTGTATTCCGCATTGGAACTAAACCTATCATCAGCAAGATCGGGAACGTCAGCCTGCCAAAAATACCAAAGGTTCATGGCCTGCCACATAAAATTTTGAGCGGTGACATCCACAGTTTCACCATCCGGGTTGGGATTTGGTTCGGGCTGAGGTGTGGAACCGGGGTCAATTATATTGTCATCACTACTACAGGATACCAACAAAAACAATCCTACAAAGAGGAAGAAATACTTTTTCATAGCTTAATTTTTAATGAAATTACTCAAATTTTATTCCAAATGTATCAGAGGTGTAGGTTGAAATGAGTAAAATTACACGGACGACCGTGTAAATTTTCCTTGCAAAATAGGTTTATATCAGGAGATAACAAATTTTTTGTAACAAAATTCGATATGTATCGTCGTGATAGTGTAGGTCGATAAGAAAGACACAAAAACAACTAAGACAACCAAATGAAACAAACAGAATTCTTAAATGTGGTTTTGCCTTTTCAGGACAAACTTTACAGGCTCGCAAAGCGCTTGTTGGTTTCTCGGGAAGAAGCTGAAGATGCCACTCAAGAAATTTTGTTGAAGCTATGGTCAAAAAGTGAGTCTATGGAGAAATACAAAAATGTAGAAGCTTTTGCCATGACTATGACCAAAAACTTTTGTTTGGATCGGTTAAAATCCAAACAAGCAGGAAATCTGAAATTGGTCCACAGTAACTACAGCGACGAAAACACCTCCTTACAAAAGCAGTTGGAGGCTGAGGACAGCATAAGTTGGATGGAGCGGATCATGGAAGACCTGCCAGAACAACAAAAAATGATATTGCAGCTACGCGATGTAGAGCAATACGAGTTCGACGAGATATGCGAGCTCATGGACATGAAACCGACCGCAGTGCGCGTAGCATTGTCGAGGGCAAGAAAAACAGTAAGGGAAGAACTAATAAAAAAACATAACTATGGAATTGGGTAACATAGAGAAAATATTGGAGAAGTATTTCGAGGCCACTGCAACAGTGAGCGAAGAAAGAACACTTAGGGAGTATTTTTCGCAGGAGGAGGTCGCACCCCACTTGGAGCAATACAAGCCCATGTTCAACTACTTTTCCATGGCCAAGGAAGAAAAGTACACCAAGCAGGTGCCATTAAAACCTAGAGTAAACTATTACAAGTGGCTATCCGTTGCAGCGGCAGTAGTTCTTGCCTTTGGTATTTATTTTGGTAATCAGTACCAAGAAACAAAGCGTTTAGAGCAAGAAAGGGCGGAGTACGCCTACGAGGAAACCAAAAAAGCTTTTGAACTCTTAGCGGAAAATTTTAGCCGCGGAACAGAA
>Ga0209273_10001503_pt1 | contig 20624 bp, 27 predicted proteins | sample tdAd471_FD_187126 | JGI IMG/M metagenome (GOLD analysis project Ga0209273, IMG submission 187126) | Marine sediment microbial communities from the Atlantic coast under amendment with organic carbon and nitrate - tdAd47.1 (SPAdes)... | ecosystem: Environmental > Aquatic > Marine > Coastal >...
TTATCAGTATTGCATGGGCTTTTAATGATGGTGAAATCAATTGTGTCTATAGGGATGTAGGTGGTAGTGAGGAAGATTTACTAGCTGATTTCTTTAAGTCTGTTGGTGATGAGTGTGGACGACATAAGCCGTTTTTCATTGGTCAATTTGTAGCAGGTTTTGATTTAAAGTTCATTTTTCACAGGGCTGTTGTTCTTGGTGTTAAGCCGCCTTTTGATTTGCCTTTTGACGGCTATCACAATAAAGATTTTTACTGCACGCAGATTGCTTGGGCTGGTCGTGGCGGCCGAATGAGTCAAGATAATCTATGCAAGGCGCTAGGTATTCAGGGAAAGCCTGATGATATTGACGGCAGTAAAGTATGGGATTTTGTAAAAGCTGGTGATGTTGAGCGAGTAGCAGAATATAACAAAGATGACGTAAACAAGGTTCGCCAAATTTACAAACGACTAACTTTTAAATAAGGATTAGAAATGAATAATTTTATTTTCACTGGTAATTTAGGCCAGAATGCAGAAGTAAAGTATACGCAATCAGGTGGTGCGGTTTGCAACTTCTCTGTGGCCGTTAAGTCAGGGTATGGAGAGCGAGAGAAAACCAACTGGGTTAGATGTTCAATGTTTGGTAAAAAAGCAGAGGGGCAGTTACCACAATACCTATTGAAAGGCACGCAAGTTGCTGTTTCTGGTGAGTTGTCATTGGAGGAATGGGAAGGTCAGAACGGTAAAGGGGCTGCATTAGCTTTAAATGTTCGTGATATTGATCTTATCGGCGGCAAACAGGATGCTCAACAAGCACCACAACAGGGTTATCAGCAGGCACAACAACAGCCGCCAGCACAACCCGCTTATGGTCAAGCGCCACAACAACCCAAGCAGGCAGCGCCTCAACAGGCTTATGACCCTAATGTGCCGTTTTAGATAAACCCGCGCCCGCTATGACATGGGCGCGATAACCCGATTATTAAAGGGCGTGAGTTTAACGAGCGTCCACTTTGAATTATTTGTTATGAGCGAGGATATATTGTGAGTGTAACTAAAGATTTTGTAGCAAAATTGGCTGTAGGTGTGCGCGGATACGCGCTCATGGAAATAACAGAAACATTGTCACCCCATAGTGTATGTGTCGGTAATGACATTTGTGGCGACCTGATTGCTAGTGAAATTAGTGATATTGGTATTGATGAGTGGGTTGAATATTCGCTGCCACATACCCCTGTAGATGTGGGTATGTACACGCTTCGCGGATCGGCAAGATTTGACGAAGATAGTTCGGATTACTCAGTTAGCGTTAATCGCTCATAACACCAAACACAAAGGCGCGCAGCGTCCTATTGTGCGATGTGTTAAAGATTAAATAAAAGGATAAGAAAAAATGAATAACCCACCGCTAACACAAGCAAAAATACTAGAAATCTGCGGGCATCCGGACGGGTTCAGTGTATTAAAAAAGCACGCGCACTTTGAGAACCATTGTCAGAAAATCAGTAAGCTATTGAATAAAGGTTTGATTCGACTGGCTAAACGATTAGGCGACAATGGCGGGGTATATGTGAAGGTATGAGCGACATAGAAAAGCTTTTAAATACACATAATCGTGCATTTAAAAAATACATATCACAGGTGTCTCAATGACCGAAACCGTCAACAGTGACCAGAGTTTAGAAACCGTCATAGATTTATTAAAACAGACCTATGACGAGTTCAAATACATAGAGATTGAAATCAAGGTAAAAGGCAAAGCTAGAACCAACAAGCAAAATGCTGCATTACACAAGTGGCTTTCAATGCTTTCAGTGTTTCTCAATGACGCTGGCTATGATATGAAAAAGACACTTAGCCATCACATGGAAATACCGTGGGATAAGCAAGGGCACAATGCTAAAGAGCTTTTATTCAAGCCAGTGCTGGAAGCCTTAACAGGTAAAGAAAGCACGGCAAAAGCTGATAGGGTGCAATATAGCGAGGTGCGAGAGGTACTTGCTAGGCATTTTGCAGATAGAGAGGGTTTAATTATTCCAGAATGGCCGAGGGCGGATTAAATGGGTGTAAAAATAACACCAGCAGATAAAGCATTTTCAGATGTTGTTCATGCTGCTTACGATAATACATGCTGTAGGTGTGGAAGGGTTGGCCGTGTCGAGAATTCACACATTCACTCTAGGCGGCATCGTACGATTAGATGGTGTAAAGAGAATGGGGTGGCCAAGTGTCACACGTGTCATAGGTGGTGGCATGAGAACCCGACAGAGGCCGGATTGTGGTTTATTGAGGTTTTCGGTCAGGGTACAGAAGATATACTGATTGAAAAGAAAAACCTAAAGGTAAAGGTGTCTAAATTGGAAGAAAAAGACATAGCCAAGCATTACAGGCAGCAATTGAAGATAATCAAAGAGAAGAGAGCAGGTGGTGAAACTGGCTTCATAGATTATGAAAGCTGGCAGTGATCTAATCGGCCAATGATATTGTAAGAATATGTCATTGGATAAATGGAGAGGGGTGGTATTGTTATCTGCAAGATAACGCAGAAATACATGGCGGCACGTCCCTGTAATTGAACGTGTTATAATTAAGCAGTAATCAGGACAATAATAAAAAGGACTGACCATGCAAGACTTGATATTGGAAATACAGGATAGAATGGCATTTTACGCCAAGCACGCCAGAAGCAATCGAGATGCGTTAAAGGCGCTTGAGAGCTTAAAGGAATTATCAGGGATGCTGCACGATGTAGAGGAAGTGGAAGCGCATCTAATATCATTAGGGAGGATTCAGCATGGGTAGTCGTCAAATATTCGCTAGCATTGGTTTGTTAAGTATTCTAATCATCACGGCATGGACTCATAACAGCCAGTACAACTATGAAAATACACAAGCTAAAGTGACTAATCCGAAGTATAAAAACATTGGTTTAATCGAAAAGGCGTGTAATAATACAGGCATTGCTTGTCCACTAATGGTAGGCAGTAATTAAACTTAAATTCACTTAGTTTAATTAGATTAAATGTTCTTTAGCCCCTTAATTGGGGCTTTTTTATGCGTGTAAGAAAATGTCAATGATTCGGGGCAAAGTTGGTAGTTTTGGCCACTGTTTATCTTTTGGTAATCTGGATAATAGGCTTTATTAATTAAGGGGAAGAACATGAAAATAGAACTAAGAAAGAACAACGAGCAAGTTATTACGCTTTGGGAGCAAGACGACGTAGGCGAATTACAGTTAGCCTTAGCGCTTGCCGTAATTAAAGCGGCTTATGTGCTTATGATTGAAGCTGAAGGCCATTATGGCAGCCTGTTAACACTTTGGATTGATGAAGATAAAGAAGTGGTTTATGAGCAGATTAATTGTGTGGATGGATTAAAGGAGTTTTTAAATGACTGATATCGAATGGCCAGAAGGGGCTACGCATAGGATTACAGGTACTTGGATTGGGGCATGTGGTACTTGGTTCTGTAAATGGGTTGATGGTATTGGGTATTTATATGAGGGAGGGTCTTGGAATAAAGACCCGAAAAATATGTCCTTAAAGAGTTATTTAAGTACCGTGGGGTATGCAGTAATCGAGCGCCCGAAAGAGCCAGAAGCTACAGAGCCTGTGATTAATTGGGATGAGCAGCCAACTCCAGAGCATGTATGGCTGGAAGAGCTTAGTCACGTACATGATGAGTCAGGAAGCGGATGGTATAAGCAGGAAGGGGAAGGCTGGCACTGCCTAGAATTAGGAATTGATTACAAAAAATCGTTTGAAGGTAAGAGCTTTAGAATTCACAGAAAACCAGCAACCGAACCATATAAGCCAGAAGTGGGGGATACTATTGAAGCATTGATGACCGACAAATGGGTGGAAGCAAAGGTTTACGGCGTTGGAGAATTTGGTGGTTGTTTAGCTAAGCCAGAGGGCCACTGGTATGACGAATTTACTAGTGACAGAATCCGCCCCATCAAATCAGAGCGTGAGCAGATTATTGAAAGAGCAATAGACCTGTGTGTTGGCTGCCTAGGCAATAAGTATGAGTCAATAGTGGAGACTATCAGTGGGGTATTATACGACAATGGATTATTGAGGATTCCAGATGAGTAAAATAGCTGATGCAGTAGACCATGCGTTCTATCAGCCAATGAATAGATGCTTAGAAGCTCAAAGGACTGAGCTTTTAAAGCGCACAGAAGAGATTGAGCAATTAAAGATAGATAATGGCGAGCTAAAGGATTTGCTTGTCTCTGTTAATTCTTTGATCAATCAGGGTAGATATGAAGAGGCGGGGAGGCTTTCTAATAAGTTTAATTTGTCAGAATAGCTATTAATTGTGTTAAAATGCATAAAACAATCACAAGGCATAACTAAATGGCTACCTCATCTTACAATAAAACACGCAAAAAGAAGTCTAACAAAATGACAGCTGGCGTTGGCATTAAACCTAAGAAGAAAAAGAAAAGCTCATGATTGACTGGCTGCTAACTCATCCTTATACACTGGCCTTCTTGGTGATAGCTATTATCACTAGAAAGGATTTAGCTATTTACTGCTTACTAGCATCTGCATCAGGTTCTATTATTTGGGATACCTATCAAGGCCAGCCCATGGCCTATGCAATGCTTGCGGGTGTTAATGCTTTGGTAGTAATCTTTGCAGGGTGGTATAATGTGATGCACGCCACACTATTGAGCAAGGCAGTAATGATCTTAGGAACATTGGGCGCAATGGTAAACGGCTGGCAGCTACTGGGGATAAATAATTATAATTACACAGTATCTGTTATTTTAGGGGTTAGCTTAATGGCTAGCCTTTTGTTTATGGATGGACGCAAGGGGCTGATGAATGGATTATGGGAAGATATGCGCGGCTGCATTTTGCGCCATGTTCATCTACTTGGCCCTAAAGATCACGGTGGAAGCGCTCACTAATGACAAACGGATTAAGCGCAGCAGACAACATCGGGATTAGTGTGTTTAGTGGGGTAATAGCTTTCGTATCGGATAGTTGGCCCCAGATATTTGCAGTAGCCTTTGCCTCGGTACATGCTTACATTGCAATAGATAAATGGCTTTACGAGAGAAGCCAAAGAAAAACAGATTAAAGAATACGCTGCACGATAGGGCGGCACACTCTCCCAAATCCCCACCTATCGACCCCATAAGCTCTACACAGGGCTTTTTTTGTGTATAATATTCGTTAGATAAGGGTGATATAAGGGTTTTCAGTGGGTACTAGTTCAACGACATTAAAGACAGGCGACAACCTGCCTCCAAGGGGTAAGAGCAATAAGACGCGCATTCTTAATGCTATCCGTAGTGAGTCTGTCAAAGAGCTTATAGGGCTTCACGGAGAGCCTACAAAGGATCAGGCTGAAGAGGCTTTTTTTACTCATATTGCTAAGCGCGCCTTTAATATTGAAGATAAAGACTCCGGACAAATGCTTAAGGTTCTAGCTGATAAAGGCTGGTCTAGTGTCAAACCTACAATGGAGCGAGTCGAATTTAAGTTTGATGCGGATGCCACGCCAGACAAGCAGGCCTCGCAAGTATTAGCGGCTGCATCGCAAGGCCTTATATCTCCAGACGTTGCCAACATGTTTATCGACTCAATATCCAAGATGCTTAAGATTGATGAGATAACAGTTATCAAGAAAGAGCTTGAAGCGCTAAAAGATATGATAAGTGCTAAGAATGGCTAGTCCGTTACTCAAAGAGATACAGGCGCTTAAGTCTCAGGTTGGCATAGGATCATCTATGACTAATACGCCTATAGGATTTGTTAACCCTGATGGAAGCCTTGAAAGGACTTTAATCCAGATTGGTGATGAATTCATAGAGACCGATATAACACCTAAAGCTTATTTTCCTATCAAGCTTGAGCCAATGTTTACTAGGCCTAAGCGGTTTATCATTCTTAAAGGTGGTCGTGGCTCAGGTAAATCCATTGGTGTTGGTGACTATGTTTCTATTGATATGCATGATAATGGGAATAACTGGCTATGCTTAAGGGAATATCAGAACTCTATAGCTGACTCTGTACACAGCTTATTGACAGAAGAATATAAGCGTATTGAGCTTGAAGGTTTCTCTAGTACAGAAAAGTCCATAAGGTGCGACAATGGATCAGAGGCTTCCTTTGCTGGTCTAGCTAGAAATCCTGAATCTGTTAAGTCTGCTTTTGGGTTTAAAGGGTTTTGGGTTGAAGAGGCTCAGAGCATATCTGAGAAGTCACTTAAGATACTAACGCCGACAGGCCGTAATAAGCCTATGAAGGGTCTGCCAATGTCAATGGAAGAGATTGACGATAACGAGGTGGACCTATCTCAGGTCACAATGGTGTTTGTTGTTAACCCTGCATCGAGTGAAGATCCATTCTCAAAACGATTCCTTGCACCATTTGACGCAGAGCTAAGAGCTAATGGTATTTATGAAGATGATATCCATTTAATCATAGATATTAACTGGAGGGATAACCCTTGGTATCACATGTCCGGCTTAGAGGGTGAGCGTAAATGGGATTATGAGAACTTAGACAGGGCTTTGTATGACCATATCTGGGAGGGTGACTTTAATGACTCCATAGAAAATGCGCTTATCTTGTCTGAATGGTTTGACGCTTGTATTGATGCCCACAAAAAGATCGGCACCGAGTCGCAATGGGCTAAAGGAGCTAAGTTTGCCGCCCATGACCCAAGTGATACCGGTCCAGACTCAAAAGGCTATGCTATGCGTCACGGTTCGGTTATTTACTCTGTAGAAGAGATGACTGATGGAGGTATAAATGATGGCGGTGATTGGGCGCACGGGTTAGCAATACAGCAAGGGGTTAACCATTACACTTGGGATTGCGACGGTATGGGTGTTGGGTTGGCTAGGCAGGCTACAGAGTCATTCAGTGGATTAAACATCTCAACTACAATGTATAAAGGTAGTGAGTCACCGGATAATCCAGAGGCGATATATCAGCCTACTGGTGAAACCAAAGATAATAAAACAAACAAAGACTGCTTTAAAAATAAGCGCGCTCAATACTATCAGGCATTAAGAGACAGAATGTTTAACACTTATTTGTCGGTGGTTAAGGGTGAGGTTTACCCTATGGATAAGATGATAAGCTTTAGCTCTGATATTAAGTCATTACCGAAACTAAGGGCTGAGCTATGTCGAATGCCAGTCAAGCCTAACGCAAATGGATTGATTGAGCTTTACACTAAGGACCAGATGAAAAGTAAGTTTAAAATGGCTTCACCTAACCTTGCAGATAGTGTAATGATGTTAATGCGTAACAATGTTAGAATAAATAACAATCAGGCTATAATGCCTCCAAAAATTAAAAGCTACAGGATGCGGTAAATGTCGCAAGATAAGCACGTACAGATAAAAGCTTCTGTTGATAAGTCTTTTGTGAACACTCAAGACACTAGAGAGCGCGGCGCTGATGATTGGATGTTTGCGCACTTTAACCAATGGGATGAGACGCTAGAAGAGTATTCTGACAATGAGTACCGCGGCCAATTTGACATCATTACAAGACAGTTGCGTCAAGTTAAAGGCGAAATGCTCGCCAACCCTGTATCAGTTAAGTTTAGACCGTCCGATAACTCACCAGATAAAAAGAAGTTGTCCGAAGTTTTACAGGGCATGTACCGCGCATCCATGAGAACTAACGCAGCAAAAGAAGCTGTAGACGTAGGTATTGATTGTCAGGTTAGTACAGGGTTAGGCGCTTGGCGTATTACCACTGAGTACGAGGACCAAGGCGACAATACAATCACCAAGCAGATGATTACTCGCAAGCCTATTCATGAAGCTAATAATGTCGTGTTCTTTGATTCTCAAGCTAAGCGCAAGGATAAGAGCGATGCTAAATGGGGATGCATTCTTACTTGGTACACTGATGAAGGTTATGATGATTTAATCCGAGATTATGGAATTGACCCTGAAGACCGTAATCCTTCCACATTCAAAACCCCTGAGACTTCCTATGTATTCCCTTGGACCCATGCAGAGCGCCATTACATTGGTGAGTATTACGAGGTTGAAGAGAAGAAAAAGAAAGTATTTATCCTTCGTGATCAGTCGGGCCAAGTTGAAACAGTCGGAATTAGGCAGAAGGCAAAACTTGCAGAGCTGGCGGATTATGGCTTTGATGTAGTTGATAAAAAAGAAATAAAGACCCGTGAGGTCTATAAGTACGTTTTGGATGGTCAAGGTATTATTGATGGACCAACAAAGATTGCAGGCAAGCACATCCCTATTGTTCCTGTGTTTGGTGATTGGAGATTTATTGAAGGCCAAGAGTGGTGGGAAGGCATGGTTCGTCGTGCTAAAGACCCTCAACGCCTGCACAATATGTCATTCTCATTTATTGCTGACCAAGTTGGTCGAACTCCTCGCCGCAAGCCTATTATGTCTCCAGAGCAAATTAAAGGGCATGAGCATTTTTACATGCAGGATGCAGACTATCCTTATTACCTGATGAACTTCTTTACTGATGATGGCCAGCCTCTGCCTCAGGGTATTACAAGCTACATGGAAGGCCCGACCATTTCCGGCACCGAGACCCAGTTTTTGCAAATGACAGAGAAAGCGGTTCAAGACGTAACGGTCACTCCACTGGTAGGCCAGAACGCCTTAAGCGATGGTGTAACAGAAGGTCAGCTAAGACTTGCTAATGCTCAAAGCCAGATGCAAACATTTATGTATCAGGATAACTTATCCACAGCCATGCGCAGAGATGGTGAAATCTGGTTGAGTATTGCCTCTGAGATTTACGATGAAGAGGATCAGGTCATTATTATGAAGGACGATGACTCTACAGAGTATGTTGAAATTAATAAGACTGCATTTGATAAGCGAGGGATGCCAGCTGTTGAGAATGATATGTCTCAAGCATCTTTAGAGGTTTATACAGATATTGGCCCTAGATTCCAAGACCTTAAGCAAGAGGCTGAGCGTAAGCTTGGTGATCTGATTAATGGACTGGCTCCAAACGATCCTATGAGACAGGTAGCCACGTTGACGCTGGTTAATATGATGGATATCCCAACAGATACACCGCTTGAGAAGTGGGTTAGCCAGCAAATGCTTGATCAAGGCTTAAGAGAGCCTGAAAACGAGCAAGAGTACATGGCGATGATTCAGAAGCAGCAGGCGGCAGCAAATCAACCTAACCCTATGGTAATGGTGGCGCAAGCAGAAATGACCAGAGCTAAGGCGGATGTTATGAGTGCTCAGAATGATCAAGCTAACACAGCTATTAATGCTGAGAATGCTAAGAGTAAGCGCATTCAGGTGCTTGCTCAGGCTGAGAAGTACGGTGCCGATATATCTAAGACCTTGCAAGAGGTTGACACAGAGCAGTTAGATAATGCGATTAAAGTAGCGGAGAGAGTATGATCACAGAAGAGCTAAAAAACATTGAAGGCGTTAAGTTTCTTAGCGCCGAGGAAATGGAGGGCATGTCTAAGGATGATGCTGTAGAGGGTCAGTTCTATCTGACTTGTCGAGTGCGGAACTGTCTTGAGGGTTTTGATTACCGCCTGTTTAAGCGTATTGGTGATAAAGTGGTTAACGCTATTACCAGCGAGAGCGTATTAGAGGAGTACGGCATAACCATATTTGACTACATTGAAAGCTCTAAAGCGAATATAGATAGAAAGCTTAATTAAACGAAGCCCCTTAACTGGGGTTTTATTGCCTACACTTCACAACTCCGCTCACAAAAATTGACATATTTGCCCGCCATCATCTATTAGGTTAAAATAACCGCACCACCTTATGGTGAGAAAATTTCCCTATCCATGCTAGGAGACTATTAGTCGCATGAGTAATACAGACGTGATGCAAGATAACGAAACTTCTGAAGTAGAAGCACCTGAACTGGACGCCACTCCGGATCAGGAAAGCCAAGTAGTCGAGCCTGTGGCGGGCGAGATACAAGAGGCCGAGCAAGAAACTGAAGAATATGAAATTGTCGAGCGTGAGCCTGAACCGTCCAGAGATGGCGAAAAGCAAAATAATGCAGCCTTTGCAAAAATGCGCATTAAAGAGCGGCAAGCCAAGAAAAAAGCAGAAGAGCTAGAGCGTCAACTTGAAGCTGTGAAACAGGGTAATGTACCTGAATCACTGCAAGAGCAATTGACCGTAGCAGCGAAAGCACCAGAACAGCCTAACATCAATGACTTTTTATCTGATGAAGCTTTGAGTAAGTATGACTATGACCGAGAAAAAGCGTTAGCGGCTTATAATGCAGCGGGCAACCGTTGGATGATTGAAGCACAAAACGCCAACCAAGCGTCACAAGTTCAGACTACCCAAGTCCGTAATCAGTACATTGAGCAGCAGCAGCGCAATATTAAGGTTTTAAATAACTTTAACCGTGCGGCTGATGAGATGAATATCTCGGGCTTTGATGATGCAGAGACAAGTTTGGTAGAGCTTACTGGTACACCTGATGTAATACCTGCTATTGCAGATGTATTCGGAGATGATACTAAGCAAGCCGTGGCTGTTGTTAACTATCTAGGGCGCAACGAGCATGAAGCTCAACGTATCCTACAGATGGCCAAGACAGACCCGAACGGAGCTAATCGTGAACTGTTTAAACTTGGATACCAAAAATTGCAGATTCGCCGTAAAGATGCAGCCAGTAAGCCTATGGCAGACAGCGGCCTAACAGGTGGAACAGCTGGCGGCACAGAAAGCTGGAAAGGCGACCTTAATAAGTTGCTAAGTAGCGGTGACACTTCTAAATTCCGAGCTGCAAAGCGCGAAGTAGAGAAGCGTCTAGGCCGTAGTATTTCATACGATGAATTAGAATAGCATGGAGGCCTAAAATGGCTTTAGATACAGCAAAACAAGTCCGAGTGATGTTTAACATGGTGTTAGACCGCTTGGAGCATCAACAACAAATGGCAGTATTGTGTGATACATTTAATGTGTCAGGCGTAGAACTGCAAAACGCTTCTAACGTTGTTTGGAAGCAAATTGAGCAAGAAGCAGGCATTCAAGAAGGTTGGGATTTCACTGATAGTGATTTCGGTGACATTATTGAGTTGTCTTATCCGTCACAACTTGGCGATCCTCGCAACAGCCTTAAAAAGCTACGCGCTGATGATTTCCGTGACCGTTCTTTCATGGAGCGTTGGGCAGAAGCAGCGGCTTACCGCTTAACAGCTGACCAAAACAGCCGTATTGCTGAATTGGTAAAAGACACTGGTTCGATTTACTTTGAGCAAGCAGTTGATGGCACGATTAATAAGACTGGATACGACGCTGTTAAATTGGCATCTACCATCTTGTCAGAGCGCCAGCAAACTATGGCCTCTGGTTTAAACATCTTCTTGAATGACCGTGACGCACAGAAAGTGTCTAGTGATATTGCTAACCGCTCTAACATGAATGGCCTTCCTGAGACTGTTTATAAGAACGGCATGATTGCATATAACACAGCAGGCGCTAACCTGTACGAGTCAAGCTACCTACCAGCTATTTCAGCTAGTACGTTTGCAGGTTCTACAGTTTCAGCTGATGTGTCTCAAGCGCCTGTTGCTAACCGCACAGAAGCTGGTGGCTTAATCCTTCCGGTGGATTACCGTATCTCAGACACTATTACTTTAGTTTCTGGCGCTAACTTGAATGTTGGTGACTCTATCGCGTTCACAGGGATTAACTCTCTAGGTGAGCATGACAAGACTGATACTGGCGTTGAGATGACCTTTAAGGTTGTTGGTAAGCCTAGCGGCAATAAAGTGCAGTTATATCCTAAGCCTATCGCTCTGGATGACCCTGCTCTAACTGTAGCTGAAAAAGCTTACGCTAACATCAACACTCAAATTGTTTCAGGTACTCCAGTTGTAGCGCTTAACACTACAGCAGCACGTGCTAACCAATTCTGGGTTCAGGATTCTATCGAGATCATCAACGGTGACGCTCCATTAGAATACCTAGGTCAGTTAGATGGCATGGAAGTGATCAGCGAAACACTTGCGTCGGGTACTAAGGTTTACATGGCTTACCAAGGCTCAATCAATGACTTCACTCTTAAGTGTCGTTTATTCACTTGGTATGGTTTAACCAATAAGAACCCATCAGCTAACGGCAACTTTGTAATTAGCTAATACTAAGGGGGCTTCGGCCCCCTTTATTCCTTCACAGGTAATATATGAAACGTTTATATAAACTTGGCAAACACATTAAATTCCAAGGCATTAAGCTTGATTCTGTCACTGTTAAAGATAGTGAGATTGAGGAATATAAAGCTAATGGTTGGGATTGCGCTTGGGTTATACTTGAGCAAAGCAAAAACCCTGATGCGGTTGATGCTGAATTTGAAGAAATCACTCATGAAGTGGTTGATACGAATAAAAGCGGCAAGCTTAGCGTTAACGAGGTGCGTACAGCTGCACGCGATTCCGGCATAGAAGGCTGGGAAACTAAGAGAATTAAAACCCTCAAAAAAGAGCTTGGTTTAACTGATGGCGACGAACAATAAAATAGTCGAGCGTGCTTATGAAAAGATCGGTATCAGCGGAAACGTTGAAGGCCGATTAATCAATAGCGGCTTTGAAGAGATGCGAGATTTAATGTATGAGCTTCGAGGCCAAGGTACTGAGATTGGTTATGCCAACGACTCTGAATTATCTGATGACGCAGGGTTTGATCGTAAATTTAACTCAGCAATTATTGCACTATTAGCTCAAAGGCTTGCGGCTAATTTAAGGGTTCCTATTGATCCTATGCTTGCTGGGCAAATAAGATCAGGAACCCAGCTTCTAGCAAGAGAGACAATACAGAATCCAACATGGCATAGGCCTAATAGATTCCCTCGCGGCTCTGGCAATAACAAGCGAGGATACCAATGGGATCATTACTACACAAATCAGGCTGAGAACTACACCAGAACTAGGCAGGATGCATATCCACTTGAGCTGGTTAACACTGTTTATGTGATCAACTCGACAGTTAGGGAAAATGGACGGCATAAGCTAACTTTCTCTATCAATGGTCCTGTAACTGATGGTCAGTTATTAATCGAGTATCGCCGCAATGATTTTATTGACTGGGAAAACCAAGCTACGTTAGATTTAACCGCACTTAGTGAGCAGGAAATATTCTCGGACATATTTGAATACAGGTTTACTATCTCAGGGTATACGGGCGACCCTTGGACTTTAACCGTGCAAGATGAGGCTCAGTATGAATCTTTCCCGAATAGCCCTCAAAACTCCAGAGATTTACAAGATACCGTTTCATCATAGATGAAAGTGCTTTAAAATATAAAAGTCTGGATTGTGAAGGGTCCGGACTTTTTGGCCGCGGCCATTCCTTCATACCTTCGCACAAGACCCCTTCGGGGGTTTCTTAACATTCCTTCACATAACTAGGTGCTTTAGGGATGGCTTTCAATCAGTTCAAATTAGATAGATCAGTATTACAGGCTCGGGGTATTTTTAATAAATACGTCTATGAGACTGATGATGCTATTGCCGATGTTCAGCAGGCAGGATACTTTAATCAATCAAGATTCATAGAGATAGACGGACCTCAAACAAACTCTGATGGATGGGTTGGCGGTATCATAGAGTGCAATTGCTCTGATGGATTCTTTAGGGGACAGGTTCAGAGTAATGGACAGTCTATTGTCAGTGTTGAGGCTGGCGGATCAGCTATTATTGATGACTTGCAGCCTTATGAAGTGCCAATGAAAGACCCTGTAGAGGTTAAGCTCTCATACTCGGGCGCAACGGTTGATAGCGTCACAGGCGAATGGACTTTTGATAAGACCATCAATGTTCCGGCTGGCTCCATTAATGTTGGCGCAGCTGCTACCTTGTCAGAAGGCGGTGAAGATTTACTTGTACTTGGTAATATTACAGATAAGCGTGGTTTTGCATTAACAGCGGATTTTGACGAGACGGGGTCAATGATTCCTGATTATGTTGATTTAGGGCCGCAATTCTTTAACGCTCTTCAATCAGTAGATGCAAACCAAACAGTGGATAATCCTTTGGCTTTCTCTATTGTTGGCGGTGTAACGGCTCCAGATATCAGGCAGACGAACCAAGTTACATTTAGATGTGATCAGCCAATGCCTAATGTCACGTCCAGAATAACAGATGCTGCAAGCGGTACGGTTATCCGATATATACCAGATCGAGCAGCTTGGGATTCAAACACGGGCGGGCTAGATTTTATTGCTGGAGACAATATTGTAGATTTCATTAGCAAGGAGCCAAGTACAGCCGGAGTGTTTAATGTTGGAACCGTTCCATTCAGGCTGGAGCAAGGCCAGCAAATAGACATCGAGATTAGAGCTGATTCCATGTCATTGCTCGGTGTTCAAGCTGGGCCTGATTTCTTTCCTTATCTTACTCAGTTAATACAAGAGGGTCCGCTAACTCGAATTGCCACAGAGGAATATGTCGATAATAGCCATCCTACCTATGTATTTAAGCAGCTTGGCACATCATCAACTAATGCGGCCTATTTCTTTAACCCGCAAACACTTATATCTGAGGTTATTAACTATCCATTCGAGAATGCAAAGATAACCCTTAGCTTCGAGTCATCAAACACGGCAACCAATAGGAGTACTATTCTAGGGTTATTTATTGATGGTGTATTGGTGGATAATGAATCAGACATAGAGCCAAAGGACACTAGGAATAACTACTATCAGTCTAAAACCATTGACTACACATTATCGACAGGTAATCACACCTTAGAGGTGAGATTTGGCAGGGGTAATGGGTTTGGTAGTGCATTAGCTGAGATAAGCAACTTAAGAGTATTTATTGAGGAGTTAAGATAATGGCGGAACATGGATATACAGCGGCAATCTATAACGCTGAGACGCTTTACAGCTCATTAGAAGATGAGGGTGTTGATATGAGTGCGAGCATTATGACTTGCATACCTGAGTACACAGGTAATACACCAACAGGTAATACACTGATAACCATCACTACGGACGCTTTAAAGGCTTTGTGTGATACAGCTATTGCTAAGGCGCTTATAGGAACGCTACAGGCCAATAAGCAGGCCAAGAAAGATGAGATATCCGCCAAGAGTAACGATCTTATTAAGCAAGGATTGGCGCATACTACTGCAACAGGTAATTCTGGCGTATTTCCTATTGAGAACTCTAAGGAAGAGCTTAGCTTCTATCATGCGGTTGCTGACTCATTGGCCGAGAATCCAGCTGAAGCGCCACAGATAATCCCTACCGTTACTGGTGGCGGTGTTCCTGTTATGACAGCATTGGAAGCTGCAACCCTCGATGATGACGTAAGGCACCGCATGGAGTATATATACACCTCGGTATCACCTAATGCTGACTCAAGTAAGAGCCAGTTATTATTGGATACTGAGATAAATGCAGCCACAACACAGCTAGAGCTGGATGCAATCCTAGACACTAGAACCTAGGTGCTTTTTTAGCCTTGCCCTTAGTGCTATCATTACAAAAACTAATTAGGCAGGGCTAATGAAAGAGCTACCTTTAAATGGATTCTACAGCGAGGAGTCCAGAAAGCTATCTGATAGACGCTGTATAAACTTTATACCAACTGTTTCAGATGCTGGCGCGCTATCATCCTTGTCGTTAATGCCAACCACTGGATTGGAAAATTACGGAGATATAACCGTAAATAGTAGCCTTCTAGGCTCTTCAGCCCAAGCGATAACAAGTCAGGTTTTCAACTTCAAGACAATACAAGGCGGCTTGAGTGCTGTTTTTGTTGTTGTTGACAGGGTGTTTTTTGTAGATGGTTTTGGAGGGCTAACCATTAAAGATTACCCTAATCCGGCTGGGTATCCTCTACCTATTAGGGCGTCATATACCAGAATGGCAACAGACGGTTTTAGATGTCTAATTTGTGCTCCAAGTAGCGGTACGGGTAATAGCAGGGATAGGGCTGTTTACTTTGAGAATGATCTATCAGCCGCTGGAGTTGGTATTGATACTGCGACGATATTTAATCAAGCAGATGCCGAGCTGACCGACGTCGCCTATCTGGGCGGTCGGTTTTTGTATCTTTCAAGTCAGGTCACGATCGCAGGATTTAATCGCGTATTCTATTCAGATATTGGCACTGTTGAGCCTGTCGCACTTAATTTCTTTGCACCAAATAATCTTAACTCTCAGCTTGTAGGTATGGAGGTTCTGAATGACAGGCTTTACTTGTTCTCTTCTGAGAAAGGGTATATTTACTCTGTAACATCATCTGTTGATACGCCTTTTATTAAAAATGGCGAGCTTGAGTACGGCCTGCTTAATTCTTTTTCTAAGTGCGTGTACCTTGACTCGCTTGCTGGTGTATTTAAAGAAAAGGGCGGAGCTTTGTTTGTTGGATTGATTACTGGGGCGGGTATCAAAAAGATAAGTACACGGGCTATTGATCAGAGAATATTCAATGCATTTCAGGATGACACAAACTTCGGGCCAGAAAGAAGAACTCGATTATTTACTTTTATGGATAACGGCAGGAGCTTTCTATGTCTAACTAGTCCAGAGTTTACTTTTGTGTATGAAGCTGCATCCGGCCTTTGGCATGAAAGAAAGACATTGAGAGATGGCGACCTCTACAGTCTTCTTGGTGGTAGGAATAATTGGCAGTATATCGGCGCGCTAGAGTATGATGCTGACTTCCTTAAAAGCAGTTACTTTATAGGCGATACAATAGAGACTGTTGACCTGCCAACAAATCAATTTAGGGTTCCTATATCTAAAGTTAACACCAATATTGGAACAGAGGATGGCGAGTTGATCGAGAGAACTCTTATAAGTTCTCCTTTCAATGAGAATAACAATCGCATGGTTCTTGATGAGGTGCAACCCCAGTGCGAGGTTGATTTTACTACTCCCATTGATGGCTGGAGTGATCCCAAAATAAATTTATCTGTATCTAATGACTTCGGCAATAGCTTTGATGGCGAGCGATCATTAGGCATTGGACCATCTGGAAACTATAGCAATGAAACAAGATTCTTAGGCATTGGGTATTTTATGCAAGCTTTTACTTTAAAGCTAAGAACGATCAACCCGTATCCTACAAGAATAATTAAACTTCTCGCGCGCGTGACTGGAGGCTCCTTCTAGTGTCGATGTTAAGAGATAATCTTTTGACTACACCTGAGCTTCAACAGCTAGGAGCTAAGCATTACAGGTTCTATAATTGGCTTCAGGCTATTCAAAGTGATTTAGAGTCGCTTCCTGATATAATTAATGAAGGCGACCTTTTAGAAGTTGGTGGAAATAAGCAATTTCCATCACTCCCAGCAAATAAGATTGGCTTGCTGTTTCTTTCATCAGGAACATATGAGGCGGCTGTGGTTGGTGGTTTTGATAAGTGGCGGAGACTATATGACGGGACAACATTTGACCCCTCAACAAACATACCGTAAAGGAATTTACGAATGCCTTTGTGAAATGCACGCATCCACCGCATATAAGTCAATTCCTATGAATAGCGAAAAGATGATGCAGCTTATTGAGTTTTGCATACAAGATGGATTTGTTTATTTTGATGGTGAGTGCCTAATGCTGGGTAAGACATTCGAGCCTTGGTTCTCTGATGAGCTTGCAGCAAGCGATATTGTGCTTTACACAATAAAAGGCAGTAGAGGTAAGGGGTTGGCCAAAAAGGCAGTTGAATGTTTTATAGACTGGGCTAACTCTAAAGGAGTGAAGCGTGGTAATATTACACTAGCGCAGTCAACAGGCACCAACTCAAAAGAATTCAAAAGGTTAGCCGAGACTTTTAATATGACAAAGGTAGGGGAGGTCTACAATGTGTAGCTCTAGTGACTTAAAAAACGTTGCCACACTTGGAACTTATGACGCGGTTTATAAGCCTCTTCATGACGAGCTAACAGGTGCACGCGAAGAGGAAATGCTTGAGGCCGCTATGGCTGAGCAATCAGCTGCACAAGAGGATCAGATTGCATTCCTTAGGGAGCAGTATGGAGACACTCAGGCGGCGCTGGCTCCTTATCGTGAGGCGGGTGAAACTTTCCTGCCACAATTAACCGAGATGCTAACACCAGAGGCGAGACAATCTTTTATATCTGATTACTTGGCTGGCGATGAGTATGGAGCGATCCAAGACCAAGCAACACAGCAATTATTGCAAAGTGCAGCGGCTACAGGATCGTTGGGGGCAAGCGGAACAGAGGATAGACTTGCAAGACAAACTATGCAAATGGGCCAGCAGTACGGATCAAATGCATATAATCAGGCCTTGGGGAATTTAACTCAGGGCACAAACTTAGGGTTCCAAACATTCGGGCCAATGTTGCAAGCTCAGGGAGCGCTAAATCAAGGCGTACAGCAAGGGCTAGGAAATATTGCTAACCTACAATTGGGTGCGTTGGGTATGCAGCAAGGCGGATTGCTTGGTGATCTTAAGCCTTATGCTCAATTAGCTGGCGCATACATGGGGGCGGGATAATGGCTTTTCCAACACTTCAGCAAATAATGGCTTTAAAGCAGCCCTCACCAATGGCTCAGCTTGGCGATACCCTAGTTTCCGGATTTAATGCCTACAACCAAGCCGACCAGTACAGGCAGAAAAAAGAAGCTGCGGCATCTGCATCTGCAAAAGAGGCTCAGGCGGCTAACTTTCTTAAGCAAGCTGTAGCAGAGCAAGACCCTCAGAAAAGTGAGGGCTTTGTGATGCAAGCATTTCAAGCATCGCCATCTGTTGTGGATAAGTTTTTTACTATGCAGGGTAAAAGAGGTTCCGCCAATAAGATGGGTATTGAAAGGGAAAAGCTCGATATCAGAAAAGAAGAGGCCAGACTTCGAGCGCTTGAGCGAGCGGATAGAAAAGAGACTAACGAACTTAAGAGGCAGGAGCTTGGTCAAAAGATAGAGCTTCAGAAAGAAAAAGTAAGCCAAGCAAAAGCTGAGAGCCAGACAATGGAAGAAAAGAAAGAGTCATCCATTCTTATGGCTCAAGAAGCTGAAACGCTTGCAAGAGAAATTGCAGAGGCTGACAACCTTGGAGATATAACGGGCACAATCGCTCCAAGACTAGCAACCATACGACCAGAATCACAAGACCTTATAAACAAGGCTGAGAGATTGCAGTCACTTCTAACGGTGGACAACTTGAAGCTTATGTCTGGTGTGCTTACTGATAGGGATATAAAATTCCTAACAAATATAGCATCAGGACTTAATCTGGATGAAGGCGGCATAAAAGGAAGCACTTCAGCAGTTAAAGCTAGGCTTCTTGATATCTCTGATAAGATTAAAGGCGGAATATCCGGAAAGACAAGAAAAGAGCCAGAGTCTAATGTTGTTGAATGGGGGTCTATGTAATGGATGTTAGGCTTCCGAATGGAACCATAATAAAGGGTGTGCCAGAAGGCACAAGCAAAGAACAGGTTATGCAAAAGGCCATATCATCTGGCCTAGCAACTGAGAATGACTTCGCAGACTCTATGGCATCCCTTCCACCTACATCGTCAGGTGAGATTGAGGAGGTTAAAAAGCCTATTTCCGCTGGTAAGTTCGGGGGCTTCTCTGAGCCTGATCAATCACTATCGTCAAAGATACCAGAGATAGGTTCAGCTCCGGAACTAAATGCGCTTAGCGTTCCTGCGTTTAAGGCGTCTTTTGCTTTGCTTGCAACGGGCGATGATGAGCGATTGAAAGCTTCGTTCATGGAACAGTTTGGAGATAACGTTTCATTTGAAGAGGATGAGATAGGAAATACAGTGGTCAACCTTCCATCTGGCCAGTATGCATTAAATAAAAAAGGATTAAGCCCTCAGGACATAGCTAGGGGCGCATTTGATATCGCTGCACTGACTCCGGCAGGTAGGGCGGCATCCCTGCCTTCTGCCATTGCCAAGGCAGGTGCTACTAGAGGCGTTATTGAAGGTGGCGCAGCATCAACAGGGGCCGGATTTGATCCAACCGAGGTTGCCAAAGAGGCGGCGCTTGGTGGAGTTGGTAAGATTGCTGAAGATATCGTTATGGGGGGAGTGAGGGCGGCTAGAGGCGCTTTGTCAGATAAAGACAAGCAGCTAATTAAAATGGCTGAGCAGTCTGGCGTGCCATTGATGACAACAGATGTTGTTGCTCCGGATACTCTCGCAGGAAAGCTTGCGCAATCAACTGGAGAGGTAATACCCGTAGCGGGAACCGGAGGAAATAGAGCGGCTCAGCAGGCAGCGCGGGAGAATCTAGCTGAATCATTTGCTTCTCAGTACACTCCAAAATATGACGAAGTTGTACAGGGGCTTAAAAACCAGCAAAATAAAGTAAAAAACGCCGCAGGCAGTAGGCTTGAAGGCATAAAGAATAAGATGTCAGAATTTGGTGATATTGACACAGTTAGCTCAATTAATGCCATTGATGATGAGATATCTCGGCTTACTGCTAAGGGCTCGGTTCCTGATGCTGAAACTGTTAATTCTCTAAATCAATACCGAGAGGCTCTTTTGGAGGGGCAGGATTTTGAGTCCCTAAGAAACCTTAGGACCGATTTTAGAGAAAGAGTTAAGGGTGAGCGCAATATCATGCCTAATAAATCTCAGGCAGCCATAAACAGAATATATAGCGGAATGTCTAAGGATTTAGATGACGCTGTAAGCTCAAGTCTTGGTGGTGAGGCGCTATCTAAGTATAAGGCTGC
>Ga0209273_10001506_pt1 | contig 20618 bp, 21 predicted proteins | sample tdAd471_FD_187126 | JGI IMG/M metagenome (GOLD analysis project Ga0209273, IMG submission 187126) | Marine sediment microbial communities from the Atlantic coast under amendment with organic carbon and nitrate - tdAd47.1 (SPAdes)... | ecosystem: Environmental > Aquatic > Marine > Coastal >...
AATTTATTGTCTGCCACACGTTCAGGGTGAGGCATGAGGCCCAGCACATTGCCCTTGTTATTGACGATCCCAGCAATGTCACGTTGGCTGCCGTTCGGGTTGTCGTGTGAGTAACGGAACGCGACTTGGCCTTCGCCTTCAAGACGATCAAGCGTTTCCGCGTCAGCGTGATAATTGCCGTCATGATGGGCCACCGGCACATTGATGGACTGGCCCTGGTCATACTTGCGCGTAAAAACCGTGTCGTTGTTTTCTACATTCAGCGCCACCGTGCGGCATACAAAATGAAGGTTCGCGTTGCGCATAAGAACGCCGGGCAGAAGACCGCTTTCCGTGAGGATTTGAAAGCCATTGCATATCCCAAGTGTCAGTTTGCCTGCATTTGCCTTCTTCACGACGTCCTTCATGATGGGCGAACGGTTCGCCATGGCGCCGCAGCGAAGGTAATCGCCGTAGGAAAATCCGCCGGGCAAAACGATCAAGTCAACATCCGGCAGTTCCGCATCCTTGTGCCAGACCATATGAGGCTTCACGCCGCTTATCTGTTCAAGCGCGACCGCCACATCCCGGTCGCAGTTTGATGCGGGGAAAACAACTACAGCGGAACGCATAGGCTCAAGCCTCCAGCTTGATGTCGAAATCTTCGATGACTGTGTTTGCAAGCAGCTTCTCGCACATCTGGGTTACGTGCTTCAGCGCTTTGTCTTCGTTGGTCTCTTCGATGTCGAGGGTGATGTACTTGCCTTTGCGCACGTTTCCGACGCCGTCAAACCCGAGCGAGCCGAGCGCGTTACTAATGGCTTTTCCTTCAGGATCCAAAACGCCTTTCTTTAGCGTCACGTGAATATGCGCCTTCATCCCTCTTCCTTTGCCTTTCCCTTTGTAATGTTGACCACGTTGTCCGGCGCTTCGCCGATGTCTTGCAAAAGGCCCAACCGTTTTGCGACTTCGTGGTAGGCCTCGCTCACCCCGCCGAGATCGCGGCGGAAGCGGTCCTTGTCCAATTTCTCGTTTGTTTTGATGTCCCAAAGACGGCACGAGTCGGGGCTGATCTCATCGGCCAGCAGGATGCGCAAAAGATCGTTCTCCCACACGCGGCCGTATTCGAGCTTGAAGTCCACAAGTTTAATGCCGATCCCGGCAAAGAGACCCGATAGGTAATCGTTGATCCGTATGCTGAGAGCAATCATCTCATCGAGTTCCGGCGGCGAGGCCCAACCAAACGCGGTGATGTGTTCCTCGGCAATCAGCGGGTCGCCCAAGGCGTCATTCTTGTAGCAAAATTCTATAATGGAGCGGGGCAGGGGCGTGCCTTCCTCGATCCCAAGTCGTTTTGAGATCGAGCCGGCAGCGATGTTCCGAACGATAACCTCGAGCGGGATGATTTCCACCTCGCGCACCAACTGCTCGCGCATGTTGAGACGACGAATGAAATGAGTGGGAACGCCAACCGAGCCCAGCTGCGTGAACAGAAACTCGGAGATCCGGTTGTTGATCACGCCTTTGCCTTCGATGGTGCCGCGCTTTTCCGCGTTAAACGCGGTCGCGTCATCCTTGAAGAACTGAATAATCGTCCCTGGCTCAGGCCCTTCGTAAAGAATTTTGGCCTTGCCTTCGTAAATCTGCCGTCGGCGGGTCATGGGTCTCCAATCTAGCGGATTGGGCTGTCGATCTGGGATATCGCCCGGCCCACACGCCCGGCCCCACCCGGGGGGCTTTATGGGCGCCCCTATAGGGGGGCGAATCTCCGGCGTCAAGCTAGCCGATTGGCGGGGGCCATACAATTCACCCAGGACGCGCCAGATATGCGCCATTGGGGTTCTTGCGCTTGTCCCGGGGGCCTTGTATTCGTGGGGGAAAGGGCCCCCCGCGAAAGGGGCAAATTCAGCCACGGAGCAAGCCATTCATGTCGTCATTCAAGGACCGCGAAAAAGCCTTTGAGAGCAAGTTTGCTCACGATCAGGAGCTCAAGTTCAAAGCCACCGCACGGCGCAATAAATTGTTGGGCCAGTGGGCGGCGGACCAAATGGGCCTTTCGGGCGATGATGCGCAGGCCTACGTGTCGGAGGTGATTCGCTCAGATCTTGAGGAGCCGGGCGATGAAGACCTTTTCCGCAAGATCTGGAACGACTTCCAAGCCAAGGCCGTGGATCAATCCGAGCATCAAGTGCGGCGCCAAATTCAAGACTTGATGGAAGAAGCAATCAGCCAAGTCGAGCAAAGCTGACCCCTTAAAAAACTTGGTCCGAAGCCTTACGTTTCCTTGGCGGACTGCAGCTAGGGAGGGCGTTCATGTTGCGCATTTTTCTGATTGGGCTTGGGCTTTGTATGGCCTTGCCCGCATGGGCAGATACGTGGACCCATTATGGCGGCGATCCGGGCGGCAACCGTTACTCCGAGCTTGAACAGATCAATCGTGAAAATGTGCGTGACATTGAAGTTGCGTGGGAGTTTAGCACAGGCGACTTAGAGGCCCGCGCCGATGTGATCGGGCGTTCGGCCTTCGAAGGCACGCCGATTGTTTTTGCGGGCAATCTGGTTTTCTGCACACCGTTCAATGAAATCATCGCGCTTGATCCCGGAACGGGCGAAGAGCGCTGGCGTTACGATGCAGATGTGCCAACGGACTATTGGCCGTCGAACCAATTTGTATGCCGCGGCGTCGCGCCTTGGACCGATGTGCTGCTTGAAGAAGGCGCGATGTGCAAGCACCGCCTCTTCATGGGGACGGTGGATTACCGGGTTGTATCGGTGGACGCCGAAACGGGCGCGCCTTGTAATGAGTTTGGCGATGGCGGCGCGGTGCAAATCGACCCGGGGATGGATCTCATCTGGCCCGGCGAATTTCATATCACTTCACCGCCCGCGATCGCTGGCGATATAGTGATCGTCGGTTCGGCCATCGGTGACAATGCGCGCGTTGAAGCGCCCAAGGGCACAGTACGCGCCTATGATGCGCGCACAGGTGCACCAGTTTGGACATTCGATCCAATTCCAACTGATGCGAATGACCCGCGCGCCGATAGTTATGGCGGCGCGGAAGGCATTCGCGCCGGCCACGCAAACGTTTGGTCCATCATCTCGGTGGACGAAGAGCGCGATCTTGTTTTCCTACCAACCTCGAGCCCCAGCCCGGACTTCTATGGTGGGCTGCGACCTGGCATGAATGAATACGCGAATGCTGTCGTCGCGGTGCAGGGGCAAACCGGCGAAGTGGTGTGGTCGTTTCAAACGGTCCATCACGATATTTGGGATTACGATGTCAGCGCGCAGCCGCTACTCACAGACCTAATCGTTGATGGCGAAACCATCCCCGTGGTGGTGCAAAACACCAAGATGGGCTTTGTCTTCGTGCTCCACCGCGAAACGGGCGAGCCTGTCTTTCCAGTGGAAGAACGCCCTGTGCCGCAAAGCGCGGTGCTCGGCGAGTGGCTATCGCCGACGCAGCCGTTTCCCACATCGCCGCCACCGCTGCACCCCACGGGGCCGGTGACCAGCGATGATATTTTCGGGTTCACATTTTTTGACCGGGGCGGGTGTCGGCGTTTGATGTCCGAGTATTCATCCGAAGGCATTTACACGCCCCCCACGCCCGAGGGGACGATCATGTACCCCTTCACGGGCGGCGGCGTGAACTGGGGCAGCGCGGCGTTCGATCCCCAAAGCCAAGTGATGATTGTAGGTCTTGGTCGCATCTACCACCTGATCAAGTTGATCCCGGCCGAGGAACTGCAAGATGTTCGGGCGGCTAATCTCCACGATGAAATCGGATCGCAGCGTGGCGCGCCTTATGGCATGAGCCGCGATCTTGCATTTTCACCCTTTGGTGTTCCCTGCGCACCGCCGCCCTGGGGCACGTTGGTGGCGGTTGATCTCGGCACCGGTGAGATTATGTGGGAAGTCACGCGTGGAACCTCCGAAGACCTTGCGCCGTTCCTGCCGCCCCTAAGAGTGGGCGATCTTGCGCTCGGGGGACCCATGGTGACGGCGGGCGGGCTCGTCTTTGAGGCGGGGACGCTCAACTATCGCTTCCGCGCGTGGGACATCGAAACGGGCCAACAGCTTTGGTCACACCGCATGCCCGCGGGCACGCCAGCGACGCCCATGACCTATGAATGGGAAGGGCGACAATATGTGGTGATCGCCAGCGGCGGTTATGGACGTGTGGAGACACGCATGGGCGACAGCATAATCGCCTTCGCTCTGCCGGAATAATTAGGAGGCTTTTCGCGTCGGGCGCCTTTGAAGGTCGCCGCCGCAGTTGGGACAAGTGCCTTTGTGCGTTTCATTATTGCACGGACCGCAATAGGTACATTCGAAAGAACAGATGTAGGCCTCGCCATCGTGCGCGAGATCGTTCCCGCAGGTCTCGCATTTGTCTCTCATCTCAAGCATTGCCAAACACCCTCTCGAAGATCGTGTCCACGTGTTTGGTATGGTAGCCAAGATCGAAAAGCCCTTCGAGCGCTGCATCATCAAGTTTGCTTGAGACGTCCGCGTCAGCCTTCAACAATTCGAGAAACTGTCCTTCACCACGCCACACGGGCATGGCATTGCGCTGAACCAGCCGGTAGGCGTCTTCGCGAGAAACGCCCGCTTGGGTAAGCGCGAGCAGCACGCGCTGGCTGTGGACGAGCCCGCCGAGGCTATCCATATTTTTTTGCATGCGCTCGGGGTAGACCAGAAGCTTGTCCATAACACCAGCCAGCCGCATCAGCGCGAAATCTAAGGTGACCGTCGCATCGGGGCCAATGTTGCGCTCAACTGACGAATGCGAAATGTCGCGCTCGTGCCACAGAGCCACATTTTCCATCGCGGGCAGTGCGTAGGCGCGAACGAGGCGGGCAAGGCCCGTAAGGTTCTCGGTCAGGATCGGGTTCCGCTTGTGCGGCATGGCCGACGAACCTTTTTGGCCTTCGGAAAAGTACTCTTCGGCTTCCAGCACTTCCGACCGTTGCAAGTGACGCACCTCTGTTGCCAACCGTTCGACAGACGACGCGATAACGCCGAGCGTCGCAAAGAACATAGCGTGGCGATCGCGGGGGATCACCTGGGTGGAGACAGTTTCGGGCTCAAGACCCATGGCTTTCGCCACATGCTCTTCAACGCGCGGGTCAACGTTCGCAAATGTGCCGATGGCGCCAGAGATGGCGCAAGTGGCAATCTCGATGCGCGCGTCTTCCAGGCGCTTTTTGTTGCGATCAAATTCGGCGTAGGCCTGCGCGAGCTTCACGCCAAAGGTGGTGGGCTCGGCGTGGATGCCATGGCTGCGCCCAATGCAGATGTCATCCTTGTGCTCAAATGCGCGGCGCTTGAGATTGGCAAGGAGCACATCAAGATCGGCCAACAGAATGTCGGCGGCCTTCACCAGCTGCACATTGAAGCAAGTATCGAGCACGTCCGATGAAGTCATGCCCTGGTGCACGAAGCGCGCTTCGGAGCCAACTTGCTCGGAGAGCCATGTGAGGAACGCGATGACGTCGTGTTTTACTTCGCGCTCAATCTCGTCGATGCGCGCCACGTCCACCCGTTCCATCGCGGGCTTGCCCTTGTCCCAGATGACTTTGGCGGCTGCTTTGGGGATGATGCCCAGCTCGGCGAGGGCGTCTGCCGCATGCGCCTCGATCTCGAACCAGATCCGGAACTTGGATTCGGGAGACCAGATATCCGCCATTTCGGGGCGGGAATAGCGCGGGATCATCAACGCCTCATGTGCTGTATGAATTGAGGGCCTTCACATGGCATGGGGCGGTCAAGGATTCAAGGCGGCAGGGCTTATGGTTTACATCACCGGAATATCGAGATGCCGCGCCGCAGTGAATTCCGCCATGAGCGCCCAGATCATCTCATCCGCCGCGCGGGCCCAGGCCGCATCGCTTTCCTCTGCCATTTTATGAAGCTCAATCAAAAGTTCTTTTAGTGAGGAATTTGAAGCGTTTAGCACCGATACCTTAAGTGACTCATCTGATTCGTTTGAGGCTTTCTCAAGCCGCGCCCGCAAGTCCGGGTCGGGCAGTGACGCGGCCACATCGGCAAAGACCGCGCGCATGGCTTTGTTCTCGTGGGCACGAACTTCCGCCGCTCGGTCATATTCTTGAGCTGCAAAAATGTTCAAAAGCGCGATCATAGTCATCGACCCTTGGGGATAGCCCTCGGGCAAATGCGGGGCGATGTCCGTGAGGACGGTGCCGAGAACGCCGGTGAGGATCTCATTGACTTCGGGCTTCATGCGGCGCGCGCCTCCTTCATGAGTTCGATCAGAACCTCCGAGTGCGCTTGCGCGGGGTACCAGCCGGAAAACGCGATCACCGGGTCCATGTTGCGGCCTTCGGCAAATTCGCGCGCCGAGGATATCCAGATTGCCATGCCTTTGACGGCGGAAAAGATTTTCCACCAGCGAAGCGCCGCAGGATCAGCGCTGACCCCTGAAACATCGGACCAAATCTTGAGCGCGTCTTCAGCGGCGATCATGCCGCCCGGGTGATCGCCCGGCGCACTCCAGATCGTGTCGAGAGCCCAAGCGACGTCTTCGAGCGGATCGCCCAGATGGCACATTTCCCAATCGAGGATTGCGGTGATCTCCCCTTCCTCACTGACAAGAAAATTGCCGTGGCGGTAATCCCCATGAACAACGGTCATCCGTTCGGGCGGGGGCGGCGGGTTTGCCTTGAGCCAACGGATCGCCGCGCGAACAAGCGGTTGGGGTTCAAGTTCATCCTCATCGATCACACGTTCCCAGTATTCGAGAGCGGCGAGGTGAGGCTCATCCGGCCCTTCAAACCCATCGCCAAGGTCGAGCTCTTCAATATCGGCCGCGTGGATCTCGCCCAGGATTTCCCAAAACTCTTCGCCCACTGTGCGGCGGTGCTCATCATAAGGGTCAGGCTGGAACACGCGGCCCGGGGCGCTATCCCTTATTTCTTCCATCACGAAAAAGGGGCGGTCGAGCCATTTGGGATGGGTCTCAAGAAAATCGATACGCGGCACGGGAACATCGCGCTCCTGAAAGGCCAGCAGCGCGCCCACTTCGGTCGAGCGGTCCGTCTCAATAAGGCTGCTTTCCGGATCGCGCCGCAGGATCAGCCGTTCTTCGCGGGGCCGGCCGCTCACAAGGTAGGTAACCTGCACGCGATAGGTCTCGCGGCTGGCACCCCCGTGAATGCGCGAGAGGTCCGCCACCTGGACGTTATCGCACTCGGGCCGTTCGTGCGCGAAATACTTGGCAAAGCGTGTGGCGAGATCGTCTGTCATGGCGCTAACGCAAATAGATTGTCAAAGCCCGATGGCTCATGCCGGCCGATGATGAGCTGCTCGAGAATGCCGCGTCCTTTTCGCGTTCCGAGCGGCCCTGACATTTCCGCATCCACGATGGCTTGAATATGTGTGGAATGAAGATCGCCTTCATTCAACGTATTGAGGTCCAAAACTTCGCTCGTTACCGAATGGGCGCCGTGATAACTGCCGTGATTGCGTTCGGGGTGCATATAGCCGACGCCGCGCATGAAGAACTTATAGCGGGGCGTGAGCTTGACGGTGGTCTCGCCGTGATCATCAAAAAGAAACAGCTCCGCCGCCTTGGCGTGGCGGGTTCCGCTCTGGAAAGTGAGCGCCGCGCGGCCATCCTTAAGCGCTCGCGGAGGCGTATCGCCAAGCGGCACCCATTGGGCGGACCGGGCCCAGGCTGCACCCTCGGCGTTCTCGTTCACATGGAATAGCGTCGCGCCATCATCGAAGTTGAGCGGCGCCCAAAGCCAATAGAATTGCGGCTCGCGCGCCGGTGCGGTGGGTTGCGGGTCGCTGGCGCCCACGGGGCGAATGCCCCAGGAGCGGTCACGCGTGCCGCGAAAAGCGACCGGGGTCACATCGATCTTCTCGCCACCCAAGCTCACCCAACCTGACCATTCGCCCATTTGCGTGAGCCGGGTGTAGTCGAGGATAATTCGTGTGCCCTGGCGGTAGGTAAAGCGCGGCTCCTCTACCGCAATCGTCCGCTTGCGGAACGTAAGGTCCGCTTCGATACCTGAATCGTTTTTGGTAACACGAATGCGGTGTTCGACCAGGGGTTCAACGATTTCAATCGAGACAGGCGCAACTTCGGTGTTCATCCGTTCGTGGCCAAGCTCGCGCGAGGCAAAAACGGAATGCTGCTTGCCGTCTTTGATCAGGCAAAAGGCGGCGTCCATCACATTAAGCGCGGGGTATTGCCCCATGGCGCAGGCAAAGAAGATGTCTTCCTCGCCGAGGGCGTAGCCATTGTAGAAATAGCGGTCGTAGAAATTCCGGTCAGAGCCCGTGTAGGCAATGGGCTCGGGTGTTTGGTGTATGGGAAAATCGTCGGCGCGGGTGAGCATGGGCCTCAGGCGGGCTGAAGGGTGGGGTCTTTCCAGGCAGGCAGTCTAGCCTCTTCCACCCCATGGCACGCAACCGCCATCCCGTCCGTGCCTCTGAGTTTCGGGTCGTCCTTTTTGCAGCGCTTGTCGGCGAAAGGGCAGCGGGGATGGTAATGGCAACCTTTCGGAGGATTGAGCGGGTTCGCCACTTCGCCCACCACACTTTCCTGATGGCGCTCCTTGAGGTCCAGCCGCGGAATGGCCTCGAGCAACATGCGCGTATAGGGGTGTTGCGGTGCTTCGAACAGCTTAGCCTTGGGCGCGATCTCCACAAGCCGGCCCAGATACATAACGCCCACCACATCGCTCACATGGCTGACGACAGCGAGGTCGTGGCTAATGAATAAATATGTGAGGCCGAGCTCGTTTTGCAGCTCCTTCATAAGATTGAGAATCTGCGCCTGCACAGACACGTCAAGCGCCGAAGTGGGCTCGTCGCACACAAGAAACTCAGGCTCCGAAGCAAGCGCGCGGGCAATAGAGATGCGCTGGCGCTGTCCGCCGGAAAATTCGTGCGGGAATTTTTCACCGTCCGCGGCGGTAAGGCCCACTTGGTCGAGCAGTGCTCCCGCGCGTGCGATCTGATCGCGCGAAGACAGATTTTTTGCGCGCATGGCTTCGCGAATGATGTCCACAACGCGCCAACGCGGGTTCACAGAAGCAAACGGGTCCTGGAATATCATTTGAAGTCGGCCACGCCCGATGCCGCGCCCGCCACCGGGCGAGGTGACGCGTTTTCCGGCAAAGCCGATCTCGCCGCCCGAAGGCTGCAAAAGGCCCACGCACATACGCGCGACGGTCGATTTGCCAGAGCCGCTTTCCCCCACAAGCCCAAATGTTTTCCCCTTGGGGATTTCAAATGAGACGCCGTCTACGGCAGGCAGAAGCACGCGCTTGCCGCCTGTAGCGGTGGTAAGCCACGGGTTTTCCGTGAGATCGAAAGTCTTTGAGAGGTTTTTTACCTGGAGAAGAGCATCAGACATTGGCCTTCTCCTTCTGCAAGAGCCAGCAGGCCGCCTCGCTGCCTTGGCCTTTCATGAGGTCCGGCCGGTCGCGATCGCATGGCTTGAACCTGTGCGGGCAGCGCGGATGAAAGGCGCAACCATTGGGGATCGCATTGGGGCGGGGCATGGAGCCTTTGATGTGCGCTAGAGTTTCGTCCTTACCGCCAAGGCGCGGGATCGCTGCCATGAGACCTTGGGTATAGGGGTGATTGGGGCGCTCGACCACATTGTGCACTTCGCCAATTTCGACGATCCGCCCCGCATACATGACGGCCACGCGATCACATGTTTCGGCGATCACGCCCATGTCGTGGCTCACAAGCATCACCGCTGCGCCGTGATCAGCCGCCAGGCGTTTTAAAAGTTTAATGATCTGCGCCTGCACTGAAACATCGAGCGCGGTTGTGGGTTCATCCGCGATAATAAGTTTTGGATTGTTGGCGAGCGCGAGCGAGATGACCACTCGTTGGCGCATGCCGCCAGAAAACTGGTGCGGGTACTGATTGATCCGTTCGGCGGCCGCAGGGATGCCAACCTCTTGCAGAAGTTCGATGGCACGCGCCTTGGCTTGGGACTGTGTGAGGTCCTGATGGGTCTGCAGTGTCTCGATTAGCTGCCGCCCGATGGTGTAGACCGGATTGAGGCTCGTGAGAGGGTCCTGAAAGATCATGCCGATCTCACGGCCTCTAATTTTGCGGATCTCGCGGTAGGGGAGATTGTCGATACGACGATTGCCCAGATGGATCTCGCCGGCGCCCACACGTCCTGGCGGCTCGAGCAGGCCGATCACAGCAGCACCGGTAAGGGATTTACCTGCGCCACTTTCGCCCACCACGCCCAGTATCTCACCCGGTGCGATCTCAAATGAAACATCGTCCACAGGCACCAGCAATTCGCGGCGTGTGGGGATTTCGACCCTGAGGTTTTTGACTTTTAGGAGTGCCACCATCCGCCTTACCTCAGTTTCGGGTTGAGGGCATCGCGCAGCCAATCACCAAGCAGATTGACGGCGAGCACAAGGGCGACAAGGGCGGCAGCGGGGAAGAGCGTGATCCACCATTCCCCAGAGAACAAAAAGTCATTCCCGATACGGATCAAAGTTCCAAGTGACGGTGTGGTTGGCGGCACGCCCACACCAAGGAACGAAAGTGTTGCTTCGGATGTAATCGCCAGCGCCAAACCAATTGTGCCCAGCACCAGCACGGGTCCCAATATATTGGGCAGCACATGGCGCAGGAGGATAATCCACGAGGGCGTGCCGATAATGCGCGCGGAGGCTACATAGTCTTTCACCTTCTCGGACATGGCGCCTGAGCGCGCGACGCGTGCGTATTGCGGCCACGCGGAAATACCAATTGCGAAAATCACCACATAAATGGCGATCTCCTCGCGTGCGCCAGAAGGCAGAGCGGAGCGTGCGATACCGTCCACCAAGAGCGCGATAAGAAGCCCCGGAATGGTAAGCTGAATATCAGCGATACGCATCAGAACGGCGTCGATCCAGCCGCCGACAAAACCGCTCAAGAGACCAACGAGAACACCGAGGACGATTGAGAACACGACAGCTGCAAATCCCACAATCAATGAAATGCGCGAGCCGTAGATGATGGTTGATAAGATATCGCGGCCCTGATTATCCGTTCCAAGGAAGAAACTTTCATTGCCTTCTTCGGTCCAGGCAGGCGGATAGAATGCGTCCATCAAGTTGAGCGTTGCAGGATCGAATGGATCGTGAGGCGCGACAAGAGGCGCGAACGTAGCTGCAAGTACAAAGACAACTGTAATGATAAAGGCGAGGACGATCACGGGCTGCCGCACGAAGCTGAAAAGAAGATCGCTGCGCGCAAACCGCACCATGGCCTCGCCCATGCGGCGCCCGAGCGTGATATTTGGGAGGTGCTGCTCGCTCATGCCCGCCTCATGATCTCTGCGTCACGCGCCGCTCGGTACGGAGGCGCGGATCGACGACAACGTAGAGGATGTCAACGATGAGGTTGACCATCACAAAAATAAGACTTGCGAGCACGAGATAGGCGCTCATCACAGGCACGTCGGCAAACTGGACCGCCTGAATGAACAAGAGCCCCATGCCGGGCCACTGGAACACTGTTTCCGTGACAATCGAGAAGGCGATAAGCCCGCCGATATTAAGCCCGGTAATGGTGATGACGGGAATAAGCGTATTCTTGAGCGCGTGTCCAAAATTGATTGCGCGGTTTTTGAGCCCGCGCGCGCGGGCAAACTTGATGTAATCGGTGCGAAGCACTTCGAGCATTTCGGCGCGCACCAGCCGCAGGATCAAAGTGAGCTGATAAAGCCCAAGGGTTACCGCTGGCATGATGATGGCGCGCCATCCATCGAAGGATAAGAGCCCCGTCGACCACCACCCCAGGTCGGCTGTAGGTCCGCGCCCAAAAGAGGGCATCCATTGGAGTGTTACGGAAAAGACGTAGATGAGTAAAATGCCAAGCACAAAAGTGGGCAGCGAGACGCCCGCAAGCGATATCGTCAGAATAAAGCGGCTGACCCAAGAGTTGCGATAAAGCGCTGTAAAGATCCCCAAGGGAATGCCAAAGGCGAGCGCGAAGACGGCGCTGACCGCGACGAGTTCGAGCGTTGCGGGCAACCGTTCGGCGATGAGGTCCTGAACCGGGCGCTGCAGCCGATAGGAAATCCCGAAATCGCCCCGTGCCGCATCGCCAATGAAGCGGACAAATTGCACAGGCACTGGATCATTGAGGCCAAGCTGCTCTCGCAGCGCCTCGCGGTCTTCAAGTGTCGCTTCCTGGCCGACCATGTTGGAAATCGGATCGCCCACAAAGTTCGACAGCGTGAAGGCCACAAGCGCCACCACGAGCATAACCAGCGACGCCTGCATTAGGCGATTAAGGATGAGAAAACCCAAGTGATTCTGCCCCTTGAAGAATCGCTACGCGTTGTTATCCGGTCAAACGAGTCTTAGTCTCTAAAGGTCCCCATGTAAAACTGCGGGGTATTGTTGGCGACAATGGGCTGCTCAAAGCCATCGCGCAGGGCCCAGACGATGACCTGATGATGCAAAGGCACAAAGGTAATGTCGTCCCGAACGATTTGCCAGGCTTCGGCGATGTAGGCGTTGCGCTGCTCAGGATCGAGCTCGCGGCTCATCAGGTCGGTCAATTCATCCACGCGCGCGTTGGAAAAGCCCGTGCCGTTGCTGGTGCGGCCTGTGTGATAGAGGAACTGAAAGACATATTCACTGTCCAGCGTCGGTACACCCCAACCGCCCATGTAGAAATCCGTTTCGCGGTTATCAATCTTTGGAAAGTGAAGCGACTTTGGCTGGGCGTCCAGCGTGACGTCGATGCCAATGCGCGCCAACATCGAAACGGTTGCCTGGCAAATGGATTCATCATTGACATAGCGATCATTGGGGCAATCGAGAGTGATCTCAAAGCCGTCCGGGTACCCGGCATCACTGAGCAAAGTGCGAGCGGCGTCCGGGTCAAAGGGAAGCCGCGTGTCGAGTTCTTCGGTCCAGCCGTTAACAGGAGAGGGCGTAACGATCCCCGCGGGCCGGCTGAGACCGCGCATAATGCGGCTATGGATCGCATCGATGTCAATTGCTTGATAGACCGCTTGGCGTACGCGGCGGTCCGCAAAGGGGTTGCGCACCTCAATATTTGATGATGCGAGTTCTTCGTTCCGTTGATTGAGACCGAAGTAAATCGTGCGCACTTGCGCTACTTCTTCTGTATGCAAGCCTGGCGCGGCATTGATGCGCCGTAGGTCCTGTAAGGGCGGATCAAGCACAAAGTCAAGCTCACCGGAAAGGAGCGCCGCGATGCGCGTCGCATCATTGGAAATGGGCGTATAGACAATCCGGTCAATGTTGTGGGGATTGTAAACACTCAGCCCCCACCAGGTATCATTCCGTACCATGACGGTTCGAATATCAGGCTCGCGAATTTCGAGAACAAATGGGCCGGTGCCGTTTGAATGTCGGACGGCGTAGTTTTCGTCGCCCGCGTCAAAATCCTGTGCGGTGACCACCTGGTGTTCATCGGACCAATCGCGGTTCATCATGAAAAGATTGGTGAGGTTCGCGGGCAGAAGCGGCATTGGCTGGGTGGTGTGGATACGCACCACAAACGGCGAAACCTCTTCCGCGTGCGATACGCTCGTTAAAAGGCTGCGAAAATCGGACGGCTCAGTTTTTGCGCGCTCGATCGAAAAGACAACGTCGTCAGCGGTAAAGGGCTCGCCATTGTGGAAGACGGCGTCCCCGCGCAATTGAAATTCCCAAACTGTGGGCTCGACGATGTCCCAAGATGTGGCGAGTTGGGGGATCATGTTAAGCTCGGCATCCCGGCCCACAAGCGTCTCATAGACTTGCGTGAGCGCGGTGATGGTGGGCGTCTCATTCTGGCCGTGCGGGTCAAAGGTCAGCGCATCGCCTCGGCTCGCCCACCTCAGAACATTTTCAGCCTGGGCCGCCATAGGCGCGGCCGTGATGAGCGCCGCCAACAGCGCCGCGAAAAGTCTCAATCGCATGAGATATCCCTCTAAGTCAGATTAGCCCCGCCTCGCGGAAGCTAACATGGGCGCCCCGCCCAATCACCAGATGATCGATCAATTGTACTTTAAGGCCCCGGCCCGCCGCCTCGATTTCGCGTGTCATATCAATGTCAGCGCGGGATGGGGTGGGGTCACCGCTTGGGTGGTTGTGCGCTAGCACAATGCCGGAGGCACCTAGGTCCAGTGCGCGTTTCACCACCTCACGCGGATAAACGGGGGTATCGTTGACGGTGCCTTTTGCCTGCACTTCGTCGGCCACCAGCATGTGCTTGTGATCGAGAAAAAGCACGCGGAATTGTTCCGTATCGCCGTAAGCAATAGAGGCCGTGCAGTATTCCATAACCTTGGCCCACGATCTCAGCACGGGCCGATTGAGAACGCGCGCTTGACTGAGCTTTAGCGCGGCGGCTTGCACGATCTTAAGTTCGGTGACGGCGGCGTCGCCAAGGCCTTCTGCTTCGCGTAAACGTTCAACCGGCGCGCTAACGACTTCCGCAAAACTACCAAACTGTTCAATGAGTTTCTTGGCATGGGGTTTTACGTCGCGGCGGGGGATGCCGCGAAAGAGCACTAGCTCTAATAGTTCATAATCCTGAAGGCCATCATCGCCAGCTTTTAGAAAACGATCGCGGAGGCGTTGGCGATGGCCGGTGTAATGTGGTTCGTCCCCCACCGGTCAATTCATCCTTATACAGAATAAGGCGGGCGATCGAGGCCCTTGAGCGATTTGGTGAACACCTCGGCACCGTCAGCGGTAACGCCGATGGAGTGCTCGAATTGTGCGGAGAGCGATTTGTCTTTTGTCACCGCCGTCCAGCCGTCATTGAGCATCTTCACTTGCCATTTGCCCAGATTGATCATGGGCTCGATGGTAAAAAACATGCCTTCCTTTAGCGTCACACCTTCGCCAGCCGTGCCGTAATGGAGAATATTTGGCGGCTCGTGGAAAATGCGGCCCAATCCGTGCCCGCAAAAATCGCGCACAACCGAGCAGCGTTCGGCTTCCGCATAGGTCTGAATAGCATGACCGATATCGCCCACCGTCGCGCCGGGGCGCACCGCCTCGATTCCCTTCCACATGGCGTTGAAAGTGACTTCGGTAAGGCGCTTGGCTTTGATCTTTGGCTCGCCTGCCCAATACATGCGGCTGGTGTCGCCGTGCCAGCCATCAAGGATCACCGTCACATCAATGTTTAATGTGTCGCCGTCTTTGAGGACGCGCTCACCCGGAATGCCGTGACACACCACGTGATTGATCGAGGTGCAAATGGATTTGGGAAACCCGCGATAGAAAAGCGGTGCAGGAACCGCGCCGTGATCGCAAATGAAATCATGCGCCAGCGCGTTCAGATGATCTGTAGCGACACCCGGCTTAACTTCGGGCACGAGCATGTCTAGGGCCTCCGCCGCGAGCCGCCCGGCCGCGCGCATCCCTTCGAAATCTTCTGGCGTATGGGTGCGCACCTGTCCGCGGGGCACAGCTTCTACGCCAGGGGTTTCAAGCATGCTCATCAAGTCACAATTCCGATTTCGGTTCTTGGGCGCTCCCGTCCCACATCCGCGACCTAAAGGTCAAGCGCCAAAGCCTCGCTGATCTTTATGGACGAAGGGCTAATTTCGCATCCATAGACCAGGACTTCCACCCCTCTTTTTTGCGCCATATCAAGGGTTTCCGCGTATTTCGGGTCGATTTCGCGGGCGAGGGCAAAGCGGTCGCAATCGGTGCGCTGAACGAGGTAAAGCATCACCGCCCGGTGGCCTTGCTCAACCATATCGCCCAGTTCCACAAGGTGCTTGGTGCCCCGTGCTGTCACGCTGTCAGGAAATTCTGCCAGCGGCGGCTTGCGCGATAGGTGGACATTCTTGATTTCCACGTAAGCTGGGCGACCGTCGGCACCATCTTCCAGCAATATGTCGATGCGGGAGTTTTTGCCGTACTTCACCTCGCGACGAAGCGAGCCATAGCCTTGCAGCTCTTTGATCGTCCCATCTTCGATCGCTTCGACCCCCAGCTTGTTGGGATGGTTGGTGTTGATGCCCACAAGCGCTCCGCCAACTTCCAAGAGCTCCCAGGAATATTTGAGCTTGCGTTTGGGATTGCCCGAGATTGAAAGCCAAACCTTTGATCCCGGCGCGTTGAGCCCCATCATGGATCCGGGGTTCGCCACATGCGCCGTAATCGTCTCGCCGGTATCCAGTTCTACATCGGCAAGAAAGCGCTTGTAGCGCTTGATCAATGTGCCTGTGATGAGCGGGGGGAGGTCCATCGCCGGACCATAGGCGCGCGCATGGGCAATCACAAGCTGGACACCGCGTCGTGCCGGGACTACTTCAATGCCATGACCGACCAACCCACAGCGGCCGTTCTGATCATCGGCGATGAGATCCTTTCGGGGCGCACGAAGGACGCGAACCTTTCGTTGCTTGCCGGAAAGCTCGGCAGCATTGGCATTGAAGTGGCCGAGGCGCGCGTGGTGCCGGACGATGAGAGTGTTGTTGTAGATGCGGTGAACGCGCTGCGGGAAAAGTACACTTATGTATTTACGACCGGCGGCATCGGCCCCACGCACGATGACATCACCGCGGACTGCATCGCCAAAGCCTTCGGCGTTCCCATCGATTTCCGTGACGACGCGCGTGCCATATTGGAGGAGCACTATCCCACAGGCGAACTTAATCAGTCGCGACTTCGCATGGCGCGTATTCCCGATGGCGCGGAGCTGATCCTGAACCCGGTATCAAAGGCGCCGGGCTTTCGGCTGGGGAATGTCTATGTGCTGCCCGGCATCCCCATGCTGGTGGAAGTGATGGTGGACGGACTATTGGAAAAACTTACCGGCGGCGACGTGGTGCATACTCATTCGCTCGCTGCGTTTGTGCCTGAAAGCCACATTGCGCCGGGATTAGGCGCAATCCAAAACGATTTGCCCCAGGTACGCATTGGCTCCTATCCCTTCCTGCGCGAGGGCAAAGCTGGCGCGAATCTCGTCTGCCGCTCAACCGATGTGAGTGCCCTTGAAGAGGCCGCTCAGCGCGTCCGTACGCTTATTGCTGAGCTTGGGACCAAGGTGGAAGCCGAGGAACGGAGCTAACCCCTGTGTCACGAGGGCCACAAAGATCGCGGGATTTTGATTAACGAGTGCCGGGACCCGCCTAATTTCGCCCCATTCTGCTAGTCTTTTCGAGGACGGACGCGCATCATCCCTTGCGGATGGGGCGGTTCATGGTAAGAATCGTGCGGATTCTGTGCTGGGGACGTAACCAGTCGGGTCCTTTTGCTTTAGGCGGGAACGGCAAGCGGCGCACCGATCGACCGCAATTTGGCCGTCTAAAACAAACCGGAGGATCGGGCCGGAACGTGAGTGAGGAGAGTTTAATGTCGAAGACAATGACCGGTTTGCTGGGGCTTGCCGCGGGGACGGCGATGCTTGTTGCCGCAGGCACCGCGATTGCTCTGGATTCAAGTGTTGAGGCCATGGATATGGCTGGCACGCATCAGTTCTATGTTTGGTGCACGGGCGCCGATGATTACGAAGCCACCCATGACGGCTCAAACTTCCGCGACGCGCAAGTTTCGCTTTGGAATCAATTGAGCAGCTCGGGCAGCGACAATTGCTGGCCGGTTTGGCAAGGCTTAGTGGACTAACCACACCGCCTGGACCGGACAACATAAACAGGTTTATGAAGGCGCGGGGTGCCGAAAGGCCCCTCGCGTTTTCTTTTTGAGTTGGTTCAACTTTGCCCCCTTGGCGGAACTGGTAGACGCACAGGACTTAAAATCCTGAGTTCGAAAGGACGTCCCGGTTCGAGTCCGGGAGGGGGCACCATTCCTGTTTTAGGCTGAAAAATGGTTCTCGCCGCGGCATCCCGCTAGGGGTTAGAGCAGGCCCGCATGTAGTGTGCGCCAAGTTCCTCGACAAATTCGGTAAGTAGCGCATCTCGAATTGAAGGCTCGGCGAGGAACGGGTTCATGAAAACGCATCGCACTAAAGTCAGATGATCTGTGTCAAGAACACCGTCATAGGAAGCGACGTGCCTGCGCACTTGCGCGTTCATCTGGCTAAGGTCCAGGTCTGTGCGCGAGACCGCGAAGTGCGGGCTCTCGGCAAAAAGTTCGGTAATGCGTCTTGTGATGGAATTGCTCTCCGACAGGCTCTGACCCGCCGTGCCGACGGATAAACACAAGATGTTGGTCTCAAGCGGCTCCAGCACGCGCGCCCAGTCGTGGGCTTTGGTTATCCCATCGCGGAACGCTCGGGCCGCTTCGAATGTCGAGCTGATGACATGCGCAAATGCGGGCGAGGTAAAGCCCATCGATTTCCCCGTCAACCAGGTTGCCGCAGGTCCCAGCCCCGCGCGTGAGCCCTCGATTGTGGTAGACCACTTGCCCGAGCCCAGGTCGGGGCGGTCGAGGTACGCGGCCTTAAAAGAGGAAACGGCGTAAGCTTCATCATCTCGCGCCAGAAATGCGCCACATGCGTACGGCACATAGCCAAGCTTGTGCGGATCGAGTGTCACCGAGTCGGCCCGCGATATGGCGCGCAAAGCTTCCGCGCTCTCAGCATTCAATGCTGCGAACTGTGGTTGATGCAACAATGCGCAAATAAAACCGCCATAAGCCGCATCAACATGGTGCCAGATGTGCCGCCCGCGTTCGGTGCGGAGTTTTTCTAGTAACGCGGCAACTTCGTGCACGTGATCAATCTCGCCGGCTTCGGTCGTGCCCGCAACAGACACGGCCATCAGGACCGGACGGTTTTGGCCCTCAGCAAGATCGATCTTGGCTTTAAGATCACGGGGATCGAGATGGCCAGCTTCGTCCGTCTCGACGGGCCAGAAGGAACCTTCGCCCAGTCCGAAAATGTTGGTGCCCTTTTGCCAAGAAAAGTGTTTGCTTCCTGGAACCATGAGAACGGGCCCTCGATAGGGCGCGCCAATCAAAGCGGAAATGCGCTCCGAGGTCTCAAACGGATTTGACGCAACGCCGCTATATGCGCGCAAGTGTTGTTCACTAACGTCATGCTCCTCAAGCAACGCCCAGTAACGTTGCCAGCCCATATGGGCAGCATCGAACAGGCGCAAGCGGATGCCCCTTTCCTCGGCGAGAAAAAGCGCCAATGACAGCCAATGATCCATGCGGAAACGAGCGCGCCAGATGGCTTCGAAATTGGCGATGGTCCCGCCACTTGTGAAATGTCCGGCCACGGCATCTGAGTCGTATCCGACGAGTTCCGCCAACATTTCGATGGCTTGCCGCTCAATCACCGTTCCAACCTTTGAGACTTCCTTGGACGTGTTGTTGGGATTGTGCAGCAGCGTCGCGAAATGACCGAGTATGCCGGGAAGCGAGAGTTCCGAAACCATGTGCCCTATGTAACGGGGCGTGAATTTTGGCGTTTCGTCTTTAAGCAACTCGTTGAGTTCGGAGAGCGCTTGCGACAAGCCCTCGCGCGCGCCGAGATAGGAAGGTGTTCTTCGTTCTTCGCTTGGAATGGCTTCGGGGTCATTGGGAAATAAAGACTTGCGCCAATTGAACCAGTGATCAAGCGTGGCTTGAAGTTCAGCGCGAACCCACGCTTCGTTTTCGGATTTGGGACCGAGAAAATACGCTCTCATGACAACGCGGGCCTTCTGAATTAGTGAATTCTAGAAGCGCCGTAACGAGACATTCGGAGCGCCGCATTGATATGAAGCAAGTTCGAAGTCAGGCGATTTGGGGCGTTTGACCCAGCGCGCGTTTTCTTGCCGCTGCGGAGCCATCCAGCTTGCCGGTCTCACTCCATCGTGAGCCGTTAGAGTTTGACCCTGTAGTCGCTACAGGGACGACGATTAGCGCGTTGTTGTTCACGGAGATCAGATCGTTTGTCAGACTTGATACCTCAAGAGGCCGAACCCGAATCCGTTGATGGCACCAAGACGGCCGCCGCAACAGGCAGTGCGGTGGGGCTGAGCGCCATCGCCTCATTTATTGGCCTCTGCTGCATTGGGCCCTGGGCCGTCGCGTTATTGGGTGTTCCGGGCGCGGTGACGCTCGCGCGGTTCGAGCCGCTACGTCCTTATATTCTCGTGGCCGCAGCAGCGCTTCTCGCCTGGGCACTCTGGCGCGTCTACCGCCCGCTTCCCGAAGGTGTTGCTGCGTGTGATGTAAAGCGCCGCTCGGTTTGGCTGCAAGGGGCCCTTTGGCTTTCAGCAATTCTATTTTTGGCGGCGGTCTTCGCCGATCAATTGCAATGGATCTTGGTCGATCCAACACCAAGGGGGCTCCGATGAAAGCGATCCTGATTGCATCAGTCATTCATTTCGCTCTCATTGTTGTATGGAGCGGGGCGCAAGGCCAAGAGCTTGACCCGATTGAGATCATTCAGATGGGTGAGGACAACCAACCTCTCATTGATGATTTCAACGCCCGAGTGGGCGCGGTGCGGCAGATTTTCATAATGGGACCCACTTGCGGCATTTGCCTTCGCGGGATGGCGGATCTCAATGATGAATACATTGCGGAGCGACAAGCTGATCCGCGTCTTCATACCTATGTGGTCTATGTTCCGGCGCTGCAGGCTGAATTTGAACACGTCGCTCCCGCTGCGGAACTTCTCCGTGGGCCTCGCATCGATCACTACTGGCAAGAAAGCGGCATGATCGGCATTTCGTATCAACCGCTCTTTGA
>Ga0209273_10001512_pt1 | contig 20524 bp, 15 predicted proteins | sample tdAd471_FD_187126 | JGI IMG/M metagenome (GOLD analysis project Ga0209273, IMG submission 187126) | Marine sediment microbial communities from the Atlantic coast under amendment with organic carbon and nitrate - tdAd47.1 (SPAdes)... | ecosystem: Environmental > Aquatic > Marine > Coastal >...
GCAGGCAGTGTGAAGGCGACGCCAGTGAAGGCATCCTCCAGCCAGACGCCGTTCTGCAGTAGCAGGGGCATCAGGCCAACGGCAAATGGCAGGTCGAGCTTGTTGTGCCGACCAGTTACACCAGCGGTAATTGCACCGAGATCGCCCTCAAAGAAGAGCGCATCGACATTGCCGTCGAGCTCCCACTTACAGTCCTCATCGTCGGCTCCTGCGAATTCGCAACGGCTAAACTTGCCGCCCTTGTCGAGAGGCCGCAGGAAGGCGTGGATTCTTTCTGTACTGGTGATTCGGTAATCGATATCGAGATTGAGTCGGGTGGCAATGGAGGCGATTTCAGAGCCACCGTTGTCGTTATAGGCAACCGCGGTACGCCAGTCTCCGTATACAGCAAGCTGGTGCTGGGTCGGGTTTTTTTCGCCCCAACCGTGGCCACCCGGCTGCAAAGGACCATTTTTATAAATGGCCCGCCCCCATTCAAGCAACGGACGAGTTACCTGGACGGCGCGTTTCCCGCCATAAATTTCCAGTTGTTTGTCGACATCGTAAGGCTTGTCCTCATAGCTGGGGTCAGCTTTGAACACAGAAGCATCGTGGGTGACCGGTTCGGCGCGTGAGTCATGGCTGAATTCATCCGCGGCGATGGTATTGCCGCCGATGAAAAGCGCCCCAGAGGTGAGTAGAGCCAACAGAGTGTTTGAGATTGCTTGATGGCTCATGGTTCAGCGCTCCTTCACGTCAAATTCAACGGTGTTGGGATGCATGTCGAGCATCCACTCATTCATGGACTGTTCCATTTCTGCGGTCGCACCGACAAACCGCATAAAGTAGATTGGCTCGGCTCGGCTCCGTGCGCGGACGGCAAGTTTGTATTTCCCTGGTTTGGATATCAGTTTTGCCGGCACGGTGTAGCTGGCATCGCGCTTACCCAGGGGCGGAATACTGCGGCCCTCCATGCGCACAAAAGGCGGGTGGTTCATCACGCTTACCGGCTGTTGTGGCGGCCGGAGGAAGGGTATCTGGTCCTGATCGAACTGCACGGGCAGGTACATTTCTCGGTCAGTACCCTTGACATTAGTGGTTAAAAATTTGGTCTGTAAATTAAACAGCTGGTCGTCGTGGGGAAGGGTTCCAGCGCGCACATCGGCGGAATGTAAATCGGCCATGTCACCGGCGCTATCGACGTAGCCCGATTCCCAAATGGTCTCTCCATCCGGATCGATCAGTGCCACGTTTAGCCAGATTTCTGGCTGGGCACCGAGTGAGCCCGATGGCAAGTTATGGCCCCGATTGAGGTTGTGAAATTCGTATTTGAATTTTAGTTTTTTTCCTGACTGCGGATCGGCAGTGAAAAAAGGACCGTCAATTCGGGAACCACTTTCCATCAGTTGCCGGCGTGTTTCCCGCTTATGGTCGAGTTTTTCAAGATTTTCTTCGATTATCTCGCGGGCATCCTCGCGGTCGCTGCTGTCAGCCCAGGCGTCGGGGAATTCGGGCTCTTCATCCATCTCTTCGATGGCTTCTTCGAACTCTTCCGTTCCCCAGCCGGCGCGGTAGTCAAATTGCAACCATTCTTCTATGCTCCAGTCCTCCGCGTCCGGGTGGTGAGGGAATATTCCAGGGTGAGCAATGGAATAGCCGGGCCCATAAAAACCATGGTTGGCATGGCCGCCTTTTGGATCGATTTTTCTGGACCCTACGACCGCCGCCGAGCCTTTTTCCTTCGCCCCGGGAATTCCCGGTGTGTTGCTCATGTGGCATTCCTGACATTGAATTCCTTCGTCGTGCGCAGGCGAGTCTCGATACTGATCCCAGACGACTTCGAGTTTAATGCCCAGGTTTACTGCGACCTGATGACAGGAGACGCAAAATTCTGACTGATTCAGGGTTTCAAACTGGATAACTTCATTGTGTATTTTTGCACCGCGCTCTCCTTGCTGGGTGGCGACTCGGTACTTCCCCTTATTTTCGATTACCTGGCGTAGCCCCTCACCGTTGCCAGAGCCGACGACTGGCTGAAAAATTTCTCCTGGCTCGATATAGCGTTCGCCATTGGCCTTGTTATAGGCGGTATCAACTCGGTGGCAGGTGATGCAGGTGATGCCTTCGCGACTGACCTGGCTGCGTTCCCACAGCGCCATTTCGCGGTTTTCCCCCAGGGTGGTGCCAACGGTCATGTGGCAACGAACGCAAAAATGATCAATCGTAGGCGCCAGGTTGTTGATTGCCTGTTCGAACTTATGAAACATCGGGGAAATGCCAGCGTAGGCGTGACTGGAAACACTCCATTCATCATAAATCTGCTGATGACATCCCGCACACTGGCTGGCTGATGGAAAATCCGATTCACTGAGGACCTGAGCATGCGGGTCCTCGATGGCAGCAATGGATGGCAGGGAGAAGGCCATAAATATCGCGCCGGTCAAGGCTTTAAGGCAGGGGGTGATCAACCTTTTCATGGTCAGTCCTCGCTGGGGTTCGGGAGTTCGGGAGAGGGGGTCTGGACAGGGGGCGTCGCCACGATTGCTCGCTGCAGCGCATCACTCGAAAGCGTCAGGTTCTGATGGTAATTGTGGCATAGGATGCAGCTATCATCGACACCCTGAGGAGTGTGGCAGCTGCTGCATTGGTCAATCCCAATGGGGTGGAAATTGCTCTCGTAATCCGGAAGATCCGATGTGTCACCGGTCGCGAGCACATCGAAGTAGTCGCTGTATTCAGCATCATCATTAATTTGGTGGCAGTTCTTGCAGCTGCTATCCAGGCCTAACAGGTTAATGTGCGGTGCATGGGAATAGCGGCTAAGTGGTCGATCACTCACGCCCCGATAATTCCAGGGGATTACCCCCGTTTCAGCAACCTGGCCAACGGCATGACATTTGTTACAGGTCGCCCCTTCATCATCGCTGGCGAGGGTAGCCAGTAATTCACGAGATTCGTCGCTGTCCGTCGATAGCAAATTTTTAGCGGCTAAGGACAACCAGTGACGTGCGAAGGCATCTCCGTGTCCGGTTATCCGATAGTAGAGAGCGTCATCGTCGGCGCTAATTCCGTTAGCTGAAGTCGATTCGATGCTTTTATCGTTTAACCATGCGTCGCCAATTTCATCCAGTGGAATGTCTTCAAAATACTCGATAACGGCTTTGGCATCTGCCGATGCGAGTCCGGGTTGCTCCAGCAATTCTGCAAAATAATCGGCGCCGTCGTCTGCCATGGCCTCCAGAAATTCTTCTCGAGCATCATCAAACCCGTCGGTATCATTCAGGTCGATGCCTAACAGCAGTGCGGTGACTGGCGTTGGTTCGTCCCGGTAGGCGAGCACCATGGTGGCACCGGCAATGTCTTTTTCATGGCAGCTAGCACAGACCTGGGCATAGGGCTTGGGAGTGACCTCACGGCTAGCCTGTTCCACGGCGTGACAGTTCACACACATTTTTACCTGGTCGATAACCGCCGGGTCCGCCCCCCGAAACGTTTGGGGGAAATGGCGTTTGAAATGGCGTTGATGGTCAAATTTGATGCTGCCGGGTGTTTCACTTGGAAAAGCATTGGGGAATGAAGGGTGGGCGGATGCAAAATCGCTAAAAGATTGCTGGTGGCAGGCCAGGCCGCACTGGTGGTCAGTTAGCTGGGGGACCACCGATTGATCGCCGTGGTGTTCACTGTGGCAATCCAGACATTGAGTAGGTTCTAAATCAGCTCTGTCAGGAAAAATGCGGTTGTGGGGTAGTTCACCGCGTTCGGCAAAGTCGTGACAGTTCTGGCAGGATTCATTAATGCTGGAATCGACGAAGAGCGCACCTGCCATGCCCGCCAGATTGCCAGTATGGCCACTGTGGCAACTACCGCAGCCCTGTTCACCTGCAAACTCCTGATGGATTCTACTTAATGGCCCAGGGTTGATCGACGCGTGAGGGTTCTTTAACGACTGGTCGCTGACGTTCGCAAAGGCGATGAGTGCAACTAAGGGTACCAGCGCCGCTAGCAGAATGTATCGTCGGCGTCGTTTGCGTAAGGATGGTTGAGGGACACAGGCAGGTCGCTGATTGCAACAACTTCCATCGGGCAGGGGACCCTGCTCGCAGGGGCCTCCTGCATGGGCCGGCCGCCGGCAAAGGAAGCGATCCTCCAGACGGGCCGGGATACATTCACTTTGGCCTCCGCAGCGGCCGGTGTTGTCCGGGCCCTGCCAGCAGGGTTTTTGCCAGCGCCGGGCTCGACCGCAACGGTAAGGATCCAGCGGCCGTTCGTAACGACTGTTAGTGTGGCTGTATGGATTGTCGTTGGCCAAAGGCGTTAATTCATCAGCAGGAGTTAGATGGAGTAAATATGGACAGCGGCAAAATGCCAGGCAGCCAGCACCATTAATGAGGTAGCGGCAGGGATATGGATGAACAACCAGAGTTTCAGCAGGCCCTGCAGCGTGTAGTGGAAGTCGATGATGCCCTTTTCGTCGGCTAGCGCCTGTAGTTTTTCGAGATAGGGTTTTTCGTCATTCCCGAGGTAGCGGTTGATCGCTCGGAATTTGCCCCGCAACCAGAATTGATGAAGTTCTCCGCCAAGCAGATGATTGAGTAAAAAGCGGGGCCGAAAAAAATACCCGCTCAGATTTTCAACATAATGGCGGGCCAGGGTGTCGTTACCGGTTTCCCGCTGGTACTCGAGTAGCATATTTTCTACCTGCTGACGGCAGCGAATAACGCTGGAAGGAATTCGTTCAAACTGTATTTCCATGCCTGTCTGGGTCAGTCGACGCGGAAAGCGGGATTGCATTAACCAGCCAACCAGCCCGCTGAAGGTGACGAAGTAAAAAAGCGCGGCTAGCGCCTGCTCATAAACACCATCTGGCCAGCTAGCACCCGCGTGGAGCCAGTAGAGTGGTAACAAGGTGAAGCCAAGGGCAACATGCAGTCGTGTCCAGAAGGCCATGGTGCCCAGCGGCAGGACCGATAACTTCTTCCGCACTCCGAACAGGCTGGGCAATAACATGGTGATCAATAGAATATAGCCGCTGACTATCTCCGGTCGCCGCAGTAAAAGATTGTCATAGTGAGCATAAAGTCCGGCAACGGCAACTAAGGCAGCACAGGACAGAATAATCCCCAGCGTGGAATTTTTAGGGCGGGCTAACATTTATTGTCCGGTGACCATATCCATATCGTGAAAATCAATTCGCCGCATCGCATCAGCCGGACAGGCCCTTACACACGACGGCCCACCGGGTTGCTCGACACAGAGATCACATTTGGTTGCTTTCATTATCGGCAGTTGCGTTGCCGGATCGAGTACGGCGCGACCTTTTTTATCGTTTATTTCAACCAGTCGAATATTGGAGTAGGGACAGGAGTTGGCGCAGACGCCACAGCCGATGCAGGAGTCGTCGTTAATAGTAACCACTCCCTGTTCAGCCATCCGGTGAATAGCGCCAGTGGGACAGCCGATCAGACAGACCGGGTCGCTGCAGTGCATGCAGGCATTGGCGATCATCCATTTTCCGAGGACTTTCCCATGGCGAAGGAATCGGGGGTTGCCATCGTGGGCTCGGCTGCAGGCTGAGACGCAATCATCACATCGGACGCACTTGTCCAGGTCGATGAGCATTGCCTGGGTACCGTTAATAAAGCGTTCACTCACCGCCCAGTCCAGCAGGTCATCTGCTTCACTAAAGGGTTTGGCAGCGAGCGCCCTGAAATTTGTGGGCGTTAACTGGGATATTTGCTCACTGATCTCTGCCAGGGCGTAACCAGGGACACGCAACACATCAAGATAACCGGTCGCGTGGAGTGAACAGGTTAGGCTGATATCCTCACCGGTCTCCCAGTTGGCCATCAGTTCATCAATTCCGAAGTAATCGCCGGATCGCAGATAGGTAAGGGTGCGGCGACCGTTACCGGTCTTGACAGAAACGCGGCCAAATCCGGCTGCTATCAATAACAGTCCATCGCTATAGTCACCCTCAGCAGCGACCAGGGGTTCCTGATCAATGTTGACCGAATCAGTGCCGTCTCGCTGGAAATCGCTGAACCATTCAAAGCTGCCAAAAGTCTCAAACAGAGTACAGTCGGCGATTCGTTGCAGGGCATCCTCACTAATCCCGGCGAATAGCTCGTGTTCCCGAAGGTGAGTGAGCAGGGTGTTTTTGCGGTAGCTCTGGTCGATGATATTTCGCCAGCCGGGATCATACTTGCGAATATCCCGAAGCCCCTGCCAGCGAATTTCGAGCAGCAGGCAGTTTTCATCCGCCACAATTGTCGCGCTCCGGGGTTCGCGTCTTAATGCGGCGATTTCGCCGAACAGAGACCCCTGGGGTAGCGGAACGGTATGTAACTGCGGTAAAAGTGATTTCAGGTTGGGCCCGTTGACCTCACCCTGATCGATAATCACGGTGCCCAGCGTGTCGACACTTACCCGGTTCTCTTCACCCGTTATTTTTGCCTGCTGCTGGTATCGGGAGATATCTCTGCTCTCCTTAACGCTGGAATTTTTCCAGAGTTGCGAAAAAGACTCCCAGAGGGATTTGGTAACCGTTTCCTGCCGGCCCAGCTGCTCAATTGGGATCCCCGGTGGTAATACGACGCGTGCCAGACCGCTGATTAGCAGGAATGCTGAGTTGCCGTAATCGTCCGCACGGATAATGATCTCGCCACTCTGGCGACGTACCAGACGGCAATCATTGCCAAGCACACCCCGCAGCGGCAGAGATCGCGGGAAACGCTCTTCGTCAATCGCAGCGATTTCCGGAATACGCAGTAACTTCTCGACATCCCCGGGTGTCAGGTTGGGATCAAAGGGTGAGTCCCATCGCTGGGGCCGCGATAGCGTTGCCGCAGAAGCCAGTTCAGCCATATCAGCTGCGTGAACGCTTGATTAGAGTCAGCCGGCCTGAACTCCTCATTTAAAGGAGGTTGGGAGTAACCCGCCGATCTGTTTGCTCAAATCGATTTTTTCTAGGTCGGCAGCCAGCGTGCGTCCGGACTCTTCGTCAGGGTTAGCAAGAAACGCGGATACAGCCGGGTTGTCTTTGACAGCTGCTAGCGAATTTCGCGCAGCGGCCGCGATTGCCTTTTGAGCAGCTTTATAGTCGCCATCCGGTGCTAGTGAAACCGCTCGGTCGGCGGCGACTATCTGTGCGGCCTTACCAATAATGAACAGACGACTCTGTTCAGCAATACTCATTTCGGCGTTAGTTTCAAGGTCAGGCGGGTAGAAACGGTGCCGAACACTACCCTGAGAATACTTGACTAATTCAAATTCACCATTCAGTGGGTGGCCATTGGCGTACATGGCTGCCAGGCTGTCGCCGTCAACGTCGGGACGCGACAGTCCGTGGCAGGATGTGCAGTTGCTCGCGATCCCAAAAATATTAAAGGCACCGATCATGCCGGCTGCTTCAGCGTTGGCCAGCCTTTGCCGTCGATGCTCAGCGGGTTCTTCCTCTGCTGATGCAAAGTCTCCGTAGTCATTGTGGAGATCGATCCAGTCTGAAGAGGGACCGTGGCAGCTCTCGCAGGAGGGTCCTTCTTTTGCCTTAGGTTTGGCGCTGGCGGATTTTTGCCGCAGGCTGTAATGGCAGGAAATGCAGAGTGGGTCGCGCTTCATCGACTCTTCTGAGCCTACCGCGCTGAGCAGAGTTTTTGCTTCTTCTGATTTGTGCAGCGTTTTGTAGGATTTGGCATGGACAGTACCCTCCCAGACTTCCACTTCAGCCGCGTGGCAGGATTCGCAGGGTTTGACGCCCTGATAGTAAGGCTCTGCGCTAACCCCCTGGAAGGCAAAAAGCAGAAGGGTTAACAAGCTGCCGATAATTGACCGCTGCCAGGGCATGAGCTTTCTCCAGAAATTCGATAAATAGAGTGGGCTGAAACTAGGGGGTTAGTTTACCGCGTCGTATCGGGGTGGGGAATCACTCTCCAAACAAAACTGTCTGATCCGATTCTTCCGGGTGTGGTAATTCAAAAATAAATTCAGTTTTTGCGAACAGTAGTTTGTCGCCGGATTGAAGTTTGCGGGGTAATCGTGAACGCTCGTGGTTAATCCAGCAGCCGTTCTTTGAATTTTGATCCGCCAGCCAGTAGCCGTTGTCTCGGTATTCGATCGTCGCGTGTAATCGACTTATTCCAGGATTATCGACAATCAGACGTAACGGTCTCTCCCGCCAGTGCGCGCGCCCCGGCGCACGGCCAATTCGGGTGGTTGTGCCAGTGATATCGATAGTCGCTTTACCGCTAATTTTCTCCAGATCATGGAGCACAGCCTCAGGGGCCCGGCGATCGCTTTTTACCTGGTTGCGCCAGAGCCACCCGAAGATGATTGTCACGAGTGCGGCGCCGAGGGTGAGCAGTAGATAAATCAACACCGGGAGTCCGGAAGGAGACTCCCTCGGAGAGTCATCGTTTGCGGTGCCCGTGGGTTTCGTTTCGCTACTGGACTCGCTAGTAATTTCAGTAGCCACTGCTGGCGGCTCAAACGCTTCGATATCCGAATTGTCGGAGCTGCGTCCTGAAAAAACTGGTATTTCCTCGACAGGCGCAACGGGTTCAGCGATTGCGAGGTTCTCTGCGGTAGATTGTGGATCGTCAGCGAAATCGATAGCAAAGGCTTCGAAGGCGTCGTCATTGTCCGTTTCCACTAGATCGAAGCCGGGATCGCCCACTTCTTCTGTTAACTGAGTGCCTATCTTATTGAAGACGGCCGGCAGGTCTGCAGCGGTGATGATGCGGTAATAGTCACCATTGCTCCGCTGTCCCAGGGATTGCAGTAGCTCGTAGTCGGCTTGCTGAGTGAAGGCGATTGCAAAAATTCTCACATTGGCCTGTTTTGCCTGTTCGGAGAGGCCGTTGATTATCCATTCCCGGCGGCGTTTTGAATCTTCAGCATTACCGGTGTCGACAATGCCATCAGTTAGCAATACCACTGCCGCCTCTGCCCCATTTCGGCCATTCATCTTTAGTTCATAAAGCGCCATTTCCAGTGCGGCGGCGGTGTCGGTCCACTGGTCGCGAAAATCGATTTTTTTTAACAGGCCGGCATTGATCGACGCGACTAAATCCGACTGGGTGGCGAGTGGACTGATCAGACGAGCCTGGGTGCCAAACAGGAGCAGGCCGGCACGTTGTTCGTCCTGGAGCTGGCTGACGAAATTTGACACGGTATCCCGAGTTAAAAATTTGGGATCGTTCTGTTTCATGCTACCGGAATTATCGATAGTTAATACGATATCGACCGGCTGGGCCGTGAGCGGGGTGGCGACGATTGTCACCAGCGCCAGGGAAAAAATCGCTAATCGGATCATGGGGCTAATTTAACACCGTGTGATGAAGGGGGTAGTTCCCAGGTACGGTGTAAGAATACGGTATAAGAATGAGGTGTAAAGCGATGACCATACAACAGATTTGGGCGGAGCTTCACGAGTGCCCGTGAATGATGTGGGATAAAAAAATAAAGACGCTGCCGGAGAATTGAATTCAGCCTCCGGCAGCGCCTTTTTGTATTGACTCGTTTAGAAGCGGCGACCGATACCGATGCCATAAATCCAGGGGTCGATATCAACATTAACTTTCACTTTGCCTGCGGTGGTGGAGATGCTCGCATCGGTTTCCATGTCGATGTACTTAACATCGAAATTCATAAACCAGTTTTTATCGATAGCTACGTCCATGCCGAGCTGAAGTGCAAGGCCTATTGACGGATCTAGGTCCACGCTCGCTTTAGGCCCGACTATGGACCCCTTTAGGCTGCTACTGGCGTCTTCGTTAAAAAACAGGGTGTAGTTAACCCCAATACCCGCATAAGGCTGATACCGGCTATCGGGCATGAAGTGATATTGCAGGGTTAGTGTCGGCGGTAGGGTGCGGGCTTCGATAATATTACCTAATCCAGCCAGGACACCGCCCTTGGCCTTAACATCATGTTCGCTTGAGGCCAGAATTAATTCGACTCCCCAGTTGCGGGTAAGCATGTATGTGAAATCAACTTCTGGCACAAGATCGTTGTCAACACCCACTTTGCTGCCCACAGAGCCACCGTTCAGTGTCACCGTATTACTGCTGTCATCGGGCATCACCGCGATGATCCGGCCTCGAACCAGCCAGTCCCCGGCTTCATAAGCCGCCAGTGGTCCGGAAGTTAAGGCGAAGCCGATTATTGCCGCGGTTGTTACAAGATTGAGATTTCCTTTGAGCATTGTTCCCTTCCTAATGGTTTGAGCTTATCGAAACCTGTGAATTGCTTTATAAAAAGCAGGCGGCACAGATACTACGAGGGGCTCAGGGTCGACAATGCTGACCTGGCTCAACGGGAGATCAATCAAAAGGAATTAGATCTAAGCGTTGTCTTTTCTGTGGGCAAGCAATGGCGTAATGGCCGTCCTCCTGGAGAGGGCAGCTAATGGTTACCGAGGCTTGTCGCAGGAAGAAGACCGGCGACGGAGAGGGAGAGGAGGAGGATCCCCGCCGCCGGGTTTTGCACAGTCCACGCCGAGTAGCGTAGTTTTTATAGAAGACCGGGTTCGTCGGTGTGGCCATCCTTGCCACCTGGGCCGACGATCACGGTGTCTGCAGATCCGTTGCAGTCGTCTGTTACCCGGTACCTGAAGTCCTTATCAGGCAAATCTCACAATCCCTGTGAGTCGATCCGGATGGCATCCGTGTTCCCGTTGGAGCGGAATGATAAGCTGTTCTCATCTGTTGTAAATTACCTAATTTGGAAAATTGGCATTGCAAAATAGAACAGGACTCAACTGGGACGATTTCCGAATCTTTTTAGCGGTGGCTGATAACGGCTCTCTCTCGGGAGCGGCTCGGCAACTGCGGGTGACTCATTCCACGGTTTTTCGGCGAATCAATTCGATGGAGGAGAATTTAGAAATCACTCTGTTTGACCGCCAGCCATCGGGATATCGGCTCACCCTGGCCGGCGAGGAGGTGCTGGAACACGCCCGGCGAATGGAGGCGGAGAGTGAACTGATTGCCGAAAAACTCAGCAGTGGCGATCTAAAGCTTAGCGGTACGATCCGGGTAGCAACCATGGAAGGGCTGGCGATGGTGCTGTTGCCGCCATTCATCAAGAAATTTCGCGAATTACACCCGGAAATCCGCATCGATATGGTGATCAGCAGCCAGGTATTTAATCTGTCTCGGAAAGAGGCCGACGTGGCGATAAGGATGGGACAGAGTAGTCCACCGGAGCACCTTACCGGTCGTCGCATCGGTCAGGTCTCCTGGGCGGTGTATGGCTCCCCCGGGTATTTTGAAGAGCATGGCAGACCCAGTAGCGCTGCGGAACTAAAGGGACATCAGTTTGTGGGTGCTGACAGTCACGAGGCGCATCGGGCCTATGCCAAATGGACCCGGGCACACGTTGATGAAGACGACATTGTTTACACCAGTAATGTGGTGATGGCACAACGGTCTGCCGCCCGCGAGGGAATTGGTCTGGTGGTGTTGCCCCGCTACCTGGGAGAAACCGAAGCGCGCCTGGAGCGAGCCTTCGATGTCGGACCCGAGCTGGATCTGGATATGTGGGTACTGACCCACCCCGATCTACACAACAAACGGGTAGAAATGTTAATGGATTTTATTACGGAGTCCGTGCAACAACTCCAACCAAGCTTAAATTTCAAACCGATTTTTATCGATAAAAAATAGTGGCAGATCGGTGTCATCACCTGGCATTGGGTGCTTTATTCCTGGCCCGTTTCTTCCAGCTCTATCAGTACGCCACCGCAATCTTTAGGGTGCAAAAAGACGACTGGCAAACCGTGGGCACCGATTTTCGGTTCGCCCAATACCCGCATTCCCGCTGCTTTGAGCTGGTCGATCGCCGTCGTCAGTTCTTCCACCTCAAAACAGAGGTGGTGTACGCCGCCGGCTGGGTTGCGTTGTAAAAAAGCAGCGATAGGCGACCCTTCGCCTAGCGGTTCAAGCAGTTCCAGTTTGGTGTTACCGGTATCCACAAAAACCGTGGTGACGCCATGATCGGGCAGGGCGTGTGGGGCGGATACCTGGTCATTGGTGGCAAGCACCGTTTTGTAGAGTTCCGCTGCCTGTTGCAGGTTGCCGGTAGCAATGGCGACGTGGTTAAGCCGACCAATCATGCCGATTCCCCGGTATTAACCTCAAGTTGAACCAGTAGTTGATCGGCTTCCACCGTGTCGCCATCACTGACGAGGACCTCCTGGACTACGCACTCTTTTTCGGCGTAGAGCACATTTTCCATTTTCATCGCTTCGAGAACGCAGACCTCTGCACCGGCGTCGAGTTTATCGCCCGCTTTGACATAGACGGATAACACTTTGCCAGGCATGGGCGAAATCACCATCGATGAGGTGTCGGCTTCAACTTTTTCCGGCATCAAATCGTAAAGTTTGTGTTCGCGCTGGTTCATGGCTCGGGTTCGTACCTGGCGACCATGACGAGACAGCATTAGCTGATCTTTCTGCTGTTCAATCTGAAAGCACATAGGCTTACCGTTTACCTGGAAAGTCTGTACGCCCGCTCCGGCGCGGTAGGCACCTTCAATTTCGTAAACGGTATCGCCAATCTTGATGGTTGCTCCCGTCGGACCGGCATCAACCTCAAGGTCAAAATGCTCACCATCAATGGTGACGTAGTAGTCTAATTTCATTCGGTTGCTCAATTGCCACTCCCGGCCCGTTTGAGAATTTTCCAGGGGCTATCTGCATCACTTGGGTGCACATTGGCTGCCCGCAATCGCTCTTCTGCACGGAGGTAGCCGGCGATGGCGGCAAACAGTTCCTGCTGTTCCCGGCTACCGGCGTTGCCGACAAATCCGTCTGGATATTCTTCGCCAATAAAGCCGGTAGAAATGTCGCCACTGGCAAAAGCAGGATGGCTAATCAGAGCATTTAGAAACACCATGTTGGTGGTGACGCCACGAATATCAAAACTATCCAGCGCCTCCATCATTCGCTCCCGGGCCTGTTCCCGATTTTCGCCCCAGACAATGAGTTTGGCGATCATTGGGTCGTAGTAAATCGAAACTTCTCCGCCCTCGAAGGTACCAGAGTCCACTCTGATGCCTTCGCCGGCAGGTTCTCGGTAATCCGTAAGCCGGCCGATGGATGGGAGAAATCCGCGAGCCGGATCTTCGGCATACACCCGAGCTTCGATGGACCAGCCGTTAATCGGTACCTGTTCCTGGGTGATGGTCAGTGACTCACCCGAGGCGACCCGAATCATCTGTTCAACCAGGTCAATACCGGTGGTCATTTCGGTCACCGGGTGCTCGACCTGCAGCCGAGTGTTCATTTCCAGGAAGTAAAAATTGCGGTCGGCATCCATGATGAATTCAACCGTGCCTGCTGAGTGATATTCAACGGCCTGGGCAAGCCTCACCGCCTGTTCGCCCATCGCCCTGCGCACCTCCGGGGTAACAAAGGGGGAGGGTGCTTCCTCAATCACTTTTTGATGGCGCCGTTGCAGCGAGCACTCTCGTTCATTCAGGTAGATGGTGTTGCCCTGTTTGTCCGCAAGTACCTGAATTTCAATGTGACGCGGTTCGACGATGAATTTTTCGATAAATACTCGATCATCACCAAAGCCACTTAGTGCTTCGGAGCTGGCCGCTCGAAACCCTTCGGCGATACCGCTGGCATCAAAGACGACTCGCATCCCCTTGCCACCACCGCCTGCGGTAGCTTTCACCATGACCGGGTAGCCAATGTCGGCGGCGATACGAGCTGCCTCATCAGCGTCGGCAATGATGCCGTCGTATCCCGGTACCGTGCTCACGCCAGCTTCATCGGCCAGCCGTTTGGAGGTGATTTTGTCACCCATGGCCGCCACCGCTTTCTCGTCGGGGCCGATAAAGGTGACGCCCGCGTCCGCGAGGCGGCGGCTAAATTCTGCATTTTCGGACAGAAAGCCATAACCGGGATGAACACCGTCGGCACCCGATTCGGCGATAACCTCCAGAATTCGATCAATCCGCAAATAGGATTCGGCGGTAGGTGCCGGCCCCACGTTGTAGGCTTCGTCGGCCATACTCACGTGTTTGGCGAGACGATCAGCATCGGAATAAATCGCGACCGTGCGGATGCCCATTTTTTTGCAGGTGGTGATTACGCGGCAGGCTATTTCGCCGCGATTTGCTATAAGAATTTTCTTTAACATGTTTATTTAACTACTTGTTATTAATAAATTAAAGAGGAATATTTCCATGCTTTTTGAACGGTTTCTTAACGCTTTTGTTGGCCAGCATTCGTAGTGATTTGCAGAGCACTTCGCGGGTGGTTTCCGGTTCAATAACATCGTCAATAAAGCCCCGTTCGGCTGCAATAAAGGGGTTGGCGAAGTTGTCGCGGTAGGCCGCTTCGAGTTCCTGCGCACGGGTGGCCGGGTCATCAGCCTGAGCGATTTCCCTGCGGTTAAGAATCTCTACCGCGCCCTTGGCCCCCATTACCGCAATTTCTGCCGTGGGCCAGGCCAGGTTGATGTCCGCTTTCAGGTGTTTTGAACTCATCACGTCGTAGGCGCCACCGTAGGCTTTGCGGGTGATCAGCGTGAGCTTGGGAACGGTGGCTTCGGCGTAGGCATAGAGCAGTTTGGCCCCGTGCTTGATGATGCCGCCGCGCTCCTGCAGGGTACCGGGCATAAAACCGGGTACGTCGACAAAGGTAATAACCGGGATATTAAAAGCATCGCAAAAGCGAATGAAGCGCGCTGCTTTGCGCGATGAGTCGATGTCGAGCACACCGGCGAGCACGGCCGGGTTGTTAGCGACAAAGCCCACCGTTTTGCCTTCCATGCGACCAAAGCCGATAAGAATGTTGGCGGCAAAATCAGGTTGAATCTCGAAAAAATCCCGGTGGTCAACCACTTTTTCAATCAGTTCGCGGATGGCGTAGGGTTGAGTTTCACTTGCCGGGATTAGGGTGTTTAACGAGGGTTCGCGCCGGTCAACCGGGTCGTCGCAGGGGTAACTAGGCGCGGAGTCGAGATTGTTTAACGGGAGAAAGTCAAAGAGTCGCCGGGTCTGGCGCATCGCCTCGATATCGTTGGCAAAGGTGATATCACACACCCCTGATTTGGTGCTGTGGGTCGTCGCGCCGCCCAGTTCTTCCGCAGTAACCGTTTCGTGGGTGACTGTTTTGACCACGTCGGGCCCGGTGACAAACATGTAGGAGGTGTCACTAACCATGCCGATAAAATCAGTGATGGCAGGGGAGTAGACCGCTCCGCCGGCGCAGGGGCCCATCACAATCGATAACTGCGGTATGACGCCGGATGCCTCGACATTGCGAAGGAATATATCGGCATAACCACCGAGTGAGGCGACCCCTTCCTGAATTCGGGCGCCGCCGGAGTCGTTCAGACCAATGACCGGGGCTCCCATTTCCATGGCCTTGTCCATCACCTTGCAGATCTTTTCGGCGTGGGTTTCTGACAGGGAGCCACCGAATACGGTGAAATCCTGGGAAAAAACAAACACCAGGCGGCCATTAATATAGCCGTACCCGGTGATGACCCCGTCGCCGGGAAATTGCTGTTCGGCCATGCCGAAATCCTTGCAGCGGTGCTGTTTCAGGGCGTCGAATTCGGTGAAGGAATCCGGGTCCAGCAGCAGGATTAGCCGCTCGCGAGCTGTCAGCTTGCCTTTGTTGTGCTGGGTTTCTATGCGCTTTTCACCGCCACCGAGTAGCGATTGAGTTCGGCGCCGTTGCAGTTCGTCAACAATGCTGTTCAATGTAAAACCTCTGGCTGAGTCAATCTGGATCTGGGTCAGGATGATGGGGAGCCGTTTTCGCGTCGCTGCGAGGTCGGTCGGACTACTCCCCAGGCTAGCAGCACAGTCTAGCAATTGGTGGCCGGGCCGGCGAGATGCTACCTCAACAGATTGGGCAGTGGTGGTTTATGGGTAGTTCGTCCGAAATGACTTCAATGGCCTGGCAAAACGGTAACCAGCACGCCTGATGCGGGGCTAGAATAGGGCCCTGTGCAATGATTTTACCGACAGGGAATAGCCACGGTTGACCAGTTTACCCATCCAGCCCGAATTTGATATTGATTGCCGCGATTGTCCTCGGTTAAGTGATTTTCTTGATCAGGTCGGCGAGCAATATCCTGATTATTTTGCCCGGCCGGTGCCGCCGTTTGGTAGTGCACAACCTCGCCTGCTAATTGTCGGACTGGCACCGGGTATGCACGGTGCCAACCGAACGGGGCGACCCTTTACCGGTGACCACGCCGGTGTTCCCCTCTATGAAATGCTGCACGAATTTGGTTTTGCCACGGCTGCTGCCTCGGAGGCCAGTGATGATGGACTGGAACTCATCGATGCGCGAATTACCAACGCGGTGAAGTGTCTGCCGCCCCAGAACAAACCCACTGGGGTGGAAATCCGCAACTGCAACCGGTATCTGCTAGCCGAGTTAAACGCCACCGGTGCCGCCGTGGTGATGGCGCTGGGGCGCATTGCCCACGAAGCGACGCTACGGGCGCTGGGACTGCGGCTAAAAGACTGGCCGTTTGCTCACGCGGCGCAGCACGAATTGCCAAATGGCCAGGTGCTGGTGGATTCATACCACTGCAGTCGCTACAACCTGAATACCCGGCGATTGACCTTGCCGATGTTTCGCGATGTTTTTCAACGCTGCCGGGACCTGCTGGATAATCCGTGAGTCCTTCTAAAAGAAAGCCTGAATCGGAAGCCGATCCGGTCGCTGAAGAAGCGACGGAAACTTCAATGCCCGCCGATGAGAAAACCGCGGGTCCCGATCAAGCCGAGTCCTTCGATCATAAGCGCTTTCTTAAGCATCTGACCGGTCGCCCGGGCATTTACCGGATGAGTAATGATGCCGGTGAGGTGATTTATGTCGGCAAGGCGAAGAACCTTAAAAAGCGGGTTTCCAGCTATTTTGCGAAAGATCACGGCAACAGCAAAACGGCTGCCCTGGTCGCGCAGATTAGAGACATCGATGTAACCGTTACTCATACCGAAAACGAAGCGCTGATTCTAGAGAGCAATCTCATTAAGCAGCTTCAGCCGCGCTACAACATTTTATTGCGCGACGATAAAAGCTACCCCTACGTGCGCCTGTCCATTGAGCACGAATTTCCGTCGCTGAGTATTCATCGCGGTAAAAAAAACGGTAAGAGCCGCTATTTTGGCCCCTATCCCAGCGCCGGTGCGGTTCGCGATAGCCTCTATTTAATGCAAAAAATATTGCCCGTGCGCCAGTGCAGTGAAAGCTACTACAGCAACCGTTCGCGACCCTGCCTGCAGTACCAGATTAAACGCTGCACCGCGCCCTGCGTGGGCATGATTAGCACGGAGGATTATGCCGCCGACGTGGAGGCAGCCACCCTGTTCCTGACCGGGCGAAGCCAGGTGTTGCTCGATCAGATGAACCAACAGATGGAAGCGGCGGCGGCCCAGCTGGATTTTGAGCGCGCTGCCGGCTACCGCGACAAGATCGTCAGCCTGCGGCGGGTGCAGGAGAAACAGCTGATTGAGGGCGGTGATAAGGATGTCGATGTTATCGCGGCGGTTAGTCGCCACGGCATTGCCTGCATTCAGCTGTTCATGATTCGTGACGGTCGCAATCTTGGTAATCGCAGTTTTTTCCCAAAATTTGAAGGCGAAGAAAATGCCGACCAGGTGCTTTCTGCCTTCATTGCCCAGCACTATCTGGAATGGCAGTTGCCCAGTGAGCTATTAGTCAATGTCCAGCTGGAAGATTCCGAGTTGCTGGCCGATGCACTGAGTGAAAGCGCGGGACGGAAAATTAAAATTCGGCGGCCGCAGCGGGGCGACCGTCGACGGTTAATCGAACTGGCAGAGTCCAACGCTGACGAAGCGCTAAACCGTAAACTGGTCAATCGAGCCAGCATTGCCCAGCGTTATGAACGCCTGCGACAGCTGCTGAAACTCGAAGAAATCCCCTCGCGCCTGGAGTGTTTTGACATCTCCCACACCATGGGCGAGGCGACGGTGGCCTCCTGCGTGGTATTTGACCTGCAGGGACCGCTGAAATCGGATTATCGCCGTTTTAATATTACGGGGATTACTCCCGGGGACGATTACGCGGCCATGGAACAGGCAATACGGCGTCGTTACAGTCGCGTTAAACAGGGTGAGGCCCCGATGCCCGATGTCTTGTTTATTGACGGCGGTAAAGGCCAGCTCTCCAGCGCCGGAGCGGTGCTGGCGGAGCTGGGTATTAGGGATTTACTGGTGGTTGGCGTATCGAAAGGTCCGGAGCGCCGAGCGGGGGAGGAGGTCCTGCATCGCCTCGATAATGGCGAGTCATTCGCGGTCGAGGCAGACTCTCCGGCGTTACACCTGATTCAGCATATTCGCGACGAGTCGCACCGTTTCGCCATCGCCGGTCATCGCCATCGTCGGCAGAAAAAACGCGGTCGCTCCGTGCTGGAGGAAATTCCCGGTCTCGGTCCAAAAAAACGCCAGAGCCTGATTAGCCACTTTGGCGGCCTGCAGGAAGTTCAGCGTGCGGGTAAAAACGAACTGTTAAGAGTGCCCGGTATCAACCAGCGACTGGCCGAACTGGTTTATGATAGGTTCCACGCTATCGAATAATAACCCTCCTTACCCTCCGAAAAATGCCGCCCGCGATGAGTTTGCCTGTCAATATTCCTAACCTGCTCACCCTGTTTCGTATAGCGCTGCTGCCACCTCTGGTGGTGCTGTTTCTGCTGCCTTATGAGTGGGGGCGTCCCGCCGCTGGCTGGGTGTTCCTCATCGGCGCGCTGACCGATATATTTGATGGAGTGCTGGCACGGCGACTGAATCAATCGTCGGATTTTGGTCGTTTCCTTGACCCGGTTGCTGACAAATTGCAGGTGACTATTGCTCTGATATTGCTGACCTATGCCGACAGTTCCCTGTTTGTCGTGGTACCGGCAGTGTTAATAATCGGGCGTGAGATTGTCGTTTCGGCGTTACGCGAATGGATGGCAGAACGAAACGTGGAGGGGGTGTTGGCGGTCAGTGGATGGGGCAAGTTAAAAACCGTTATGCAGATGTGGGCCCTGACGATGATGATCTACTTTCATGACCTGTTTGGGGTTATTCCGACCTACTTCATCGGGCTGTTGTTATTGCAGGGAGCAGTGCTGTTAACTCTTTGGTCTTTATGGGGTTATTTGCGCGGTGCATGGCCCTACTTACGCAGTGGTGCCGTTGATAGCGAATGACGGTGCTTGACACGTCTTTTGCGGTCACTACAATACGCCTCCCTAGCGATGCGGGAATAGCTCAGTTGGTAGAGCGCAACCTTGCCAAGGTTGAGGTCGCGAGTTCGAATCTCGTTTCCCGCTCCAGATTTTCTTCGATCAATCGCATTCAGGAATACACCCAGAGGCTGGGTGGCAGAGTGGTCATGCTGCGGCCTGCAAAGCCGTCTACGCCGGTTCGATTCCGACCCCAGCCTCCATTTCTTGGTGATACTTCCATCGTTGGGCATCTTCTTTGCCCGACCTGTCAAACTCCGAAAAATAGCGCTCGAATGTGAAAGTTTGCGGGTGCGACCGAGCGTTCAAGTCGATATAATGCGCGCCCAGCACCAGGCCAGTTCGTCTTCTCTAGCAACTGGTTCCCGCCTAGAAATGCCCGGGTGGCGAAATTGGTAGACGCAAGGGACTTAAAATCCCTCGGTGGCAACACCGTGCCGGTTCGATTCCGGCCCCGGGCACCATTAAAATCTAAGGCTTGGAAGCCTTCTTCTTCCTGCGTTGGACCAATCTGACCGCAACTAGATGACCAGGATCACATGACTAGAACCTTCCCTCTGGTATTTGTTTTCCTCTGGGCTTCGGCCTTTATTGCTAGCAAAATTATCGTTCAGGACGCAACGCCGTTTGCGGCGCTAACATTTCGGTTTGTCATCGTAGCCGCCATTTTTGCGCTGATCACCCTGTTCCGTTCGGAATTCAAGCAGCTAACCCCCCGTTCGGTTGGCGAGGCACTGTCGACCGGTGTGCTTTTTCATGGCTTTTATCTGGGCGGAGTTTTCTATTCCATCGCCGCAGGGCTGCCGGCTGGAATATCGGCATTAATTGTTTCGATGCAGCCCATTCTGACCACTGCGCTAGCAGGTCCGTTGTTGGGTGAGGTGGTTACCAGGTGGCAGTGGTTCGGCATTTTGCTGGGGTTTGTGGGCACGGCACTGGTGTTGGGACTTGATGTAGGTACGGCGCTGCCGTGGACAGGCGTAATCGCTGCAGTGGTGGCTTTGGTTGCCGTTACCGCCGGCACCTTATGGCAGAAAACCCTCAGCGGTAAATTGCCCCTAAGCACCAATAATACGTTTCAGGCAGTGGGGGCAGCGCTATTTCACTGTGGGATCATGTTCCTCATCGAGGATTATGCGCTGGAGCTGACATCGAGTTTTATCTGGGCCATGGGCTGGTTGATCGTGGGCGTCTCTTTTGGGGCGTTTACTATTTTGATGATTTTGATCCGCACCGGTAGTGCGAGTAAAACTGCAGCGCTTTTCTTTTTGGTGCCGCCGGTGTCGGTGGTGCTTGGCTGGCTGATGCTAGATGAG
>Ga0209273_10001513_pt1 | contig 20522 bp, 17 predicted proteins | sample tdAd471_FD_187126 | JGI IMG/M metagenome (GOLD analysis project Ga0209273, IMG submission 187126) | Marine sediment microbial communities from the Atlantic coast under amendment with organic carbon and nitrate - tdAd47.1 (SPAdes)... | ecosystem: Environmental > Aquatic > Marine > Coastal >...
CGCCCAACTGGGCGGCAGGTGCCAGATAAAAAGCCAATACAAAATTATCTTCAAAGAAAAAGTGCTTGCGTGCTTTCTCTGTAAAATCGAAACCGTTCGTTTTTGCTATCGCTGTAATTTCGGCCACTTCACAATCGTCGGACAAAACCATGTACATAACACCATCGGGCCCCATGAAGGATGAAGCGGCACAGAACAAGCCGTGAAAGTACTCGAGATTGTCTCCGCAATACCAGGCGTGGCGAGCTATATCAGCGGCCTGGCCGCGAAAATACGGAGGGTTGACGACTATCAGGTCAAACCTCTGCGGCTGGATATTGCTAAACAGGTCGGACTGCTGAACTGCCACCGTCAGGCCATTGTTAAGTGCGTTGGCGGTCGTCGTGTCAACGGCCAGAGGGCTGATATCCACTGCGCAGACACAGGCGCCCTGGCGTGCAGCTACCAGCGACAGCAGGCCGGAACCAGACCCCATTTCCAGCACCGATTTATTGCGCAGATCCAGCTTCTCAAGAAATCCCGCGAGAAACTTCGAGCTGAAGAACAAGCCGGGATGAAAGACGCCGGGCTCCACCTCAAGATGCAAGCCTTTGTAGCGAAACTGCCGGCGACGAGTCAGGTACCTGGACTCCAGGTAAGGCTTCAGGGTTAAACCCACTATTGATCTCGCCAGTTGTTTCATGCGACCGGATATTCTCACGCTTGCTCGACAGTGCTTTTGCAACAACTGTACTATCAACTACCGTTCAGGCACCAGCATCACCGGGCCAGGCCATGCGTACGACTACCGATGCCACTCGCATTGCGATATTCTCAGCTACCAAGGCCGCGCCCGGCAAACATGATCCGTGCCGGCTCCCGCAGCCATGGCTGCGCAGACCCGAAAGGACGGCAACCACTCGCGATGATCCGCCCGAACAACTCAGTTGCTTCGCCCAATCACAGCAGCGCCACTGTTTCTGTGGTGCATGCAGTGATTGCACTCGTATGCGCCGCACTGCTGTTGTGCCTCGCGTTGGCGACCTATTGGGTGGCAAACGAAACGTCGCCGGCAAAGACGCTTGCAATTGCCCCGGGGGAACTGCGCGCGGCGGTAGGACGGGCGCGCGTCGAGGGCAAGCACCTCATCGTACGCGGGCACAAGCAACCGACAGGCTCGCGCCTGGCCATCCTCAGTACCTGGCAAGCCATCAACAGCGCAGACTTTCGCTTTCTCTCCCTGAAGCTGGACCAGGCCAGTCCGGATCTTGAGGTAGAGCTATTCTGGCGCCCCGCAGGGCCCGGTGACGAACTCTACAGCCAGCCTCTACCCACCGGCGGCCTGGGCAGAGGCACCATTGACCTGACTCGCAATCCCGACTGGCGTGGCCATCTCGCTGAGATAGGACTGCTGCTGACAAGCAACACGGAAGCTTTCCCGGTCACCATTGCCGACTTCTCCCTGCATGCTTCAGGCATGGATCAGCAGTTCTACAACCTGCTCAGCGAATGGACAGCAAGGCGCAAGTTTGACCAGGCAACGATCAACCGGCTGGAAGCCACATTCTCGGCCAAATCACTCTCTCCTGTGCTGGCCGCCGCCCTGTGGGGACTGCTCGCCCTGCTCATCGTCATGGGCTTGAACTGGCGAGCAGGAGAGCGCAAAGCCAATAGCAGCGTCACCGGTATTACCGTGTTGCTGGCTCCCTGGGTGTTCCTGGACCTGCTCTGGCAGCACCAGTTGGCCAATCACCTGGACCTCACCAGGCATCTCTTTCACGGTAAACCTGCCGAGCAGCGCCAAAGCCGCAGTGTGTCAGCGCCATACCATGAGCATGCGAAGCAGCTCAAATCCGCCGCTCTGCCAGCAACGCCGGTGAAGCTGTTCATCCTGCACGATTCCGTGGAGCATGATTTTCAGCGCCTGTGGATGCAGTACTACCTGCTACCACACAATGTCTACAACCACGCCATCCTGCCCCCCGCGGATGCTGTCAGGCCCGGTGACTACCTGTTGGCGCTGGGTGACATTCCCGGCCTGCTACCCGATGCACACATTGCGAAGCTAGCTGCGGACAATGGCGAGTTGCTGCCCGTCAAGCTGGAACACTCACACCCACTGGGCAAGCTATACCGGGTAGTGGACACTACCCCGGGGCAAGGCTGGGAGGGCAACCGGTGACAGAGGCCGCGCTGTCCATTCCCGGGCTGCTGACCGCCCTGCTCCTGCCCTGGGCCGTGGGATACGCCGCTGCGCGTTTGCTCATAGCCAGAGGTTCGCAAGGCCGCGCGGCCATCCTCATCGGCCTTGGTTATTTTCTGGGCATGGGGCTTTGCACTTTACTACTTGTCGCTAACAACGCTGTCGGTTTGCCCATGGTCTTTACCGGGCTGGCCGCCGCACTGGTTCTGCTGGGCCTGCTGCTGACCGGGCTGGCCCGGCGCCTGGCGCAACATCCAATGCCTGTTCTCCCCGGCACGCCACGGGCCGTGGGTCCAGGCCAACTGCTGTTCATGCTGGCCTTGTTGCTGCTACTGGGATGGCGCTACCTCACGCTGTTGGGCATCATTATGGAACAGCCTCTGTTCGGCTGGGACGCGATGATGAACTGGGCACCCAAGGCAGTTGTGTGGCTGCACCATGGCGAACTCACGGACTTCGTCGCCCCTCCACAGTGGCTGCTGGAGGCTACCGCTTCCGGACCCTACACCCTGGGCAACGCAGCGGCATCGAACTACCCGGAAATGGTGCCACTGATTTTCTACTGGCACATGCTGGGTGCCGGCACCGGGGAGCATCCACTGCTGCATCTGCCGTGGTTGCTGGCGGCAGTCAACCTGGGCCTGGTGTTATACGGGTTTCTACGTATGCGCGGTATCAGTCCGCCAATCTGTGTGCTGGCTTGCTACCTTCTGCTAAGCCTGCCCTACCTCAACATTCATACTGTCATTGCTGGTTACGCGGACCTTTGGTTAACGGTGATGTTCAGTGTGGGTGTTATGGCACTGTGCGAATGGGAACGTTATAGACACCGTGGAATGCTGGTCATCACCTTCCTTGCGGCGTTGGCATCCACGCAGCTTAAAAACCCTGGCATGATTCTGGGACTGATACTGCTTCTGGCAGTGATCAGGGTATGGCTTTCACTGGCATGGCGCACAGAACTGGTGATGGTAGTCATCGCAATGTCCGCCATCGTGACGGGCTTTGCGCTTGGCTTCAGTTTCCAGGCCCCCGGCCTGGGCACGATCAGCCTGCGTCCGGAGACCTTTCAAATCGGAATGTTCGGCCCTTATGAGCTGGGCTTCCATGCTGAGTCGGCACAGCCGGTGATGCGGTCACTGTGGACCATGGCTCACTGGCACCTGCTTTGGTACGCGTTGGCGGGCGCGCTCCTGCTGTGCCTGGTCAGGATGAGCGCGTGGAGCAGGCCCAGCACACTTTCTTTGATACTGATCGCTATGTTCCTGTTCTACTTTTTTGTGTTTTTTGTTTCCAGATACTACGAGCACGCGGTATGGTTCATTACTCTGAATCGAGCGGTACTGTACGTGATTCCCTCTCTTGTATTTTGGCTTCTGACATACTGGATTCCTGAAAAAGACCACAGCCGGTGAAGCTACTGAGCAACCAGATCGACCTGTATCAGCGGGTAATGGATGCTATCGTCGTGGGTGGCTCGCTGCCCGTTGCCTTCTGGATCTACTACGGAAATTTATACTGGGGCGACAAATACACCATCACCGCAATCGCGGCCATTCCCCTTTTCTACCTGAGCGCCAAAGCCGGAAACCTGTATCGTGCAAACTTCGTACAGTTTGGTGAACAGCAGATCCAATCACTGTTATTCACCTGGTGCCTGACACTCGCCGGATTGCTGCTGATGGGCTATGCCTTCAAGAGCACGCATGAGCTATCGCGCATAACGTTGGGTATCTATGCGGTGATAGTCCCGGTGTTACTGCTCGCCAGCCGTCTGTTCTCCTGGCGCTTCATCCAGGCCATGCGCGCACGCGGGTACGGCGTTCGCGACGCACTGATCATCGGCACCGACAATAATGCATTGGCTCTCGCGCACAGCATCACAACGTCCCCGTGGATCGGCATCAAGCTGAAAGGCTTCGTTACCCTGGTTGACACTTACGACAACGCGGTTGACAGCTACGGCAGCGTGCTGGGCCAGTTGGATGCTCTCAATGAATTGGTATCCGGTAACGATGTGGACATTGTCTACGTGTCCGTGCCTACGGCAGAGAGAGAGCAACTGGAGGCGATACTGAGGGTTCTTGGCAACTCAACCGTATCCATATTTCTGGTACCCGATCTCTATACCGCCGATATCATGCAGGGCACCTGGGTAACGCTGGGCAATGTACCCGCAGTATGCGTAATTGATGAGCATTCCCGCGGTGCGAATGCCATGGTAAAGCGCGTGGAAGACTTGTGCATCGCCGCGCTCGCACTGCTGCTACTGTCCGTACCCATGCTGGCTATTGCCGCGGCGGTGCGGCTATCCTCCCCGGGCCCTGCGCTGTACAAACAACTGCGCTATGGCGCCAGCGGCAAGCCCATTATGGTGTGGAAGTTCCGCACAATGTCCGTTATGGAGTCCACGGAAGAGTTTGTGCAAGCCACACGGGACGACGCAAGAGTGACCGGGTTGGGCAGACTGCTCAGACGCACATCACTGGATGAACTTCCGCAGCTGTTCAACGTGCTCAAGGGTGACATGTCTATAGTGGGCCCAAGGCCTCACCCGGTCGCGCTGAACGAAACCTACCGCAGCAAGATTTTCGGTTACATGCTGCGCCACAAGGTCAAGCCGGGGATAACCGGTCTTGCCCAGGTCCATGGCTATCGTGGTGAAACAGATACGCAGGACAAGATGGAGCACCGCATTCGTTACGACATCGAATACATTAACAACTGGAGCATCTGGTTGGACCTGGCGATCATTATCAGGACACCATTCAGCCTGTTGCTGAGCAAGAATGCCTATTAGTGTCCCGACGGGTATCCATTCAGAGCAGCGACTCATAAGCTGACAGAATCGCCGGCCACTGAAACAAGGCCTTGTGCCGCTGCACACTGGCGTCAGACAACACCGCGATCCGGGCATCATTCTGCAACAAGTCGCGTAAACACTGCTCACATTGCAGGGCATCGCTGAAAAACTCACCCGCGTCAGCGAGGACCCAGCGATTAAAGGGGTTATCCTGCGCCAATACAGCCGAGCCCGCAGCGAGTGCCTCCACCAGTGACGGGTTAGTACCCCCTACCGTGTGCCCGTGTATATAAAACCGCGCGTGAAAGCGCAAGGAGCGGACGGTTTGCTTGTCAAAAATGGCGCCTGCGAACAGTACGTTGTCGCCGGCCGCCGCAAGGACTCGCCGCTGATACTCATTGTCTGCCCGGTAGTCTCCCAGGACGACCAGCTTGCATGATGTGTCCAGGCGCGAGAACGCAGAGACTATCTCCAGTATGGAATTCTCAGGTACAGGGCGGGCGATCACCGTGCAGTAGCTTCCGGGCTCAAGACCCAGTTCTTCGAGCGGCGCAGTACTGGCAGAAGACACGGCATCGGCCCCATAGGGAATCATGCTTATCTTGTCTGCAGAAACCCGGGTGCTCAGGTGCTTCTTGATCTCGGGGTGATCCGCAACCAGGTGATTTCCCAGCCAGCAGCCAAACCAGTCATTCAGGTAAAACCACGCCTTGGCCAGTGGGCCCCACTTCGCTCTGCGGTACTCAATGCCATCCATATTGATCACGTTGCGCTTGCCCAGCAGGCGATAAACGAGACCAAATATCGCCGTGTTGTAACCCAGGGTCAGCATGGTTCCGTCGCGCCGGGCAGAAATCAGCGTGGCCTTCCAGTCAAAAAGAATAGTGCCCGCCGCCCCCTCATTGCGGACAGGAATATTGACGCGACGAATGCCTTCCCAGTCGTCCTCGTATACCTCACCGCTGCCGGCGAGTTGACAGTACACCGTAACCTTCCAACCGCGGCGCACCAGATACAGGGCCAGATGCTCAGCAAGATATTCAAAACCACTGTGCGCGGCGGGAATTCCGCGAGACCCAAGGATGTGAACTTCTCGATGCATAAAGGGTTTATCGCGTGCAGTTGGCCCGTGGAAGCGCCACGGTACCGATTGCCCGGGGCGCTGACAATACCAATCTGTCGCAGACGCCAGCAAAAGCACTGTTACCTCGCCTGCTATCGTCGCGGCACGTGCTGAGATAGGATGGCTGGGTAACCCAAGGCTACCCGGAGCCATAGTACATGGAGCAGTTACTCTGCCCGAATTGCCAGAAAGCGCCCACCAGCGGGCACCCTGGCAACCTCGATTTACTGGTCTGCGAGCAGTGCGATCTGTTGTGGACATATATCTCGGAACCCATAGACCCGGACGAACTGTATAGCGACGAGGTGTACCAGGTCGTCGATAATCGGGGATCAGTTTTTGAGAAGATCATCCTCAGGGAGGCAGCTGCAGTGCTGCGGCAGGCAAGCGCCCTGCGCAAGCGCCCGACGCCTGGCAGGCTACTGGATTTCGGTTGTGGTAAAGGGCAATTTCTGGTGCAAGCAAAAGAGATGGGATGGCAGGCCCTGGGCGTAGAGACCTCGGCGCAACGTGCCAACTTTGCACGCGAGCAATACGGCGCCCGCGTCTGCGACGATCTGTATGAAAGCGGCGTCATCGAGAGTGGCAATTTTGAGCTGATCACCCTAAACCACGTGCTGGAGCACCTGCCCAGGCCCATGCCATTGCTGGAAGAACTGTTGCGCCACAACTTATCCGCGAACGGACTCGCGTATATTGAAGTCCCACGCCTGGACTCCTGGCAATCTAACATCGCCGGGCGCGACTGGATGCACCTGGACATCCCCAAGCATCTGTCCCACTGGACGGAGCCACAACTGCGCAGGGCGCTTGCGTCCCTGGGGTACAAAGTGGTGGCGAGGCGGCGTTTCTCATTTCACCTTGGTGTACTGGGCATGCTGCAGGCACTGTCTTCCCGACTCGGCTACAAGGACAACATTATCGTTGGGCTCAAGCGGAAAAGATCTTTCAAACTGGTATTGCTGGTCCTGTTGCTGACCCCGGTCGCGCTGTTGCTGGAATCGATGTCCTGCCCGTTCAACCGATCCGGAATCATGGGCCTGTTCGCGCAGCATTCGCCCGGGAGCGAGTAAAAAAAGCTCTGCTGACGTAGTACAGGCGTATCGACTTGAACAGGAACATAAGGCTGAAAGCGATGATCATGGCGTCGGGTATCACCGTGAGAGCCGGCTGATAGGCATACAAGGCCGCGGCAGCCGCAAGAAAAGCAAGCAGGGCAAGGACATTGCCAATGATAATTGCGCTGTCTGAATGCATGGCATAGAGACCGAAGTGAGGGACCATACTGAAAAGAAACACGCTGAAAGCGGCCAGCAAGTGCTTCAGCAAATACAGGTAGTCGAGGTACACCGGGTTATCGACCAACCGTATCAGTGGTGCACTTAACCAGTAAATGGCAACCACCAGCACTGCCGTGGCCACCAGGGTATGACCGGCCACCCGCCAGAACAGCTGCCAGAAACCCTCCTCGTCGCCCGCGCTGGCTGCCGCAATCATCCGAGGGTAGGCAAAACTGAAAATCGCCGCATCCATAAGCCCCTGCATGGCGACGCACATGCCTATGTAGAAAGTATATACGCCAACCATCGCCAGGGTAGACATGGCCTCTATGAAGTACCGGTCCAGTGCAAAAATGCTGCGAATAGCCAGCGTTCCCAGCAGAAAAGGCAGGGCTATATTCAGGCCGCGCCTGATCCAGCGAACATCAAGGGAAACGCCTGCAAAACTCCAACCGGTGCGAACGATCATCAGCGCGGAAAAGAGCAGCGACAACAGACCGCCAAACAACCACATCAACAAGACAGTATTCAGTGTTTGCAGGTCCTCCCGCCAGAGAAAAAGGACAGGCAGTAGCAGAACCCAGCTGGCACCGCGAATAAAAGACACTGTGCTTCCGGTGAGCGGGCGCTCCAGCGAAATAAACAAGCGGTAGGCTTCGTAGGACAGGTGTTCCACAATAAGTATCAGAAAAAACAGGCCAAAAACCCGCCACGGCAGTAAACCCGCGCTGAAGATCGCCAGGCAAAGCGGCAGCATCAGCACATATACCGCCGCGTAGAGAAATAGTTGGTTGACCAGCAATTGTGGCCTCAGGCCGTCATCGGCACCGATGATCTGTCGATTGCTGAAGGCGTGGAAATCCAGGCCCGCGAACATCAGTCCGAAACTTACGGTGACGAAAACAAGCCCAAACAAACCGACTTCTTCCACAGGAAGGAAGCGCGCAAGCAGCAACATGAGCAACAGGCGGCCAGCCAGCACAAGGCCTCTCATGCCGGTATTGGCTCCACGGTGCAGAAACGAATTCATGGTCATAGGGAAGGAAAATTCCTGGCCAGAATGAAACGCTCACTGGATACCGGCCTGCAATAAGACGGCAAGAGCGGAATTGTCCAGTCAACTGCGCCTTCGGGTCTCACCTGAAAACCCGCCGCCCGGAAAACATCGCTATCACTAAGTTCGACGCTCCCCCTGCAGCACAAATTCAATAAGGTGAAGAACTTATCTTTATCCCCGACGCAGCATCCGTGTAGCATAAGGTACCCAGTAGCGTATATCTATCGAGAAATCGTTCGCATGCCCCCCAAAGCAGATGGCCATATCGATTCGCCAGGCACAATCGCCATGATCGAACCCCTGGGTGGCCATGCAGGCATGAACTTCTATGACCTGGAACTTGCCCGAGGACTGCGCGAATACGGCGTCACTACCCGGCTCTATACCTGTGACCAGACGCTTGAAAGCAGTGAACCCGGTGTCAGCATACTCAAGCCGTTCCGGGCGCTCTATGGCAGTCGCTCCAAAGCAATCGCCGGGCTGCGGTTTCTACGCGGCCTGCTGTGGTCTGCGCGCGACACCAGGCGGCATCGAATAAAAGTTGTTCATCTACACTATTTTCAGTATGGCCTCAGGGAACTGGCCTGCTGCGTGATACTGAAAGCATTGCGCATGAGAATTGTAGCGACTGCCCACGATATCACGCCGTTCTCCCGACCGGAGGGACTCAGCGTCTTCGGCACGGTGATGCGCTTGAGCGATCACGTCATCGTACACAACAAATTCAGTGCAGGGATGCTGGCTGACAGGCTGGACAGCATGTCTCGACCACCACCCCTGTCAGTCATCAGGCATGGCAACTTTATTGCCCACCTCAAGTTGCTGGACAGTTCGGCTGCGAGACGAAGACTGGGCCTGCCAGAGGAGCGCCCGGTCATTTTGTTTTTTGGCCAGGTCAAGCCCGAGAAAGGCCTGGAAGAACTGCTGAAAGCATTCGCACGCTACCAGAGTGAGGGCGGCAACGGTTTGCTGTATGTTGTAGGGCGCCCCATGGCGCATGCAAAAGAGGATTATGTCAGCATAGCCCATAAACTGGGACTGGCGGACAACGTCAAGTTCGATCTGCGCTACGTCAGTGACGAAGAAGCCAGCGCTTGCTACAGCGCCGCTGACCTGGTTGTTCTGCCCTATCGGGAGATCTTCCAGAGCGGTGTGCTGCTGATGGCCATGAGCCACGGTCGTCCAGTGCTGTGCTCTGACCTGCCGGCCATGCAGGAAGTGGTAAGCCATGGCGAAACCGGTTTGATCTTTACAGCCGGCGACGTGGACGCACTCGCTGCGGCCTTGAGCCAGTCACTTGGCGATGTCGAAGCCCTGAAAATGATGGGCAGCCGCGCTGCCGCTGAGATGGCAGAGCACTACAGTTGGAAGGAAATAGGAAAACGTACAGCGAAAGTATACCGGCAAGCGCTGGGCGCGGAGGTGGCCAATGACAGCCAAAAGTAGGTGGAAGCAGACCAGGTTGTGGCTGCAGAGCCCTGACGAGACCGTTGTACAGGGGCTGGTCATTCTAGCTCTGGTGTTGCTGCTCTGGTACTTCATAGGCACACCATTACACTTCCCCGCCAGTGTAGCGGGAGCGGGTTTACTGGGTCTTCTGCTGCTGTCGGCAATCGTTCTTGGCATCACCGGTGGGGTTGGAGAGCGCTGGACTCACCACCAGACGCTGATCGTTGTTGCTGTCGCACTGTGCCTACCACTGTATTCGGCGATCAGGGCGAAGCTCTACTTTGGCCAACCATTTATCTATGGAGTTCTCGCGGAAAGACACTGGTGGGGCATCGCCTCCGGGCCGGTCATTTTCTACTTGCTGGCCTCAGCCAGAATCACGCCCGGCGGCTTGCTGAAATCGCTGCTTACCCTGTCATGGCTTAGCCTCATCGGCTTCACTGCCATTGCCTGTCTCTACGTTTTTGATGGGGAGTTGGGCATGGAACTCTTCGAAATGACGGCAATCTCCAACTTTGAAAGCAGGGGACTGCGGGTGAAATTCCCGCTCTATGCAATCGTTTTTGGCGCTTTTTACTACCTCGCCCTGGCAAGCAGAGAGAATGCCCCGGCAAACATTATGCGGGCGGGGCTGTTCATCGCCTATATCGTCTTCATTTCGCGCGGGCGCCTTGATATAGCGTGCCTGGGACTTGCGTTGCTGTATGTGCTCTACGCTTCGCGTCTCTACCGGCGATGGCAGGCAGGACTGGCCGCAGTGTGCTTATACGGGCTCCTCGCATTCCTTGTCCCCCAACTCGCTGCCCTATCCGGGTTCTCCGGTAGCGTACCGGACGAGGCAAAAGATGTTGCGACCCTGTCTGAGAAGGCCAAAGCAAAAACCCTGGTAGGCCAGACAACGAAAGATCTGCAGAAGCTGATGGCGGGCGAGCATGCCGTGGTCGATCAGGGACTCAAGGCCAGAAGTTACAGCCTGCGTATCGTACGGGAGCGCTTGAGCGATTCCACAACGCTGCTGCTGATGGGCTCAGGCAGGGTGAGCAATCATTGGCAGAGAGGGTTTACCGGCGCGATGGGCACCTGGTTCTATCCGCCGGAGCTGGGCTTTATTGGCGCAATTTTCGTCTATGGGCTGATCTTCTACACGGCATTCGTAGCGTACTCATTATTCCTGGCTCGTCGCGTATTCCAACAGGCCGCGGCAACTGACCCGGTAGTGACGACTACATTTCGCTGGATGCTGGTCTACCTGCTGGTGCAATTTGTGGCCGGAATGCCGTTGCTATACCCGACCCAGTTCTACTTTACGGTTTTTGCGTGCCTGGGTCTGGCAGCGCTAGCAAGGCGAACGCAACAGAGCGGGTGAGCCTCCCGGTCAACCGGCGCCACCCTGCTCCCGGTCCACCGGCGCCGGATGTGGCTCCTTCGTTGCCCGGCAAACGGCATAAATTGTGGGCTCATGCAGAAAGCGCCAGGCGGGCAGAAGGATCCGGTGAACCGCCGCGTCCACAGCCATCAGCAGAGCAGTAAGCGCCCTTTGCAGTAGCTTTAACAGGCCCCCTCCCTTTGGCCGTATCCCCACCACCTCGATTTGCTCAAAACCCGCCATGCGACAGACCTGCTTGAGGCTAATAGATGTGTAAGGCACCTTGTGTGTCACATCACTGCCATAAATCGTATTGCCAACGAAACTGCAGGCACTGTTGGGCACCTCTATCACCAGAACTCCGTCGGAGGCCAGCCTTTGCCTGAGCAGAGTGAGCAATCGCACAGCGTAATCGGCATCCAGGTGCTCCAGCACGTGCAGCATGAATATGGCGGAAAAGCGGGTATCGCTGTCTTGCAAAACATCCACGGGGTCACCGTGCACGGCCTTCACTCCGGTATAGCGCTGCATAATATGTTCAGTGACCTCGCGGTCGGTATCAATAGCCCACAGCTGACGCTTCGCGCTACCCGGTAAACCCGCGAGCACCTCCAGTAACTCACCTCTACCCGGCCCGATATCCAGCACGGGCCCATCGCCAATCCCGGCGATCAAATGACCGTAGGTAGCCCCAAGTCGGGCGCATTGCCTCCTCGCGGCGGCCTCTGTCTCATCTGTGTTCAGTTGCGAGCTGAAATAGCCGGACATGGGACTGTGTCTCCTGATAAAAACCGGCCGCTACCGCCAGTTTAGCGTAGGGGTAACAGTCTGGTTCGTGGCGTGGTATCAGCCGGTCGTCAGACCACGAAAGTAGTCGATTGTCATCGTCAGCCCGTCCTGCAACGCCACCGAAGGCTCCCAGCCAAGCTGATCTTTTGCCAGGGATATATCCGGCTTGCGCTGCATGGGATCATCGTTTGGTAAGGGCTTGAACTCCAGGCTGGAAGACGACCCCGTCATCTCAACAACCAGCTCGGCCAACTGCCTGATGGTAAACTCACCGGGATTCCCGAGATTAATGGGTCCGGTGACATCATCACCAGTGCACATCAGCTTCACCAGTCCATCGACCAGATCTTTTACGTAACAGAAAGAGCGGGTTTGCGAACCGTCACCGTAAAGAGTGATCGGCTTGTTGGCGAGCGCCTGCATTATAAAGTTCGATACAACGCGACCGTCATTGGGATGCATGTTAGGCCCGTAGGTGTTGAATATCCGGGCGACCTTGATGCGCAAGCGATGCTGGCGATAGTAATCGAAGAACAGCGTCTCGGCACAGCGCTTCCCCTCATCGTAGCAAGAGCGCTCACCTATGGGGTTTACATGCCCCCAATAACCCTCTGTCTGCGGATGCACTTTGGGGTCTCCGTACACCTCGCTGGTTGAGGCTTGCAGAATCTTTGCACCGGTGCGTTTTGCCAGCCCGAGCATGTTGATGGCCCCGTGCACACTGGTTTTCGTTGTTTGCACCGGGTCGTGCTGGTAGTGCACCGGGGATGCCGGACAAGCGAGGTTATAGATTTCGTCCACTTCGACATACAGCGGGAAGGTCACGTCGTGGCGCATCAACTCAAAATGCGGATCATCCAACAGATCAATTACATTATCGCGCGCACCGGTAAAATAGTTATCCAGGCACAGTACGTCGTGCCCTTCCTCCAGCAACTTGCGGCACAGATGAGAGCCAAGGAAGCCGGCACCACCGGTAACAAGAATTCGTTTTCTTATATGCATACCCATTTCCATCAGTGTATTAAACGTTTACATGCTTTCTTGCCGACCGGGGCGCATCGGTGAACGCCCACCGGCCAGCTCAGTTGACCTTCTGCATGTAGAAGGAGCGCGGCTCTGAGCCAGGTTGCAGAAAAAGACTGGACCGGGCAAACGCTTCATAGTGTTCACGGCTCAACATATTCAGCGCCGCGACGACCTGCCAATCAGGATTGTTACTGAGAAAAGCCTCAAGCAGGTACTGTTCATTCCACAGTCGCAATTCCGACTCAATCCATTGCTGCGGATAGTTGCGCGGTGAAAAAATGTCGTGCACGTGAACGTATACGCCTTTCTGCAGCCGGGGAAGAATACGCAGGTATTCATGGAGTACGTCGCCAGCTGGCCTGATAACATGCGATGAGTCGATGAATAAGACATCGCCCGCCGCCAGAGAGCAAAAATAGTCAGGGTCGATTTCTTCAACCCGGGTTCTGATAACCTCAATATCCAGCTGTTCCAGCCACGGCTGCTCGTAGGGTTCGATACAGCTTATGCTGCAAGCCCGCTCCGGATCTTCGCTGGCATTGGCAGCCGCTGCCGCCACCGCAACAAGGGTAGAGTTACCGCTACCGACCTCTATAATCCTGTTCGGCTTGGTGTAGCGCACAAACTGGTACCAGAAGTCGGCATCACCCGGGCCAAACAGTTCATTCTTGATGTAGAACCGCATCTCTTCGCCAGGCGGCTCGGCAAACTGTTTCAACTCATCGCGGGTGTCCAGGCTGGCAAGCATTTCCAGTTGCCCGGCCATATTCCAGTCTATACCCGGCAGGTCACGCGGCTGGTCGTAATTCAATTCGCCTGCGTCATACCTGATCTGTGGCTCGTAATAATGATCCCTCACCGGGAGCACGCCAATAGCCAGCAACATCTTTCTGACCAGGGGCGTCTTGTGCAGACCCACAGTGCGCACGGCCTTCAGCACCAGCACTGCCGGCGCAAGCATCACAGCCAGCAGCGGGTCCAGCAACCTGACCGTCATCTTGAGGAGTTCTTTGACCCTGGCTTTCACTGTCAAGCTCCGGTGGCGTTTATAGAATAGTGGGCAGAGGCGCCTTCCAGGAACTGCATAAACGGGGCACCCAGGCCCAGGAAAAGCAGGCCCGCTGGTCAGCTAGCGGCTTGGATGACATACTACCCAACCTGCTTGCCACCGTCACCAGCCAAACTCGTGAACTATCCACTAGGCCATAACTCCTCTGGGCGGCCACATGCCGAGCTCATAGCGCTTGCTTGCCATGAAGACCCCAGAGGGCGGTTGTTTCCGCTGGATTTTCAGGCACTGCCGTTTCAGCCCGCGAGGGTATTCGTCGTCGAATCCGTGCCCCCCGGCACTCTGAGGGGGGAGCATGCACACAAACATCAGCAGCAGGCCCTGATATGCCTGAAGGGAACAGTCTCGGTAGCAATGCAGGTTGAAGGGCGCACCGCCACCGTTGAACTGGGCAGCCCGAAGGTGGCCCTGCTGATGGAGTCCGGTGTCTGGTCGGCGCAGCGCTTTGTGGAACCCGATAGCGTCCTGCTGGTGCTTGCCAGTGGAGAGTACGATCCGCAGGAATATCTTGATGCAAGGAGCTAGTATCTCCCCCACTCGCCGCAGCCGGCAGTCCCGCGTGGCCGTGTTGGGCGGAGGGATAATGGGCTGCTGCACCGCTCTCATGCTGGCCCGGGAAGGGGTCAGTGTTACGTTGTTTGAACGGGAGAAGATACTGCTCGGTGGCGCCAGCCGCTGGAACGAGGGGAAAATCCATTTGGGGTTCCTCTACTGCGCCGACCCGGCTTTGCATACTGCGAAAGAACTTCTGCAGGGTGGCCTGCAGTTTAAGCCGATCATGGAGGACCTTCTGGGCACAGCACTGCAGCACGTCACGCTTGAGCCTGATCTGTACCTGGTTCACCGAAAGTCTGTGGCATCCGTTGATGATACCCGGCGCTATTTCAGCGCGCTGCAGGAGATGGTTGCGGCGCATCCCATGGCGTCTCTCTACCCCGGAGGTGAAGCACCGTCTGGAGTTGCCGAGCTACCCCGGCATGAGTTGGATGCACTGGTGGATACCTCACGCTTTCAGGCAGGTTTTGCAACGCCGGAAAGATCAGTCTGCACCCAGCATATCGCCGACCAACTGGTTGATGCTGTGCGTGCGGAGCCATTGATAGAATGCTGCTTTGAAACTGAAGTTCTTGGCGCAGGTGATGCCCGCGGCAGTGAGCGCGAAGCCCTTTTTATCGTCACCGAAAACGGCGAGGCAGGCCCCTTCACTCACGTCGTAAATGCGCTATGGGCAGGCAGACCGACGGTAGACAGTACGCTGCAGCTCGATACCTTGCACAACCCCAGTATTCGCTATCGCCTGTCACTCTTTGTCGAGACCTCCCGGCCATTGAACACGCCCAGTGCAGTGATCTGTACGGGGCCGTTCGGCGACGTGAAAAACTATGATGGGCGACGCTTCTACCTGTCCTGGTACCCGGCAGGACTGGTCTACTCAAGCAATAATATGACGGTACCGGTACTGCCTCCACAGAGCACGACGCAGCAACAGACTATAATCGCAGACACCTTCAGCAATCTTATAGCGCACCTGCCCAAGGTGGCAGAGATACGTGACAACGCAGCACGCATTACGCTGGCCGGTGGCTGGGTTTTCGCCAATGGACGAGGCTCTTTAAGCAACCCGCGGGCAAGCGTACACAGGCGCGATCACGTTGGCATTCACCAGAGCGGACAATGGTTCTCAGTCGACACCGGCAAGTACTCCATCGCGCCCTGGCTTGCGAAAGAACTCACCCAGAGAATCATTCAGGGCTGAACAGTGGCTCACCTGATCAAACAACAGGACGCAGGCATCCAGGCAGAGCAGGCAGACACAACGCCTCTGATCAGCATTGTGACAGCCACCTACAACGCCAGTCATATGCTGCAATACGCGATCAGAAGCGTGCTGCGCAGCAACGTCACGGATTGGGAGATGATCATAGTTGGTGACCACTGCACTGACGACACCGAACAGGTGGTGGCTGGCTTCGCTGACCCTCGCATTCGCTTTCTGAACCTGGCAACAAACAGCGGGCAGCAGGCAACACCTAACAATGTGGGTGTGTCCATGGCCCGGGGTACCTACCTGTGCTTTCTCAACCAGGATGACATGTTTCTACCAGACCACCTGTCCCGCATGCTTGCGCAACTCAATAGCGACAGTGCAGATATACTCTGCGCGCAGTATGCCGTCGTCGAGCCCTTCACGGCTGAGGCGAGTATGGCTGAGCTGAACATCAACGCAGGTGGCCCCCTGTTCAAGGACAGCAAATACCACCCTGGCCGCTGGTACGTGGCATCATCATGGTTTATGTTGCGCAGCACCGCCCAGGCTGCTGGCGAGTGGGGCGCGGAAAGCACATTACTGGTGACGCCGTCCCAGGAGTGGTTGTTTCGAGCGTGGCGCCACGGGATGCGAATTGTCTGCACGCAACAGCCTTCGCTGGTCGTTCTCTATAGCGGAGCACGTCGCGGATCTTATGCGAACAGTGATGCCCGCGAACACCAGCACATTTTCAAGCTCAGTGCCTCACCGCAGTTTGCAGTAGATGCTGCCAAATCCATGCTGGCGAGGGAAAGTGCGTTACGCAAAACATGGCCCATGCGGCTACGCAGGATATACTGCTTTCTGTTCGAGCGCCTCCTGGCCAGCATCGGGATACACCCGCTGGCACCCGAGATGCTGCTGAGATACGGAGGCCGGGGCGGCTTCGTACGCAGGTGGAGGCAAATCACACAGTAAGCCCGGTTGCGGGTGTATACTGCGCAGGCCGGGCAGAAATAGCCCGCATCGCGCAGCGGCAATACACGGGATAACAGGTGAATACGTTTACAACCAGAGCAAGCTCCATCAATCGGGCCCTGGACCAGATAGGAGACAAGTGGTGCCTGCTTATCATCCAGGAAATTTTTTGGGGCATTAACACGTTCAGCGAAATGCTGGCGACCACCGGCGCATCGCGCGGCGTACTCTCGGACCGCCTGCAGTGGTTGCAGAAAGTAGACTGCCTCAGCCGGGCACCTGCGCGCGAAGGCGGCAAGCGCATGATCTACCGACTTACACCCAAGTCGATAGATCTCTACGACAGTGCATTGATGGCGCTGGAGTGGGAGAGGCGTTTTTTCCCCACACCGGAACTGGAAAGTGTGGAATTGACGCATCACGTATGCGGCCACGTCTTTACCCCGCAGATGCGCTGCAGTGCATGCAACGAGGCCATCAACCTGCATGACGTCAGCTACCAGCCCGGCCCCGGCGCCACACAGGATGAGCGCGACAAGAAAGTACGCCGAAGGTCGTCTCTTTCAGTGCAGGCGGTACCCAGCCGGCGCAGCGTTTATCGCAACCTGATCAACATCGTCGGCGACCGCTGGACAGCAAATGTCCTCGCCCTGTCGTTTCACGGCTTCAAGCGCTTTGAGCAATTCCATGAGGAACTGCCTGTAGCCACCAACATACTGGCTGATCGCCTGAAGTTTCTCGTTGAGCACGGTATCTTTGAGCAGGTTCTCTACAACCAGCGACCTCCACGTTACGAGTATGAACTCACCGGGAAGGGTGAAGCCACTTACCCCTGGTTTCTCAGTATTTTGCAGTGGGGAGATAAATGGTGTGATCCCTCAGGGGCAGGTAAGCCGATGCGGCTAATCCACAAGACCTGCGGGCATACCCTGCAAGGTCGGGTGAAATGCAGCGAGTGTGACGGTGTGCTGAGCGCCCAGGAGGTTCGCTTTCACATAGGTGACCCGCAGGTCGCCTGAGACGGCCGCCGGCGATGCTCAGACTGCGCTCAATGATTCACGTGACAGGATTTCGTCAAGCACCAGCTGGGCTGATTTTGCGGCGCCCATAGAGCCTTCATAGCCGGGCGGGCATACACCGTCACCCACGTTATACAAGTTCTCTACCGGCGTAAGGTGACTGGGACGGGAACCCGGAACCGTGCGAAAACCCGGCCATTTGCCGCGGTAGCAGGTGCGCGTTAGCACCGTGCAACGCTCATCAAAGCCGGGAAAAATATCACGCAAGTCAGACATCACCGCATCAAATTCGCTTTTGATGTCCTGCGGGTGAATGGAGTCGACGGGGGCAGCACCAACGGTATAGAGATGCTTGCCCGGAGGAGCTACTCCCTCTGCTTCCAGGGAAGGCACATCGATCATGTTGACCCTGCGGCTGCAGCCAACGCCGATAGCCGAGTAGTCCATCAGCAATTCATCGCTGGCGAAGTGCAACCACATAATGGCAGTAGGCGTGATCTTCGCCAACTGGGCGCGGTAGTCGTCATCGAGGATGAACGAGCCGAGCATCTGCGCCGTCGCTGTCGGTCCAAGGTTACTGATAACAATGGGGGCCCGTACTTCATGGCTGGCCTGCTGGTAACGAACTCTGACGCCGGTGGCCCTGTTGCCAGCAACCAATATCTCTTGCGTAGCGGCTCCCACCAGCACATCACCGCCCGCTTTTTTTACCAGTTCGCCGATACGCTCCCACAGAGCGAGGCTGCCGCCTTCAATAAAGCCAAAGGTCAGAGGCGATATAACCTTGATGACCTTGAAATACTCACCCGCGGGCAATTCATGGCTGTTGACCGTCAACAGCGACGAAATGGTGGACTGGAACATGCCATGAATCCAGTGATTGCGCGTGGTCCGGTTGAGCCAGTCACGAAAACTGATATCGTTCCCCGGTGGCGAGCCCTGCATGGCAGAATTGAGCGCATCCAGCACGCGTTGCGCCTCTTCGGGTGATTCAGCAACTTCACGAATAATACGCCGCGTCACCCCGCTCTTGTGGTCGTAGAGTTTACCGTCGAGCCAGGTGGCAACTTTGGTAGAAGGCTTCACACCAGAGGGAACACCTACCTGTTGGCACACCTCTTCCAGGTTTTTCCCCACCGGCACCGCAAGCCCTCCGGTGGCACAGAGATAGCCATCGCGATTGACCGTAGAGAAACGACCTCCCAGATAGCTTCGCTTTTCTGCCAACAGCACCCGCTTACCCTGATGGGCCAGCAAAGCCGCGGCGCAACAGCCCCCTACTCCCGAACCGACCACGATGGCATCGTACTCAGCTTTCATCATGCCTGGGCCCGGATTTTGCAAACCAGGGAATAAGTCCACTGGTCGAGCGCATGTAGCTTGCATACTCCGGTTTTTCCCGCGCCATCTTTTTGTCCAGCGTCGCCTGGCCGGTTACATTTATTACTAACCAACTGTAGACAAGCGGGCCAAAGACCCCACACCAGGCCCAGGGCACTTCCAGCGCAATCACGAACAGCCCCCACCATTGGCATAGCTCGCCAAAGTAATTGGGGTGGCGGGTATAGCGCCACAGCCCTCGGTTCATCACTTTGCCACGGTTGGCCGGATTGCCTTTGAAGCGCGCCAGCTGGTAATCACCGACGCTTTCAAAGAAAAACCCGACACACCACAGGGCAAGCCCCACTATGGACAACGCGCCAATCTCTGCCGCGTCACTATTACGGATAGCAATCTGCTGCGGGACCGTTACCACCCACAGCACCACCCCCTGAAGCAGGAAAACCTGACGCAGACTCAGCCAATGAAATGGCCAGCCGGGCGCTACCCAGCTGCGCAAGCGTGTATAGCGCGGGTCCTCGCCATGGCCCCAGTTGCGCCAGATCAGGTACACCGTCATACGCAGGGCCCAGAGCAAAACCAATACCACGATAAGCGTAGCGACAGGACTGACACTTTCCGCACGCCAGTAGGTGAACAACAGCAGCGCCGCAATCATCGCCGAGAAGAACATATCGATAATGCTGACATCGCGCAGCCAGATACTGAGCAGCCAGAGGAAAATGACCATCGCCAGGGCAAGCCCGGCTGTCGTGGCAAAGGTTTCTGCAATGCTGGTGAGGGTCATCAGGCGAGCCCTGCCTGACAGCAGCGTCAGGCGCAGTGAACTGGATTTATTTAATTGCATAATTAGACCATAATAGCCATGCTGAAACAAATTAATTCAATTCAGCGGGGCAGAATATGACCGGAGAGACTAAGGACCTGGCAGGGCGCGCGGTGATCATCACTGGCGCCGGAAAAGGCCTGGGCAGAGCCTGGGCGTTACATCTGGCCGGGCGCGGAGCTCATATCGTGGTCAATAACCGTGGCAACCCACAACATCCTGAAGGGAGCTCGGCCGACCGCGTGGTGGCGGAAATAACCGCTGCGGGCGGTACTGCGGTAGCCAACTACGCCAGCGTTGAAGCGGCGCATGCCGCTGACAGCCTGGTGGCTTCCGCCCTTGAGCACTTCGGCCGGCTTGACGGCGTGATTGCCAATGCCGGCATAGACAGAGCCGGCAGCTTTCACAAACTTGCGCTCGATGACTTTGAAGAGGTCTTGCACATTAACTTTATGGCCACCGCA
>Ga0209273_10001524_pt1 | contig 20334 bp, 21 predicted proteins | sample tdAd471_FD_187126 | JGI IMG/M metagenome (GOLD analysis project Ga0209273, IMG submission 187126) | Marine sediment microbial communities from the Atlantic coast under amendment with organic carbon and nitrate - tdAd47.1 (SPAdes)... | ecosystem: Environmental > Aquatic > Marine > Coastal >...
GTGGTTTTGCATCCCCTGGCGGACCACCGGCGCGTGTTGCCACTGGAAAGAACCGGAGAGCTGTTGAAGGCGCATCCAGATTTTATGTTGGTGATTTCCTATAATCCTGGCTACCAGAACCTAATGAAGGGACTCAAGCCCAGCACCAGGCAACGCTTTGTTGCGCTGAGTTTTGATTACCCGAAGATAGCGCTCGAAACGGAGATTGTCGTCCAAGAAAGCGGGGTGGAAACGGCATTGGCCCACCAGTTAGTGATGCTGGCGAACGATTTACGTAGGCTCAAGGAGCATGACTTGGAAGAGGCGGCGTCGACGCGATTGCTGATATATACGGCACTGATGATTAAATCTGGGCTGCCAGTAAAAGAGGCCTGCGTGGCCTGTATGGCGGAACCGCTCACGGATGAATTGGAAACGCTGGCGGCGTTAAATAAGTTAATCGATGCCCACTTCTAAGACAAAGGCCTGTGATTCTATGGGAACGCTAATATGACTGTCTTGAATCAGGCGGTAGTTGCTGCGGCCTGGCCACAAACAGCGTCTGGGGAGAGGGCTAAAAAAACGCCGGGCAATATCGCTATTTGGATATTGATCTATGCCGAACTAACCGAATTTGCACTATTTTTCATCGTCTTTCTGGTGGCGCGTTCGCATAATCAGGATATTTTTGCGGCTGGGCCTGGTCAGCTCAATACGCTCGCTGGTGTGCTCAATACGCTCGTCTTAATCAGCAGTAGCTATTTTATTGCGCGAGCGATTTCTGGTATTAAAGCAGGACAGCGCGATGCCTGTCTGAAATGGCTATGGCTGACTTTGGCCGCGGGCGCTGGATACTGTGCGATCAAAGGCTGGGAGTACTATTGGAATCATAGTCAGGGTCTCGACTCAAAAACCGATATTTTCTTTTCTCTCTATTATTATCTGACGTTCAATCATCTGTTACACGTGCTGGTTGGTATGTGTACTATTTTGTTCGTGACTATTCTTACCCAGATGAATGCCTATGATGAGAAGAGTCACGAAGGTCTGGAAAGTGCGGCGAGTTATTGGCACATGATTGACCTGGCCTGGATTATTATTTTCCCATTGCTTTATGTGCTGCATTAAGAGAGATCCACCGAAGTGGTATCACTGTTGTTAAAATTTCGAGAGCAAAACAAACAACTCTGTTTGGTTTGGATGTTGCTGCTGACCTTTACTTTACTTAGTGCGCTAATTGCCGAGCAGGATGCATCGAGTGCCTTGATGGTGGTGCTTGTCTGTTTTTCCTTTGCTATAAAAGGCTCGTTAGTGACAGAAAGGTTGATGGGGCTTTATACGGCCATCGGGAATGTCCGTTGGTTGATGTTGGCCTATTTTATAGTCTTGCCTATTTTGATTGGGGGGGCGATTTTGTTTCCGGATTTGGTGGCGCGTATGACGATGCTTTAGTGGCTGTTATGCCTGAAATAGATCATTCCTCAGATACTCACATAATGATAAGGTGTAAACCGATGCCAACAATACCGGCTCCAACATAGCGCAGAAACTGGGCGCCGTCATTGAATTTTTTTGCCAAGACAGCTATCAAAACGCCAGCGATATGAATACCGGCAGTCCCAACAACAAATCCAGATGCATATAGTACAGGCTTAGCCAAGTAGGGCATTTCAGAACCATGTGCATGACCGTGAAAAATGGCGAAAAAGCCCACAAAGGCCATTGCCAATATTGGTGAGAGTTTCTTTTCGGCAACCAGAGCAAAGCCAAGAGCCAACACGGAGAGGGCGATGCCGTGTTCAACGGAAACTAATTGTATGCCCCGCATTCCCAGTATTGCGCCGACCAACATGACAATGACAAAAGCAGATGGTACGCTCCAAATAGCTCGCCCGCCCATCTGAGCACTTAAGATACCGACGCTGATCATAGCCAAGAGATGATCCAAGCCGAGCACAGGATGGCTCAGGCCCGCCATAAACCCTCCACCGTAACCAGCGCCATGAGCGTAGGCTAAACCTGGGAAAAGTAATCCAATCGTTAGTAGGGGTATGATCTTTTTCATCTGTTCTCCTTGGGTCTTTAAGATATTCTAGGCGAAGTAATAAGAATTGCATGAAACTTTTTTAGTTTGAAGCAAAATAAGACGGACTTTGATACCGCTCCGGTTACAGCTGGACCTGTTATAAAAAATACTGAAATTATTTCAAGATTTATAAGTCATTTTTTCCGTGACAGCAGTTACTGTGACTCATTCGGTCAAGCAAATATACGATGTGTTTTTTTGTGTGTAGAATAGGGCGCTTACTTTGGTGATTAACGAGTGAACAGAAATTATATGGCTGACTATTTGATTGCACCCTCCATCCTTTCTGCGGACTTTGCGCGTTTGGGCGAAGAAGTTGACACGGTGCTTGCGGCAGGTGCTGATATCGTGCACTTTGATGTGATGGACAACCATTATGTGCCTAATCTAACGGTCGGCCCGATGGTGTGCAAAGCGCTGCGCAAATACGGCATTACTGCCTCAATTGACGTCCATTTGATGGTGAAACCCGTGGATCGAATGATTAGTGATTTTATCGATGCTGGGGCTTCCTATATAACCTTTCACCCTGAAGCTTCGGAGCATATTGATCGCTCGTTGCAACTGATTCGCGATGGCGGCTGTAAAGCCGGTTTGGCGTTGAATCCGGCAACCTCTTTGAGTTGTCTTGAGCAGGTGATGGATAAGCTGGATATGATTTTACTGATGTCCGTAAATCCCGGTTTTGGTGGGCAAAAATTTATCCCCGGCACCTACAAAAAAATTCAGCAGGTGCGTGAGCTGATTGCCGCCAGCAGTTTGGATATTCGGCTTGAGGTGGATGGCGGCATCGGTGTTAATAATATTGCTGAGGTTGCCAAATCTGGCGCAGATACCTTCGTTGCCGGGTCAGCGATTTTTGGGAGCAGCGATTATCAGCAAACAATACACAGTATGCGTGACGCGCTTGCCCAGGTGAGTTAATTATTGCCCGTAACAAGTACCCTCGATCGACGTTAAAGTAACAAGGAATACGTTTTCTGATGACCCCCGAACATTTTACCCAGCTCACTGCTGAGGGCTATAACCGCATACCCATTACGCGTACCGTGCTGGCGGATCTGGACACACCCTTAAGTTCCTACCTGAAGTTGGCGTCTGGTCCCTACTCCTATATGTTTGAGTCGGTGCAGGGTGGTGAAAAATGGGGGCGTTATTCGATTATTGGCTTGCCTTGTCGTACGGTTCTAAAAGTGCGGGGCCATCAAATCAGTGTTGAAACCGATGGCGAACTGGTGGAATCGCTGGAGCATGCCGATCCATTTGAGTTTGTGAAGGAGTTTCAGGCGCGATACCGGGTGGCTCAGCTCGATGACAGCCCACGTTATAACGGGGGGCTGGCTGGCTATTTCGGGTATGACACGGTGCGCTATATCGAGCCGCGCCTCAAGGGCTCAACGCCACAGGATAAGATAGGGAACCCGGACATTGTATTGATGTTGTCGGATGAAGTGTTGGTGTTCGATAACCTGGCAGGCACTCTGAGCCTCATTATTCATGTTGATCCGACGGTGCCGGATGCTTATCAGCTTGCCCAACAACGGCTGGATTATCTGGTATCGAAGTTGCCGAAACCTTCGCCTTTGCTGGCGGAAATTAATCTGGATGTAGTGACTATGGCAGCGGATAAACTGCCGATCGGCGAAAGCGAATTTAAGTCGGATTTCACCCAACCCGAATACGAAGCCGCAGTAGAAAAAATCAAAGAGTACGCACTGTCGGGAGATATCATGCAGGTGGTACCTTCACAGCGGATGACTATTCCCTTCGAAGCAGAGCCGATAAACCTTTATCGAGCCCTTCGAAACCTTAACCCTTCACCCTATATGTTTTATCTGAATCTAGGTGATTTTTATGTGGTGGGTGCCTCCCCGGAAGTGCTGACGCGGGTTGAGAATGGTGAAATCACCGTGCGGCCTATTGCCGGCACTCGGCGGCGTGGCAAAACGGAAGCGGATGATCTGGCGATGGAGCAGGATTTATTAAGCGATCCGAAGGAAATTGCCGAGCATTTAATGTTAATTGATCTGGGCCGCAATGATGTTGGCCGTGTCGCCAAAACGGGTAGCGTCCGGGTTACGGATAAGATGGTGGTAGAGCGTTACTCGCATGTCATGCACATTGTTTCCAATGTGGTCGGCGAGATTAAACCGGGGCTTTCGGCGATTGATGTGTTACGGGCGACCATCCCAGCGGGTACGCTTAGCGGTGCGCCCAAGATTCGTGCGATGGAAATTATTGATGAGGTCGAGCCGGTCAAGCGCGGTGTTTACGGTGGTGCGGTGGGCTATATTTCCTGGCAAGATAATATGGATACCTGTATCGCCATCCGTACGGCGGTAATCAAAGATAAGATGCTTTATGTCCAGGCCGGTGGTGGGGTGGTGGCGGATTCGGTGCCAAAACTAGAATGGAAAGAGACCATGAATAAGGCACGCGCTATGTTTCGTGCGGTGGCGATGGCGCATACGGAAACACAAACAGGAATAGAAAGTAACGACGATGTGGGACAGGATTAGTTTATGTTACTAATGATCGATAACTATGATTCCTTCACCTACAATGTGGTGCAATATTTGGGCGAGTTGGGTGCAGACGTGCAGGTTTATCGTAATGATGAGATCACCGTCGCTGAGATAGAAGATCTGAACCCAGAGCGTATTGTGATCTCGCCTGGCCCTTGTACGCCCAATGAAGCGGGCATATCCGTTGCCACCATTGAACACTTTGCGGGTAAAAAACCGATCCTGGGCATTTGCCTGGGGCATCAATCCATTGGTCAAGCCTTTGGCGGTAAAATTGTCCGTGCCCGCCAGGTTATGCACGGTAAAACGTCAATGATTCATCATCGTAATCAGGGCGTGTTTAAGGGATTGAAAAACCCCTTTGAAGCAACGCGCTACCATTCGTTAGTCATTGAAAAGGTGAGCCTGCCGGACTGTTTGGAAGTCACTGCTTGGACGGCTAATGCCGATGGATCGATCGATGAAATAATGGGGGTGCGCCATAAAACTTTGGCGATTGAAGGGGTACAGTTTCATCCTGAATCGATACTGACTGAACACGGACATGATCTGCTCAGAAACTTTATAACGGATTCTCTCTAGTTAGTATGAATATTCAAACGGCAATTAGTCAGCTGGTAGACAGACAAAGTCTGACGGCGGAACAGATAGCCGAGGTGATGCGTCAGATTCTGTCGGGTCAGGCGAGCGAGCCACAGATTGCCGGGTTCCTGGTGGCATTGCGCATGAAGGGTGTAACCTTGGATGAAATTCTGGGAGCCGTCACCGTGATGCGCGAACTGGTGACCCCGGTTATCGTGCGGGATAAGCACCTGGTTGATATTGTTGGCACAGGCGGTGACGGCGCCAATCTGTTTAACGTCTCCAGCGCCAGTGCTTTTGTTGCCGCAGCGGCGGGCGCGAAGGTTGCCAAGCATGGTAATCATTCGGTTTCCAGTTCTAGCGGCAGTGCGGATCTGTTACAGGCAGCGGGAATTAACATTCAATTAACACCGGAGCAGGTGGCGCGCTGTATCGAAGAAGTGGGTGTCGGTTTTATGTATGCCCCCGCGCATCATGGTGCGATGCGATATGCAGCGGCTCCGCGTAAAGCTCTGGGCATCCGCACACTATTTAATATGGTCGGGCCGATGACGAATCCAGCCGGGGTGGTTAATCAGGTCATTGGGGTATTCGATAAAAAATTATGTCTGCCGGTTACTCAGGTACTACAGCGGTTGGGAAGTGAACATGTGTTAGTCGTACATTCCCATGATGGTCTCGATGAAATCAGTCTGGCGCAACCAACTCATGTGGTTGAGCTTTATCAAGGAAAGATTAAAGAATATGAGATTGCGCCCGAAGACTTTGGTATGACGAGCTATAGTTTGTCTGGATTGTGTGTCGATAGCTCAAGTCAGTCGCTGGCGCTGATTTATAGTGCGTTGGAGCAGGAAGCGTCTGAGGTGGCGCAAAAGGCTGCGGACATGATTGCGTTAAACGCGGGCGCAGCGATCTATGCAGCAGGCGTCGCGAGTAATTTGGCGGAAGGTGTGGTGATGGCGCAGGATGCGATAGGCGGCGGCCTGGCCCGGGAAAAGATACGAGAATTAGTTAGTTTTTCTGATTGTTTCGAGAGTGTGCAAGAAAATTAGCGTACATCAGTTAGCGTACATGAGTAGTGTAACCAGGAGTTATATCATGGGAATCAAATTACCAATGGCGGTTTTGTTGGCGCTTAGCTTAACGGGATGCCAGCAAGCTTACTACAACACGATGGAGAAGTTTGGCGTGCATAAGCGCGAAATCCTGGTCGATCGAGTTGAGGAGGCGCGCGACAGTCAGATCGAAACGCAGGAACAGTTCAAGTCCGCTCTGGAACGGTTCAGTGAAGTGGTCAATTTTGATGGCGGCGACCTGGAAAAGCAGTATGAAGCTCTCAATGATGAATATGAGAAGAGTGAAAAAAAAGCAACAGCAGTACATGATCACATCGAAGCGGTAGACGATGTTGCCAATGCTTTATTTGAGGAATGGGAAGCGGAGCTGGAAGAATATAGCAGTGATAAATACAAGGGTATGAAACAGCGTGAACTGGCAGAAGCAAAAAAACGCTACGCAGGGTTGATTAAGGCCATGCGCAAGGCAGAGTCAAAAATTGCACCTGTGCTAGCGGCATTTAAGGATCAAGTGCTCTTTTTGAAACATAGCCTTAACGCAAAAGCAGTGGCTTCATTGAAAAGTGAATTGGTGAGTGTGCGTGCTGATGTGTCGCGGTTGGTAAGGGAAATGCAAAAATCGATTGACGCGTCCAATGCCTATATTGAATCGCTCAGTAATTAAACTAGTTGGGGGATTGGCGAGGGTTGAATGGCTATAAGCTATGATATTGATCAGAAGAGTAATATCGTGTTCGTGCGAATTTACGATGTCATCAATATTAGAGATATTAAAGACACGCTGGATGAGGTTCAAAACGACCCCAATGTTGCGGGTAAAATAACGGCGTTGATCGATGCCCGAGAGATTCGTCGTGCATTTTTTGTTCGTGAAATGGACGCCTTAGTGGAGGTGTTCGCTGGACAAACAGCGGCCTTTGTCGAACGCTATGCTTTTATTATCGGCAACGACATCGCCATGGGGATCGGCAGAAAATTTCATATTAAAGCGCTGCGTGCCGGTTTAAAATTGGCGATTTTCAGGGATCATGCGGCAGCTTTAGGATGGTTTCGCAAAGAAGCCGAAACCTGTGCCTGATCATCTGCTCTATTACGCCTACGGCTCCAATTTACACCCCGCACGGCTAGCTGCGCGTATTCCCTCTAGCCGCTTCTTGGGTATTGCCCTGCTGCCAAGCTATCAGCTAGTCTTTCACAAAAGAGGCGCAGATGGATCGGCTAAATGTAACGCTTTGTTTAGTGGTGATACAGAACATCAATTACCGGGCGCGTTGTTTCAAATGCTGGCTGCGGAAAAGCCTATTCTGGATGAGATTGAAGGTCTTGGATACCGCGTCGATACGCTGAGCGTTTGCTTGGCGGGAGAGATGCTTTCGGCATTCGCCTATATCGCCGAAGATGATTATATCGACCCTCAGCTTCAGCCTTATCACTGGTATAAAGAGCTGGTGTATCTTGGTGCTCTATACCATGCCTTTCCGGCGCATCTTATCGAACAAATAGCCCGTGTTGAGTCAATTCAGGATGACGATATCGAGCGCCATCAAAGAAATGAGCAGTTACTTGCGCACATGCGTTAAAGCCTTGTGCTTGCTAATCTTCTTGTTGGGTAGTCTTGCCTGTGATTTACAAACACAGTCACCGGTACAAAGACTGGCGGATGCACAACAAAGGCTTGAGCAATTCGCAACACTCCCCCCTACTGATTGGCAAACAGCAAGCATCAAACGATTACAACGGTTGTGTAATGATGCTGAGGTGATGGCATTGTTGGTCGATTGGGCGTTATCTAATCCACAACCTTTTACGGTATTAATCGGACACCTTGATGAGCAGAGTTTCCGGCAAAGCTTTGTCCAGCAAGTTGTTGGTCAGGGTAAGAGCTTTGTTTTTATGGAGCGGTATTCTGAATTAAAAACGGTAGAGATTGTGGCGCTATTGAATGCTATTACCGAGCTAGAGCAGCAGGACCATCGTACTAAGGTAACAGCTCATCAGTTCTCGTTGACGGCCTCCTTAGAGCGTGTCGCCAGCTTTGTGGGTGAGTATGAGGGGGTGCGCTGGGAGGGTGCTGCTTTTCTGTTAGCACAAAGCAAATGTCAGTTGGGGTTGGCGACTGCCGGACATAATGTGATCGGCGCCGATGGCGCTATGCGAGCACCGCTGGCGGATTTAAGCATTCGCTTGAGGGGCGAACAGCTTACTCTGGTAGAAGTGTTGCCGATCCATTCACCCATGCAGCCAGAGCAGGATTGGACACTGCTGATTGCGGATAAACTATACTGTGGTAAAGATTACACCGAGTCTTCATTACAGACGGTTAGCACCGGTGAGCTACCGGAGACGGGTTTAGTGGTGAGCCTCTATTGTTATCATCAGGGTGATCAGGACGTTATGCCATCGCTCTATCAGGAGCAGTGCCGAATCTACCCGACAAATGCGGGAGTGTTGGACTATTATGCGGACAGGGTAACCGCTCAGTTAGGTATACATAGCTGTATTTCTGAACCTGGGTCGTCCGGATGTCCGATATTGTTTCAGAACAACCTGAACACCTATTTTCTAGGTACACAGATTGAGCGGGACGCCACTACTGGTGCTGGCATAGTCCGTTTACTCAGCGATGAATTTGCACAAGCATTAGTGACTTTGCGTGAACGTTTTGCGCAGGATGACGCTGCCTATCGCCTAACACCGCTAGGGCGGATTAGTACGCAGGGGTATTAAGCGGAGGCGCACGGACGAAAGTGTTTTCGTCATGTACACTAGGAAATTATTGATAGCCGTAGTTCAAAAGGATACCGATAAATATAATCATGCCGACCCAATGATTATGTAGAAACGCCCGAAAACAAAGACTACGTTCCCTATCCTTCATTAGGTACTGATGATAGAGGAAAATCAGACTGACTAAAGCTAGGCTGGCATAGAACCAGTGCCCCATATTTAGTTGGTAACCAGTCGCCACGAGTGCCGTTAGTGTCAGTAACTGCAAGATTCCGATAATTAATTTATCGGCTTCTCCAAAAAGAATGGCCGTGGATTTGACACCAATTCTTAGGTCATCATCCCGATCCACCATTGCGTAGATAGTGTCATAGACCACAGTCCATAACACGTTAGCCGTATAAACCAACCAGGCGATTAAGGGGATGGCGTTGGTCTCGGCGGCAAACGCCATAGGAATTGACATGGAAAATGCTGCCCCCAGCACCACCTGCGGTAAGTAGGTGTAACGCTTCATAAAGGGATAGGTTGCAGTGAGTAGGATGGCAATAAATGACAGTCCGATGGTTAGTGCATTGGTTAACAACACCAAATAAAGTGACACTGCCACCAGCACGGCGAAGAGGATACTCGCCTCTGCAACGGAAACTTTGCCTGTGGTTAATGGACGTTCACGTGTACGTTCTACCTGGTGATCAATTTTGCGGTCAGCAAAATCATTAATGATGCAACCAGCGGCACGCATACAGATCACGCCAAGTACGAAAATAATGAGTACGCGCTCGCTGGGGAAGCCATCCGCCGCAATCCATAACGCCCAGAGGGTCGGCCAAAGTAGCAGGTAAGTACCAATGGGTTTATCTAAACGCATAAGGCGGGCATAATCGCCTAGCTGGTTTTTTAAGGATGACAATAGCGTCATAGCAGTTCTTATAGTTTATTGGCGTCGTCGCAAATTATAACTGATGTTGTTCCATATGCGTCTTTAACGCGGGCAAAAAAATCTCTGTTACAAGAATTGGCATTTGTTGCGCATAAAATAGTGAGCGGCGACCCCAAAGAGTTGAATCAGAAAGAGACTGTTCCGGAGGAGCAATAGGTCGACTTCTCATGGAGGCGATCTCAAATAGAGTTCTTTTCAGGCTGGGTTCTTTAAATAACAGACTCCCCAGAGATTTATTACCAAGGTTTTTCAAATAACCCAGGCTGCCGGATAGCGTGCTGAGGGGGAATACACTACGCGCGTGCACCCAGGCTTCTTTGTGGCACATGAGTTGAACTTCTCTGACCAACGCCATTTGCCCCGGTTTGATTCTTAACCGTGTCGCTTCGGACAAATGAGGCCGCAGCCAGCCTTGCTGTATTACCCGCACAAAAAAATTACCTTCCGTGGCGCGTACTAAGCGTTCGGTAAGAGAGCCCCGGTCTAAAAGCCATGATCGCCAAAACGGATCGAGACCAATGCCAGGGACTCTTTTATAGCTACGCCAATGAATCAATGCGAATGGAGAGGGATTTTTCAATGAAGCTACACAACCATGGTCGGCCAATTAAAGCCGGGCATTATAAAGAGCTTCTATTGAGTTGTCTTGTGGCCGTTTGCCAGTGTTAGCTGGTGAACACAGATGTCATGGCGTCTATTTCAACGGATGAGCTAAATAGTTCTTCGATGACCTGTTCAATACCGGAAGGGGCAAGCCCCAGTCGTTCATAAAGCTGAACGGGAATGATGCTTGCCGGGCTATCGCCAATACCTTTAGCCGCCAGTAATCGCTGGGCGATAAAACACAGATTGGCATATATATGATGCTCACCTTGGTAGTCGGCAACCTGCTGAAACCGTAACGCCGTAGAAATTTCATCCGGCAGGTTCCAGTATTGCATCAATTGGCCACTCATTTGATCACGGCATATGCCCAGCAAATAGGTTTCAATAAGGCTAGGGTGAAGGTGGCGGTTAACTTCCTGATAGCGACATAGCTGAATAAAATGAGATTTAAAAACGTGCGTAAGAATTAAATAACCAAAATTGTTAAGCAGTCCGGTAATATAGCAAAGCCCCGATGCTGCTCGGTTTTCCGGGGGAAGGTGGCGGTTTAGTTTTTCCATTGCGATAGCGCAATAAATTGATTGTCGCCAGAAAGCGGATGCTCCTCTTGGACACTCCTTAGGTATCTGTAAAGTTTTCCCTACCGCTAACCCCATTGCCAAGCTCATCACTAGCTCAAAGCCCAATACGCGTATGATCGCATCGCGAATCGAGCGAACCTTACCTGGTGCCGAATAATAGGGAGAGGCGGCCCAACCGACCACCTGTGCGGTGAGACTGGGATCCTGCTCAACGATAGCGACCAATTCATCAGCCTCGGCATTGGAGTTTGCACTCAGGCTAATGACTTTTTGAGCGGTGTGCGATAAGGGTGGAATATCTAAGGTTTCGCTGAGATTTTTTGCTATTTTACGGGAGGTATAGCTGCGAATGGCTTTATGTAACTGTTCGGAATCTGACTCTGGCTGTTCCAGATTGAGCGCTAATTTTTCGAGTGGAAGGTCAGCACTGATAATTTCATGACCGGATACTAATTTTTTGAAATCGCTGTCTGAAACCAGTAGGTAAGTGTTTTTTACACCGCAAGGGAGATATATTTTCTCCGCCTCGAATAATCCCGAGTCTACTAATACCCGGTAGTCGGATGCTTGAGGAAGGGCAGTAAGCACATCCAGTTTTTTTGAATCAATTAACTTTCTCTCAAACTCGGGGGTTACTGCCGTGACTGCCTGATCGAGCTGCTCAATGATCATGTCGAGGCGACAAAGGGAACTGTCGGAAGTAATAAGCTGGATTTTTTCGTTGGCAGACTGTAAGAACGACACCCTGGCAAGTTGAGTAAGACGAGAATTAACACGCTGTAAGCGTGCTGCCAATAAATCGCCGTGGTGCTTTTCAAGACTGTATTGAATGCCTAAATGTTCAAGTTTGTTGGCAATATTCCCTGGAATATCCAAACTTCCAACCTCTCTGTTCGAAGTAACTGACGCTCAGCTCAAGTTTAGCTTATTTTTTATTATTCACGCACAAGTTATATGGGTTATTTCCTATGCTTAGACCTGTCCATATTCTTTGTCTGAGGCTAACCAGCGTTGAATCAGGGTTGTTATTGTGGATGGTTTTTCATGCATTAACCGTTGCGCGCATTCCTGCGCGATGGGTATTAAGCCTTGGTCACGCTGAAGGTCGGCGATTTTAAACTGCATAATGCCGGTTTGGCGTGTTCCTAAGACCTCACCAGGGCCACGTAATTCGAGGTCTTTTTCAGCAATAATGAAGCCGTCCTGGGATTGGCGCATGATGGCCAGGCGCTGTTTGCTGTCTTGGCTAAGTGCAGCGGAGTACATGAGAACGCAATAGCTCTGTTCACCACCACGTCCAACCCGGCCACGTAACTGGTGCAGTTGCGCTAACCCTAAGCGCTCTGGGTTTTCAATAATCATCAGACTGGCGTTGGGTACGTCCACGCCAACTTCAATGACGGTAGTTGCTACCAAAACATGAATTTCTCCAGCTGCAAACTGTTGCATCATGGTGGTTTTTTCGTCAGCTTTTAAACGCCCGTGAATTAATCCAATGTGCAGCTCCGGTAGTATTTTGCGTAATAGTTCCGCAGTTGCTTGTGCTGCTTGGCATTGCAGCACCTCCGACTCCTCAATCAGCGTGCAAACCCAGTAAACCTGCCGCCCTTGAGTGCAGGCATTACGAACACGATCAATAACCTGTTGGCGGCGGCCATCGCTAATTAGCAAGGTTTCAATAGGTAGTCGGCCCGGCGGTAGTTCGTCGATGACCGAAATATCCAGGTCGGCATAGGCGCACATGGCTAAGGTACGTGGAATCGGGGTTGCGGTCATAATAAGCTGATGAGGAACCCATTGGCTGACAACACCTTTTTCCCTCAACGCTAAACGCTGATGTACACCAAAACGATGTTGCTCGTCGATAATGACCAACCCCAGCTGCTTGAAATGAACGTCCTTCTGAAATAACGCGTGCGTGCCGATGATGATATTGGCCATGCCGGTGCTGATAATTTCCTGCTGTTCGCGCCGTAATTTGGCGTTCTGCTTACCGCTAAGCCAGGCGATACGCAGAGCAAGCGGTTCCATCCATTGTTGAAAGTTTTTAAAGTGCTGCTCCGCTAATATTTCTGTCGGCGCCATCAGCGCAACCTGATATCCGGTGGCGACGGCCTGGAGTGCAGACATTGCGGCCACCAGGGTTTTACCGGACCCCACATCCCCTTGCAATAGTCGCAACATCGGTCGTGCTATAGCTAGGTCGGCTGCAATTTCTTGAGTGACGCGTTGTTGTGCAGTAGTTAATTGAAAGGGTAGGGAGGCTAATAGCTGGTGGGTAAAATTATTTTTTATTGGGAATTGGGGTGCCCTGAGCGCGCGAACCTTGCGTCTAACACGAAGCAAACTAAGCTGGTGCGCCACTAGCTCCTCAAGTGCCAATTTTTGTTGTAAAGGGTGACGACGTTGTTCAAGCAACTGTTTATCCGTTTCCGAAATCTCCTGTACGGGCGGTTGATGAAGAAAGTGGATAGTCTGGGCGATACCCAGAGAGGGGAAACGGCTGGTATCGGTCAAGGGTAACAATTCCTCTAGTGTACCCTGCTGATCAAGTAGCCTTAGCGACTGTTGGGCTAATTGGCGTAACTTGTTTTGGCTAATACCTTCGGTGGTTGGATAAATGGGGGTCAAGTATTGTTCGAGTTGGTTAGCTTGATTGCTGTTATGGGTGTCACTTAATCGTTGATACTCTGGATGATAGAGTTCCAGCCCAGTAATGCCTCGACGTACTTCACCAAAACAGCGGATTTTGGCGCCCCGCTGTAATTGGTTTTTTTGCGCGCTGGAAAAATGAAAAAATCGTAAGCTGGTGACACCGCTATTGTCTTCGATTCGGCATAGTAAACTACGACGCTTACCGCGCACAGTATCGCTGATGAGAACGGTACCTTCAATCAGCACCTCCATGCCGTCGCGTAAAGCGCCGATGGGTGTAATGCGAGTGCGGTCTTGGTAGCGACTAGGTAAGTGGAATAGCATATCCTGCACGCTAAAAATGTTTAGCCGCTCTAATCTCATGGTGGTGCTTGGACCGACCCCGTTCAATTGCGAGATGAGTATCTGGTTCAGAGGTGGCGCAGCAGTCATGGTTAAAACGTTAGAATAACTGGCAGGCTCGGATTGCCTGATTGAGAACATCGATGACCTGTGGGCGAGTAAAACTTGCGCGCCAGGCCAGAGCAACAGTGCGTTTCGGTGACGGGGCTGCAAATGGGCGGGTAGTGAGTAATCCTGCCGCATAGCTGTTATCTCCGGCCGCCATTTGCGGTAGGACGGTAATACCCATTCCAGACGCTACCATATGACGCAAGGTTTCGAGAGAGCTGCCTTCGGTGATGCTCGCCGCATCCTTCGATTCCCCGTATTTCTGCTGAATGTTTGGGCAGGCCTGTAATACCTGGTCCCTAAAGCAATGGCCTTCCCCCAAGAGCAACAACTGCTCCGCATTCAGTGCATCGCAGGCAACCGCTTTCGCCGCTGATAAGGTATGGCTTGGTGGAAGCAAGAGCACAAAGGGTTCATCGTAAAGCGTTTGCGTCAACACATCCTGCTCAGTAAAGGGTAACGAGATAATAATCACATCCAGTTCGCCCAGCCTGAGTTTTTCCCGCAATTTTGCTGTGTAGTTCTCCTCGATGTAGAGTGGCATTTCCGGTGCGAGTTTCTGTAATTGTGGAATTATGTGAGGAAAGAGATACGGGCCGATAGTGAAAATAGCCCCGAGTTTCAGAGGGCCTTTAAGCGGGTCTTGGTTTGCTTGCGCGAGTGACTGCAAGATATCAGCTTCACCCAATACTCGTTCGGCTTGTTTGACAATTTGTTGCCCTTGCGGTGTCAGATGGACCGTGTTTTTAAGGCGCTCGAAAAGCGGCACCCCCAGTTCTTCCTCCAATTTCTTGACGGCGATACTGAGCGTGGGCTGTGTGACATGACAATATTCCGCAGCACGCCCGAAATGCTTTAGTTGGGCGAGTGATACGAGATAACGTAGTTCTGTTAGGGTCACTGATCGGATGCCTAAAACAGCTGCCTATTATTCATTGAGCACCAGGATCGCGTCCATTTCAACTAACGAGTCTTTGGGTAGGCTGTTGATGCCAATAGCGGCGCGGGCTGGATAAGGCTGACTGAAGTATTTCGCCATGGTTTCATTGACGAGCGCGAAGTGGGTTAGGTCGGTGAGGAAAATATTAAGCTTAACAATATCCTTCAATCCACCGCCTGAAGCTTCTGCAACTGCTGATAAATTTTTAAACACTTGCTCGATTTGGTTTTCAATACCAACGGCTAGCGTCATCGTGCTAGGGTCCAGCGGAATTTGGCCTGAAAGATAAACGGTATTTCCGGCTTTGACCGCCTGCGAATAGGTGCCGATGGCCGCTGGTGCGTTTGAGGTTGAAATAACAGAACGATTGCTCATTATGACTCCTTAATAAGAGAGGGTAATTGATTGTTTTAGCTACGGGCTCGTGAAATTCGGTTGACCGCATTATTGTTGCGAATTCTACGCATCACCCGTGCCAAGTGAAGGCGGTCTTTAACATATAACTCCATATGGAGAAGACTCAACCTAGCGTCTTTTTCTTCGATACTGATTTTTTCAATGTTGGCGTCGGCATCGGTCACCAGAGTCGCAATACTGGCGACGATTCCTCTTTGGTTAATTACTTCAATGCGCAGTGCGACATTGAATTCACCCACCACTTTGTCGTCCCAGTTGACCAGCACACATTTTTCCGGATTATTCCTGTATTCCTTAATATTGCGGCACGTTTCACGGTGAATGACCATGCCCTTGCCGACACTGAGGTGGCCAATGATAGGGTCGCCGGGGATGGGGTGGCAGCATTTGGCAAAACTTACCACCATGCCTTCAGTGCCTTGGATGGTGAAATTCGATGAGGATTTTTGTTTTGATGAACTGCCTTGATAGCCATCAACGAGTAATCGTGCTATCGCGTAAGCCATACGATCACCTAGCCCGATATCAGCGTAGATATCTTGCATTGAGGAAGCACCGGGGCTTTGCAATATTTTCCCGATTTGCTCCTCAGTAAGATTTTCGAGTGCGACATTCATGTCCAGCAATGCTTTACTTAATAGCCGCTTGCCTAATGCAATTGCCTCGGAATGTTTTTGGTGTTTGAGGAAGTGGCGAATACCGCTACGGGCTTTACCGGTGATGACAAAGTTAAGCCAAGCGAGGTTGGGACGTGCGCTCGGGGCGGTAATAATTTCGACGGTTTGACCACTTTGCAATGGCGTGCTCAGTGGTGCTAGACGACGGTTAATGCGGCAGGCAACGCAGGTATTACCGATATCCGTGTGTACGGCATAGGCAAAATCAACCGGTGTCGCGCCAAGTGGCACCTCCAAAATTTTCCCCTTTGGGGTAAATACGTAGACCTCATGTGGGAACAGTTCAGTTTTAACATTTTCAATAAATTCTAGTGAATTACCGGCGCGTTGCTGCATCTCCAGCAAATCCTTTACCCATTGTCGGGCGCGCACATGGTTATGATCAATATCCCCGTTACTTTTATAGAGCCAATGGGCGGCGATGCCATTATTACCCATTTCTTCCATTTCACGGGTGCGAATCTGAATCTCTATGGGTACACCGTGCATGCCGAAAAGCGTTGTATGCAAAGACTGGTAACCGTTGCCTTTGGGAATCGCAATATAATCCTTGAAGCGACCTTCTACCGGTTTATAGAGGTTGTGTACAGCGCCTAAAATACGATAACAGTCATCCACCGTGTCGGTAATGATGCGAAACGCATAGACATCCATAATGTCATTAAAGGACTTGCCGCGTGCCCGCATTTTTTGATAAATACCATGAAGATGTTTTTCACGGCCGATCACCCGGCCCGGCAAACCTTCTCGTTCTAAACAGTCGGAGAGCGCAGTTTGAATTTGGCTGAGAATCTCTTTGCGATTGCCCCTGGCTTTTTTGACGGCCTGCTGAATGCGCTCGGCACGCATTGGGTGCAGTGCTTTGAAACCTAGCTCTTCCAACTCTATACGAACGTTATTCATACCAAGGCGGTTCGCAATTGGCGCATAAAGATCGAGTGTTTCGCGGGCAATGCGACGGCGTTTTTCAGGATTCAACGCGTTTAGGGTGCGCATATTATGCAACCGGTCTCCCAGTTTAATCAGGATAACACGGATATCTTCCGCCATAGCGAGCGCCATTTTTTGGAAATTTTCCGCCTGTGCTTCGGCGATGGTTTCAAACTCCAAATGGGTTAATTTGCTAACTCCGTCCACCAACTCTGCCACTGTCGTATTAAACTGTTTCGCCAGTGCGGCCTTACTAACACCCGTGTCCTCAATGACATCGTGGAGTAATGCGGCCATCAGACTTTGGTGATCCATCTGCATTTCGGCAAGAATTTTAGCAACTGCGAGGGGGTGAGTGATGTAGGGGTCGCCTGATTGGCGAAGCTGACCATCGTGCGCCTGCTCAGCATAATAGTAGGCATGTTTCACCTGATCGATTTGGTCAGGCTCAAGATAGCTGATTAGTTGGTCTGAAAACTCTAAGATTGATAGCAAGGTCCGCTCCGAAAACAAATAGCATGCGTGAAGCCCAGCTCAGGCTTTGACAGCTATGACATGAAACTATCAAAGGGTGGCGGAATTTGCTAGAGGCAAGCGAGATTATTTAGAGCTGCTAATTCAAATCTCGACAGCGCCGTTTCAATTATCGGTAAACGGCGCTAGAAAAGTGGGTATGATGGGGGTGTTAAGTGAGTTATTCCTCTTCCTGATCAGAATCATTAATCTCATCGGTTTCGTCAATATCTGTTTGCGCTAGCGCTTGCGACAGTTCTAAATCAATATCCGCGTCAACAGGACTGACTTTTTCTTCGAAGACATCCATTTCATATTCGTCGTCATCGAACTTGTTGGACTGCTTCAATAGCGTCGGGGTTATCAAGCCCTCGGCAATTTCACGTAAAGCGATTACCGTTGGTTTATCGCTGTCTTCCTTGACCAACGGTGTTTTTCCACCGGTCGCTATTTGACGCGCTCTCTTGGTGGCCAGCATTACCAGTTCAAAACGATTTTCAACGTTTCCCAAACAATCTTCTACAGTGATACGCGCCATACTTTATATTACCTTGGAGGTGTGATTCAGTTATCCGCACAATCGGGAGGTTCCCAAATTAGGGCGGCAAGTTTACTTAATTTAGTGTGTTCCCGTCAAACATAAGGAATTAATCAGGGCTTTCTTAAGTATCACAATGTCTATGCCAACAGCTCGGAGAGTAACTCTTTGAGCGCGCTTTGCTGTTTGCTGATGGACAGACGACGTGACTCTACAATAGCGATAAGTTGTCGAAGTGCTTCATCGAACTGATCGTTGACCAGCAGATAGTCATACTCTGCATAATGGGACATTTCATCCACCGCCTGCGCGGTACGATGCGCAATGGTTGACTGATCATCCTGCCCGCGAGATTCCAGCCGAGCTCTGAGTGTCTGCTTGGAGGGTGGCAAAATAAAAATACCCACGCTTGCTGGCATCAACCGGCGCACCTGCGCAGCACCCTGCCAGTCAATTTCCAGAATAACATCCTGGCCTGCTGCTAATTGTTGCTCAACGCGGCTTTGTGAGGTGCCATATTTGTTGCCAAAGACCGTCGCGTGTTCCAGAAAATCGCTTTGCTCTAGCATATCTTCAAAGGTTTGTTTTGAAACAAAATTATAGTGAACGCCATCCTCCTCTCCCGCCCGTTTTGGTCTGGTCGTGAAAGAAACGGAGGCCGTAATGGAAGGTGCTTTTTCGATCAGCGCGCGCACTAAACTGGTCTTTCCGGCTCCAGAAGGAGCGGAAATGATAAAAAGTGTACCGGAGGGATTTGTCGTTATACCCATTGTCTTCCTATTCTATGTTTTGGATCTGCTCACGCATTTGTTCAATTAAAACCTTAAGCTCCACCGCTGCTTGAGTAATATCGGTGTCAATCGCCTTAGAGGAGAGAGTGTTAGCTTCGCGGTTAAGCTCCTGCATCAAAAAATCCAAGCGGCGGCCAACGGCACCGGATTGTTTTAAGGTGCGCTTGACTTCTTTGACATGCGTCTTTAAACGGTCAAGCTCCTCCTCCACATCAGCTTTCTGTATCAGCAGAGCCATTTCCTGCTCAATACGTGAAGGATCAAGGTTGATACACAGCTCTTCATAGCGACTAATCAGTCTTTGTTTTTGCTGCTCCAGCACCTTGGGAATTTTACCCCGGATATCGGTGGTTACTTTGTCGATGCCAGCCAGTCGCTGTTCAATAAATTTAGCGAGGGCGCTCCCTTCTTGTTTGCGCATACCCACCAGTTGTTTGAGCGCATCTTGGTAAAGCTGAAAGGCCGTTTTCTTGACCTTGTCATATTCGACTTCAGCAGTTTGTAAAACCCCCGGCCACTTCAATAACTCCAGTGAACTGCAGTTTTCCGCTGCCCCCGTATGTTGGCTGACTTGCGCTAGGGCTTGTTGCAGCTGGTTAAGGAGGTCCGTGTCAATTTTTAAACTTGCGGAATCGTCGTTGGTGTTGCGGTAAAACAAACTTGATTCAATTTTGCCACGGGATAATTTTTTGCGCAGTAATTCACGTAACGGCGGCTCTAATTCTCTGAAGTTTTCCGGTAAGCGAAACTGCGTTTCTAAGTAGCGATGGTTAACTGATCGTATTTCCCAGATTAATACACCCCATTCAGTTTGTGCTTCCTGGCGCGCAAAGGCGGTCATACTGATGGTCATTAAAACTCCCTAAAGGCAGGTTTTTGTGGTTATGTGGTTTCTAAAATCCAGCAGCATTATACCGCTAGAACAGGGTATAATGCTGCACTTTATGTTGACCAGAGACAGGAAAAACGCATGCGTCCAAGCGGTAGAATGACAGACCAATTAAGACCAATCAACATTAGTCGCGGCTATACTAAACACGCAGAGGGCTCTGTATTAGTGGAGTTTGGCGATACCAAAGTGATCTGCACAGCGAGTATTGATTCTGGCGTGCCAGGCTTTTTGAAGGGTAAAGGGGAAGGTTGGATCACCGCTGAATATGGCATGTTGCCACGCTCTACTGGCTCGCGTATGGGGCGAGAAGCGGCGCGTGGTAAGCAAGGCGGTCGCACCGTGGAAATTCAGCGACTCATAGGCCGATCCCTGCGTGCTGCGATAGATCTGAAAAAATTGGGTGAAAATACTATTGTCATCGATTGT
>Ga0209273_10001526_pt1 | contig 20303 bp, 17 predicted proteins | sample tdAd471_FD_187126 | JGI IMG/M metagenome (GOLD analysis project Ga0209273, IMG submission 187126) | Marine sediment microbial communities from the Atlantic coast under amendment with organic carbon and nitrate - tdAd47.1 (SPAdes)... | ecosystem: Environmental > Aquatic > Marine > Coastal >...
TCCCCGGTCAGCAAGGCCGCCGCAACACCTCCATTGCGCTCTGACATGCTCGAGCGGATGCGATCCGCAATATGTCCGCGTAATCGCGCCAGCCATCGCCAGCCTCCATCTCCGGTGATGGGCGGTCCCGCCCCGACTGCGCTGATCGCATAGCCGGTCCTGACGATCCGCTGGAAATACAGGGGACGACGGCTGTCATACGCGCCCGGCACCGCGGCGCGCGGCGGGCGTTCCAGCACCGCCCGTACAGCAATGGAATCCCCCAGACGCGCCGTGCCCAGAGAGGCAATCACCCGAACCCGACACCCCGAATCCGCATCGCGAATATAAAGGCGGTGCCGCCCACTCCCGGAACGATCAACCCGCTCGAGCCATCCGGTCACGTCCTGGCGACCGGTTTGCCAGGCGCCATCGCAACCGACGGCATCCGTCCGCAGCGCTGACACAGACAGTCCGATCGCGAAGGCGATGCCGGCGCACCCAAGCCAGAACGCCCACACCCGGTGGCGTGCAAAAACCAGGAGCAGAAGGGAGGCAAGCAAGACCGGCGGATATGTAATTTCAATGGGCGCGGCAAAATACGCTAGAGTGCCGCCCAGCATGCCCATTGCGAGGCATTTCACCATGGCGGGGGCCGAGATTTTCCCTGCATAATCACGTATGTCGGCCGTTTCGGCCTTGATTGATATTACCCTTGGCATACCTGCTGTCATGACGCATGCGGGGGCCTTACGTCGGTGACGTTAATCATGCTAACACGCAGTATTCTCTTCCGCAGCGCAGCATCGCTTCGCACCCGCAACAGAAAGACACCATGATCCGCACTCGCTTTGCGCCCTCTCCGACTGGCTTCCTGCATATTGGCGGCGCCCGGACTGCGCTATTCAATTACCTGTTCGCGAAGCATCATGGCGGTGAGTTCCTGCTCCGGATCGAGGACACGGACCGGGAGCGCTCCACCGACGCGGCGATCGCGGCCATCCATGAAGGTTTGAGCTGGCTGGGTCTGGAATGGACCGGCGAGGCCATTTCCCAGTACGCGCGGGCTGATCGTCACCGTGAGGTGGTCGATGCCCTTCTCGCCTCGGGGAACGCCTTCAAATGTTTCTGCACCAAGGACGAGACCGACGCCTTGCGCGAACAGGCCTTCGCGGAAGGCCGTGCGCTGCGCTCGCCCTGGCGTGATCGTGATCCGTCGGAGGCCGCGGCAGGCGCCAGCTATGTCGTCCGCTTCAAGGCCAGCAATGACGACACGGTCATCGACGACGCTGTTCAGGGCACGGTGCGCTGGGCGGCGAAGGAATTCGACGATCTCGTGCTTCTGCGGTCCGATGGCAACCCGACCTATAATCTCGCTGTTGTGGTGGATGATCACGACATGGAGATCACCCACATCATCCGCGGCGATGATCACCTGATCAATGCCGCCCGCCAAAGCCAGATCTATGCAGCGCTCGGCTGGGACCGTCCGGTTTTCGCGCACATTCCGCTGATCCACGGGGATGACGGCAAAAAACTCTCCAAACGTCACGGTGCCCTTGGCGCGGAAGCCTATCGCGATATGGGCTATCTGCCTGAAGGCCTGCGCAATTATCTCCTGCGCCTGGGTTGGGCCAAGGGCGACCAGGAATTCTTCACCGATGCCGAAGCCGTCGCGGCGTTCAGCATGGATGGTCTGAAGAAATCCCCGGCCCGTCTCGACCTGGAAAAGATGTCACATATCAATGCGCTGCACATGGCCGTTGCAGACGACGCCCGTCTTGTCGACCTGGCCGAGCCGTTCATTGAGAAACTTGAGGACCGCCAGACTGACAGCGCTGCGATCAAGACACTCTACACCCGCGCGATGCCGATTCTCAAAACACGTGCATCGACACTGGATGAACTCGCCTCTCAGGGTTATTTTCTGATCAAGAAACGCCCCTTCACCTTCTCCGGAAAGGCCGCAAAAGCGCTCAATGACGAGGCTCGGGCGCGTCTTAACCGGCTTTTCACGCTTCTGTCTGACATGTCCGCCTGGAATGAGGACAATTTGGCACAAGCACTCAAGGACTTCGCCGAAGCCGAGGAGATCGGTTTCGGCAAGGTTGGTCAGCCGCTTCGCGCGGCATTAACCGGCGGAGCCCCCGCCCCCGACCTCGCGCAGGTCATGGTCTTTCTGGGCCGTGAGGAATCGCTGGGTCGCATAGAAGAACAAATGGGACCGGCCTGATCGGTCGGCCACTGCGTAAAAGGGAAGACGTCATGGAAAGCAAAGCCAAGCCGAACGGCACCGCAACGCTCAGCTATAACGGCGAGAATTACAATCTGCCGGTCTATAGCGGTGAAATCGGGCCGGATGTCATCGACATCCGCAAGCTCTACGCCGAAACCGGCATGTTCACCTATGATCCCGGTTTCACCTCCACCGCGAGCTGCGAGAGTCAGATCACCTATATCGACGGCGACAAGGGTACGCTGCTCTATCGCGGCTATCCGATCGATCAGCTGGCTGACCAGTCCTCCTTCATCGAGGTCTGCTACCTGCTGATGAGGGGCGAGCTTCCGGACGCCAAACAGCTCGAGGATTTCGACTGGACGATCCGTCGTCACTCCATGCTGCATGACCAGTTCGAGATGTTCTTCCGTGGTTTCCGCCGCGACGCCCACCCGATGGCCATCATGGTCGGTACGGTCGGCGCCCTGTCGGCCTTCTACCACGACTCCACGGATATCAATGATGCCGAGGCCCGCACGATTGCCAGCCACCGCATGATTGCGAAAATGCCGACGATCGCCGCGCGTGCGTTCAAATACGCCATCGGCCAGCCCTTCATCAGCCCGCGCAACGAGCTGGACTACGCCGCGAACTTCCTGCGCATGTGCTTCGCCGTTCCGGCCGAAGACTATGAAAGCAATGCGGTTCTCGCCAAGGCGATGGACAAGATCTTCATCCTGCACGCCGATCACGAGCAGAACGCCTCCACCTCAACGGTTCGCCTGGCTGGCTCCTCCGGGGCCAACCCGTTCGCCTGTATCGCCGCTGGTATCGCTTCGCTCTGGGGCCCGGCACACGGCGGTGCCAACGAAGCCGCTCTGAACATGCTCAACCAGATCGGTTCCGTGGACAAGATTCCGGAATATGTGGCCAAGGCGAAAGACAAGTCGGACCCGTTCCGCCTGATGGGCTTCGGTCACCGTGTCTACAAGAATTACGACCCGCGCGCGAAAGTGATGCGCGAGACGTGCCACGAAGTTCTCGACGTGCTGGGTGTTCGCAACGACCCGACCCTGCAGGTCGCCATGGAACTCGAGCGCATCGCGCTGGAAGACGAGTATTTCGTCGAGAAGAAGCTCTACCCGAACATCGACTTCTACTCGGGCATCACCCTCAAGGCGATGGGTTTCCCGACCGAGATGTTCACGGTGCTCTTCGCCCTGGCCCGCACGGTCGGCTGGATCGCCCAGTGGACCGAAATGCTGGAAGACCCGTCCCAGAAAATCGGCCGTCCGCGTCAGCTCTTCACGGGCGCCACGCCGCGCGACTACGTTCCGGTGGCCAAGCGCTAGTCGTTACCCGCTTCAAGAAGAAGGCCGCCCAATCGGGCGGCCTTTTTTATGCTTCGCTGAGAACCTGGAGAACTGTATCGGCAGCCCGGTCGCTGGCGGCGCCTTCACCCCTCAGTTTTTGCACGGCGTCCACGAGCTGCGTACTGAGCGCGGCGCGGCGCTCAGGCGCATCGAGCAGATGAATGGCTTCGGCCGCGAGGAGCCCGCTTCGACAACGCGTCTGGACGAATTCCGGGACCAGCATCCTTCCCGCCGCAATGTTCACCAGCGAGATGAACGGCGCCCGCATGATGTTGAAAGCGCGGATAATCGCCCAGGTCAGCCAGCCCAGCTTGTAGCCGGTCACGGTCGGCACGCCGGCCGTCGCCAGTTCCGTCACCACCGTCCCGGAACAGGCCAGCGCGATATCCGCAGCCGCGAAGGCATCGGCCTTCTCGCTCTCATCCACCACGACAGCCCCATGGTCGCGCCGGGCTTCCTCCAGACGGGGGCCAAGCTCATCAGCAACCGGTCCGGCGACCACGATAATCGGCGTGACATTCCGGCGCTTCTGCAGCGCGACCATCGCCTTGAACAGGGCACCACCAATCCGCCGAATTTCCGACTTCCGGCTGCCGAACAGGACGAGCGCCGTCTCCCGGTCCTTTTCGATCCCGTGACGAGCGCGGAAACCAGGCCCGTCGCCCGGCTCTATCCGGTCAAGGGTTGGATTGCCTACGAAGGTCACAGGCAAGCCGTAGGGCTCGTAATAAGGGGCGTCGAAGCTCAGGATGGTCATGAGATGATCGACGGCACGGGCCAGCGTTTTCGCACGCCCCGGGCGGGTCGCGAAAACCTGCGGGCCGACATATTTGATCAGCTTGATCGACGGATCGCGCTCGCGCACGCCCTGCGCGATGCGAAGCATGAAACCCCAGCTGTCAATCAGGACCACGGCTTCCGGCTTGTGACGCAGGATGTCCTCGACGGTCTCGGCAACCTTCGCCTTGACGCGCCCATAGGCCTTGAGGCCGTCAAAGAACCCCAGAATGGACAGACCGGCGATATCGACGGCGGAGTGAACACCTTCTTCCGCCATGGCGGCTCCACCGACCCCACGGAAGGTAATGTCAGGACGCCCCTCAGCCCGCATGGCCTTGATCAGCCCGGCCCCCAGCAAGTCACCTGAGCGTTCAGCTGCGACCACATAGACAAGCGGTGATTCAGCCATGCGCCGGATCCACTATGGTGATGAAGACGCCGTTCGACTCGACCGCGCGCTCCACGGCCTCGCGATTGAGGATCAGCGCCGCGCCCGCTTCGAGCGCGATCCCGGCCAGGCCGGCTTTCGCGCAACGCTCCACCGTGTCGACACCGATGGTCGGCAGATCAACCCGGCGTTCCTGAATAGGTTTGGGCATTTTCGCCAGCACACCGGATCGCGCATCGATCCGTCCTCCCAGCTCGCGCGGAAGCTCATCGACCCGCTCCAGCATGGCATTTGTGCCTTCCTGGGCTTCGACCGCGAGCACCAGACCGGCTGCGACGACCGCGCCCTGCCCGATATCAAGGCGACCGATCTCACGGGCAATCGCGACCGCCTTGTCGATATCCGCCTGGTGCGGTGCCGGATCCGGTCCCAGATGGCCGGTCAGCCTGTCCGGCGCCAGACTGGCGAGCACGTCATCGGCGCCGACAACCGTGAACCCCTCCTCCTCGAACGCCCCGACGACGACGCGTATCAGGGCATCATCCCCCTTGCGTCCGGCTGCCAACGCCTTCGGAACCAGGGCCAGGCCACGCGCATCCATTTTCAGCGCACTGAAATCGGGTCGCGTCACATAGCCTGCGAAACAGATCGCGTCACATCCGGCAGCCTTGAGTGCCTTGATGATCCCGCCGATCTGGCCAACCGACCGCGCCTCTGTCTCGAAGGCGGAATAGTCTCGGTCCGCGAAACCGTTGAGAACGACCACGAAGGGATTTTCCGACTGGCGCGCGCGGGCGAGTTCCAGCGGCAGGTCACCGCCGCCGGCCAGAATCCCGAGCCGCGCCCAGCCGGGCGAGGTATGTCCTGTGTCAGTCATGCGGCATGCAAAGCGAACGCTTGGCATCCGCCCGGATGAAGTCGATGATTTCCATCACCGGTTCGTTGTCATCATAATCGCGCGACACGTCTTCCAGACGCTCCTGGAACGTCCCCTCTTCCGCGAAGAGCAGACGGTAGGCCGCCCGCAGATCCCGCAGCGTTTCGCGCGGCATGCCACGACGCTTGAGGCCAACCACATTGAGGCCCGCAAGGTGGGCGTGATTGCCGATCACCGATCCATAGGGAATGACATCCGACGTCACCATCGCCATGGCGCCGATGAAGGCGTGACGGCCGATCCGGCTGTTCTGGTGGACGCCCGCATAGCCACCAAGGATCACATGGTCCGCGACCGTCGTCCCGCCGCCAATGGCCGCGCCATTCGCAAAGACGACGCGATTGCCGACCTGGCTGTCGTGGGAGACATGCGCGCCCACCATGAAATACCCGTCATCGCCGACACGGGTCGTCCCGCGCCCCACACTCGTTCCCGGGTGCATGGTGACGTTCTCGCGGAGGATGTTGCGCTGGCCGATAACCAGTGTCGTGTCCTCGCCCTGGTATTTGAAATCCTGAGGCGGATGCCCGACATGGACCCCGGGATAGAGCACACAGTCGGCACCGATTTCCGTCAGACCGGCAACGGTCACGTGCGACATGATACGGACACGATCGCCGAGCACCGCCCGGGGGCCCACTATGGAGAACGGGCCAATTTCCACGTCAGTGCCAAGGGAGGCTGCCGGGTCGACAATGGCGGTCGGGTGGATTTTCTGGGTCATGAGTTTTCGATGGCCTTTGCGGAGAATTCGGCCTGGACGGCCTTCACGCCATCCGCATAGACCTCGCCCTTGAACTTGAAGACGCCATGGCGCGCGGCAGTCACTTCAACCGGCATGCGAAGCTGCATGCCCGGACGGACCGGCGTGCGAAATTTGACCTTGTCAGCGCCCATGAAGAAGACCGTCGCACTCTCCGAGGTGGCCTGGAGCGTCTTGTACATCAGCACGGCACCGGTCTGGCCCATCGCCTCGATCATCAGCACGCCCGGCATTACCGGGTTGCCGGGGAAGTGCCCCGGGAAAAATGGCTCATTGAAGGTCACACCCTTGATGCCCGTGATGGACTTACCTTCAACATAGTCCTCCGCCGCGTCGACGAGCAGGAAGGGATATCGGTGAGGCAGAAGTTTCTGGATTTCTGCGCTTTGAATGCGGTCTGACATGAAGCAGATCAGCCCTTCCTGGACTTGTCCTTGGATTTCACGAGGCGGCGGATTTCAGCGATTTCGCGCATATGCCGGCGGATGGGCTGGGCCGGAGCCCCCGAGTACATTTCCCCCTCAGGAACATCACCCATCACAGCCGCATTCGCCGCGAGCTTGGCATTGTCACCGATGACAAGATGGTCCGCGACGCCGACCCGCCCGCCGAACATGACATTGTGACCGATGCGAGTGCTGCCGGAGACGCCCGCAAAGGCGGGCATGAGGACGTTTTCCCCAGCCTGCACATTATGCGCAACATGGCAGAGATTATCGAGCTTGCAGCCGCGCCCCAGTCGGGTCGCACCAAACACACCTCTGTCGATCGTGGAATTGGCTCCCACAGTCACCTCGTCGCCCAGTTCGACCGATCCCAGATGCGGGACGTCGATCACACCTGCAGTCGATACTGCAACGCCAAATCCGGCTTCGCCAATCACGGCTCCCGCAAGAATGTTGCAGTTTTCGCCCGTATCGGTACAGCGAAGACTGGCGTTCGCACCGATCCGGGAGCCGGCTCCGATGCGGCAGCCAGGGCCGATGACTGCGTTGGCGTCCAGCACGACATCCGGACCGATCTCGGCACCCTGCCCTATGACGACATTCGGTCCGATCCTGGCGGCTTCATGGATCCGGGCATCGGGATGATGCGCCTGCGTCCCGTCATGTTCCCGCAGACGAAAGAAGCCAGCAGCGGCGGCGGAAAAAGCGGATCGAGGGGCTTCATGAGCCAGAACGACCGCCCCGCGTTGCTCCAGCTCGCCCCGGAGATCGGGCGGTGCGATGATGGCAATCCCATCGAGCCTGACATCTCCGGCAGCATGGATGATTTTCGCGTTCTCGACATAGCCGAGAGCCCCCGGTGCGAGCGCATCGAGCGCAGCCACCGTTTGAATCTGCATTTGCCCGTCACCGGAATCAGAAATCGCTGCGCCCGTGAGCGCAGCGATCTCTTTAACCGTTAGCGGGCCAAGGCGGTCGAAGAACCGTTCATCAGCCACGTCTAGCAATCCTGTCTTATTCAGACGCCGCAGCGCCTTCCTGCGGGAGGCGGACCCGGTTGACCGAGACCGTCGGCAGGCGCGAGTTCAGACGTTCGATCACAGCAGCGCTGATATCAACGGACTCGCTGGAGAAGACGATGTTGGAACGATCAATCAGGATGTCGATGGAACGCTCGGCAACGACTTCCTGCAGGATCGGCTCAAGCATTTCGTAAACCGGACGCATGGCCTGACGCTCCGTTGCGACCAGCTCCTGCTGGCGAACACGGCGGGTCAGCTCGAACTGCTGTGCCTGCTGGTTGAGCGTTTCGATGCGCTGCATGAGGTCCGGACGCGCCTGGATGGCTTGCGGCGTCATGGACGCGGTTTCCGCATTGAGCGCTTCCGTCTCCTGCTGGATCGGCTGGCCCATCGCCGTCAGTTCGGCGTCGATTTCCACGGCGATTTCCTGCATGCGGGTCGCAATGTGCTGACCAACCGCGCTCTCACGAAGAACGCGTTCCTCGTTCATGATGGCGACATTGGTCTGAGCCGATGCCGGACCTGCCAGAGCCAGTACGGCAACCGGAAGGATCAGGAGAGATTGAAGGAATTTCATAACTTAGAACCCTGTTCGTGTGCTGAAACGGAAGAACTCACGATTATCGTACTCTTCCGCCATGAATGCTTCGGCGAAGTCGAAACGGACCGGTCCGAACGGCGAATCCCAGAAAATGCTGACGCCTGCAGAGGCGCGTAGCGCGAGATCGTCGATCGTGAAGACCGCTGCATCCGCTTCGTCAACCTGATCCACTGCGTCGAGGAGACCCAGTGTACCAAATTCAGTGAAGATGCTGCCGCGAATGCCATATTGCTCCGGAAGTCCCGTCGGGAAGGTGAGTTCAAGAGCACCGATTGCATAAAGCCTGCCACCGAGGGCATCGCCGCGGATCAGTTCACCCGTGTCCGCGTCACGAGACACGGTACGCGGGCCAATACCGCCCACATCGAAACCGCGGAAGGAGTTACCCCCCTTGAAGAAACGGTCGTTAATGCGGACGGAGTCGCCACCCCAGCCAAGGGTAAAGCCGCCATCAAGCGAAAGGCTGGCTGTCCAGCCAGGGGCAATACCCCGATAGAAATCCGCCTGCAGTTCCGTGCGGACATAGCGCACATCACCCCCAACACCGGCAAGGTCCTGGTTCATTGTGAGACGGAAACCGCGCGTCGGTTCAATCGGGTCATTCAACCGCGACCAGGCGAAGGTGTAACCGACCACCGAGGTGGTCCGCTCACCGGCCTGGTTCAGCAGGGCTGAAGATGCCGACGTAAACACACGGACATTATCGTTACGCAGCGTATAGCGCAGCTGCAGATTGGTCTGGGCCGTCACCGGGAAGCCGAGGCGCAGGCTCGCACCCGTGGATTCCGTCTGGAACGAAGCCTCACTGATGAAATCGGAATTGACCCGGAACAGGTCGAAACCGGCAGCGAGATTGCGATCCAGGAAGCGCGGCTCGGTGAAACGGATATCGATTGTCTCGCGCACACCACTCATGGAGACACGGAAGCGCAGGAACTGGCCCCGGCCACGAAGGTTCCGCTCGGAGATGGAGAAGTCGACGAGGAAGGCGTCCGTGGAGGAGAAACCGGCGCCAAAGGCCAGTTCACCCGTCGGTTGCTCGGTCACATCCACGGTCACGCGGGCACGATCCGGCGCAGAGCCCGGCGTTTCCTCGATTTCGACTTCCTCGAAGAAGCCCAGACGGCGAATATTGTTGCGCGACCGGTCGATCAGGACACGGTTGAAGGCGTCGCCCTCCACCATTTCCAGCTCACGACGGATAACCCGGTCCAGGGTCCGCGTATTGTTCACGATGTCGATGCGCTCGATATAGACGCGCGGGCCCTCGTCGATGACGAATTCCAGATCGACCGTACGGGCGTCACGGTTCCGACCCGTCAACGGGCGGACGTTGACGAACGCATAGCCAGACGCACCGGCTGCGAAGGTCAGCGTATCCACAGCCGCCTCGATCTGATCCGCGCGATACACATCGCCAGACTGGACCGGCAGCAGCGCCTGCAGGAATTCCGAGGACAGATCGTCGATCTCGGAGCGAACCGTCACTTCACCGAAGGTGTAGATCTCACCTTCATCGATTGTGATCGTCAGATAGAAATCTTCCTGGTCCGGCGTCAGCTCGGCGACTGAAGAGATGACGCGGAAGTTGGCATAGCCCTGGTTCTGGTAGAACTGGCGCAGCAATTCGCGATCATATTCGAGACGGTCCGGATCGTAGTTGTCGTTGGAACTGAAGAAGCGCCACCAACGCGATTCTTCCGTCACCAGCTCACTGCGCAAACGCCGATCCGAGAAGCTTTCATTGCCGATGAAGTTGATACGGCGAACGCCCGTCACCGGGCCTTCGGAAATCTCGAAGATCAGGTCAACGCGGTTCTGCTCCTGCTCGATAATCATCGGCGTTACGGTCGCGGCGAAACGGCCGGAACGACGATAAACCTCAATGATACGCTGGACATCAGCCTGAACGCGGGCGCGCGTGAAGATCGCGCGCGGCTGGGCCTGGATCTCGTCGGTGATCTTGTCATCGGAAATCGCGCTATTCCCTTCGAGAACAACGCGGTTGATGATCGGGTTTTCCTGGACGCGAACGAGAATGATCTCACCGCGATCCTCGATCTGCACATCCGAGAACAGACCCGTCGCGAACAGGGTCTGGATGGACAGGTTGATCAGCTGGCTGTCGGCGTACTGGCCCGGCTGAAGCAAGAGATACGAAATGACCGTATCGGCTTCGACGCGCTGATTGCCCGTGACCAGGATTTGCCGGATGACCGCCTGTTCAGTCGGGGCCGCCTCTGCGCCCGCCGCTGCAGGCTGTCCTGTCTGGGCGGTCGCATTCGCCGCCAGACCGACCGCCATCAGGGCTGCGAAGAGCATACGCATTACACTCGCCATGGAAGATCGCCGCTTGTTGGGCCCGGTCAGAAAAACTGACTGAGCTTGTAGTTAATATCGTTCCAGGTGGCTAAAAGCATCATCCCGAGCACAAGTGCAAGCCCCAACCGGAAACCGATTGTCTGGGCCTGCATGCTCAGCGGACGACGCGCCACTGCCTCATATGCGTAATACACCAGATGCCCGCCGTCGAGGATTGGTATCGGTAAGAGGTTCACCAAACCCAGTCCGACGGAGAGATATCCGGCGAGCGTTACGAGGTTCAAAAACAGCAGGAGCGCGCTTTCCCACGGGTTCGATCCGGACTCCACGCTGGCTGTTGCCGTCTGTCCCGCCGCTTCCGCGATTCCGAGCGGACCGTTCAGCAAGCTGGTCGACGCCTGACCGGTCACTATGGAGCCGACATAGCGTACCGTCATCGACACGGCCATCCAGGTCCGGTCTACGCCGAAGGCGACCGCGCCAAACGGGCCAAACTCCTCGCGCTGCCAGACCAAGCCGGCGGTTCGCATGGAGATGCGACCGAAGGCATCGTCGCCAGCCGCTTCGCCGTCATAGGGCAAGGAGGCCCGGAGTGTCTGCGGTCCAGTCTCGCGGTCGACGGAGAAAGTCAGCGCCTCGCCCGGTGCGTTGCGTACGGACGCTTCCACCTGCTGCCACGCCACCACGGCCTCGCCGTTGATAGCGGTAATCGTATCGCCCACCTGAAAGCCGGAGGTCGCCGCTGCGCCTGCTGGATCCAGTCGCCCAACGACCGGTCGCTGGAGCGCGCTCAGCCCGACCCGTCCCATACGTCGCGTGCCACCGAAATTGTCGACGACCTCCTCCGACTGAGGGGCAGCACGGAGGATGATCTCGTCACCCGCCCGCAGAACCGTGAAACTCAGTTCAGCTCCCGGGCGCCAGACGACTTCGGTCGAGATTTCCTGAAAGGAATCGATCGCGCGGCCATTGATCGCGAGGATTTGGTCACCAGCCTGAAATCCGGCCTCGTCGGCGGCAGATCCCGGCACGGCCGCCCCGATGATCGCCGGATTGGTATTGGGCCCGCCCACGGCCATCGCCAGCGCTGCGAACAGTGTGATCGCGAGGATGAAATTCGCGATAGGTCCCGCGGCGGTGATGAAGGCGCGTTGGTATATCGGTTTGAAATGATAGCACTTGTCGGCATCCGGCCCCATCCGGGCACGCATTTCCGCCAGTTTGGCGGCATCCGGCTCGCTGGCCGCGCCCGCATCGCCGAGGAAGCGCACATAGCCGCCCAGGGGCAGCGCCGCGATCCGCCAAACCGTCCCGTGCTTGTCACGCCAGGACAGCATGGTCGGGCCGAAGCCCATGGAAAAGGCTTCCGCGTGAACACCGCAAATCCGTCCCGCCCAATAGTGTCCCAGCTCGTGGATGACCACGACGATGGAGATCACAAAGCCGAAGGAGAAAAGCGTCAGTAGTGCGGATTCGATGATATTCATGCCTGTACCCAAACTCAGTCCTGCATCATCGGCTCGGCAATCAAGTCGCGTGCCAGAACCCGGGCCCGGGCATCAATGGCAAACACGTCGTCGAAAGCCGACACCGTCTGCGGCAGGTCTGCATCTCCGCCCGCGCGCTGAAGAACCTCTTCAACACAGGCAGCGATGTCAAGGAAGCCAATCCGGTCAGCGAGGAAGGCCTCGACCGCGATTTCATTGGCGGCGTTGAAAACAGCGGCCGCCGACCCGCCAGCCTCGATCACCTGACGTGCCAACTTGAGGGCCGGGAAACGGGACTCGCTCGGCGCCTCGAACTCCAGATTGGCCAGGGCGGTGAGATCGAGGCGTTCAACCGGCGCCTGAAGACGATCCGGCCACGCCAGCGCGTGGGCGATGGGCGTACGCATGTCCGGTGAGCCAAGCTGGGCCAGGACCGAACCGTCGCAATACTCCACCATGCCATGCACGATGGATTGCGGGTGCACGACCACCTTCACGCGGTCCTGCGGCAGGTCGAACAACCATCGCGCCTCGATGACCTCGAGCCCTTTATTCATCATGGTCGCGCTGTCGACGGAAATCTTCGCGCCCATCTCCCAGGTCGGATGAGCCAACGCATCCTTGCGCGTCGCCGCGCGCATGGCTTCAATTTCCCAGGTTCGGAAAGGGCCGCCGGATGCAGTGAGCGTGATGGACTCGATGGCCTTGCGCTGATCCTCGGCGAACACCTGGAAGATCGCATTGTGTTCACTGTCGACCGGAAGGAGTTTGGTGCCACGCGCCTGGGCCTCGTCCATGAACAACCCGCCAGCGCAGACAAGGCACTCCTTGTTGGCAAACGCGAGGGCCGTGCCCTGTCGCAACGCGGCCAGCGTCGGCGGCAGCCCGGCGGCGCCTACAATCGCCGCCATGATCCAGTCCGCGGGTCGCTCGCCGGCCTCACGCACCGCATCCGCACCAATACCGATCTCGATGCCTTCACCGGAAAGCGCAGCGCGGAGCGTCTCGCCGGATGCGGGGTCGCTGATGGCGACATAGTCCGGACGGAATTCGCGCGCGAGTCCGGCCAGGGCGTCCGCATTGGTGTGCGCCGTCAGTGCGACAATCTCATACGTGCCGGGATCGGCCCGCCGGATGAGATCGAGCGTTGCCGCGCCCACCGACCCCGTGGCGCCAAGCACACTTATCCGCCGCGGCGTCGTCACGCGGCCCATCCTAGTGTCAGGCTGCGATCGACCAGAACAGCCGCGATCACAGCCAGCATAAGGGCATCCACGCGATCCAGAACCCCGCCATGGCCGGGAATCAGCGCACCGGAATCCTTGACGCCAAAACCTCGCTTGAAGAGCGACATGGCCAGATCGCCCGCCACTGATGCGGTCGCGACAACGCCGCCGAAGATCAGCACCGCCATGTCATTGAGACCGAAGATCCGGCCGGCCACCCAGCCCGCAAGAATGCCCGCGGCAAGGCCTGCCAGAAAGCCTGACCAGGTTTTGTTGGGACTTGCCTGCGGCACCAGTTTGGGTCCTCCGATCCAGGTGCCCACAAGATACGCAAAACTGTCCGCCGCCCATACGACAGAGAACAGCAGGATGACAGCCGCCAGGCCGTGATCCGGCGTGCTACGCATCTGCGCCAGAAGCCCCGCCGACAACGACACATAGAGGACGCCGAGCACCTCCACCGACCAGCCTCGACGCCAGCGCTCAACGCCGGACCCCAACGTTCCGAGCGCACCCCAGATCAGCGCATCCTGAATACTGGTCTGCCCCGCCAGGAGGACAGCCCCGGACGCCGTCGCACAGGCGATGGCATAGGCCACCGGCGGCGCGTCCTTGTCGGACATCTGGATCCATTCCCAGGCCATGGCCGCCGCGAAGGCTGCAACCCAGGCCGTAAAAAAGAGATCCCCCAGCAGGAGGAGCGTGACGGCCAGCGGTCCCAGGATCAGTGCAGAGATCAGACGCCGGCGAAAGACGGGGTCATGCCGCGCCGACATCCACGCCTCCATAGCGGCGTTCGCGGCGGGCGAATTCCTTGAGGGCAGACTGCAGATCTTCCGTCGTAAAGTCCGGCCAGAGCACATCCATGAAGACCAGTTCGGCATAGGCCGCCTGCCAGAGCAGGAAGTTGGAGATGCGCTGTTCGCCGCTGGTACGGATCAGCAGGTCGACATCCGGCAGATCGGCTGTATCCAGCTTCGACGCAAAAGCGGTCTCATCGATCTCGGGCGCAGCGCGAGTCCCCTCACCAACATCCCGGGCCAACGCCTGCGCCGCCCGGATCAATTCGTCCCGACCGCCATAATTGAAGGCGATATTGAGCGCGAAATTCGTATTGCCCGCCGTCTTTTCCTCGGCCTGGTTGATGATACCGAGAATGTCGGGGTCGAGGCCATCGCGGCGGCCAATGATCCGGACGCGGACACCGCGCCGGTGAAGGCTTTCCAGGTCGGCCTTCACATATTGCTTCATGAGTTCGAACAGCGCGCCGATCTCATTCGCTGGTCGATTCCAGTTTTCCGTGGAAAAGCTGAACAAGGTCAGGCATTTGACGCCGAGATCTCCGGCGGCTTCAACCGCCTCGCGAACGGCTTCAACGCCCTTGCTGTGGCCAAAGCTGCGAGGCCGGCCGCGCTGTGTCGCCCAGCGGCCATTCCCATCCATGATGATGGCAACATGCTGCGGTAGTGGGACGCGCGAGGGCGGCACGTGAGACATCGGGTTCTCCGCCAGGTATGCGGATCAGACCTGCATGACCTCTTCTTGCTTCTTCTTCAGAGCTTCATCAATGCTTTTGATGGCATCGTCGGTCAGTTTCTGGACGTCGTCGGCGAAGGACTTCTGCTCATCCTCGGACAGGATGCCTTCCTTCTCCATCTTTTTCAGAGCGTCCATACCGTCACGGCGCACATTGCGAACGGCAACCCGCGCATGCTCGGCATAGCTCCCGGCCATCTTGGCAATTTCGGCACGGCGCTCCTCATTGAGCGGCGGAATCGGAATACGCAGCAGCTGGCCTTCGACGACCGGATTGAGACCCAGGCCGGAGTTGCGGATCGCCTTGTCCACCGCACCGACCATGCCCTTGTCCCAGACCTGGACGGAGATCATGCGCGGCTCGGGAACCGACACCGTACCGACCTGATTGATCGGCGTGAGCGATCCGTATGCGTCGATCTTGATCGGGTCGAGCAGACCTGCGCTGGCACGCCCCGTCCGCAGGCCGCCAAACTCCTTGCGAAGCGCTTCGATCGCGCCGTCCATACGGCGCTTGAGGTCGGCTTCATCGTAATCGGTATCAGTGCTCATCGGGTGTCTCCCCACTTGGTCCGGCGTCCGGGCAGGCCTACGCCTTCGGCGCCGGTTTCATCTTGCCGATCATCGTACAAACGCCCGAACCGGCAAGGACTTTCGCCAGTCCGCCCTGTTCGTGAATGTTGAAGACAACGATCGGAATTGCATTTTCACGCATCAGCGTCACAGCAGACGCGTCCATCACGCGCAAGTCGCGGGTCAGGACGTCGAGATAATCGAGCTGGTCATAACGTTCCGCGTCGGGATTGGCGCGCGGGTCATCCGAGTAGACGCCATCGACCTGCGTTCCCTTCAGAAGGGCGTCACAACCCATTTCCGCGGCGCGCAAGGCGGCCGCGGTGTCGGTCGTGAAGAAGGGATTGCCGGTACCTGCCGCGAAGATCACCACGCGGCCCTTTTCCATGTGGCGCGTGGCGCGACGGCGGATGTAGGGTTCGCAGACCGTGGTCATCGGAATAGCGGACTGGACGCGCGTCTGGACGCCGATGCGTTCCAGTGCGGTCTGCATGGCCAGGGCATTCATCACCGTGGCGAGCATGCCCATATAGTCAGCCGCCGTCCGGTCCATACCCTTGGCGGCGCCGGACAGGCCGCGGAAAATATTCCCACCACCAATGACCAGGCACATTTCAGTACCGGCCCGAACAGCCTGGGCGACTTCCTCGGCAATGCGATTGGCAGTTTCGAGGTCGATTCCGTATTGCTGGGAGCCCATGAGGGCTTCGCCGGAAACCTTGAGAAGAACCCGCCGGAACTTGGGCGGGTTCTGAGCGCCTGACGGCGTGGATGGATCTGAATCAGTCACGGTCTGGCAGCATATAGAAAGCGGCGGCGCTTTAAAGCGCCGCCGCTGATTTCAGAGTTAGGCTTGGCCGGTGGCAGCAGCGACTTCGGCAGCGAAGTCTTCCTGCTTCTTCTCGACACCTTCGCCGAGAGCCATGCGAGCGAAGCCGGTGATCTCGACAGACGTGCCCAGCTCTTTGGCTGCGTCGGCGAGGACCTGTTCGATCGTCTTGTCCGGGTCCATGACGAAAGCCTGCTTGAGCAGCACGACTTCCTCGAAGAATTTGCGCATGCGACCTTCCACCATCTTCTCGACGATGTTTTCCGGCTTGCCGGACTGGCGCGCCTGGTCAGCAAAGACTTCGCGTTCCTTGTCAGCGATCGCGCTGTCGACGCCATCGACATCGACAGAAACGGCGACCGCCGGAGAACCGGCAGCGACGTGCATGGCGATCTTGCGGCCCAGCTCGGCGAGCTTGCCGGCATCGCCATCGGACTTCAGACCGACGAGAACGCCCAGAGCGCCCATATCGTCTGCGGACGCATTGTGGACGTAGGACGCCACAACCCCCGGCTCGGCCGTGATGACCGCTGCGCGGCGCAGCGACATGTTCTCACCGATGGTGGCGATGAGGTTCGTCAGACGATCCTCGACCGTGACACCGTCTGCCAGTGCAGCGGCCTTGATGGCGTCGACGTCAGCGCCAGTGGTCAGCGTCAACGTCGCGATTTCCTTGACCGCAGCCTGGAACTTTTCGTTCCGCGCCACAAAGTCGGTCTCGGAGTTCACTTCGACAACAGCGCCGGTGGAGCCGGAGGTTGCCACAGCAACGAGGCCCTCAGCCGCAACGCGGTCGGCTTTCTTGGCAGCCTTGGACAGGCCTTTCTTGCGCAGCCAGTCAACAGCCGCTTCGAAGTCGCCGTCCGTTTCGTTCAGCGCCTTCTTGCAGTCCATCATGCCTACGCCGGTTTTTTCGCGCAGTTCTTTAACGAGTGCAGCAGTGATCGCAGCCATCTTCGTCTCCTGTGTGAAGCCTGTTTGAGAGCTTAGGCTTCGGTGTTTTCAGATTCGGACGACGCTTCCGTGGCGGTTTCCACAGCAGCATCAGCTTTTTCTTCGGCGGGCGCTTCTTCAGCCGGCGCCTCGACAAGCGCTTCGACCGGAGCTTCGGCCTCGCCGAGATCAACGCCCATGGCCATCTGGCTGTCCGCCATACCGTCGAGGACAGCGTCAGCGATCAGGTCACAGTACAGAGCAATCGCGCGGGACGCGTCATCATTGCCCGGGATCGGCATGTCGATCGGATCCGGGTCGCAATTGGTGTCGACGACAGCAACCACGGGGATGCCGAGCTTCTTGGCTTCCTGGATGGCAATCGCTTCCTTGTTGGTGTCGATCACGAACATCAGGTCCGGCGTGCCGCCCATGTCCTTGATACCGCCGAGGGAGCGATCGAGCTTCTCGCGCTCGCGCGTCAGCATCAGCTGTTCTTTCTTGGTAAGACCGGCCAGGCCGCCCTCGCCTTCGAACATCGTCTCCAGCTCGCGCAGACGCGCGATGGAGTTGGAAATCGTACGCCAATTGGTCAGCGTACCGCCGAGCCAGCGCTGGTTCATGTAGTACTGGGCGCAACGACCGGCAGCAGCCGCGACCGGATCAGAAGCCTGGCGCTTGGTACCGACGAAGAGAATACGACCGCCCTTGGCAGCGGTTTCGCGCACTTTCACCAGAGCCTGGTGAAGCAGCGGGACCGTCTGGGACAGGTCGATAATGTGGATATTGGAGCGTTCGCCGAAGATGTAGTCCTGCATCTTCGGGTTCCAGCGGTGAGTCTGGTGACCAAAGTGACAACCAGCTTCGAGCAGCTGGCGCATGCTGAATTCAGGGAGAGCCATCGATTTATCCTTTTCCGGTTGGCCTCCACGGAGCGGAGCCGCCTGAACCTTCAGACGGCACCGGAGCGGCAGACAACGCGCCCGCCGGAGCTCCGTGTGCGTAATGGCGCGGCTTATATGCCCGTCAGGCAGGCTTTGCAAGCCATGGCAGACGGTGGGATTGCAGCTTGGTTCACAAGCCGGTTACGGCGCTCGCCCTGCGGGACGAGAGGTCCGTGGCCGGGCGGGCGACGGTCGATCCCGTCAGGCGTGCAATTCCGCCTCGACACTCTCCACCCCCTTGACCGCGCGCAACGCCGCCTGGACAGCGGCATCCGCGCAATGACGGCCCGGCAGACGCATCTCCACCTCGCTCCCGTCCGAGACCGGCAGAAACAGCTCGACCTGGGCATCGGCCTGGGCATCCGAGCGGGCATTGGCCCGGTCCAGCCGCGTCTTGATGCCCTCCAGGGCAGACGCATGGGCCAGACGAATGCGCAACTGGCTGGCCGCCATCCGTGTGTCGAGAACTTCCAGACGGTCCGCGAAGAAGCTGATCTGCTCCTCGCGCTCATCGACCCGGCAATTGGCCATAATGGCCTGGCCGGTTTCAAGGTCGTCGCGCGAGGTCCGCAGCAACTCCGGCGGCACGAACACCTCGAACTCACCGGTCGGGTCCGACAGGGTCACCCAGGCAAAACGCTCCCCGGACTTGTTGGAAACGCGCTCCTGGCGGCGACGGACAACCCCGCACATCCGAAGAGCCGTCGCCCCTTCCATCACGCGGGCTGCGGCTTCGGCATGAAGCACGACGCCACGTCCGGCCAGTTGTTCGGTCAAATCGTCGAGGGGGTGCCCGGACAGGTAGAAGCCGATCGCGGCCAACTCCTCGTCCAGTCGCTGCTGGGCTGTAAAGGGCTCGGGCTCCGGCAGGCTGGGACGTTCCAGCTCCACGGCACTGTCGCCACCGCCGAACAGGCTCGCCTGGGCACTTTCGCGGGCCGCCGCGGCGTGTTGCGCCATGGAGAGCAGGGTTTCCGCCGACGCAAGCACCTTGGCCCGGTCCGGTTCGAGCGTATCGAAAGCCCCGGCCCGCGCCAGGTTTTCGAACGTGCGGCGATTGACCTGTTTGGGATCGATGCGCTCGGCGAAATCAAACAGCGAGGCGAAGGGCCCGTTGGCGTCACGTTCCTCGACAATATGCTCCATGGCCGTAAACCCGACATTTCGGATGGCACCCAGAGCAAAGCGGACACAGCCGTGCTCAACGGAGAAGTCGGCCTGGGACTTGTTCACATCGGGTGGGCGCACGTCGATACCCATGCGCCGGATTTCCTGATGGAAAGCCGCCAGCTTGTCGGTATTGGCCCGGTCGAGCGACATCAGGGCCGCCATCAGCTCGACGGGGTAATTGGCCTTCAGGAAGGCGGTCCGGTAGGCGATGACCGCGTAGGCCGCAGCGTGGGATTTGTTGAAACCGTAGCCAGCAAACTCGGCCACCAGTTCAAAGATGAAAGACGCCTTGGCGCGGTCGACGCCGCGCGCTTCGGCCCCGTCGAGGAAACGGACTTTCTGCTTGTCCATCTCCTCCTTCTTCTTCTTGCCCATGGCTCGACGCAGAAGATCGGCTTCCCCGAGGGAATAGCCCGACAGGATCTGCGCGATCTGCATCACCTGTTCCTGGTAGATGATGACGCCATAGGTCTCGGAGAGGACATTCTCGAGATCAGGATGCAGGCAATCGACCTCCGCCCGGCCGAACTTCCGGTCGACATAGACGTCGATATTCTTCATCGGGCCGGGACGGTAGAGCGAGATCAGGGCGATCAGGTCCTCGATCGCGTCCGGCTTCATCTTCTTCAGCGTGTCGCGCATGCCCGAGCTTTCCAGCTGGAACACGCCGATCGCATGGCCCGACTGGAGCAGATCGAACGTCGCCTTGTCGTCGAAGTCGATCCCCTCGATATCGGGAACCTCTTTGCCGGCCGAGGCGATATAGCCCAGCGCGC